>JGI20158J14315_10000290_pt1 | contig 36141 bp, 28 predicted proteins | sample COG_08_FD_14315 | JGI IMG/M metagenome (IMG submission 14315)
TTCAGCAAGATTTCTCCGAAATCACGGGCGTATGCACACAACCGGCGCACGGATTCTGACAAGCGAAGGTCAAAGGCCATCCACAGATTAGAGCGGTGATTTTCGAGGACGTTTTTCTCATGCTCCAACAAGCGTTGTTGTGCATGCTTGAGGTCTTGTCGTGCTTTCTCAATCCTGTTTGAATCGCGTGTTCGAATGTTGATCATCAGTTCCTTCAAGCTGGATTGCCATTCTGGAAGTTGTTCAAGCGGCGTCATCTCGATCATGTTCTTGGTGAGTTTTGGATGTTCGATGACAAGCGTTGCGATGCTAAAGGCATGGTCCATCATGCGCTCAAGTGACCGAGCAAGGTTAGCGTATTCTAGCGCCTGTGTCCGCGTCAAATTGAGTTGTGTGGCAACCAAATGGGAATCGATGAGAATACGAACCTGCCGTTCAATCAAGTAAAGCAAAGCGTCCACCTCGTTTTCCCGTTCCTCTGCATCCGTGATGTACTCGCGATCTTCGCCATCAAACACACTCAAAATGTCACGTGCCAATGAAGTGACTTGGAGGTACATTCGATTCAAACTTGCGTGTAAAGGCATGTCACCAGCGTTCATCAAGCACCGAATGTGCGTACCTGATGGTTCTTCATCCATGATTTCAAACCCGCGCGTGCTTCGAAGAAAGCGTCGGACTTGAACACTTACCGACTTCTGCTCAGACGGTTGATGTTCGATGTGAATTTCATCAGATCCTGAGATGTAGGCACCCATCAAGTGGTCATGAAGGCTATTTTCTGGTAATTTTTTGGTCGAAAAATAGGCCTTTTTAGAGAGGTATGTTGGTGCGTCTAGGGGCGTGACTCTCAGCGCACCACTTGGCCGCCAATCAACGCGCAATGAATCGCGAGCCTGAAGGCCTTGAGCGACCACCCAGGGCTTCGGCAAACTCACCGTAAACGTGCTACCGCCCGTTGATTGTAGTTTACGTACTTCATTTTCGCCCGGCCCCATCGACATGTGATCGCTTTCCGCCCTAAATACACCTATATAGAATATACATCATTTTGGATATATACCTAATCCGAGTAGAGAGGACCATGGAACCCATAACCGTGGTACTCATTGGATTAGCTCTTGTTGTCTGCGCCTACATGGCTTGGAACATTGGTGCAAATGATGTTGCAAACGCAATGGGGACTTCGGTTGGGTCTCGCGCCCTCACCCTCAAGCAAGCGGTGGTCATCGCCGCTGTCTTCGAATTCTGTGGTGCGTTCTTTGCTGGAGATGCGGTGACTGACACCGTACGAAAGGGCATCCTCACCGTTGATTTTGCCGATGGAACTGTGGATGCGGTGCTTTCCCAAGACATTGCATTTGGTTTCATTGCTGCAATGATGGCTGCTGCCACTTGGCTCACCATTGCAACACGCATGGGCCTACCTGTCTCCACCACTCACTCGATCATCGGTGGAATTCTTGGTGTTGGATTGATTCTTGAAGTCAAACACAACACGTCGCTCATCGATTGGGAAGTTGTTCAGAAAGTCGTGATGTCGTGGGTCGCAAGCCCACTCATGGGCGGACTCATCGGTTTCTTCTCCTTCATGATCATCAAGAAATTGATTCTTGAAAGTGACAACCCAATCGACCGATCACGTTGGCTCGCACCAGTGCTTGCGTTCCCAACCTTCTTTGTCTTAGGATTAGCGCTTCAATTCAAGGCGCTCAAAGGGTTCATTTCGAGAGCTGCTTCAGAAGGCTGGATTGAAAACAAGTACGACTGGCTTCCCGTCAAGGAAGACGGTGTGTTCGACCCGTGGGCGGACAATGCTTGGATTCCAATCAACTCCATCCTGCTCGCTGCCTTCATCGGAGCAGTGTCAAGCATTGCCCTTTACATGGTCCTTCGACGCATTGACATCAATGAAGAAAAGCGTGGATTCCGTGGTGTTGAGCGCATCTTCGTGTGGCTCCAAATCATCACTGCCGCATACGTTGCCTTCGCCCACGGAGCAAACGATCGTTCCAATGCCATCGGCCCTATGGCTGCAGTGTGGCAAGTGTTGAGCAGCGACACCGGCGAACTCGCAGCTAAAGCAGACATCCCACTCTGGCTCATCCTTCTCGGCTCAGCCGGTATTGCCATCGGTGTGATGACATGGGGATGGCGCGTGATGGAAACGATTGGAAAGAAAATCACCGACATCACACCGACCCGTGGATTTGCCGCTGAATTTGGCGCAGCAACAACAATCCTCGTGTTTTCAATGCCCTTCTTGGCCGTTCCTGTTTCAACCACACACACCCTTGTTGGTGCGGTGGTTGGCGTTGGGCTGGCAGGTGGGGCCAAAGCCGTTGATTTCCGCGTCTTTGGGAAAATTGCTGCCTCATGGGTGGCTAGCGTTCCAGCAGCTGCGTTCGGTGCAATCGTGTTGTTCGTTGCCTCAGGTGGCGAGTCGCTGAACATGATCGTCCTGCTCCCGCTCTCCTTCATTGCAGTAGGGTATGCCATCTGGAAGAGCGGTGGTGAAGTCCACGTCGAAGATGCCCTTTCCGATGTGGGTGGCGATGGACACTCCACCACTCCATTCGAGTTGTTCCACGAGCACGCCCAAGCGGTTGAGAAGACTGTTGAGCACATGCTTGAGGCCGTGAACACGGCTTGCGATGGCGAAGATGTCTCTGAAGCCATCCAGGCCACCATTGAAGCGGAACTCGTGGCGGACAATGTCAAGACTGAAGTGCGCCGCTTGGCCCTCAACGACATGCGCATGGGTGTGCAGTTGTCGCTTGATGACTTCCTCTACATGGTGACTCGACAAGATCGCATCGCAGATTATGCACAGAACGTCGCTGAACAGTTGGCCTTCCGCCCACTGTTTGATGACGAACAAGCAAAGGCCAACCTCAAGGAAATGGCGAAGGCTGTGAGCGAGACCGTGGCAAAGTACGAAGACGCTGTGGAAGCGCTCCGTGACTTCACCATCAGTGGACAAACCAAGGCTGCTGAAACCAAACTCGCTGAACTCATTCGAGAAGTGAACCTCAAGGAGCACGAAGCCGATGGTGTCGAAGCAATGGCTGCAGCCTATGTCTTCACCAACGGCGAAGATGCGCCACTTGCAGCCATGCACATGTACCGTGTGTTGCAGCGACTTGACGATGTGGCAAACGCCTGTGAGAAAGCGGCTAACGCCTTCTTACCAATCCTCAACCGTTGAGCGAGCCATTGAGTGGCTACGGTCATCATATGATGTAGGAGATGGCACACATCAGTGCAAGCAAAAGCGCAGGCAAGTAGGCGGATGCTGCACTCTTGGCAGCAGACAAGGCAAGAAGTTCAGAACCTCGATGGGTCATGACCTTGTGCCCGGGTTCGTCTCCTTCTGCGGTCAACATTGCGAGTGAGTGAGCGATCGTTTTGTCAACATATTCCGATTCTTCGTTTGTCTTTGGCCGTACATAGCAATGACTGAAGAAGGGGTCTCCGACGCAATAGCCTTGTGATTTCCACTGGTGAAATGCTTTGCGATTGCGGATTTTTCCCGTAGCGAACATACGCCCCTTTGATGCCCAAAGGGAATCGTCTCGATTGGCCCAGCCCCCCGTACTTGGCAGTGTTCCATGAGCAAGTAGGGCTGGCTCTACACTCACGCCACCAGTCCCATCATGAACCATAGCGTCCGATTTGCCCTGGTCGTTGCGGATCCGGTCGTAGGAGCTTCTATCCTTCCATTTTCCGGATTTATTTCCCTCGGAGTCCGTTGACTCTACATATTCTTCCCACTCAAACTTATGACCGTACTCCCAGTACCACTGAACTTGGCCGTTGACAACCTTGTCTCTTGCGCCGTCAACGTAAACTGGAGCGGGCCACGAGCCGGGTGAATTGGGTCGAAGTTGGCCAAAAACCTCCACTCCGCCCATCGGTAGGCCCTGCATTGTTGACGTTGCAAGGTCTGTAATTCGCATGTTTTTTCGGCGACTGAAGTATTCGATCGTGAGAAGCAGCATGCTGAGGGCAAGGCCTGCACCTGCAGCGGGTAGCATGGCACTGTCCAAGTTGACGGCGAGAAGGATGAGTAAGCCCGCAGTGAAACTTTGGACTGCGCGAATCAATGAGGTGGCCGTCAGCATGGCCGGCGTTGGAGTTCCAATGTTACGGGGATGCTCTTGAATCAATCCCGCCTCATCTGCTGAGTGTGGAGAGGTGGTATTCCATTCAGAAATCTGCGGCGGAGGTAAAATCCAACCATCTCCGCCGGAGGTGAGTTGGTGCTTTTCTGCACCGTTACCACAGCGCACTTGACCCTCACTCTCTGTCACCTTAGCCTGAAGGTTCTCAAGCGTGAGTTTCATCATCGTTGGGAACGAATAAGCAAAAAGAAGTCCGCCGACATAGATTGCGGCCGCTGCTGCAACATAATTCCCGGCTCGGTTCACCTCTTGACTCACTCCATTGGGACCCATTGTTGTGGTTGTTGAACTGAGGGCAAGGAAGGTGAGGCCTACCATCAAAACGAGGCCGAAAACGAGCGAGAGCCAGTTCAAAATTGTCTTTGGAAAATTAAAATCTACGGTGGGTGGTTCAAGAACAGGTTGGAGGAGTTCTCTGACTTCTTCAGGTGTTGCCATGGTCGCGGGTAGGGGCGTTTCCCTTTACAGGTTCTGCTTTTATTGACTCCTTCGTATGGATTCACGAGATATTGTTTGTAGCCAAGTCCAAAAACAGAACCGCTTTTGCCCCAACATGGTGGATGCAAGTGGTGTGGGCTCCTCATTGTTGGACCAAGTTGTTCAAGGAGGTATCTTCTTCGCCATTCCTATCTTTTTACTCTCCCTCGTCCTCTTTATTCAGGGTGCTAAACAACTTCCACTCACCGTTGGCATGGTAGGGTTTTTTGTTGGTTTCGGACTTTCTGGTCAGTTCTTCTCCGAAGTTTCTAAGTTTGACCTGCCCGTCACAGAACAACAATTCAGGATGATTGCCGCCGTATTGATTGCGGGCGCATCGATTTCGGTCGCCAAAGTAGCCATGCGTTTTCTGGCGGCGGGCCTGGTCTTTTTGGTGGCAACAAACCTCATCGCAGTTGGTGACCGATTTGGTTATGATTTCGAGGGTGATGCTTTTCTATCTGGGATTCTCACCCTCATAGCCTTCATTTCCAGTTACGCCTTCCGAAGACTCGTTCCTGCCTTGATGGCAGGATTGGTTGGGGCACTGGGTATGATGCTTTCGACGTATGTGGTTCTTGGATGGCCGGTTGAACGACTTGACGGGGTCGCTTACCCCGATGCGTACCTCGCCATACCCTTCATGGTGCTGAGTTGTTATATCCAATACAAGTATTTCATTGACAAGCTCGAAGAGAAGGAAGCCGAGGAGTTCTCTGAAGAGGATAAAGCCTACATCTTTTGATGCTCAACCATTATACAACGCAGGCTTGAGCCTCTCATATGCCTCAAGCATTGGTCACTGGAGCCAACCGTGGAATCGGTTTGGAATTGACTCGGCAACTCCTTGAATCGGGCTACACCGTTCATGCTACCTACAGAAACGCAAAGGGTGGGTTGGTTGACATGAATCATCCATCACTGCATCTTCATCAATTGGATGTTCGTAGTGACGAGGATGTCGCTGCGATCGCATCAAAGATTGAGGGGGGCTTGAACCTGCTGATCAACAATGCAGGAATCGCTGACGGTCGGTGGTCATCCGTGGAAGAGATCGATTTGGAAACGGTTGGAGTTGTGATGGAAGTCAATGCCATTGCTCCGATTCGTGTTATGCGAGGTTTCCTTCCGGCTTTGGAGATTGATGGAGGAGGTACTGTTGTCATGATGACCAGTTTGATGGCTTCAATTGCTGATTGCCATAGTGGTAAATCCTACGCCTATCGGGCGTCGAAAACTGCGCTCAATATGCTTACTGTAGCAATGAAACAAGAGTTAGTGGAACGAAACATATCACTCATGCTCATCCATCCTGGGTGGGTTGAAACCGACATGGGTGGTCCACGTGCTCCACTTCAACCAAGAGAGAGTGTTGCTGGTATTCTTGACCGAATCAATGAACAGACGCTCGAGATGAGCGGTCGCTTTGTCCAATATGACGGTGAACTTTTGCCGTGGTAATCACGCAGTGCAGTTCCGGCAGACCCCGTGAAGGGTCAGCGTGACATGTTCTACTGACAGTATTTCAGAGCTTGTCTGTTCCACACTTTCCGGTAGAGGGATGTCCCACAGGGTTCCACAAACCGTACACGAAGCATGGGCATGTTGGTCTGTATTGCAATCGTATCGAATTTCTCCTTCGTGGCTTACCGCTTGTATGTGCCCTTCTTTGACGAGGTGAGCCAGATTCCTGTAAACTGTGGCAAGGCCAATACCTTGGTGGAGGAGTTCTTTGTGAAGGTCTTGGGCTGTTGGATGATCGTGACGGTCAACAACTGCGTCATGGATGGCGCGTTTTTGCCACGTCATTCGACGGGGTGGTTGGTCCGCCGTGGACGGGTCGCTCATGCCAACGCCTCAGTTGACTCAAGCCGAGTCAAAACGGTCTGCGTCCATAACCTTGGACCATGCAGCGATGAAGTGGGCCGTGAACATGGCCTGATTGTCATCTTGTGCGTAAACTTCTGCGATGGCTCGTAGTTGGGAGTTGCTGCCCAATACCAGGTCGTAGCGTGTGGCGGTTCGGACGTCTTCACCAGTAGAGCGGTTGCGGGCGACGTAGGAATTGCTACCGGTAGCTGTCCATGCCACGTTCATGTCCAAGAGTGTGGTGAAGAAGGAGTTGTCCAGCGTGTCACCTGCACCCCATAGGCCGCGTGTATCAGAACTGACACCGAGTGAGCGCATGCCCCCAATAAGGGCGGTCATCTCAGGGGCGCTAAGGCCCAAGAGTTGGGTGCGGTCAAGCATCATTTCTTCTGGGCTAACAGCGTAATTCTTCTTGAGGAAGTTGCGGAATCCGCATGCACGTGGTTCAAGAACGGCAAAGGAGTCAACGTCAGTATCTTCGTCAGATGCGTCGCCTCGTCCAGGGGTGAAGGGTACGGATTCCCCGCTGGCCATCTCGATTGCAGTACATCCGGCAAGTACGATGGTGTCTGCTACACTGGCGCCGTGGGCTTGGGCCAGCGGCTCAAGAACTGCAAGGACCTTGGACAATTGTTCTGGCTTGTTAGCAGCCCAGTCCTTTTGCGGGGCAAGACGGATACGGGCACCGTTAGCGCCACCGCGCATGTCCGAGTTACGGAAGGTCGAAGCGCTCGCCCATGCCGTTTCCACCATTTCAGCAATGGAAAGTCCACAGCCTTTGATGGCGGTTTTGAGTGCATTGACGTCGTATGATGTGGAGCCTGTGGGTACTGGGTCCTGCCAGATGAGGTCTTCTTGAGGTACATCTGGGCCGAGGTATCGTGCTTTTGGTCCCATGTCACGGTGAAGAAGTTTGAACCAAGCACGAGCGAAGGCGTCGCCGAACTCGTCAGGATTCTCATGGAAACGCTTTGAAATTTCACGGTAAGCAGGGTCTCGAATCATGGCCATGTCTGCAGTCGTCATCATGGTTGGAACCTTGATGGATGCGTCTTCTGCATCAGGAGCCATGTCTTCTGGGTCAGGGTTCGCTGGCGTCCATTGGTTGGCACCGGCTGGGCTCTTGACGAGGGTCCAGCTGTCGTCGTACTTGAACAGCAAGTCAAAGTAGCCGTTGTCCCACTCTGTTGGGTTGGCCGTCCAGGCACCTTCAATTCCGCTTGTAATCGTGTCTCTGCCTTTGCCCGAGCCGTGGGTATTTGCCCAACCGAAACCTTGCTCTTCGATGCTGGCTCCTTCGGGTTCTGCTCCGACTTGTCCTGCGTCGCCTGCACCGTGCGCTTTTCCGAAGGTGTGGCCGCCTGCGGTCAAGGCTACGGTCTCTTCATCGTTCATGGCCATGCGCGCAAATGTTTCACGGATGTCTTGAGCGCTTAGAAGAGGGTCTGGATTTCCGTTAGGTCCTTCTGGGTTGACGTAAATCAAACCCATTTGAACTGCTGCGAGGGGGTTTTCGAGGTCTTGGCGAGTTTCTCCGTAGCGGTCGTCGCCCAGCCATTCGTCTTCACTGCCCCAGTAGATGTCTTCTTCAGGATGCCAAATATCAGGTCGGCCACCACCGAACCCGAATACAGGTCCGCCCATGGACTCAATGGCTACGATTCCTGCGAGAACGAGAAGGTCAGCCCAGCTGATCTTGTTGCCGTACTTTTGCTTCACCGGCCATAGGAGGCGTCGCGCCTTGTCGAGGTTGCCGTTGTCGGGCCAGCTGTTGAGAGGAGCGAAGCGTTGTGCTCCTGTTCCTGCACCACCGCGTCCGTCCCCGATTCGGTATGTCCCTGCTGCGTGCCAGGTCATTCGGATAAAGAAGGGGCCGTAGTGGCCGTAGTCAGCAGGCCACCAGTCTTGACTGTCGGTCATCACGGCGTGGAGGTCTTTCTTGAGGGCGTCGTAATCCATGGATTTGAATGCAGCAGCGTAGTCAAAATCAACACCCAATGGGTTGGATTTTGCATCGTGTTGATGGAGAATTCCGAGATTCAATTGGTTCGGCCACCAATCTTGATTGGACCGCTTGTCGTTGGTTGAAGAAGTCATGGCTCCGTGCATGACTGGGCATTTTGCATCGCTATCGTGGTGGTGCATGGACGAGGGAGTTGGGTTGCCCTAATAAAATTGATTTTCATTCTCAATAGACTTAATCTTCAAGCCACTTACCTCATACCCATGTTATGAGCGAGGAAGTCCCGTGCATGACATTGGTCAAATTGAGGGAAATTAACGCTCGTCCATCACTCTCCCCTGGCGACGAAGGGTTGGAGCGGACGCTCAGTATGCTGTGTTCCTTTCTGAGTGTTGATGATTTTTGCAGTTTCCTCGCATCACCAGCATTTGCGTCCCTCGCCCGACGAGATGTTCCTTGGATCACCTTTGAGATTGGCCTCTATGCCGACCATACGAAAACGCTGCAACTTATTCCATCCAACAGTGAGTTCCAATTGGCCGATGCACATGGAAGTGGGGTCTTTGAAAACAACCTTTGGCGCGGTACGCTTGAGGACGGGTTGTCCGAACTGCTGAGGCTGTGGATCGGCGTAGTTAGTGCAGATCAATAGAAAATCGAGCAGCAAGTTAACGAACCATCAGCGGCTCGAATTTCGCTCATATCAAGTTCAATTGTTTTGAGACCTCGTTGTTCAAGCGTTGCTTTGACGGTTGGATACCCCTCAGCGATGAGAACGGTTTGGTTGGGAAGGCCAATGGTATTGCAACCGTAAGCCTCCTCTGTGGGCATCCAAATCACTTCGCACCCATCGGGCAATGTTCCAAAGGCTTCTGCATCCAGATATCCTTCTGGAATCAGAATCAACTCGTCGGTTGGTGTAGAGCATATGCTCGTCAAGTGGAGGGCGTGTGGGGGAATGTCAATAATTCGCAACTCATAGTCAAAGAAATCGAGAAGGCTTCGGAGACTGGCGATTCCTAAATCATTGGTTCTTGACGAGCGCCCGACGAAAAAGAGATTCCCAAGCCTGATGATGTCTCCACCGTCCATTCTAGCGTCTCCACCCATGTTGCAAGTTTGAATGCCCTCGAGAGCGCTCATGAGAAATTCGGCGATAGGGGGTTGTTCAGCCACCCGTGAAGGGGCTCCGGGTGTTGGAAGCAGCATATGGCCGTCAACGACAACGGCTTGGTCTTCCACGAACATGCAATCGGGGTGATTGTCGTCTGCATCAAGGCAGTGGACCTCAACGCCTGCATCACGAAGAGCATCGATGTATGCTTGATGTTGGACCTTTGCGAGAGCAACGTCAGTGGGCCCGGTGGCGAAAAATCGGGCAAGGGCCTGCTTGTAGGACGAAGGAACAGAACGCACCAAAGCACGGTGTTTCTGGTCCACCCGAACGGTTGCCATGCCTCACCTGTTGACGGGCGTCTCTTAACCCTTCGCCTTTTTTCGGTAGGCGATTTCCGGTGTGCGGTAATTGGGCCGCTGGTTGTGCGGAGATGCAACCCCACCGTTGGCTTCAACAAGTGATGGATGTTCCGGCAACCATGGCCAACCTTCGGTTGAATGCTTTTTCCCTGATGTTCCTCATGCTGCTGGCGCCGCTCGCTGGGTGTTTTGGTGAAGACGGTAGCGACGCCATCACCGTCAAGAGCCTTGAAGTGGTTGAAGCCGATTCGTTATTGGGCGGGTCATGGCAAAAAATAACCTTGGTCGCCAACGACGATCTTGCCGTCTATCTTCCATACTTCGTACAAGACCCTGGATCACTGCGAGCACAAAACGGAACGGTATTGGATATGCGAGCCGATGATACTGTTTCGGTTGACATTCTCTTCCCGCCAAGGAATGCAGATGTTGTCTTCTTCCTCGGTGATTATGGCCGAATGAACTGGCCCATCCGAGCCGCTGACGAGTCTTGGATGGCATGGCTGAATGACAGTTCTGAAGGTTCCTCAATTCAAGTCATTGATAACGAAGACGAGGGGGGTTTGTGGCCCTGGCTCGTCGCAGGAAATGACACTGGGGGTGAAGTTACTCCGCTCATTATGGAAACGGCCCGACCAGAACGTTCGGATTTGACCGATGCAGACGGCGTTGGTGCGAGTGATGGTTGGGTCAACGGCCGAGACGTTTACGAATGGGTTGAATTCATCACCGATGATACGCCATGTGCAACCTGTGGCCCCGACGGTGCAGTAGGATATCTCGACAGATGGATTGGAAACTCAAACCCCTCCTACGAACACTCGATTGTCTATTTTGAAGGCGTCATGCAGGGCTACGGCCTTGATGTTGAGGTCCACCGCTTCCAGTCTGGAACGGCGTGGGCAGTCAACATTTGCGGCTACAAAACTGGAACGGTTTATCCTGATGAGTGGTTGGTCTTCGGGGCTCATTTTGACATTGCACCCCCCGTTTTGTTCACTCCGGGGCCCGATATCCCTGGATATGGCACGCGCCACGGCGCCTACGACAACGCCGCTGGTTCCAGTATGGTTCTGTCTACTGCAAGCGTTCTTGCTGAGTTCGATGCTCGTAGAACCATGGTCTTCTGCTTGTGGTCATCCGAAGAAGAAGGGTTGTGGGGTTCAAGGGCCTTTGCTAATGATCTTCCTGCTGGCGTTACGGTGAGTAACTACCTCAATCTCGACATGGCAGGTATCAATTATCCGGGTGATTATGCCCTGTCCGTCTATCTCGGCCCTGATGGTTCTGAAGAAGCCATTGACCAAGCTGGAATGTTCCATTTAGCCGAATGGATTGGAGCGGATGCTTTTGACCTCGCCTATCAAATGGAGCGTGGACGTACAGAATGGCTTGCAGGTGGAGAGAGTCCTTTGTGGCAAAACCAGTATGAAGATGTGGTAGCCATCTATGAGTCTCCAACCGCCCGTAGTGACCATCAATCCTTCCAAGACATCGGGGTCGCAACCCTTGGTTGGAATGGAGTGGTCGACGGGTACCCTTGCTACCACCGAAATTGTGACCAACTTCCGACCATGATTGAATACATGGATACAGACACTTCGACGGGAATCAACAATCTTGTCCACTCATGGGACATCGTGACATGGTGGGCGGTCTACGCCTTCCTCCACATGGACCAAACGCCCGTGCCCAATGAATTGTGACCTCACAGCGTGTGAAGGTAGCGAAGGTCTTCGAGGAAGAGGTCGAGAATCCAATCGTTATCGCCCCACCATACGCGCTGATAGCCAAAGCGATCGACGAGAATGGTGCCTGTTGAATGGTTGACCGTATAGTCGCCAGGATGGTGGCGTGCAGATGAATTTGTACCGGCCTCTTCAATGGAGAGTCCTACGCCAAAGTTCACCCAAACGTCTTGAATAGCCTTCATTTCAGGGCTATCACTGTCGTTGTTGGTGACGGTGAGGTGAGTCCATTGGCTCTTGGAGCCTGTTTTCCATTGGTGAAGGGTTGTGACGTTGTCCCTCCACGGGTCAACGGTGATGGTGAGGAAAGTGGTTTTGTTGAGTTCTTCCTCGTTTAGTTGGGATTGTACCCACTTCATGTTGTGCGTGACAATCGGGCAAATATCTATGCAATTTGTGAATAAGAAGGCGATGGCGAGGGTTGTGTTTGAGGCGTTTTCTGAATATGTCCATGGCGTATCCTCGCTGGTTTGAAGGGTGAAATCAGATACTTTGACAGAGTCGATAAACTCGCCATTCGGCTCCCACCTCGGGGCGTCTGGAGCAACGCAGCCTGCTAACAGGAGTGTGCCAGCGAGGAACATTGCCAAAAGATAGTGTCGCAGCGTCTCACCTCAGCGTCGATACGGTTCGTCAATGTCAAGTTGAACGAGGTACAGCCCTGTGGAGATACACGAGGCATATGTGATACCGTCATGGTGTTCTACCGCCCAGAGGAAGGGTACCCACCCGAAGTCATAGAAGCTTGAATCAAGGGGCGTTCCATCTTCACCGTGAGGGAGATAGTAGGCTACTGTAGCCTCCGCATTGGTTGCAATTCTGTCGTCGGGTTCGGTGGGTGCGACCAATGTTTCAATGTCAATGACCCAAAGTCCAGCATGATAGTGAGAGATGTACAACCGACCGTCCCAGGTTCCTCCGCGACTTTGGTCGGTCTCTTCGGTGGTCTCAAAGTATGCACTGTCAAGGTTGTGTGGTGAGAAAAGAAGCCACTCATCGCCGTTGGGATGGGCTTCACAATCAGCGCCGTAGCAGTGTTCTTCGGCGTAGGGAATTTCCCAATCTCGTATGAGTTTGGGTTGGAATTTGAATTGCCCGTCTTCAAGCGTGTACTCCGTTGTATCGATTAAGTAAATGATGCCCGTTCCTACATTTGTAGAAAGAACTTCAACAGCTGCTGTCACCATGTGGACAGGTTCATCAGAATAACCAAGGTGGGAAAGGTCAAGCATCTCGGGGAAGGGTTCTGCGTAGTGAATGTAGGATACGCGCCCGCCGTTTTCATTACCCGTAGTTCCGCTATCGGGTTGGCCGTCTTCATCCATGTCGAGGAAATCCATCCACAATCCAACCTCGGGAGCTCGCCAACGACACATCAGCGGGTTACCCTGCCCCGCTTTGCAGGTCGTGGCATGAAGGGTGTAGGCTCCTGGAGAGTTGACTGGATGGGGGACATCGGTCACATCGGCAATCCGGAGGCCGGCTTCCCAGTAACTTCCGTAGATGAACGTCCTTCCAAATCTCGGGTCGTTGGCATCTTCTCCAGGCCAAGTCTGAACGGTCATATCGTGAATGTAAATCCAACCTCCCCGGGTTGTATCCCAAGCAACTTCGTATTCGCCCACCTTGATCATCGTATGACCTGCCCCACTGAGTGGAACGCCGGGGAGGTTGCGTGCTGCTGACCCGTCAAGGTTGAGATGGACTATCGTTACGCCACCACAGGCTTCGCCGATGGCATCGTTGCATTCATTATAATCTGGATTTGCGATAAAAACATACCATTCACCGTCAATCATGTGCGTATAGAGGTTATGTGGGCCGCTTGGGTGGTCGCTATCGTACCATGAATCGATGAGGGTTGGATTGGTTTTATCGGTCACGTCGATCAACAGGGCTGATACTTGGGTCGGGTCACTCCATTCCCCCACATTGGGGTCGGAATTTCCAGGGTCGATCAGTTGATTTTGTTGAAGAATGTACTCTCGCCCGTTATATTCGAGGTATTTGACATCAAGAACTTGGGTGTTTGGGTCTTTGAAAACTCCCACGACTTCGGTGTTCTCGGGGTCGGTGACGTCAACAATGTGCATGTCATTCCAGCCAGCCAAGTAAGCATAGGTGCGGCCATCGGGTGTCGTGGCTACTTGGACTTCAGCATTACCCGGGGTGCTAAGGGGATTGAAATCAAGCAGTTCCATATTGTCGGTTCCAGCCATGTGTTGACTGGCGTTTTTGTGGTCATGCCCTTCTCCTTGGAAAAGGGGGTCTCCGCTGGAAATTAAGGTTTCATTCACCTGTGATGTGTTGGCTTCGTCACCCAAGAGAAGGAGCGCCGCTGAAGATGCAAAGAGGAGTACGAAGAGTCCCAACGCAATTTCTTTCCCGCCCATGTACTTCGTGAACTCTTTCCTCCGTTTGGTCTTTATGACCCCTCGTTCCCCGCAGACTATGGGCAAGTCCATGTTCGCCATGTGCTTCTGCATCATGATGTTGGGGCTCATGGGATTGCCGGGAATGCAAGCCCACGAACAAAAGACGCTCTCTGTGATCCTCCTTGATGACGGTGCAGTCTACGGCAACATCACCGACCCTTCCTTTGTTCAAGGCAACGCAATGTGGTTCAAGATGGAAGATAGTACGGAGAATTCCACAATGGTCGCCCGCCTTGACGTCGATCAAGACGGTGTTTTCAACGCCAGTATTGACTTTGAATCAGAAGTGATGGTGGAGGCGTGTGACCTTGATGAAAACGGGTCCTTAGTGGACGAAACGTGTGTTGTATCAAGCACCTATGTCTTCCTCGGAAATGCAAGTACTGGCAATTACACCTATTGGATTGAGCGGACACAGAACGCAACGACAACGGTTTGGAATTACACCATTTACCTGCACGAAGACGTGCATGAAGAAGACGGCCCTTCACCTGGAGATTGTTTTGGAGCGGGTTGTGAAGACAATGCCGCCATCGTTGAAGAGATTGGGTCTGATGGTATCTCAGACGAGGCCGTACTGCAACTCCTCGCTGTTGTTGCCTTCATCGGCATCGTATTCTTGTCACTCTCGATACGAAAAGACCGTTTGGAAGACAAGGGGCTGGCTTCAGTTCACGTGAATGAAGAGGAGTGATTAGCCCTCAATCAACGGGCATCGCACATCATTGACCGCTTCGAGTAAAAAGCGGGCAAAGAGGGTGCGTGACGCTGTGCTGCTGATTTCTTTTTGTGGTGGATGTTTCATGTTCTCATGTTGAATATGGGCCTGCTCCCCTATCAAAGAATCGGCTCACTTGAGGGTAGGACTTGAGAAGGTGGACCACGACGCATGTTCATGATGCGGCAACGCTACGGACAAGCCTGTCTGCTTGTCACCCTCATGTTACTCGCCCCGTTGGCTGGTTGTTTTGGTGAAGGAGAAGAGAATGGACCTCGTTCGACCAGTGACGTTATCGTCACGCCGGAAGTGTTGACTGGTGGTGTATTCCAAGGGCTCACAATCGCTGCTGAAACGGACCTTTCCGCCTTTGTCCCCTACCTCATCAAGAACCAAGAGACCGGTTTCGTTCAGAATTCAACCGTTGTTGATTTGAAGGAGGGGGAATCGATTCTTCTGTCCGTTCTCGCACCGCCCCGGACCGACACAGCCGTCGTGCTGATCGGGGACTACGGACGAGAGCACTGGCCCATTCGTGCCCTCGAGGAATCATGGAGAACCTGGTACGACCGTGACGGTCATGAGCGAAGTGATAATCCAGGGATTATGAGGGTGGCCCCAATAAATGGGACCCTGAACACCGTTCAGCCCTCGAATGAAAGTGGGGGGCCCGCTCTGACCCTGCGAATCGCTATCGAACGAGCCGTTGCACCGGCCTACGGGGAAGCTGAAGGAGGACGACATTCAACCGGTGTTGTTGACGGGCGGACGACCTTCAATTATCTCTCGATGCTTTCAGATGAATCTGCCGACCCTTCCGATGGAGCTGATGGTGCTTTGGGCTACCTTGACCGTTGGGCAGGACAAGGAAACATTGCCTACGAAGATGCCGCTTTGTATCTAATACAAACATTGGAGAATTTCGGTTTAGAGGTCATCACCCAACGATTCACCTACGATTCCCTCATGACGGGTGCTCAAAACCCAGAAGCCTACAACATCTGTGGATACCGTTATGGTGATGTAAATCCCGACAAATGGATGGTCTTCGGTGCCCATTTTGATATCGCCCCGCCTGCGAACGCTGGAATGTTAGATCCGCATATTTTCGGAAGAACATACGGAACCCGCGTGGGTGCATACGACAACACCGCTGGAACCAGTATGGTGCTCACTGTGGCTGAAGCAATGGCCAATTACAACACCCGCAACACCATGGTATTCTGTTTGTGGTCGGGTGAAGAAGGTGGAAAGCGCGGAAGTGATTTCTGGACGGATTATTGGGTAAAGGAAGACAACCCCAATGTCGAAGTTACCAATTATGTGAATCTCGATATGGCTGGAGTTAACTGGCCGGGTGGTGGCGGTGCACCGTGTGGTAACGGTCACGGTGGAGGCGAGGGGGATTGTGACCCGCAGCCTGCTATTGACCCGGATGGTTATCCCAAAGACGAGGAGGTGTGGCCAATGCGCGTCTACATCGGCCCGAGCCTCGACCATGATGTGATGAATCAACCCGGTATGGTCGGCCTTGCCATGTGGATTGGTTCAGATGCCATTGGCGTTGAAGAACAAATGGCTCCACTCATCGGCACAGGCTATGATGCCGGAACTTGGAAAGTTGACGATTGGATGGCAAAGGACCGTCCTGAAATCATCGTCTATGAGGATACTACGGCTCGTTCAGACCACGCTACCTTCCAAGATAATCTCGGGACCGTAACCATGGGTTTTGGTGGCCTCGTTGACGGATATTGGTGTTATCACCAAACTTGTGATACCGTGGATGAAATGATCGACTGGATGGATACAACTGGGAAAGACTACGGTGATGAACAAAGCGGTACGAGCAACCTTGTAGACGCCCTCGACACCATTACCTGGTGGGCAACCTACTCCTTCTTCCACCTCGATGAGACGCCCGTTAGGAATGCATACCTCTGATGGAATCGTCATCTTACCTAGCATTCAATGAAGTGTCCGTTGAGGATACTTCCTGAGTGTCTTCTGAATCTATGAGCGGGTGTATGAGGTGCCCGTGGAGTCGGTTTGGGATGTTACTGTTAGGGCCAATGCTTCACGTGGTTTCTGTCGCTGCAAGCAAACAACCCGATGGTATGTCTCATCGAATCAAATTGGAGATAGGGTCGGCGACAGCCTGCAAGACGTTGGTCGGTGACCATACGCCTGTAAACATCGTGAATACCAAAACAGCGAAGACCATGATGACTCCAAAAAAGGCCTGTTCGTTCCAATCCTTGACCTTCAAACCATCAAGGGGGCCGAAGGGAAGCATGTTGAACAATCCAAGAATGAGATTTGCGCCCAGCCAATAAACACCAACATCGACCAACATGGCCTGCCATACAAGGCTACCATCACTGAGATACGTTCTACCGAAGAGTGCCGCATCGGGCAAGTTGTCAAAGGCGCCGGTCAGTCCGAGAATGATTCCCCAAAGAGGAATTCCGATCAGAAATAAGCCAAGGTTGGTGAGTGGTCCAGCCACCGCAATGTGCCCGTTTTGTCGGCGTGTGACAAGGCCAGCAACCATCACGGCCCCTGGTGCCATGAACAGAAAGCCGATGAGGAATGAGATGGCAACTCCGAACTGCAAACCCTTCGGGTCTGCACGGAATTCAGCCCAACATCCGTTTTTCTTGGCCACCAATTTATGTCCAATTTCATGAAACAAAAAGGCTGGACCTATGGCAATGAACATCACTGGCATCGAGAGGAGAAGCATCACAACCCAGGTCGAAAAGCCGTAAATGGAAATTCCACCGATACCGCCCACGGCCATGAAACCGAGTGCGAGTGTAAAAGCACCCATGGCCAAACGAAGGTGTTGCTTTTCAACATCGCTGAAATGCCACAACGGACCAGTGTGGTGTTTCGGTTTCTGCCACGTATCTTGGCCGAAAAACTGCATAAAGGCTGGGGGCAGATTGCTCCGTGAGGTTTCAAAGTGAATCGTTCCCTCATTGTCAGTCCGCTGGTGTACGCGGCGTATTCGGGAGGTGTTGTTTCGGTTGGTGAAAGGGTCATCGTCCAGAATATCGGCTCTCTTATCCCTGCCCGCCATAGGCACTTGTATTTCAGGGATGACTTTGAATCCTCGTGTCCAAGAGTTCATGAAGACGATTCCCTGTGCTCCCTTTGAGTTCACCATGTCCATGCCGCGAAAAGCCATGCAGGAATTGGGCTTCCAAGCCTGCTGTGTATGGTGCGACGCCCCTGATGATGCGAGTTCAAAGCGATGTGGTCCTTGCATCGCACATCATCGCGGTGTACGTGAAACTTTAGCAGCCGGCCCGCCCGATGACCCACTTTTTCAGCTCAGTAAGGAGATCATGGCAATGGCTGCTGACCCACACCATTACGACCACGATGAAGTTCATGGTCCAGTGCTTCGAGAATTGCAACGTCGAGCGGGTTCGATGGTCGATGCCCCATTACCGTCAACCACCGCGTCCATCAATGAAGTCTTTCAGCAACAAAGGAGGAAGAAAGGGGTGAATGTTCTCCAGGATATTGCCAATCAAAATCCGTGGAAAGACCAACCGCTCGACGCACGAGAAGCCGCTGATATTGGAGCTGCAACGTGGGATTTAGAGGGTGGCGAGATCGACCAGCATTACGGGCGGAGGACGATTCCAAGTCGGCCCATTGACCAAGTTAACAGGGATGAGCGATTGGGGGAAGATACAGAACTCACCGATCGAGTTCATGCTGCTGCGGCTCAGTCTGAAGCCATTGACGAGCAGGTTGCTGAAATTTTTGAGGCGATTGAATTCAAACAACGACAAGACCAGCGTAAGGAATTAAAAAAGGCCCTTGATGACGTCAAGAAAATGATCGATGACGACTTGGACTTCTAGAGTGTTGTTGTGTAGGGCTGCCGTAATTGCGGCGATCCAATCAGGTCGTATTTGATTCGTTGAGTTCCTTTCCCTTTTGACTTCTTTTCGAGAATGTTGATGTGTCCAATCTCTTCTAAATTTGTTACGTGAGTTCCAGCACAGGGGCACATATCAAGACGGTTTCCAATTTGCACAATTCTCAATTCAGTAACACTGCTTGGAAGGAGGTCCATGTTGGTTCGATCCGGCGGCATGATGGCGTTAATCTCCGCCCTCGTCATCACACTGTCGGTAACAGGTAAGGCTTCATCAACGCGTTGATTGACTGCTTCTGTCAGGATGGAGAGCATGTCCTCATCAAATGCGATGGGGTTGAAGTCAATACGAGAACTGTGTGCGTGGATTTGATTACCGACTGTTCTCGCGCCGTTGAAGTGTTCATAGACGATTCCGCTTACGAGGTGTTGCGCCGTGTGCATGCGCATGTGCGCATAGCGTGTCTCCCAATCGATGCTACCACGTACTTCGTCGCCTGGCTCCAATTGATGGGCGTCCTCTACCGTATGATGGACGGCTTGACGACCGCGAACCTCCGTTACATCGAGGTTGCCGTTGGGTCCGCTGAGGGTCCCAGTGTCCCAGTGTTGGCCTCCTCCAAGAGGGTAGAAGAGGGTGCGGTCAAGGACGATATTATTGCCCTCAACAGCAGTAACAACAGCATCAAAGTGCTGATAATAACCTGCGTCAAGCGTTTTGAGGTACAACTTTTCAGTCATCGTGTGTCACCCCGGATCTCGGAGGTTTCATGCTTCAATGGGGGGTTGAAGCGTGGTGAAATCCTCAATCAATGCAGCGTTCTCAGGGTTGGATGCATCGATTTCAATCGAAGGTGTTTTCCAAGCGGTGTGAAGAGCAATTGTTGACATGACGAGAGCTCGGAAGAAGCCTACCTCTTCATATTCCCATCCACGCTCCTCGGCGTATTTCTTCACAATCGGGGCCGCCTTTGGGAGGTTAAAGTGAGACAGAGCTGGAAGCAAGTGGTGTTCGATTTGGTAGTCAAGTCCTACGAAGAAAAAGGAGCCGAATTTCCCCAGTTTAATCCGTCGGCCAGTTTCGATTTGCAAGCGCCAGTTTTCGTCGTACTTCGTGACAATGGGTCGGCCAGCGTGACCAACGATGAAGATGGCTGTAAGGAAGGTGCCCACGAGGCTCCAGAGAAGGATGTAGAAGCCAAAGGTGACTTGCCAACTGACGCCCAGTATAATTGGAAGAGCCAGCCACAAGAAGAAGTGAACGAGAATGAGAGAAGAGTCGAGCATCCATATCTTTGAGAAACGGTTTCGCTTCTTCTTGAAGGGGTGGAGAATGGTGTACTTGATACCGTCCCAGCGCATCAAGTGGCCCACGAGCAGGGAGATGGGCCAAAAGAAGTAAGCCTGAATATTTCGTTGGAACCACTGACGTAGCTTCCCACTGCTTTCATATTCTTCCTGTGAGAAGGTTAGGGGCCATGAGTGGATGTCAGGGTCTTTTTCAACGACATTTGGATGCGCGTGGTGCTTCACGTTGTGTTTTTCACGCCAGTATTCCATCGAAAGACCTGAGAAGAGAGGGAATGCAACGGCGGCGAGTGATACGTTTCCTAACTTCGATCTGCAGGCTGAAAGATGGACACCTTCATGCCCAATCATGGCCACTGTTGTCGTTAGGAGGGCCGTGATAGGGAAGAGGACAAGGCCCCATTTGAGCGGGAGAAGAATGTGAGCGGTGTAGAGCCCTCCGAGAATGGCCAAGAGAACGATGATTTTCGTCCACGACTTGGCTGTTGGTTTGTCCAATAATCCGTGGTCTTGGAGTTTTTTGCGGAGTTCAGCCATTGGATGCGCAGACATTGTTGTCACCTGAACAGGGTATGTTCATCGCGAGACCGTGCGCCCCTCCCCTATGAAACTGGTGTTTCTACCAACACCGTTTTGACCAGTCATGGAAGTGAATCAATGAAGCCGTTGACGCGTTCAATGGTTGCATCGAAGGAAAGTTCGTCGGCAGAAGGATGAAGTTTTCCCGAACAAGTTTCAAGATAACCCGTTGGAGGTGTCCAGGGACACGCACCTTTCCACCATACCTCGGTTTGCCCGTCGCTACGAGACAGTGTTAATTCTGGCTTAGGCATTGAAGAAAACGGATGGTGAAGAGTAAGAAGTGTGCCTCCAAACCACGGGACAGAATCTTGATTTGTGTAAGAAAGCACGAGTGATTCGTCGATATTATGCTGGAGTCGTCCGGGTTTCTGTGATGTTGGGGACGTTGAAATCACGAGGTCAAAGATGAAGGAATCCGGTTGATTACGCTCGTTTTTTGTTGTCGTCAAGAGAATCTGTTCACGGTTGCGTTCCATGGATAGAACTCGAGTTCGGGGGTAAATATCTACACCTTCAGAAGCAGTCACAGTCGTCATGTGTTTCATGATCCATTCCCATCGACATCCCCAACCGTCTAAATTTTCAGCAAGTTTCAGAAATTCAATTTGCTCTGGTGTGAAATATTCGTTCAAAATGGATGGATTGAGGATGCGTCCTGGATGGGCGATAGGCAATCCTAATTCTGCATCGATTTCAAAGACAGAAACTGTAGCATGCTTCCGATAGTGTAGAGCTAAGAGTAATGCATCAAGCGTTCCTCCGATAATCCCTACATTCATGTTAATCACTTGGGACAATATCAAGAGCAAAGACAGGACACGAGGGGATGCAAAGTCGACAATGCGTACAATTTTTTTCATCAACATAGATCATTCTATCCTCGAGTTTGAGAACGTGCACTGGACATAATGCAATACAAGCACCGCATCCGAAACAACGATCTTCACGGACGATAAATTCGTGATGATTCAGTCTGCCCATGTCAACTGGAAAATACAATGATAAAAGGTTCCTTCGCTCTTCTATGGAAAAAATNGTAGGAGTATTTTGAAGATAAGGATGATTCGTCCATGCACCCCCTTATTTCCACTGGAGTCGTTTCTTCTGAGCTTCGACAATGAAGGAAAAGAGAGAGACAATGACAAGAAGGAAAAAACCCGTTTGATATGAGCGCGAGAGGTTAATCAATATAATGATGGAAAAAAAAGAATATTTTGAACTGGGATCCTGAAAACTCACTCCACTGGAAACATAGGGGTCTCTACCCACATCTTCATGTGTCACTGTGGTTTGGTAGGGTCATGGTCTTGTATTCAGCAGGTCGAACCAGCACCTACCCCGACCATCCCCCAGAAAAAGGACTTCAATACCATTATCTCGGTGGGGGTGACGAAGTAGGTAATGTCGGTCTTGTTTTAGAAGACCATGAAGGTGTTCGCCTTTTGCTTGATTATGGACTTGCACCGACATCACCACCTCGTTATCCTTCAGAAGCACCACTTGTTCACGACGCTGTCATCACCCACTCACACGTTGACCATCTTGGTATGGCGCCGTGGCTTTGTGCTCACCATCGAACACGTCTTCACGGAACGAAAGTAACGGCAAGCTTGTCCGATATGATGTGGAGAGATTGCTATAAAGTGAGTTCAATTGAACGCTATCCACTTGCTTGGGATAAAAGAGATATTGACACTGCTCTTGACTCATGGCATGTTCACGAATTTAACCAACCATGGCAACATCATTCCTGGACCCTTACGCTGCATTCAGCAGGACATATACCAGGTGCGGCCATGCTTCACATCAAAACACCTACTCATACCGTCTTGCTTACGGGAGATTTTGACACACGAGACTCCCCTCTGGTGGCAGGCGCCAAACCTGTGAAAACAGATATCCTATTTGTTGAAGGTACGTATGGTGGGCGAGATCATCCACCGAAACAAGAAGAAATCCAACGATTTATTGACGCTGTAGACCAAGTTGTACGACGGGGCGGTACGGTGTTAATTCCAGCCTTTGCGAACGGCCGCACCCAAGACGTTGTGATGCTTCTCCATCGCCATTTACCCCACCTTGACGTTCACGTTGACGGTATGGGAAAACGTGTGGCAAAAATCCACATGGAATACCCTGACATGCTTCGAGACAGTGAAGAGTTTGAACGTGCTTGGCGGTGGTCAAAACGCATTTCGAGTAAATCCGATAAGAAAAAAGCACTCGACGCCGACGTGATTGTGACAACTTCAGGGATGCTCAACGGTGGGCCAGCACACTGGTACCTCAATCGACTTCGACACGATGGACGAAACGCCGTATTTTTTACCGGGTACCAAGCAAAAGACACGGGCGGAAGGAGCCTTTTGGAGACTGGCCGAGTTGAAATTTACGGAACTCCAACCGAAATCAATCTCCCGACCGAACAATTTTCGTTCTCAACGCATGCAGGGCATCAAGAAATTCTTGACTTTGCCAAAGCGTGTGAAGCCAAACATGTGATCGTTTACCATACCGACCCGAACCACGCAAGGCCCCCACTGGTGGAGGCTCTCGAAGAGCAAGGCCATATCGTCCATCAACCAAAAAATGGTGAATCGCACATTTTGGAGTGAAGAATTGAGCCGAAGTGTATGAATACATCAACACCCAGCGGTAGATGAGTCCTATGGCGGCAAAGACACCACCTGGAAAAAAGAAAGGCAAGCGAAAGCGCAAGATGCGCCTATCGCTAAAGCAATCCAAACTATCTGCTTCTAAAGACAAATACTCCGATTCTCTCGGATGGTCTCAAGATGTAGGGCGGACCTTGACTGACAAAGAAGCTCCTAAAGGACCGGAGACACTCAAGGTTCAATGCGATATGTGCGGATCAATGCTAAAGATCCCCAAGCCAAAACGCTCCCGATACACGGTAACCTGCACCTATCCAGAGTGCGGCAATGAAATGAAATTCGATTAAGATGAATTTCAAAGTCATTCTCATTACCCTTCTTTTCATACCGCTCTCGGGGTGTTTTGCACCCACCGATGACGACACGACAACGCTGCGCTTAGCCACGACCACATCCATGCGAGATTCAGGATTGCTCGATATCCTCATCTCAGATTTTGAACGTTCGCACAACATCCGTGTTGAATACGTAGCAGTTGGGACCGGCGCCGCCCTTGAACTGGGTGAAAACAAGGATGTTGACGCCCTTATCGTCCATGCTCCCGACCAGGAGAGGGTATTTATCGAACAGGGGTTTGGACTTAATCGCACCCTCCTTGCATGGAATTCATTTGTTCTTCTCTCACCCCTTTCGTTACCAGAACAACTCAATGAAGCGTTTTTCAAAATTCAGAATGAAGGCCATTGTTTCATTTCAAGAGGAGATTTTTCTGGAACGCATCAGAAGGAACAAGACATATGGCGCCAATTGAACCAATCCCACGATGTGGCGGTGATATCTGACTCAAACGGCGTTCACCCCGATGGCGATTGGTATCGGTCAATCGGTCAAGGAATGGGTGCGGCAATCAACATGGCCCATGAGAAAAACTGCATCACACTCTCTGACCGAGGCACTGCTCTTCACTATCAAGACAAGGTGACATTGCAACGTTTCGAATTTACAGACGAGATCCTGTACAACCCCTATTCCTTCATCTTCATCACCGAGCGACCACTTGTCCCAAGCACGACCTTTCTTGACTATCTTTCAGGTGAAGGTAAAGACGCCATTGCCAATTACACCATAGGCGGTGAACCTGCCTTCTTCGTCCCCTACTGACTCATCCATGAGCCGCTTAAGACGCCCTTGACCAGCGGATGATCGTCCGATAGCCGCCGACCTTCATGGAGGACGACCACTTCATCTGCGAGGCGCTTTGCCTGCAGGATGTTATGAGTGACCATCACAATACAAACCCCTTCCTCTTTGAGTCGTAGGAGTTCCTTTTCAATGGCTTGAATGTGAGTCCAGCCAAGATTTGCAGTGCATTCATCGAGCAATAAGAGTGATGGAGAAAGTGATAATTGGCGTGCGAGCACCAAACGTTGTCGTTCGCCCCCTGAGAGATGGGCAGTTGAATGAGTGCTTAGGTGGCCGAGTGAAAACAGCTCTTGGTAGTACAGAGAAGAAGGGGTAAGGTCGGGGAAATATTGAGATGAAAAAGAGAGCTCTTCGGCAACACTTGGTGTAAGGAGAACCGGTCGCTGGGGAACAAAAATACACGCTCCAGGTCCACACATGACTTCGTCATCTTCGAGTCCTGCAAGGCTACGCAACAAAGTGGACTTACCAGCCCCCGATTCACCAACGACAGCAATAATACTGCCAGTGCGAAGTCGGAGGGTGATGTTTTCAAGTAGACGAACCCCCTTCTTCTGAACCGAAACGACTTGCTCATTTTCACCGTTGTAGGGGGTGGCGACGGTGGCTTGGTCACCGTTCAAAACGGGCTTCTTTCGCGCCCGCTGCGTCCGAGCAAAGGATGCAAGAGCCACTAAAGCAAGGGATAAACACAGGAGAAGTAAGCCCAACAAGGCCGCTTGCTCCATATTTCCCTTTGATGTCTCGAGCACGATACTGGTCGTCATGACCCTCGTTTTACCAGAAATATTTCCACCCACCATGATCACAGCACCAACTTCAGCAATCGCTCTGCCAAAACCGAGAATAACAGCGTGATAGACGCCATTTTTGGCCAACCCAACCTCCAACATCAACCGTTGACGCGGGGATACTCCAAGGGTCCCAAGCGTGTCGCTATAATCATCTCCTACCGCTTCAAAGGCTGCCCATGAGCCACCCCAAACCAAGGGTAAAATCAAACATGTCTGGGCGAAGATCATCGCTTCAACAGTGAACAAGAGATCCAGTCCACCAAGGGCTCCACTTTTCGAGAAGAGAGAATACACGAAGACGCCAACAACAACTGGGGGCAGGCCATAGAGCGCCGTGATGACGGTTTGAAGTTTCGAGAAAAACGAAGCGCCTTGACGAGCGCACCAGGCTCCGAGGGGGACGCCGATCAGAGCTGCGATGAGCGTCGCGGTTCCACTTGTGAGAAAGGTGGTGAAAATCACTTCCCGAAGCGCCGCTTCATCCACCATGGTTGGGCATTGAACAGACCTCCATCATCTTACCGTCTACCCACATCCTCAAACATCACCACGATTTGCCCCTTGACATGGAGGGCGTACCGTACTTTATTCCAGTCGAGCAAGCTCAATCCATCACCTACCAAACACTTCCCGTTACAAGCGTTGAGGAATGCGGACTCGACGATGCTCACGGCCGCATCTTAGCCCAAGATTTAGTGAGTAAGGTCAACGACCCTCCGTTTGATAATTCATCCATGGATGGTTTCGCATGCTGTCTTCAACCATCAGCAACCTATCCCCTCACTCTCAAAATATCGGGAATGATTGCCGCTGCAGGTCAAGACGCCCCCACTACTCTCGGGGAAGGCGAGGCCTTCCGAATCATGACGGGCGCCCCTATGCCAGAAGGTGCAGATTCAATTTTGCAAATCGAGCGTTGCGAGGTTGCGGACGACGGAGCAACTGTCACCCTTCTCGAAGCACCCAAGCCACACTTCGTCAGAAAGATGAGTGAAAACCTCACCCTGGGCGAAGTGACGCTCAAGCAAGGAACGCGCCTCACCCCCTCTCGGGTAGGGCTGTGTGCAACCATGGGGTATGCTTCCATCCCCGTGTACAAACCCCTTATCGTTGGAATTTTGTCGACAGGTGACGAATTGAAAGCACCTGGAAGCAAACTCAAGCGAGGCGAGATCTACGAATCAAATTCCTACGGCCTTGCAGGCCTCGTACAATGGATGGGGCATCAAGCCAAACGCTATTCTTCCGTGAACGATTCTATGGATGCACTACGCTCAAGTCTCAATACTGCAAGCGATGAATGTGACATTATCTTGACATCAGGAGGGGTTTCAATGGGGGAATTTGACTACGTTCGTCGCATTATGGAAGAGGAAGGGGACGTGCATTTCTGGCGGATGAAAATCCGCCCGGGTTCACCGCCATTATTTGGAACATGGAACACCACTCCCCTTTTCGGCCTTCCAGGAAATCCCGTGTCAAGCCACGTCGTGTTTCGCATGCTCGTTGCACCTTATCTTCGCCACGCCCTCAACACAGATGGACCCGTTGAGTGGAGCGTGCGAGCCAAACTATGCGACCAAATTAAATCAACAAAGGACTGTTTGACACTCCGAAGAGTCACGCTAACATCCACCGATGAAGGCATGATGGCCCATCAACCCCGCCATCAAGGATCGGGAAATTTAGAGAGTTTAGCGAGTGCAGACGCACTCACCCTTCTGCAGCCAGGGCAGTCTGGAGACGTTGGTGAATGGATTGATGTCATGGTGATTGAATGAATCATACTGCAGAAGATCATACCGTTCTTTTGGCATCTCTCGAACGGATGTTTCCTTCAACGAGCAAGTCGAAATTAAGGAAAATGTTGACTCAAGGGCGCATTGAAGTCAATCAAGAAGTTCAGCACCGGGCTAAACATGAGATTCAACCCGGGGACATCATCACGGTCCTTGACCACCAAAAAGCGATTGAGCAAACACCACCACCTGAATCAAAGAATACCATTGACCTTGACGTTCTGTTTGAAGACGATTACGTGCTGGTTGTCAACAAACCCGCACACCTTCTTTCCATTGCTACAGATAAATTAGAGATGGATACGCTGCACAGTCGCTGCGTGGATTATTTGCGGCAACAACATCCCGAAGCATGGTGCTTTATCGTTCACCGCCTTGACAGAGAAACCTCCGGCGTCATGGTGTTTGCAAAATCCAAGCACGCCAAGGCTCACCTTCAGGAGCAATTCAGCCAACGGGAAGTTCACCGCCAATATCTCGCCTTGGTTGAGGGAATGCCGCAGCAACAGCATGGTACCATCAGCACCTGGTTGATGGAAGATAAATTTCTCAACGTCAAGGCCGTGAATTCGAAACACCCAAAGGGTAAACAGGCCATATCACACTACCAAGTCATCAATGGTAACGAAGAGTTGGCATTGGTCGAGGTTGAAATAGAGACAGGTCGTCGACATCAAATCCGTATGGCAATGCAATATATCGAAACACCCGTGGTTGGGGATGCGTTGCACGGTGCTGAAACCAACCCTCATCGCCGCCTCATGCTTCATGCTCATGCGCTCGAATTTCTTCATCCAGAGCACGACGACCCGGTCCGATTTGAAGCACCTTCTCCCAACTCATTCAATCTGTGAACGAAGAATCTCATAGGCTTCTCTGGATGGCGTGAAAGCAGGACTTGAAGAACTGTAGACGCACCGCTAAGAACGGAGGGTCGCCTTTGAGCAAGATAGGTGATGACGGATGGATTGAAATCCGAGGGGCCCGAACCCACAACCTCCAAGACGTTTCTGTGAATCTCCCCAAAGGCCAATTCGTTGTGATATCGGGCGTCTCTGGGTCGGGAAAATCAAGTCTCGCCTTTGATACACTGTACGCTGAAGGGCAACGTCGCTACGTCGAGAGCCTCTCTTCATACGCCCGTCAATTTATCGGGCAGATGAAAAAAGCCGATTGTGATTCAATTGAGGGCCTGTCCCCAGCCATTTCAATCGATCAAAAACAAGGCAGCCACAACCCACGTTCAACCGTCGCCACAGTGACGGAGATTCAGGATTATCTCCGTCTTCTTTGGGCGCGTATTGGCAAACCTCACTGCCCTACTTGCGGCAAGGAAGTGGCGCGGCGCACCGTGCAAGAGATCGTTGACGACATTTTTTGGAAAATGGAAGGTCACGGAGTAGCCATCTGGAGCCCTGTTGTTCGAGCTCGCAAAGGTACTCATGTGGATTTATTCCGCCAATTGGTCGAGCAGGGTTATCTCAACGGAAGGGTCAACGGCCACGAAACTCCCTTTGAAACACCACCGACACTCGACAAAAATTTCCGTCACGACATCGATGTTCGAATCGACCGTCTGCGCTGCACCCGTGACAGAAAACAACGTCTGACCGAAGCCGTGGAATCTGCGTTACGCTTGGGTGGAGGTACATTGGCGGTTGAGAGTTTGGAACAACCCCCCGAAGGAAGTGTCAAAACCAAGAATTCACGTTCCCATGAAACTGAGCAGGGCCAAACCATTGCCTGGTCGGAAGATTTCGCTTGCCCCGACCACGGGGCATTCATGCCCGAACTCTCACCGCGCGTCTTTTCCTTCAATTCACCACTCGGGGCTTGCGGTACCTGCCAAGGACTTGGCGTACAGCGCCAATTCAATACCGAACTCATCGTTGACCACAGCCTCAGCGTTGCCAACGGGTGCGTTGTCCCTTGGCGCCAGTCAATGTCTCCTTCGTGGTACCGAAAGTTACTGGAATGTACCTGCAGCCACTATGGAATATCGACGACACTCCCATTTGAACTCCTTGATGAAGACGAACAAGACATCCTCTTGCACGGTTCGGGTTCAACCATCATTCATTTTGAATTCACTTCGGAAAACGGGTCTCAGTACAAGTACAGCAAACCGTGGGAGGGTATTATTCCACGTTTGGAGAAAACGTATACTGAAACAACTTCAGAACGTTCCCGAAACCGACTAATCGCCTGCATGACGGATTTGGATTGTTCTGAATGTGGAGGAGAGAAACTCAATCGCGCAGCCCGCTACGTCACGGTCGGCGGCATTCGTTTACCAGAAGTGAGCCAGTGCTCCGTGCACGATGCACTTGGTCTGGTACGAGCCTGGGACCCACAAGGAGCCGGCCCCCCAGAAGCATACCAAGACATCCTCGAAACACTTGACGAAAGAAGCATGTTCATTGGAACCGAAATCATCAAAGAAATTGAAAATCGCTTGGGCTTCCTTGACAGCGTCGGTTTGGACTATCTCACCCTTGACCGGAAAGCAAACACCCTCTCGGGCGGCGAAAGTCAACGAATCCGCCTTGCGACGCAGATTGGTAGCAGGCTCACNGGAGTCATGTATGTTCTCGACGAACCCTCCATTGGTTTGCATCAACGAGACAATGCACGCCTGCTTGCAACCCTTCGTGAACTCAGTGACTTGGGCAATACCTTGCTGGTGGTCGAGCACGATGAAGACACCCTCCGCCAAGCGGATTGGTTGTGCGACCTCGGGCCAGGAGCCGGGCTTGAAGGCGGCCTGATCGTCGCCAACGGTACACCTGAAGAGGTGATGAAGACGGAAGCCTCTGTAACGGGCGCCTATTTGAGTGGACGACGCTCCATTCCATGGCCAGAAAAGCGCACCCGCCCCGGGAACAACAAACTCACCATCAAAGGGGCGAGCCATAACAATCTTCAGAACATCACCGCATCCTTCCCCCTTGGTTGCATGACCGCAGTTACTGGGGTGTCGGGGTCTGGCAAGTCTTCACTTGTGTCGGGGATTCTTGCTCCAGCGCTGCTACGCGAAGTGCACCGTGCGGAAACCCTCCCCGGTAGACATACGTCTGTTGAAGGAATGGAATATGTTGACAAAACCATCATCATTGACCAGTCCCCTATTGGTCGAACACCTCGTTCAAATCCGGCCACATATACCAAGGTCTTTGATGAAATTCGCAAACTCTTCGCTGATACCAAATTATCCAAAGAACGAGGCTACAAGCCCGGGCAATTCAGCTTCAACGTCAAAGGTGGCCGTTGTGAAGCCTGTAGCGGAGGCGGCTCCATAAAACTCGAGATGAACTTCCTCCCCGACGTATGGATTACCTGCGATATCTGTGACGGTAAACGGTACACAAGGGAATGTTTGGAAGTGACTTGGAAAGGCCGCAACATCCACGACGTCCTCCAAATGCCGGTTGCTGATGCGGTAGATTTCTTCAAACATCACCGTAAAATTCACCGAACCCTTGACACCTTGAACGCTGTAGGTTTGGGATACATACGCCTTGGACAACCAGCAACCACGCTTTCTGGAGGAGAGGCTCAACGCGTCAAACTTGCCAGCGAACTGCGAAGAATGCCAAATAAACACACGGTCTACATTCTCGACGAACCGACCACTGGCCTTTCATTCAGCGATGTTGCAAAACTGATCAGCGTACTTCACCAATTGCGAGATAAAGGCCACACCATCATCGTCATTGAACATCATCTCGATGTGGTAAAATCTTGTGATTGGGTCATCGACCTCGGTCCGGACGGTGGCGAGCGAGGCGGCCAATTGATTGCAAGCGGTACGCCTGAAGACATTTCAAAGACGGCGGAAAGCGCTACGGGACAATTTTTGGCCAATATGCTGGAACAATAGACGCCGCAGACTACAAAGAGCGCATGGAACAACATCCGCTTGCCCAACGGGCACGGTGCATCCTATGCCAATGACACGGGTTGAGATTACGCCCCGAGAAGGCGCGGGTATGCGCGATGTCCGAGGCGACGTCGTTCGCCGCCAATTGCAGGCAGACCACGGCTGTTCCGTGGAACGAGTACGCTCCATTTGCGGCTACCTCATTCAAGGTGAAACGGCCTCAGAAACGATTGCGTCACGGGTTGACGACCTCTTTGCAGACCCCATTATTGAGCACGGCGCAGCCAACACACTGTTTCTCTCAACAGAATTGTTTGACCAAACACCCGACATGGTCGTCACCGTGGGGTTCAAACCCGGAGTGACTGATAACCCCGGCAAGGCAGCCACCGACGGCTACCTCACTCTCTTCCCTGAAGACAGGGATGCACGAATATCGACCTATACGACCTATGCATTCTACGGGACCAGTGACCTTGACCCTACGTGGCTTGCAGGAACGCTGCACAACAACCTCATCGAGCGTGCATTGGTCGCCGACCGTACGGCTTGTCAAGGAGGACATTGGCCCGCACTTGACTATCCAACGCCCCCCGAACAGGTCTTCATTCAACCAAAGAGTATTGATCTTGAATGCGACGATCAGACGCTTGAATCCATCTCAACAGACGGACTCTTAGCACTGAACTTGGAAGAAATGCATGCCATTCAAGCGCATTACCGTGACGAAGAGGTTCGAACGCTTCGAACCGCCCACGGAATTTCTCCCAATGCGCCAACAGATGTTGAACTCGAATGTCTCGCTCAAACATGGAGCGAGCACTGTAAACACAAAATCTTTGCATCGAGAATTCACCATGTCGACCATGAAACGGGCGAGGATACGGTGATCGATTCACTCTTCAAAACACACATCATGACGCCAACACACGACATGCAGAAGGACGTGGATTGGCTTCTTTCAGTGTTCCACGACAACTCGGGCGTCATTGCTTGGGACGATACATGGAGCGTTTGCATGAAAGCAGAAACACACAATTCCCCCTCTGCCCTTGACCCTTATGGCGGCGCTATGACGGGAATCGTAGGCGTGAATCGTGACATTCTCGGCACGGGATTAGGCGCCCGTCCAATAGCCAATACCGATGTTTTTTGTTTTGGTCCACCCAATTGGGAAGGCACCCTACCGGACAACCTCTTTCACCCATCGAGGGTACTACGTGGCGTCCATGCAGGAGTACGAGTGGGTGGCAACGAGTCAGGCATTCCGACCGTCAACGGAGCGATTGTGTTTGATGACCGCTACATCGGTAAACCCCTCGTTTATTGTGGGACGGTCGGCATCATGCCGCGCAATCTTCCAGACGGGCGACCCTCACACATCAAAACCCCAGTTGCGGGCGATATCGTATACATGGTAGGCGGACGTGTAGGTTACGACGGCATCCACGGAGCGACCTTTTCTTCACTTGAACTCACGGAAGAATCCCCCTCCAGCGCCGTCCAAATTGGTGACCCGATTACGCAGAAGAAAATGGTAGACATGATCCTCGAAGCACGTGATGAAGGACTGATCAGCTGTATCACTGACAACGGGGCTGGCGGGCTCTCTTCATCAATCGGTGAGATGGCAGAATATACCAATGGATGTGAAATTGACCTCGCCACAGTACCGCTGAAACAAGCCGGGCTATCGCCCTGGGAAATTCTCGTCTCTGAGAGCCAGGAACGGATGACGGTCGCAGTACGTCCCGCCGACCAGGCAGCCTTTGAAGCACTGGCGGGCCTGCATGAAGTTGAAGCAACGCCGGTAGCTACGTTCACATCTACAGGCATGTTCCACGTACGCTATGGAGAAGAAACGGTGGCTTACCTCCCCATTGAATTCCTTCATGACGGCGTCCCACAACTCCAACTTGAATCGGAGTGGACGCCGCCCGAGCAGCAGCCCTTTGTTGCCCCGAAGCAAGTCGATCATAATGAATTACTTTCATCAATGCTTCAACGACCAAACATCGCCAGCAAAGAGACATGGGTGCGCCAGTATGACCACGAAGTCATCGCTCAAACAGCCATCAAACCCTTTGTCGGAGTTGAGCGAGACGGGCCGGGCGACGCAGGGGTCATCGCACCATTGCACGGCGACCCACACGGGCTTGTCATCTCATGCGGTATCGCTCCACGGTATTCAGATATTGATGCTGGAGCAATGGCTGCAGCAGCGATTGATGAGGCGGTCCGAAATGCCGTATGTGTCGGCCTTGACGTGGACAAAATGGCAGGCTTGGACAACTTTTGCTGGCCCGACCCCATAGAGTCCGTGAAAACGCCCGATGGTCGTTTCAAACTCGCACAATTGGTACGAGCGAATCGGGAATTAGAACGAGTCTGCCGTGCGTATCGCCTTCCCTGCGTGAGTGGCAAAGATTCGATGAAGAACGATTATGGAAGCGGCGAGAACAAAATTTCTATCCCACCCACCCTCCTCTTTTCGCTCTTCGGAGACCATCCCGATGTTCGAAACAGTGCAAGCAGCGACTTCAAACAAGCCGGTGACCGAATCTATCTCGTTGGACACTCCCAACAAGAATTAGGGGCCAGCGAATTAGCCTTTATGATGCGGGAACGCGATTCAAATAACGGCATTGGTGGCAATGTCCCCCTCCTGTTGAATCCCGAACAAAATTTAGCGACCTATCGACAACTTTCTTCCACTATTCACCAAGGCTTGGTCAAAACCGCTCACGACTGCAGTGAAGGCGGTCTTGCGGTAGCCATCGCTGAAATGTGCATTGGAGGGCGCATTGGGGCGAGTGTTGACATTGATGGAACAGGAGAAGGTGACCTTTGGGCTCGGCTTTGGGGTGAATCACTCGGACGCATTGTCGTCGCCGTCAAACCCGAACACGAGGCAGCATTCCTAGCAACGATGAAAGGCCATCCAACCACTATTTTAGGTGAAGTAACCGCTACCTCCGTTCTGGAAATGGTTGATGGAGATACACTTCTTGTTTCAAGCGATGTCAATGAATTGGCGCATGCATGGAAAGGCACACTGGACATGACAGGAGGGGTCGCATGATGCTGCCCCGTGTCGCCGTACTCTTTGGTTTCGGCATCAACTGCGATCATGAAACCAAAGCAGTGTTTGAACTGGCTGGTGCAGAAGCACACCGAATTCACGTCAACAGATTCATCTCGGGAGACTCCAACCTCGCAGATTTCGATATTCTTGCAGTGCCGGGAGGGTTCTCCTTTGGCGACCACCTCGGTAGCGGACGCCTTCTTGGAAATCGCATGCGTTTTGCTATGCGTGACGCCCTTCGTGACTTCGTTGATGCGGGTAAACCGATCATTGGCATCTGTAACGGATTCCAAGTTCTTGTAAAAACAGGCCTACTGCCCGGCCCCGGCGCAGGAGAGTCGCCCGACTTTGTCCAGCGCGGGAGCCTCGGCCTCAACGACAGCGGTCGCTACGAGGACCGTTGGGTAACGCTGGAATTTGACCAAAACAGCCCCTGTATATGGACGAAAGGCATGACCAGAATCTCGTGTCCGGTACGCCACGGTGAAGGAAAATACATCATGCCAACGCCAGAAGCACTTGAGGCCTTGTCAACCACCCATCAATTGACGGTGCGTTACGTGGACCCCTCGACGTCCGTCGGAGAAGGACTGAGCGACACAGCCCTCCCATATCCACTGAGTCCCAACGGCAGTATGAGAAACGTTGCAGGAATATGTGATGCAACGGGCCTTGTCTTTGGATTAATGCCACACCCTGAAGCGAATTATGCACGTTGGCTGCATCCAGACCATACGAGGGGAACGGCACCTATCGGGACGGGTGACGCACTCGATTCATGGGAGGGAGAGGGATTGCAGATGTTTCGAAATGCCGTGGAATATGTGAAGCAAAACCGTTGATTTGAATGTTGAATCATAACAAACGCATCCTTCACATCGACGCATTACGAGGGCTTGCCGTTTTATTGATGGTAATGGTTCATGCGGCAGCCACATGGAATCCATATTCAAGCGCTCAAACATCGGTTCTAGCCTACGTTGTTTCAGGCCTCGGTGGCCTTGCAGCGCCCCTGTTCATCACGCTCTTGGGCTGGGGGTTGTTGAGGGCGAACTTAACTCATCAACAGCGTGTTATTCGTGCGTCTTTTCTTTTCGTATGCCAATTTCTCGTGAACATCATTTCACCCCACCTTTTCGAACCCTTTACTCCAGGCGTTCTCTCATTGATGGCCTTATTGATCCTCACAGAACCCATTTGGATCTATCCCCTCCGCCAGGGGCGACTTTCTGCTCAAGCGTACTTCTTGTCAATATTTGCAGCCGTACTTACGCTGACATTTTTGGCTCCAGAGATACAAGGAGTATCGTCATGGAACGCTCGTGTATCAACCCATTCAACGGTTGTGTTTGTCGAACATCTGGTTTTGACAGGGACCTACCCGCTCCATCCATGGGTTCTTTTTGCAGCCTTTGGAGCTACTATATCCGCTCTTCCCTCAGGACGCACAAGACCAGCTGTCACCTTTACTGCGCTGGGCTTGACGTATAGCGGCCTATTACTCTTCTACGCTTGGAAGAATAATCTGGCTTGGGCGCTTCCCTCAGGAACAGCCCTTCTAACGTTCTTTCCTGCCAACGGGCCTTTTCTCATCGCAAGCCTCACCGGGGTGACCCTTCTATGGGCTCTTGTATCAACACGCCTCCACGCGGAGTGGTTGGCCCTCACCGGGCGATGTTCACTCACCGTCTACGTCATGCACTTTCTTCCGTTTACCTTCCTTCATGAGGTCGATGAACGGAATGGGTGGTCGTTAACGCAATCGATGCTTGTGACTCTTTCGTACACGCTCTTGTGGGGGTTGCTTGCTGCTTATTGGTACAAGCGATATCCATCAAGGAACCTTGAGTCGTTGATGCGAACGTTCGAAAAGAGATTCAAAGGACGCCGTCAACAATTCGCAAACCAGTCTGATGAATGAGCCACCAGGAGTGGAGGGTTGACAATGACGTTGTTAGATTAACAAGTCACAACATTGTGTATCACCATGGAAACAGGACAGCCCGAAGGCTGCCCTGCTTCAGGGGGTTTGGAGAAACCGTGAACGGTCTTTACTCAGCAGCAGCAAGTGCTTCGGTTGCTTTCTTAGCACCCATCCAAGCAACAA
>JGI20158J14315_10000320_pt1 | contig 35280 bp, 24 predicted proteins | sample COG_08_FD_14315 | JGI IMG/M metagenome (IMG submission 14315)
TTTCCTCGGCATCAGTTCGGAAGATACGCTCGCGGATTGCGATTACGTTTTACGAAAAACGATGAGTGTGCGCCTTTGGCCGGACAATAATAACGACGACGCAGAGAGAAAGAACAAACAGTGGACAAAGTCTTTGCTCGATTTAAATTTAGATGTCTTGTTCGTGAGTCAGTTCACGTTACTCGCCGAGTGCACGAAAGGGAAAAAACCGTCCTTCAGTCGAGCGATGACACCGAAAGAGGCGAAGGAAATGTACGACGAGTTCCTTAAAAAAGCGAGAGAGGAATACAAAGAGAATGGAATAAAAGAAGGTCAATTTGGGGCGATGATGGACGTGCACATAGAGAACGACGGCCCGGTGACCGTTCTCATCGATAGTCAAAATAAAGGAGGATGATTTAGTAGTAGTAGAGTAGTATCATTGTTTGTATTTGTTGTATCTCTCTCGTCGCGAAAACACGCTACGTGTATGCGCGTGTTGTTGTTGTTCTTCTATTATTGATATTCTGGTACACTAATGTTATTTCTTGGAGCGACCCCAGGCAGTTCCGGTAGTCCTTTGCGTGCCACCGGGCGCCCCGGATCGTTGCGTGCTTCTCTGGGTGCCTCCTGTTGTGGGAAGAGTACTGGGCGCGCCGCGCGTTCTTCTCGTCGGTCTCGCGCGTTCTTCCGAGTCAGAGTCGTCCGCGTTGTTACCAGCACCTCGCTTCGACGAGGCGGCACCTCTGCCGCGCTTATTCCCAACTGCCGATTTTGTTGTTGGATTGTTCAAAACTTTGGCACCGCGCGCGCGGCCTCTGCCTCTCGAAGCGGCAGCAGATGTTCTTCCAGCTCCAGCCGCGACAGAAGGTGTGGCCTTTTCGTCGGAATCCGAGGAGTCGTCGATGACAATACTTTCTGGAACTTTTCTGCTCTTCGTTTGCGTCGAAGGCGTCGCGCCACGACCACGTCTTGTCGCTCTCGTTGCGGCGGCTGCGGCTGCTGCAGCTCCACCTCTCTTCTTCGGTGCGGGTTTCGCATCTGCGAAATCCTCGTCTTCTTCTTCTTCTTCCGAATCAGGCACTTCCTCGTCTTGAGAAGATTCCGAATCCGATTGTTGTCGCTGTTTCCTTTTTGCCGCCGCCGCTGCGGCGGCTGCACTTTTCGCTCCAACAGCTAGCCCACGCCTTGCAGCAGCTACTGGCTGCGCAGATGCTGGGATGACGTCGTCGTCTTCCTCCTCTGAATCCGAAACGACGTAATCGTCGTCGTCTCCTTTTTTCTTCGTCTCCGGAACCGGCGGCGGAGGTTGTTTTGCGCCTCCTCTGCGAGACGCCGGAACTGGTCTTTGCGCGCGACCGTCCTGGGCAGCTTCTTTTTGCTGTGCTAATAATACACGCTCTAGCGCTTCTTCTTCGTCTAACTGTCTCGTCGCTTCGGATTTCTTCGCTGGTGCCGCGTCTTGAAACTCTCGCACTTGTTGCGCGCGCTGCGTTTGTTGCGTCGCCGCTTGCTGACCTTTCTTCGCTTTGGCACGAGCACCTCCATCTTGTTGTTGTTGTTGTTGTTGTTGCTGTTGCGTGTGCTTCTTCGTCAACTCTTGCACTCTCCTCTGCACTTCGCTCGCTTCAATTAACTCCGACGGTTGCGCGGTCGACGCCAACTCTCTTTGAAAGTGTTTCATCGTCGACTCGCACAAAGTTTTCACCGCTTTGTTGTCGTCTCTGTTCACCATATCGTCCAAAGAGTTCATTAAGTTTGGAATGTCTAAAATTTGTAATCCTTTATCCATTCGTTCTTTGATCAACCGTTCGATCCGTTTTTGGTCCTGTCTCGGCCCTGCTCTCGCGTCGTCTAAATCCTCGTCCTCATCTTCTACGTTTATATTTTCTTTCATCATCCCTTCGTTGAACTCGTCTTCCTCGTCTTTGTTCCCTCCCTTTTTTTTCTTCGATTTGTGAAACAACAACATATCCGAAGGATTCGCGACTTTACCCACAAACTTTTGCCCAAACTTTTGGACGTTGACGCTCTGGAAACCACCGGTCAAATCCACTCGCAATCGAATCAACGGCAGTTGGTTCAACTGCGCCAACTTTTTCACGCCGCTCGCCGCGTTTTGCATCGCCTCTTTAATCATGCCATTCACCGTAATCATCAAGAAGTTCTCGATGGCTTCCTGATCCTGACCTCCCCCATCTTCCTCCTCGTTCAACAAATCTTCCTGTTCTGCTAACGAGACGTTCTTAAATGCGTAAGGTCTCGTCGTTTGTAACGGAACTGGCAACAACCGCCAATGCGGCGGATCTTTCTTCTCCTTCCCCGGTTTCAACTCTAAAATACAAATCTTCTTCGTCCCACTCTCGGCTTCCACCAACGACGTCGTCACCGAGCTCCCCGGTTGCGAAACGCTCACGCCGTCGAACAACTGCGGCTCAATCAAACACTCGTGTTCGTGTCCCCAAACGACTAAATCCATCCAATTCGGCAAGTGCCTCTCGGAAATTGAATTCTTCGGCGCGTGCGACACTCTGTTTTGATGAATCAACATGAGATTAAACCAGTTCGCCAACGGCGTCTTCTCGTCCGAACTCCCCGGTCGAATCCACTTCACGTTCCCTTTACTCGCCATCATCTGGTGTAATCTCTGATCTCGTATCCATCCTAACCCGTACAAGGCCAACTTCGTCTCGCCTTTTCTCAACAACACCGGTTTCAATTCAATCGCACCCGTGTTCGACCCACTCAGAGCGTGCTTACCGAAATAATTAATCAACGAGCAACTGGACAAAATATCCAGCGCTGATAAATTCTCCTGCCCGGACGGGTCGTCGTGATTCCCGTGAATCGCGAATATCGGCAGCGCGACGTTCACGTTTTCATCCTCAAAGTTCACGATGCCTCGATTCGGAAAATTTATGCTCTGATCGGACACAACTTCAAACTCGATCGCATCGTCCCCGAACACGTACTCTCTCAAAACATCCATCGTTTGTACCAAGGTTTCTCGGCTCGGTTTGTTCTGGTCGAACAAATCGCCTCCCAGAAACAGCGCGTCCACTTTTTCCTTCTTCGCGGTCTCCAAGATTTCTCGAAACGCGATGAACGAATCGTTTTTCCGAATCGGGTCTCGTTCGTGCGCGCCCAAGTGGTTGTCCGTGGCGATTAAGATTCGGAATAAGTTTGGGTCGTTCTTGTTCTTATTATTCTTTCCTCCTCGTTGTTGTTCTCGTTTTTGTCCTCTTCCTCTGATGTCATCATCGTCGTTGTCTTCTTCTTCTTCTTCTTCTTCTCGCTCGGACATTTTTAAAACTCTTCTCTGAATGGTTTGTTGTGATGATTTTTGTGGGAAAGAACCAAAAAGAAGATTTTTTGAATTTAGGCACCCACCCTCTTTTTTGGTTGGTGTTCATATTTTTTCACTCGGTCTAAAATACTCTTCAGTATTTATATAGTAGGGGTTTGTTTTTTGTTCGAACACACACACACACGCACACACGCACGCACTGTAGCAACAACAAACGAAGAAGAAATGACGACGACGACGAGTGAGAAGAAGAAGAAGAGTCCAGAGTGGGTGAACGAGTTGTATATAGCGGTGAGAAATGCACCTTCGCCTCCTTCTCCTTCGCCTCCTTTTTTTGCTGCGACCGAAGATGAAGAAAAAAAGTCAACTTCTTTTATCTCTTCTTCAGAACGCGATGACGACGACGATGGAGAAGAAAAAGGAGGAGGAGAAGGAGGCGGTGGCGCCTCTTCCTCCTCCTCCTCGAAGCTTTCGTTTCTCTCGAAGAACAACCCCGCCGCCGACTTTGAGAACGCGATGGACGGATGGTTGGGAAAAGCCACCAGCAGCAGCAGCGGTGGTGAGGGTGGTTGTATCTGGAGGACGAAAGAGAACGTCGTGGAGACGTTGCTCCCTTTTCTGAGCGCGGAATACGAAAGCGCGAAAAGAGAGGCGCTGTTTCTTCCTCGCTTCTCTCATCATCCCTGATACTCATCATCCAAAGGACGAGAACGAGGACGATGACGAGGATGACGACGACGACGAAGTTTTATTAGGTGTTCAGAATGCGTCGTTTTTGAAAGAGATTTCCGACGCGAAGTTGAGAGCGATGTACGACGAGTTTTTCGACGCGCGGGCGGATTTGTTACGACTGAACGATGTTCAAAGCGATCTAGAAACGTTCTTGGAGTGGTTAAAGGAGAGCAGAGATTGTTCTGGTGATAAACAGCAACGACGAGTAGGGCGAGAGAAAATACCAGGTTTACGCATCAACGCGCTCAAACACACGGAAGAAGGGGTTTCAAGGGGAGAAAATGCCCCGGGGGTCGAAAGCTATCTGAGAAGACGAAACGAAAATTTGCGAGAATTGAGAGCGAAGCAATCGAGAGCGTTGTTGTTGTGCGGCGAAAGCGTGCGGTCAAAATTCCTCGGGATTATTCTCGAGGGGTTTCGACACGACGCGAATGAAAATTTGCTTCACGAGACTTTCTTTCCGAGAGACCCACCACCTTTAAAAACATCATCGCGTAATAACGATGATGATGCACCAAAATGCTTCAATAACAAAATTTATCTCACACTGAGAGCGTTTTGCTCGGAACCGACGAACGCGGCCATCGTCGAACGGTGCTACAAAAAGGCTCACGTAAAGTCGCCCTGCGCGAGGCGAATTTTACGCTTGTGCGCGGAAGGGTGCTTCGAGAGCGAGAAGTACGAGCACGTGGCGAACGCGCGCGAATGCGACGATTATTCGTTCCGCACGACGGGTGATGCGGTGACTAAGTGCAAAATGACTCGCGGTAAAGACAAATTTGTGTGCGTGAGATGGATGTGCCGCTCGAAATTTGAAGTCAACGATGTCGCGAGGAAAGCGTTTCAAGACGTGTACGCCGAAGTTACCGCGCTCGAGATTTTACGTGATTTCGAGAATGGTGAGAAGAAGGTGAAGAAGAAGAAGAAGAGTTCTGTGATAAGAAGAGGAAATCGCGATGATGTAATGTCGATTTCATACTCGTTTGGAACACTCCGAGATTACGGCGCATGCGAAGATTTCTTATGCGTGGCGACCGATTGGGTCGACGGAGTCGGATTGAACGCGTGGCGTTCAAATCTAGGTGAATATTTAAAGAAAGACGCAAATGAAGCGAACAACGACAGAACGCTATTGCTTGCAATCGCGAAAACGATGCTGCAGATGGTAGTCGATATGCACGAAAAGAATGTCGTCCACTTTGACTTGAAGCTCGAACATTTCATTCTCTCCACGCGGCGCCAAGAGGAGGAGGAGGAGGAGGAGGGGAGTAAAGGAACAAAATACGCGATAACTTTAATCGATTTCGGAGAGTGCGCGGTTTACGACATCTCGGACAAAGTAAAAGGAACCTCGCGCGCAAGAGGTACAGAGATATACCACGCTCCAGAAATGCTACTCATTGACGAAATTAAGACTCATAGCGCTTCGTTCCCTTCGGGCGATAGTAGTAGAACAACCGCTGCTGCGTGTTTCGTCGACGGCAAAAAATGTGACTGCTACGCGCTCGGCGTGGCGTTGTGCGAATTGTTTTTCAGTAACTCTCCGAACAGGCACGCGTACGAACAGAATGGATTCCTTGGTTTGCTTAATGTTGTCGCTGGTGGTGATGATAACGCTGAAAATTACTCGAAAATACTACGCGACGATATCCTCCTAAGCGACGTAATCCGCCGCCCACCTTCCGACGGTGATATTGCAAACTGGTTGCTCAAAACTCTGCTCGTTCGCGATCCGCACGAGAGAACCTCAGCTCGACGCGCTTTAACGATGTATTCCGACATAATAAATTAATACATATTATGTGTATACTGGTATGTTAAAACAAAACAAAATTTATACGGCACATTCACATTGTTCGTGCCGTTGTTGTTGTTTGCGGTTACGCCAACGCTCTCTCTCTATTTGTACAAGTTCATAATAACGCGATGATGATGATTACTGTTTCTTCACCGCATTCTTCACCGCCCCACTCACCAACCTCTCGTTTATCACGGCATTCGTTTCCAACGCGTCCATTTCCGCGTATAATCTCGTGCTCGACTCGTCCGTCGGCGTAAACACCGATTTCTTGTATTCGTCGTCCGTTTTCGGTATGTTGGCGCTTTTCATGTTTTGCCTTTGCACTTCAAACGTCTTCGTCCACTCCGAGTGAGAATCACACGGCGTTTTCGGCGTGTTCGGTTCACTATTATTTGAGGTATCTTTATTCTCTCCGTCTTCGTCCACGAGCAAAGCGTCCTCGTGGTCGTGAGGAACGGTTTGGAAACAGTGTCGGCACCGAGCGGTGGCGCAATTGATCCCGAGGAAATTCAACACTTTTTGCCCCCCGTGATCGACGGATTCCACCACCGGAGTGGCCACAAACGTCGTGTGATCGTTCAAGTTGTCCTGCTGCTTTTCTTGCACCTCGATTGCGCTCATTTTTTTAACGTCGTCGTTGTTGTTGTTGTTATCGTTATTGTGTGCGTGTGTGTGTTGTTACGCGTGCTGTCGTTATGAGTAATTGTGGTGTTTGACCTTTTTGAGATACTTTTGTGAAGCAAAGGGTCCAACCACGCAGATATTTTTAGCGGGCGCTTCTTTTACCGGCCGTACAAAAGGAGTGTTGTTGTTGTTGTTGACAATTCAACGCGATAACGATAGCGATGATGATGATGATTTTACGTTTAATGACAAATTTTTTATTATCTATGGAATCCCTCTACGTTCGGGTCTATTTCGATGGAATATCTCTTGTGTCGTTTCCTACCGTGGAGACGCAAAGCGAACTCAACTCCCGCCGGAGTGTCCAACCAATCCTCGAAATCGTCTTTGCCTTCCTCGACCATGGCAGTCAAGTGTTCGTCGTCGGCTGGGATGAACGTGTTCACCCTCGGTAACGCCTGGGATGGGCACAAAACCGCGTTCCAGTGTTTGATATCGTCTTCGTCTAATCCTACTCGCAAGGCGTTTTCGTGTAAGCTGGGTAAGTTGTTCGTCACGCCGCCGTCGACGCAGATGTTGCCGTCCCACACGCAAAACCCAGGCCAGGTCCAGCCAGGTATGTATCCGCACGCCAAAACGCAATTGATCAAATCCTCTCGCGAGTGCCACTCGGAGATGATGACGTTGTGCGGCGTCGGGAACAACTTGGTGACGGATAAGAACACTCTCCCGTTGCACTTTTTATGCGCGTCTTCCGGTAACAACGCGTTCAATAAATACCTGCAATACTGTCCAATATTGGTTAAATTATGAATGAACCCCATTGGTTCTCTAAACTCGTGCGCGATTGGAGGGATTTGTTTCCAAATTTCCTCAGGTTTCACGTTTGCGCCCGCCAACGCGGCGACCAACGCGCCGATGGAGGCGCCCGCGAAGACGATATCGTCCACTCCAGTCTCGCCAAAGTTATCTCTCAACCCAAAATACACGCCTAAATGGTACCAGGTTCGAAACCCTCCCCCGCATAAACTCACGTGCGCGTGATCGTCCCCGTTTTCAGTCTTATCTCTTCGTTTCTTTTCGTTCACGTACGTCGTGTTCTTTTTAAACCTGTGCGGAAACGTCGGCTTCCACAGCGGCTTCCCACACAGTTGCCAGAATATAATCCAAAAGAGCACCCACGCGGCTTGTAAAGTCGCCAACGGGAACGCGAAGATGAAGTACACTAACGTTTCCAAAAAGTATCTTCGCTGAGGAAACGCGGTTGGATTTCTCATTGCTCTCGTCGTCGAAAATACGTACATTTGTAGGAGGTACGTGCACGCGAACACCAGCGCGGCGTTTCGAATACTAGTTTTCGAGTCTTCTTTGTTGTTCGTTGTTTCTTCGATGTACTTTTTTACATCCTCGAGACCGTCTCGAATCATCATCCGTATCATCATCATCACATTCCCACTAGAACTACTACTGCTACGACTACCACTACTACTCGCACTACTGCTACCCCCCATTTTGATGTGAATCTTTCTCTCTCTCTCTTCGATAACCTTTCTTAAAAGTCTGTTCGTCTTCTCCTTTTTATTATTCTCTTTTTTACTCTCGTCTCTGCGTTTTCCCGGGAAAAGACGAATATAGAAACAGAGAGAAGATTTTTGACCTCTTCTTCTCTCTCTTTAATACGCGAAGCCTCTCTCTCGTCGCGCTCTCTCAGAATCCGCTCTCGATGGTGAGATTACGAGTGCGCTCCTCTTTTGCCGATTTTTAAAAGAAGAAGAGAAAGAAGAGAAAGAAGAATAAAGAGAAGCGCTTTAAGAAGAGAGCGGGGCTCTTTTTTGTCGGTGTGTCTGGTCTCTTTTGTTTTTATTTGACCGACCCCGGCTCGAATGGTGGGAATACTACTCTCGCAACAAAAGCTTATTTATTAATTGTTGTTCTAATGTGATTGACTGGTTTTTTTGTGGACGGAAATATCTCCTTTTGTGTTGTGTGAGCTCTCTCGTGGTATCTCGTAGTCTAACAACATTGGATAATCTTTTTTCTCTAATCGACGACTCGAAGGAGTCCTCACAAAAACGCGCAGTTGCAAGTTTATATAGAACATAAACACACGCTCTCTCTCTCTTACGACGAATACATTTTTGTGAATTCTCTCTTCTCAGTATAATGCAAACGCAACTTTTGTTGAGAACAACAGGAAGAGAAAGCCTCGCGAGTACTAAAATTCATCATCATCATTCATCATCGAAGAATATAAATTCTACTTCTTTAAAGAAAAAGATGAGCACCATCACTCGAGCGCAAGCCGTGGCAGGCGTGGCGGTGAAACCAATCCCGACGACACCGATCGAAGGACAAAAAACCGGCACGTCTGGTTTAAGAAAGAAAGCGAAAGAGTTTTCGTCCGGGAACTATCTCGCCAACTGGGTGCAGTCGCTGTTCATGGCGTTACCGCAAGAGGAGTTGCAAGGGAGCGAGATGGTGTTAGGCGGCGACGGGAGATGGTTTAACAAAGAAGCGTCGCAAATCATCTTGAAATTAGCCGCCGGGAACGGGGTGAAGAAGATGTACGTCGGGCAAAACGGGTACTTGTGCACGCCGGCGGCGTCGGCGGTCATTCGAGCGCGCAAAGCATACGGCGGTTTTATCATGTCCGCGTCGCACAACCCGGGCGGGCCGGAAGAAGATTGGGGGATCAAGTTCAACTCCTCCGCCGGGGAACCGGCGCCGGAAAAGATCACCGATAAAATCTACGGGTTTACGCAATCCGTGAGCGAGTTGCAAATGGCGGATATTCCGGACGTGGACTTGAGCAAAGTTGGCGTGACGAAGTTTGGCGACTTTGAAGTCGAAGTCGTCTCGCCGACGGAAGATTACATGAAGTTGTTGAAAGAAGTCTTCGATTTTGACTTGATCAGTAAGTTGTTGAAGAGAAAAGATTTTTCCATGCAATTTGACGCCATGCACGCCATCACTGGCGCGTACGCGAAGCCGATTTTGGTCGACGCTTTAGGAGCGCCGGCGAGTTCCTGCGTCAACGATACGCCGATGGAAGACTTTAACAAAGGTCACCCGGACCCGAACTTGACGTACGCGGAAGAATTGGTGAAAGTTATGTTCTCCGAAAACGCGCCGGACTTTGGTGCCGCTTCCGATGGTGATGGTGACCGTAACATGATTTTGGGCAACAACTTCTTCGTCACGCCGTCGGATTCCGTCGCCATCATCGCCGCCAACGCGCAAGAGTGTATTCCGTACTTCAAGTCTGGCTTGAAAGGCGTCGCGAGATCCATGCCAACCGCGGCTGCGTTGGACAGAGTCGCGCAAAAGTTGAACGTCGAGTGCTTCGAAACCCCAACTGGTTGGAAGTATTTTGGTAACTTGATGGATGCCGAAAAGTGCTCGGTCTGCGGCGAGGAGTCCTTCGGTACCGGCTCTGACCACATCAGAGAAAAAGACGGACCGTGGGCCGTCTTGGCGTGGTTGTCCATCTTGGCCAAGAGAAACGAGAACATCCCAGAAGGCGGGAAACTTGTCGGCGTCAAGGAAATCACCGAGGCACACTGGAAGACGTACGGCAGAAACTTCTTCTCCAGATATGATTACGAAGGGTGCGAATCGGATCCGTGCAACAAGATGGTTGAATCCTTGCGCGAGAAAGCGAGCAAAGCGAAGAAAGGAGACAAGTACGGCGCGTACGAGTTGGACTACGCGGACGACTTTGAATACACCGATCCGATCGATGGGTCCGTTGCCTCCAAGCAAGGCGTCCGATTCGTCTTTACGGACGGGTCCAGATTTATCTTCCGTTTGTCCGGTACCGGATCCTCCGGCGCCACCGTGAGAATGTACATCGAGCAATACGAAGCCGACGAAGCGAAGCAAGGCATCGACGCGCAAGTCGCGTTGAAGCCACTCATTGACATCGCGTTGGAAGTTTCCGAGTTGAAAAAGTTCACCGGCCGCGAATCGCCGACCGTCATCACGTAAGTTTTTCGATTTGATCGACGAGAGAAGAAAAAAGAGAGACAGATACGTACGCGGCGGCGGCGCTTACAACAGTTTACGCACACACACATATACACAAAAAAACATGAAGAGGAAAAAGAAGGCAGAGGTTGCTTTGAGAGCGCGAGAACAGAAGAGCGAAGTGCGACGGTGGCGATGATGTAGCTATATTGAAATAAACTCTACTAAATAACACGTACGCTTTCGTTTCGCAAAAATAGTTACCCGAGACACATCTTCTTTTCTCTCTTTCTCACTCTCTACTATGACTAAATAGTATACAACAACACACTTTGACTCTTTCCACTTGAATCATCATCGCATTCCTCCTCCTCCTCCTCCAATCGCTCTCTCCCTGCTCTCTCTTAACCTCTTCGCCTCTCTCTTCAACTCTTTCACCACTAACGCTAAACTTTCCGGTTCCACGCCGTTTTGGAGCATAGAGATGCACACCGCTAACGTCTCCCGGTCCAAATCGCACTCTAAAATTTTCGAAATCTCGTGCGTAATTTCCAAGTGTTTCTGCGCACTTCGCGAGGAAATTCTGTCTCCGTCGAAACAGTCGTCCGCCTCAAAGTTGTTCTCGTTGTTCTTTCTGTTAAAATGGTCGTCGTCATTTTTGTGGTGGTGGTGGTGGTCGTTGTTTTGACGACGACGCAAAGGAGAGGAAGCGTCGTAGGGGGTCTTCATTGTAATAATGAAGAGTTCTTTCCAAAGAAGTCAAACAGAATAAAAATCTCAACAAAACGTCTTTTTTGAGGCACACGCAGAAAAAAAAAAGAGAGAGAATGCATCATCATCGAAGGTGGTGTGTCGCTCTCGTCCTCTTCCTCTTCCTCTCCGGAGCAGTCGCAAACAGTAGTCGAATTGCTGAAACTCGACAGAGAGAAGAAAAGAAGGAGGACAAGAAGACACTCGCTTTCTCGCACGACACGAACGACAACAAAAGGGTAGCGTTGGGTGCGAGATTTTTAGAAGACGATCAGTTGGACTCCCAAGAAGAGTGCATGAGAGATGCGTTTTTTTCTATTTTTAACCAACATCATCATCACGGCGGCGGGCGTCGATTCAAAGGATCAGAAGAGGATATCTTCTGCGAACATCTGGTGCAGGCGAAGGATAAAGACGCGTTGAAATGCCTCGTCGCGGTGAATGCGGTCTCGTGTCGTCTGGAACGGTCTAAAGTAAAAAGCAGATTGGGGGAATGTAATAAAAAGCGTTTCGATGGTGGGTGCGAGAGGTGCGCGTTGAAACGAATAGGAGGGTCAGACGACGACGACGACGACGACGACGACGACGGAAGAGATGGTGAAGATACAAAGAACAGCAATGGACTGAAAGGACTGTTCAAGTTTCTGTTTTACGACGAGGACGAGGACGAGGACGACGACGACAACGAAAATAACGCCGATGGAATGGACGAAGAGGAAGGGGAAGACGAAGACGAGACTACCCGTCGTAATTTTTTCTCCGTTACGAAAGCAACAGAACTCAACATGTATTTTCAAGCGCTTTCGAGAGTAGAATCAGAGTGCGCGCAACACGAGCAACGATTCCGCGCTCTGAGAGCTTCGAGAGAATTATCCGAGTTTTTTAAACGAATCGAACTTTCCGAGTTGGAAGCGAAAAAGAGCGTTGAAAAATCAATGGAAAGATTACGAGCGATGGAATTTGAAATAAAAAGTTCAGTGCACGAGACGCTGTTAGAGACGCAAAACGTGCACAATCAAACGCGCGAAAGACTCAACTTGACGTTAACACGTGTCCAAGAAGCACAAAACGCGGTAGAAAAATTGACTGCGTTCGCAAAGGTACACTCTATGCGATTGAAAGAACTCGCGATTACTTTCAATCGCATGCGAGACGCGCTCTCGAAATCGAGTTTGGTTTTCTTCTTCTTCGTTTGGTGGTTCGTGTTTGGGACTTCTTTTGTGCCACACGCGTTGAGAACGTTTCTCAGAGAAAGTTTAAGACAGATCTTAGGCGCCGTCTTGTGTAGTCACGCGATTGAAATCGCCCTCGTGCCTCGATTTGTCGAGTATTATTACCGTCAGCAGTATCAAATCAAGGAAACGGCGGAAGAAGAACGAGAGGAAGACATCGACATCGAACTTCTCATCGCGCAAGCCACGCAACTCGTCCGCGTGACCGTAGCCACTACCGTCGCTGTACGAAGCATACGAACCACGATGCTAAAAAAGAAACGAGAGAAATCGCGTTTGCTCGAACAAGAAGCTTTCGCGAGCAGTTTGCGCCGAGTCGAAACCGACGTGCGCGCTTTGCTCGCAGAACGACGAGGACGAGAAGAAGAACAAGAAGAAGAAGTAAAAAGAGGAAGAAGAGGACGAGTTGTGGTCAAAGCCTTGTTACCACCATCGAGAAGACAAGAAGACGATTCAGACGATTCAGACGAGATCTCAGAGAAGACCAAGAAGACCAAGAAGACCAAGAAGAAAGTGAACACTTTTAATGAAGAAGACTTTGTTGAAACCATCGACGAGGACGAAAAAAGCGAAGAAAACAAAATCACTTTGAGGAAAAAGCGAAAGAAAGACCACTAACACCACACTTTTGGTGGTTTAAAGATGAAAGAGGATTTTAAGGAGGAGATAAAAATATCGCGCCTGACGGTGTACCCGTTGAAATCGTGCAAAGGCATCGACGTGAAGCGCGCGCGTTTGACCGAAACTGGATTCGAGTGGGACAGATGCTTTTGCGTGATCGATAAAGACGGGGAATTTATCAGTCAGAGAACTGTTCCTGAGTTGGCGTTGGTTGAAACCGAGTTTCGCGGGGCCATCTTTGAGGATGATGAAGAGGATGATGATTTTGATGATGAGAACAGTACGATGGAACGAGTCATGGAGGAGGATGTGAACGACGACGGGGTAAACGACGTAAACGAGACTGAATCGATGATGAAAGATGCGAAATTAATTCTGCGAAGTCCAAACTGCGCGGACGAGTGCGAAATTCCTCTGCTGGCGAGAAAAGAGGACATGTCTGGCGAGGTGGAATGTTCGGTGTGGGACTACTGCGGCGTTCACTTGGCGGAGAGCGACGCGGTGAACGAGTGGATATCGAGGGCGATAAGAGTGCCCGGGGCGAAAATTGTTCGTTGGATTGGAACCGGAGGGATACCGGAACGGTTTAATAAGTACGTTTCGACGAGCGATCGCAAATCGAGACCGAAAAGGCCTTTAGACGAGCGATACGCGAAGAACGGCGGCGAGACGGCGTTTAGCGACGGGTACCCCGTGTTGTTAGCCCACGAGTCCAGTCTCGACGATTTGCAAAAGCGCGTGGTCATGGGGAAAGAGCTGTTCAATTTAGCCGGAAGCGAAGTGAAAATGAATCGCTTTCGACCGAACGTGGTTGTTTCCGGAGGTAAAGAGTGGGCAGAGGACAAGTGGTTAAAGATAGAAACACGCGCGAGAAAGAGCAAGAGCGATGGCGGCGGCGGCGGCGGCGAACGCGGCGGAGATGAAGGTGGTCTTTCTTGGGACCTCGTCAAACCGTGTTCTCGGTGTACGATCCCGGATATAAACCAAGAAACCGGCATCTTCGATAAAAACCGCGAAGTCTCTCGCGCGTTGCAAAAATTCCGCTCCGGGACCGTTCTAAACAGCCAAACCAAATCGTGGGCGAACGAAGTCTTCTTCGGGTGGAACATGATTACGAGCGCGCCAGGCGGCGGCGGTTTGAAAATATCCGTCGGAGACGTCGTGACTGCGAAAGAGCTCAGACCAAATCTCAGTGGTGGTGGTGGTTTCATGTAGTTCGTCCCTTCTTATTTGTGTGCGAGTATTAGACTCGTAGAGTAGTAATAGTAGTAGAGTAGTAGTAGTGGTAGTAGTACAGAGAAACGACGGATGACGATGATAAAGAGTTACACTCATTTTTCTTTCAATTTTTCTTCTTTTAGTCGTCGACAGACGCAAAGGGTTTTCACCTCTCTTTTCCTTCTTTTCCTTCGTTACACGTTCGACGCGCACGATATAAACGATATAAACGATAACAACAACAACAACAGTTAGTATTCGTTTTTACCCCGCGCTCTTTTAATCTTCTGTTACATTTAGTATTATGCTCGCATCTACCAGCAGCGCTGCTGCTACTGCTGCTATTACTACTCACACGAACACGAACGCTTCTTGCGCTCGGCGGCGGAATTTTTCCTCCGATGTGCAACACCATCAACGTAAGAGAAACACGAACAATTCAGAATTCAGAAGACAAAGAAGACAAAAAAGAAGAAATAACGGGGACAGCACTCTTTTCGTGACACGTGCGGAAAGTGGCGGTTTTGGCGATGGTATCACCAACAATGGATTGACTCGAGAAATCAGCGAAGATGTCGATACCGTGTTGTTAGATTGCGATGGGGTCATATGGCACGGAGACGCTTTAGTTCCCGGGGCGAAAAAAGCCGTGGACTATTTACGAGAAACGCTGCAAAAGCGCGTGTTTTTTGTCACGAACAACGCGACGAAAACGAGAGAGTATTACCAGTGGAAGTTTTCCGAGCTCGGGATGGAGGTGGACGTGAACCACATATATACCGCGGCGTTTGCGTCGGCGTCGTATTTATCCGCCATCGGATTTAACAATACTCACGGTAGTACTACTACTAAAGATGGATCGTCGTCATCAAATAAGAAGATATACGTGGTTGGTGAGCAAGGGTTAGTGAGAGAGTTGGAGGAGTGCGACGTCGGCGATATCGTCGGGGGCGTATACGAAGCAGTCTCGTGTACTTCGAGCGATTGGGAGGAGATGCACGAGTGGACGGGAGGTGACGCCGAAAACGACCACGACGACGATTCTCGAGTAGACGCGGTTGTCGTTGGTCAAGACACGTCGTTTACGTTCGCAAAGTTAGCGTACGCCTCGTATTTGATACAAAAAGGCGCAAAGTTCATCGCCACGAACCCAGACGCCGGGGATAGGTTAGGGAAAGAGAAATTATTGATGCCCGGAGCGGGGCCTATAGTGAAAGCGATTGAAACCGCGTCTGGGAGAGCACCGGATGTGATTTGCGGAAAACCAGGAAAGTACATGTTTGACGCGATAATGTCGCACTCGCACGGCGACCCGCAGAGGACGATGGTCATCGGCGATAGAATGGACACGGACGTGAAATTCGGGAAAGATAACGGCGCGAGATATTCCGTCTTAGTCCTCACCGGCGCGAACAAAATGAAAGACGTGGAAGAGAACGAAGACGAATCGAAGCAACCATCGTTCGTGGTTGGTTCTTTAGCGGAAGCGTGCGGAATACCATTCGATCCAAACGAACCGACGCAGCGCGTCGGCGAAAGAGCGAACATGGCGAAGAATTACCCCGTCGGCGACGGTACCGTCCACGATTTGTGGGCCAGCGGAGACGACGACATGGACGACGACGACGACGACTACGACGACGACGACTTTATTCCAGCCACGTGATGAGAGATTATTCTTATCGAGAGAAAGATTTGAAGGGAGAAAAAGAGAGATGAAGACGATATAAATTTACTACACTACTATATACTGACATAAAATAACTGAAAATCTTCACTTCTTTTCAAACAAAAACTTTTAGAACAAAATGACTGTCGAGAAAACAACGAAGAAAAAGACATCCAAGAAGACGAAGACAACACCTCCGTCTTTTGTTGCAGAAGAAGAAAAGGACGACGCCACTCCTACGAAAGAACAACACTCACCAGAAGAAGAAGAACAACAACAACAACAGATGATGCCGAGTAGTGCCGTAAAAAAGTTACCCCAAATAACCGTCGCGCGTTTGTTAAACGAAACTCAGTTAGGCGTCGCCATGCACAAACGCATCGTGAGACAAATGACAGAATTACGACACGTGAGCGGTAACGAGAAGTTCTTACAGGACGTGTGCACGTGCTTGTTGCACGTTTTATTGGAATACAAGGTATATCTTCTTAGTCTTTGTGGTCGTCTTTATTATTGTCTTTATAATATCGTCGTCCTTATCCTCGTTTGAAGAGAGTGATTTTGAGAATGAAATGGATTTTTAGAGACGAGAGAGATACAAAATTTTTTTCTTTTTTCGTTCCCCTTTTTGTGTCTCTTGATTTTCAAATTATTATATTCGTATGAATAAAACGCTAATATTATATTATTCTAACAACATTTTTTTATAACAGAGAGACTTACACACGGAACGGGTGATTCGATTTATAATCGCATTCACTTCACACCGAGAACCAGGCCACGAGGAGGAAGCGGACGAGTTTTGCGAATCTTTGATTCGGTTTTTGTTGAACGTCACCGCGGCGAAGGATCGAGCGGTTCGGTTTCGAGCGTGTCAAATGGTGGCGGGGATTTTGAACGCGCTCGGACCAGATGCGGAGATTTCGGACGATTTATACGACCAGATGGAAGAGACGATGTTGGAAAGGTTGAGAGATAACACGCCAGCGGTGAGAGCGCAAGCGGCGAGAGCGTTATCGAGATTGCAAGATGGCGGGGAAGACGCGGATTTCAGCAACAGCGAAATTACCACGGCGTTTATCGAGTTGATCGGAGGCGAGAAGAATAAAGACGCGAGGAAAGCTATTCTAGGCGCGTTGGCGATTTCTGATCACACGATTTCCGTGGTCGTGGAGAGAACGAGAGACATTTCCGAGGAAGTGAGACGCATCGCGTTTTTGGCGTTGGCCGCGAAGGTTCCGGTGGAATCCGTCTCGATCGAACATCGCGCGTTGGTATTGAGAAGAGGCTTGAACGATCGATCGATTTCAGTGAGATCGGCATGCGTTGACATGCTCAAGAAGTGGATGTCCTCGAGCGTGTGTGAGAACGACCCGATTAAGTTGTTGAAATTACTCGACGCGGAGTCGCACCCGAACGTTTCGGAGATGGCGTTGAAGACGTTGATTGAAACGAAGACGGTGAAAGCGATGGCGTACGCGACCAAGGAGAAGAGCGAAACGAGCGGGTTGCGTAGATTCTTTCTCAAGAAATCAGAAGAAGAAGAAGAAGAAGAGAAAGTAAGTGTGGTTGAGCTCTTTTCGCCGGAAGAGGCGTTGTTCTGGCGCGTCATCGTCGAAGCGCTCGCGAACCAAACGTCGAGTTCAGGGAAGGACACGTCTCTCGCCGTCGGTCAAGCGCGCGCGGTGCTCCAAGCCGAAACCGAAGAAGTCGAAGATGCTTTGGATCAGTGCTTGCCAGAATCCTCGATGGATTTGCTCCGCGCCATTTCTATGCACGCCGACGGGAAAACAACGTCCTCGGTCTTTGCGGCGAGACAGTTGATGATGACGTTGAACTGCTCGGATATGAACGACGGCGCCTTGCGAAGAGGCGCCGCGACGCTCGTCTACGAACGATTGAGATCGATTGGCGACTTAAACGACGAAAACGACGTTTCGTGTTACGCGCGAGGTGGTGACGGCGAGTGGGAAAAGCAGTTGATTGACTTGGCGAAGCGCGTGCACGACGACAACGAACACGTCGCCGTCGTCTTGGGCGCCTGCGACAGTCTTCGAGGCACCGTTACCGATGAAGAGAACAACAACAAAAACGACGACGACGTAAACGACGACACCAACGTCTACGCTGAAACGCAAGCGCTCTTCATCGCCTCTTCGCTCTTTGAAACGGCGAATAACTCGTCGTCATCCAAGCTTCCCGCGCACGCGACTGAAGCTGTCATGCAGTCGCTCGTTCGACCGGCTGTCGCGCACGCGTCCGCCGGCGTTCGTCGCGAAGGTATCAAGTTACTCGGATTACTGTTAATGTGTGGAACGAACGCATTGACGGAAGAAACGGTGCAAATATTGCGTACGGCTGCTGATGTTGATCCATCGGAGCCGGTTAAGTGCATGGCGTTGCGCGCGATCGGTGATGCCGCCATGTTATACGGACCGAAAGCGTTGGATGCGAGACGAGATATGCCGGTGCCAAAGAAGGGCATTCACGTCCGTTTTGACGACGACGACGACGACGACGAAAGAGAAGAGGATGAGAAAGAAAAAGAGAATAACGACGATGCCGACGCCGACGCCGACGGCGAAGAAAATGAAACCGCCGGGTACCAGCTCACGTTGGAAAAGCAACTTCTTCGAATCATCGAGTCGGCGTGTGAACCGTTTGAAAACCCGAAGGATAAAACGGATCTGGAAGAACTGGACGCCGAAAACATCGACGCGATGAATGAAGCGGCGTTTACTGAATCTGAGAACTCCGCGCAAACCATCGCGTGCGAAACGCTCGCGAAACTCGCTTTGAGAAGAGGGTACTACGCCTTTGAGCAACCGTCTTTGGTCATCTCGACGCTCTTGGGCGCCATCTTTGCGTGCAACGCGCAAGAAACGCCCAGATTGGCGCAATGTCTCGCGGTATTTTTCCCAGCCATCGCGTCTGCACCAGATGCAAAGGTCAGAGCGTGCTTGATCGATGCCGTGTTACCGTCGTTGAGAATGGCGAGTCAAAAGAAGGGCGTCGCGAAAGTTGCCGCCTTTCTGACGTCTCTCTTAGAACTCGAGACGGGAATATCGTCGTCATCCAACCACAAAGAAGGAGGAGATGAAGCATCGAACAGCGATACCGACAAGAACAAGAATTTGGATGGTGTTATCGAACGATCTGATGCCGGTGAAGCCGAACTCGTTCGATCGCTTTCGATTGAAATCTTGGCGTTGAACGCGAAACCGTTCGGCACCGGCGTCGCCGGAGCGCAAGTCAAGGCGTACCACGCCGCCATCTCCAGGGTCTTGTCTAGAGTACCGATTCCGGATGTAAAATCAATGTTAACATCTCAACCAAACGATGGTAGTGCCGTTAATGGAAGCATTGTTTCCGAGGAGACGAAGCAACGCGTTACTTTGCAATTGTCCGAAGCGTTCGTCGCGATGAAGATGGCGACGAAGAAATGTCCGAAGGAGAAAATCGCCTTGAAAGATATCAACATTGCGAAAGATAGAATTCACGATTCGTTGGGCGTTTCCTCCTCGTCTTCCAGTAACAGTAACAACATCAACAACGACAACGAAGAAGGTGAAGACGAAGTGGAAACCTTGTTTAACGAAGACTTACAGTTCGCGGAGTACGCAGAAGGCGTCGAAAAGTACGCGAGCGAGTTATCGCAAAGCGAAGACTTACCATTCTACGATCGTAAAGGACCAAAAGTATCAAAACTAAAAGAAAAAGTCATGGCAGCACCGGCGCGAGAGCGGTCTAAACGAGCCGCAGCACAAGTTGCGTCCGAAAAATGGGTCGAGGACGATTTGAACGTGCCGTTGGCGAAGGTGACTCCTCAACCGACGCGTTCGTCTCGACGCCGAGAAGCGTTGCAGGAGTTCAACGAATAATAATAATAATAATAAGTTACCAAACAACACGTATTATAATACCGCGCGCGGTATTTCCCAATTGTTACACTATTTTACACTATAAATATACTACATAAAACTATTACGAACTAGTATGTCTACATCGTCCCCATTTTCGCTTTCAAAATTAAGTTTAAAGCGTGCGGCGCCGTCAATCGCACCCGCAAATCGGAAATGTCGATATCGTGCCCGCCTTCGACGAATCCGTGCCTTTCGATTTGATAATCTTCCTCTACTCGAGCGCACTTCAAAGCCTCCTCCGGGTCGATGATATTTCTATTCAACGCTAATCCGATCAAGAGCGATTTGGCTGCCGCCGCCGCCGCAAACGTACACGTCATCTCCCACGGCGACAACGACCGCAAACGTTTCTCCATCAAAAGTTTCACCTCCTCCGGCTGCGGTTGCGCGAATATCGAGTCTGAACTTAAATTCAACTGCTCCCCAAACTCCCTCCTGGCCCAATCGTGCACTTTCTTCAATGTTTTCAACTGGATCTCTCTTAATTCGCTCCCGCTCGGGTGCGCCACCACGGCTTGATCGGCGTCGAAAAATTCGAGCAACTTCTTCACGTGAAAATCAAACGTCGCGTAGTCGCTCATGTGATCTAACGCCGTGGACGATAACTGCATCAACGGCATGGTAAACGGCCGAATCAAATCGTCCTCCTGTGTCGCCCATTCCGTGGCGATTGCGCTCGCTAACAACTTGTTCGGTAATACAAACTGCGCGCGTTTCGGCGACTTTAACGGTTTCCCGTCTAATAAGATTTCGTATTGGTTTTGCGTCGACGAGACTTCTCTGATATCCACGTTCTCGTAATACTTCGTCACCGTCCCGTCTCCTCCGATCGCGTTCGCGTGATCGCTCGATTGAAAATCTCGATTGTTTTCGCTTTTCACAATCTTCTCCAAATATTCCTTCCGTTTCACTTCTCTCATTTGTTTTGTTTTCAGTTCGTTTTCCTCTTGCGTTTGGTACCTGTTCGGCGTGAAATCTTTGTTCACTTTCTTGTTCGAATCGAATTTGGACGGGTACTTGTTTTTCTTCTTTGATGCACCACTCGCGGTGTTTGCAGTTTCATCGTCGTTCCCATCGAGCGACGAAAACGACGACGCCGTCGAAGAAGTCGCGATGGATTTTTTTCCATCGCGCGATGAAGATCGAGTAGTAAAAGCACTCGAAACACCACGAGCAGCGACAGTAGTAGGAGTCGCGGTTCTTGTTCGACAAAAACCTCCAACGAGAAGAACGACTTCGCTAAATCGAGAAGAAGTTAAAGAAATAGAAGACTTTGAGTTATTGATGAGCAGTTGTTTTAGCATTCGTTTCATTTCGTTCTCCCCTCTTTGTGTAGATATAAATTTTTTCTGAGGAAACTTTTTCACCAAAAAACAAACAGCAGAGAAGAGACGAAAAAAAAAAAAAGAAGCATGCAAACAAAAAAGAAGAAAATTGAAATTTCGAGCGATTTTTTGCTTGACCTCTGATGTGGCTTTTTAAATACACACAGGGAGAAAAACGACTAAAACTTCCGTTCATTAACATTTTTTCTGAGTCATCTGCGGCACAATCTATTGATAATACACAAAAACGCTTTGGGGGAAACGAGAGGACACGCGCTGCGGTGAATCGTCTTTACCTCGTCTTTGTCATCTTTGCCGTCTTCGCGTATCAGATATAGAAGAAGACAAAGAAGAAGATTTTTTGACGACGTTTGTTCGACATTTTCGGGAGGGAATCATTGAGAGAAGACGATGAAAAAAGAAGAAGACAAAGAAGAAGAAGAAGAAGAAGAAGACTTTGACGACGCGGTTTCCGAATTATCTTTCCAGGATATTGATGATGAAGAAGAAGACCAAGAAGAGAGAGGAAAAGCAGCGGTGAAGAAAAGCGTCAAAAACGAGGACGAGGACGACCACCGGAGAGGTCGTGGAAAAAATTTTGATGAGTCTTCGAATGTGTCCAATATCGAAGAAGAAGACAAAGAAGAAGAAAAAACAAGACGACGAGGAGGAGGAGGAAACAAAGCTTCCACCTCGAATGCGAACACTACTACTACGACCACCAATAATACTTTCTCGGAACAGTTTCCGTTTCACAAGGCGTGCTTTGAGAACGACCGGGAAACCGTGAAGGACTTTCTAGTCACCGCGGAGAGGTTGAAAACGAGTTCGTCGAGCGAGGGCAAAAATAGGAACCGTCGTCGAGAAGAAGAAGAAGAACAAGAAGAAAAATACGATTTTGATTTACTCAACTCGTTCGATTCGAGAGGTAATACCGCATTACATCTGGCAATCATGAGGAAAAACACGGATATTGTGAAAATTTTAACCGAACATCCTCTCGTTGACGTGAACGTGAGAAACTGCGTACACGGATGGAAACCATTGGACGAAGCGATACACGTGAAGGACAGACAGGCGGCGATTTACATCCTAACCGCGAAGAAAAGGAAAGCGAAGGAAAGTTTGGATACGAACACGCCGAAATTGATGCAACGATTGATGGATGCGCCGGACTTTACCGCAAAGTTGAAGTGGGAGTTGAATTCTCCAATATTTGGACCGATTTTGAGAAGAGTCGCGCCGAGCGATACGTACACGCTGACAAAAATCGGAACCAGAGTACGAATAGATGGGGAGCTGAGAGGAATAGAAGACGTAGAAGGGCAAAGCTTAGAAGAGAAGACGACCGTGGAAGGGACTGCTCGCGATAACAACAACGATAAAAACAACAACAAGTACGGTGGAGATTTCATCACCTTGTCTGATGTCGGGACAAACGAGAAGAAGAGCAAAAAGAACGGGAAGAAACGACGCGGTGGACTTTTACCGGTGTGGCACCGAGCGCCGTTTTCGATCGTGTTCTTAGCGAATCCAAAGGAGGAAGAAGATGCAAAAACAAGCGGCGGTAACATAAACACCGCGATGCTTTATTTTGACCACGAAAACAAAAAATGCATCGACGCTTTAGAAGAAAATACTTCCAAGAAATCTTCGAATATTCCTCCTCCACCTCAGAGCGATTTGCTCAAAGACATAGCGGCGATGACTCCAGAAGAGCTACTTGAAAACGAAGCTGATCTCTTGTTCGTTGAAAACCCCTCGCGCGGCGTCTACGAACCGCAAGAGTATACGTTTTCGCCGGTGGACAGCTGGGGCTCGTATCTCGGAGTGTCCGAACGAACGAAAGAGTCAAAAATCGATGGAAGATACGCAAGAGTCATGGAAGCGAAAGGGAAAGCGATGGAAACGAGGAAGTATCGCTCTGGATTTCTCCCCGCGGACGAAACGTACGACTTCGAGAGTTACGCGAGCGACGCGAAGGAGTTTCAAGACCGACCGATTTATCGAGACGTGACGAGAATACGTTCGGTGGGTAAAAAACAACGAAACGAGGACGAATATTTCGAGTTTGACGATAAGCGAAGGAGTAAGAACAAGAGGAAAGAGAAGAAGAAGCGTAACAGTGGTATTAATGGCAGCAGTATAAATGACGGCGGCGGCGGTGAGACTTTGGAAGACGTCGACGACGGCACGATGGGACGGAAAATGAGCTGCCGCGTTTGGCTCGTCGAAAATTTCCCTCTCAAAGTGCAAGATCTGCTCCCGGTTGTCGAAGTTGCCTCGCAAGCGAACAAGAACATGAAACGTTTTCGAAATTTACTCACAAACTGGGGAAGCGAACCGAGTAGGCAGAATTACTTTCCGGTGAAGTGTTCGATTCCAATCGCGTACACTGTACACTTTGACGTTCTTTTACACAACTTCAAGTTGCTCGCGAAAGACGAGAGCGATAGGTTACAGTTTCAGGATAAAATTTTCAACACTCCGGACGGGTACGATTTAAAAGGATTAGACGAAGCTGTTAAAGAATTAGAAGATAAATTAGATAAGCTGGAAGCGACGGCTATGGCTGAGGAGGAGCGCGAACGAGCGTTAATGGAAGAAGAAGAAGAAGAAGAAGAAGAAGAAGAAGAATCAGAGGAGGAGGATTTTTAGAGGTGGTATTAAGCAGAAACTGAAATCATAGCTTATGGACTGACTCTCTACAGTTCGATACGTGTAAATTACCTAAATACTAGTCTACAATACAACAGGTCACACGCTAAATGCTAGTACATAAAACCTGCCCCTTCTAATCTATTTATTTCTATTCCCCCAAGACGACGACGACGACGAAGATGGCGTAATACGAATCGGTTCTCCATCCGTCTGCTCGAAATACCTCTCCAACAACAAAGCAGCCGCGATGGAATCCAACTTTGGATCGTCGCTCGCCAACGTCCCACGCTTCATGCTCATCGCCTCGTCGCTCGTGAACGATTCGTCGTACATTTCAACCGGAATTTTCCGTTCGGCAGTCGTGGAGACTTGCGCCAACGCCTCCGCAAACTGCTCGCACACTCGATGCATGCGAATCGGAACTTTTTTATTCTCCTTGTTCTGCGCGTTACTCTCCGTCACCTCTCGTATCTTTTCTTCGAGAAATTCCAACTCCTCTCGCGTTTGCCGTGGATATCCAACTACGTACACGTCCGCCCGTTCCCTTTCCGCCACGTCTACAATCTCTCGAATCAACTCCACTCTCGACTTGCCTTTACACAACAAACTCTCCAAAGGTCTCGGCGCGAACCCGCCGCTGGATATCGCCAACCCGGTCTTCGAGAGCCCGTAATCGATTCCCAGCGCTCTTCGCGTGGCAAAATTTTCGTTTATCGGCGCATTTTTGGCCGCCCGATTCATCTCTTCGTCGAGCAAAGACCAACTGTCGTCGTTGTTGTTCGCATTCTTCTTCTGTTGTTGTTGCTTTTTTTTCAACGCAAAAAAAATGTTCGTCTGTTTCTTCTTCTTCGTGTTATTGTTGGTGGTGGTAGTTGCGATGAAAGCGCCCCGCGATGCTGTTGTTGTTGGTATCATCGTCCTCCTGTTTGGGGTTGTTCTCGTAAGCTGTTGTTTTCCATTCTTCTTCTCAATTCTCAATTTTGTGGAGGAGACGAGACGAGTTCTTTTTTTATTTTGGTCATGGTTTTTGGTCAAAAACAACTGATGACAGACTGGTGAACAAAAGCGAATCGAGGAGAGAAGGAAATCACACTGACTGTCGAGGGAAGAAGAGCAAAAAAATAAATTTTAAAGCGGAAAAGCTCTCGTTTCGTTTCGTTTCTGAGCGTATATTCCTCATAACAGCACACGTATTAAAGAGATACCAACACTAACTTTGAATTGTAAAATGGCCTCTTTAACTTCATCCGTCGCGTTCGCGATCAAATCCTCGCCGAAGTTGTCCTCGAAGACCAACTCCAGAGCGCAATTTACGAACAACAACAAATCTGCCTCCTCTTTTGGGAGAAAAAATCAATCGTTCCAAATCGTGCGCGCGGAAGGCGAGGCGGCTCCGGCGTGGTCCGCCCCGAAGTTGGACCCGAACACTCCGTCTCCAATCTTTGGCGGTTCCACCGGTGGTTTGTTGAGAAAGGCGCAGGTACGTTTATTCGCGTATATTGATAGATTGATAGTTTCCTTACGCGTAAACGCAAGCGCGCGATGGATGCTTCGGTCGGATTTTCTCCCTCTAAAACAAACTGTATCACAAAACCAAGGGAACTCTTTCTCTTGGTTTTGGTACATTTTTTCGTAGAAGAGCGGAGATATGAAAATTCGCATTCGCGCGCGTATCGTCGTTTTTACCACGGATGGAACCTATTTCTGGATTGGAAATGCATCGCGTTCGATCGAGCGCACTTTTCTCTTAACGAATATCGCACTCGTTCGACGAAAATCGTTTCGCGAGTGCGCGTGTAGAGTTGGAAATCGATCGATGATGCGCACAGAAGAGAATCGCCCGATCTCTCGCTCTCTCTTTTCTTCCTTTATTTTGTTCAAAATATTTTGTTTCAAACTAAAATTTTCCTTTCCTCTCTTTTTCTCTCTTCAAATAATCAGGTTGAAGAGTTCTACGTCTTGACGTGGGAAGCGAAGAAAGAACAAATCTTTGAAATGCCGACTGGTGGTGCGGCGATCATGCGCAAAGGCCCGAACCTCTTGAAGCTCGCGAGAAAGGAGCAGTGCATGGCTTTGGTGACTACGTTTCGCGCGAAGAAGATCGCGAACGGCTGCATCTACCGCGTCTTCCCGTCCGGCGAAGTGCAATACTTGCACCCGAAGGATGGTGTCTACCCGGAAAAGGTCAACGCTGGTCGCGTTGGTGCCAACCAAAACATGCGCTCCATCGGTAAGAATACCAACCCGGTCAACGTCAAGTTCCAAGGTAAGGGCACTTTTGACGTATAAATGTTGTTGTTGTTGATGAGGACGATGATGAAACACGAAAATTTGTAAACAAGAGGGAGAGAGAGTGAGAGAGAGAGAGAAGCACTTATATCAACAAAAAAACAATAAACAAATGCGATTTTGCTAGCTAAAATAATATATACTTAGTAGGGAGAGAGAGAGAGAGAAAGAAAAGATGATGATGATGATGATGATGATGATGATGAGCGTTGTAATCTGTGATGAAATATATCGGATTCTTTTTAAAAATAATATTTGCTTTTCTTCCCTCCTCTGTTTTCTCCTTTTTGTCCCTCTTTTCTTGTTGAGAGGAAAAAAAGATCTCCTCTTGGGCCAAAAGAGAAGAGAATCTCTGGAATTTTCACCTTTTTTTTCCCTTTCTGAGAGACGAGAGTGACGTCAATTTCACCCTTTTTCTTTGAACGCGCGCAGAAGAACTTCCTCATAGTAATCACACGTAACACACAACAGCGTAAGTAAAACTGATACATCAAAATGGCTTCTTCTGTTTTGTCCATGTCCTTATCGGCGTCTCTCGCCGGCAAGAGCAAAGTCTTTTCCTCCAAGACAAACAAATCTATCTCTTCCAATAGAAAGGTCTCCAAGATCACCACGACGGTGCGCGCGACTGGCACCATGGTGGACGATAAGACCGGGATCAAGAAGATGAGAGACGGCATCAAAGAAGCCGCGGATGAGAACTTGTTGACGCCGAGATTTTACACCACAGGTACGCGTTTGTATTATTATTATTTGATCTCTCGTATTCTTCTTTGTCTTCTTCTTCTTCTTCGTTCGGACGAGGACGAGAGACGGCTTCGTATCCAAGATATCTTCGTCTCGTTTGGGTGGAAAAATGGGATAAGTTTTTTTTTCTCTCTCTTTCGTGAGATCGCGCGGAAGTGATCACAAAACGCGACGACCTTTTGAAGGTAAACTAACAGCATTTCTCTTCTCTGATGTGGTCCTCTTTTTCTACAACAAAACAGATTTCGACGAGATGGAACAACTCTTTTCGACGGAAATCAACCCGAATCTGGACGAGTCCGAGATCTTCTCCATCTTGAACGAGTTCAGAGACGATTTCAACCAAAAGCACTTTGTCCGCAACGACGAGTTCAAGGCAGCCGCGGACGGGATCCAAGGCGAACAAAGAAGAATCTTCATCGAATTTCTCGAGCGATCGTGCACGGCTGAATTCTCCGGCTTTCTTTTGTACAAGGAACTCGGGAGACGCTTGAAGAAAACGGCGCCAACCGTCGCGGAAATTTTTACGCTCATGTCCAGAGATGAAGCCAGACACGCCGGTTTCTTGAACAAAGCGATGAGCGACTTTAACTTGGCCTTGGATTTGGGTTTTTTGACGAAGAACAGACAATACACTTTTTTCAAGCCGAAGTTTATCATGTACGCGACGTACTTGTCCGAAAAGATCGGCTACTGGAGATACATCTCCATCTACAGACACTTGCAAGCGAACCCGGACGACCAGTTGTACCCGATCTTCAAGTACTTTGAAAACTGGTGCCAAGACGAAAACAGACACGGTGACTTCTTTTCCGCCATCTTGAAGGCGAGACCGGAATTCTTGAACGACACGGAAGCCAAGTTGTGGAGTCGATTCTTTTGCTTGTCCGTGTACGTCACCATGTACTTGAACGATCACTCTCGATCTGAATTCTACGAATCTTTGGGCATGGACACCACCAAGTTCAACATGCACGTCATCCACCAAACGAACAAAACGACCGCGACTATCTTTCCGCAAGTCATTGACACGTACAACCCGGCTTTCAAGGCTGGCTTGGACGGCATGTTGGCGGCGAACCAAAAGATGGCTGCCATCTCCAAGTCGGACGACTCTGACATCGCGAAGGCTTTGGCCAAGGCGCCGTTGTTGGCTACTTTTGCCGCCGAGTTGGTGAAGCTCATGATCATGAAGCCGGTTGACTCTGGATCTGTTGACACGAACTTGGAAGATCACCACATGGACGTCAACGATCCGGCGTTTATGTACTAAATATAGTATTTAAAAAGAGAACAACAGAAACAAACATCAAAATCATCAACACACAACAGTGAAAACGCGCGAAAAGAGTGAGGAAGGAAATTGAACGAAAAGATTCGAGAGAACACGAAGAAAGGAAGAGAGAGAGAGAAAGAGAGAGATGAAATGAGAGAGAGAGAGAGATGAAAAAAGGGAGGAGGAAGTGAGGGTGGAAAAATCGTTCGAAGAAGAAGGAGTGAGTCGCGGCGAGAAAGAAAGAAAGCTGCAGCAAAACAAACAACCATAGCAAAAAAGAAATCAACCGTCGCAACAACACCCATCGTTCGAACGTTCGATCGTGTGCACGTGTGTGTAGGTTTCGAATTTTTAATATCTAACAATACGTATATTCGAGTTTTAATCCTTCGTCTCTTGAGCAGTTTGTTCTTCTTGTTTTTCCATCATCCATTTTGTGTTTTGAGGAGGAAACGACACAAATAAACAACACCCACACCGCTTTTCACTGCGACCCTTCTTAAAACTCACGCGCGAAACCAACATGCACTTTTAAAATATATACGAATACCACCACCAACAATGTTTTCTCGCTCTCAGAGCAAGAAACAGTCCACCGAAAACGATTTGATCGCCGCCAACCGACTTCTTGTGCAACTCAAAAGGGAGTTGAACTTGAACATCGACCAGCTGGAAGTGACGCAAGAAAACTCTAAACTGGCGCACAAGAGAGCGGACTCGTTGCAAGAAGTCGCGGACAAACACGCGAAAGATTTACTGGACAGTCGAACGAAATGCGAGGAGCAAACGAAAACGATCGAGCAATTAGCGAACGCGGTGTTGAAGAGAGAGAAAGAGTTGAGCGAGAACAAAAGAGTGTTGATTTTGCAAGGAGAGGAGTTGAAAGCGGTGGAGAAGCACGCGAAAGAGATTGAAGAACGTTTGAACGAGAAGGAGAAAGAGATGAAGATTAAGGAAGAGAAGATGCGAGAAGATTTACAGGAGACGTTTAAAAGAGAACGCGAAGAGATGGAAAAAAAGGCGGAAGAGGAGATGAAATGCGAACGCGAGAAACACGTGAGTCAAGTCGAGATGTTGCAAAAAGCGTGGAGTCCCCAGAAAGAAGAAGACGAGAGGAAGAAAAGGGAGCGAGAGGAATTAGAGACGAAAAGAGAAGCTGAATTAGTGGAAATGAGGAAGGAAATCGAGCGGTTGAACGGGGAATTGAAGAAGAAATTAGAGGAAAAATCGGTGATACAATCTCCTCCTCCTCCTCCTCCTCAAAACGACTCTTCAAAAGAGGAAGTCGAAAAGTTGCGCAGAACGTGCAAAGAACAAAGCGAATCGATTCAGCGATTAGAGCGAGAAGTCGAGTCTTTAGACGACGTCATCAACGAGCAAATAGCTATGCTCGAGGAGAACGTACGACTCGACGAAAAGGCTGGAAACGAAAACGATACGAACGATGCGAAAGAAAAAGAAGAAGAAAATTCTAAAGGTGAACGAGAACAGCAACAACGCGCGCGAGAGGAGGCTGTTCACGATGAAACGCGCGCGGTTCTCGAAACAGCCGTTGCGGAGAAAAATAAACTTCTCGGCCTGAGAGATAAAGAGATATTCACTCTGAAGAGATCGATTGAAAACTTGAAGAGATCCGCCGAAGTGAAGCAGCGTAACTTTGAAGACAAACTGAGCGAAGAAATATCGAAACACGAGCTCGAATTGATGACGTTGCAGGCACGACTAGAAGCCTCGAGCGCGAGCGCGAAGCAGTATGCGGAAGCTGAAGCCGAAGCTAAACGTCGCGTGGAAGTTTTAGAGCGACAAAACTCTAAACGCATCATAGAGGAAGCGACTTTACGAGAGACGAGCGTGAAGAACGCGTCTCAACAAAAAGCGCGGCAAGAGCACGACGTGCTTTCGAAACGAGACGTATCTTTGGCAGCAGTACCAACACCACCAACAGTACCGGCCGTTACGAAGAAAAGAGACGAAAAACAAAGACAAAACGACAACGACGACGACGACGACGAAGAAGAAGACGAATCAATCGACGAAAAAACCGAAATCGCCAACTCTTCGCAGTCCTCCTCGCCGCCCTTTAGAGACGCGAAAAAGGACGTAGCAAACTTGCGCAAAAAAGTCGCCGAGGCGAGGAAGAACGCTAAATCAGCCGCCAACTCCCCATCCTCGCCGAACACGAGCGGAATAGGAAAGTCATCTCCAAACGCGCAGAAGAAATCTGAAATCAGCGCGCTCGGTGAGCGAAGCATCGTCAAACGCGCCATAGAGGCGCAAAAAAGGGTCGAGGAAGCCGCCAAAGGTTTAAACAGAATAAACGAGAGTCAAAAGAGACTTTTTCATCATTAATTCGTTTGAACGCGATAGAAGAATAGTAAAGTTGTATGATGTAGCATGTATTATAGCAGAAAGAAAAGTAAAACGACTCAATGCTGATGCTCGAAAAGAAGAAAAAATCTTTTGTACTCGTAAAAATCAACATTATCCTCTCTGCTCTTCTTAATACAACAACAAAGTATCATCATCATCCACGCGCGCAGCAGCAGCGAAGNCAGAGGAGTAGTGGTCAAGGATTCAACGTAACACGTTATAACACACGGGCGCACGCACACACACACANAGAGAGAGAGACAGAGAGAGAGAAAGAAGAAGATGACTGTCGAACAGCAGCAAGATATGGATAATAATAATATCATCGCCGATGATGGTGAAAGAAAACCGACGATAAAGTTCAATCCGTTGCCGAAACACGCACAAAATAACAAGAAACACAAGCGAGTGAAACCCCCGAAAATGGACGACGAACAGAAAAAGCTCGCGCAGGCGAGGATAGACAAGCAAATGAACGAAGGGTTCGAGAAGATTTTTTTCCAAAAGATGTTGGAAATTTGCAAAGAAGGAGGACCGAAGCGAGTCGTGCCGACGGGTGAAGAAGGGAAGACGAAAGCGCGAGCGAGTTTGGAGGAGGTGAAGGAGTTCGCGGTGAATTACGTGAAACACGCGCCGCCGTTACCGCCGAAAGCGGAGTTACCGGCTGGGAAAGCCATGCGACACGCGTTGATGTATTATTACGGATTTGACTTTGTGGAAGGGACGATGGTTCCGCCGATTAAATACGGAGAGTGTAACTGGGACGAAGGTATTCCGCACGAAAGCGCGCACAGAGTGTTCATCGACGCCTTTCGCATGCGCGTGGAAGACGAGTTGGTGTTTGCAAACAACGTGCACGGGAACGCGAAAGATGTCAAGTTAGGGACCATTAAGTTTGGGCCGCAAGCGAGAAACGATTTCGCTACGTTTTTGAGGAAAGCTCGAAAAGGCGTAAACGGGCAACCGACCATGTTGCCGTCGTGGTGGAAGAAAGAGGACGATAAGATTTGTGAAGAGGCGGAAATTTTGCACGAACGATTTCAAAAAGCAGACGCGAAAGCGTTGTACGGTGAAGAGTTCCAAAATCTTCGAGTGCTCGGAGAGTTGGTGTTGGGGACGCCGATCGGCGCCGGCATTCCGTACGAAGCCGATTTCGATATTTTCAAAGACAAACAAGGGGTGTACTGGCACGATGTGGACCCTTCGGTGGACACGGTTCCGAAACCTCCCTCGAAAGGAAAACAAGTGGACAAGAAGGAGTTATCCAAGGAGAGGATTAAGGAGGAGTTAGACTACGTCGTCAAAGGACGCAAATAAAAGAGCGAGAAGTTCAAAACAGCTGCGCATTCATCAATCAATTTAAAATGGATGATCTTATTCTTCTATCATTTTTACGCTACTTTACTTACACCAATCAACGCGTCGCACTCTCGACAAAAGTGATACGAGTCTGGAATTGGACACGCTAACAAGGAAATCCCAAACGTCACGATCGCCGCCAAAACGTTCGCCGTTCCCGATTTTTGCTCCACGTCTGTGAGAACTTCCTTTTGACACCTGTAACACTGCAACATCATCGGCGCGTGATTTCCAGGCCCGAGAAATATCGGGCCTGGGTTATCCTCGGGAACGCCGATCGCCGGTGGTACGTACCGTGGTCGCGGGTCCACGACCTGGACGATTTGTACCTGTTCTCGAGGATGTTGTTTGACTTGTTGTTCTCGATGAAAATGTTGTTTCGCGGTGACTCCTCCTTTTGTTTTCTTTTTCTCTTCTCGTTCTTCTCTTCCCTCGTCGTCTGGTTGTCGCTGCTTTACGCCGTCGTCGTCCGGGTAGTAACTCATTCTGTTCTTCTTCTTCTTCTTTCTTTCTTTCTGCTGATCGTCGTCGTCGTATTGTGATGTGTGGTGTGTATCTAAACGCTGTGCAAAAAAAAAAGCGTGCCTTGAAGCAGTTTTGTTTTGAAGAACAAGTTCGTTGAAAGTCACTGAAAATTTTAAAGTCAATAATATACTAGTACATACAATCTAAGCGGACTATTCGTTCTCATCATCGTCACCTTCATCATCGGTGGTTTGTGACTTTTTCTCTCGTTCTTCTTCTTTTCCCAAGCCAAACCAGCTGTCTAACGTACCTGCGACGTATTCTACCACGTTCCCGCCTTCTCCTTCATCCACGGAAGAAGACTCGACGAGCAACGAACTGTTTATGCGACCGCTCAACAAGTCGCTCGTTCGCACGACGAGCGCTCTGACTTGCGTGGCAGCGGCTTCTCTCTCGGAAACGCGAAGTAACTCGGTGTCTAACAATATTTTCTTTTGCGCTTCGAGTTGCTGACGTAAATCGAGGACGCGAGCGGTGAGCTCTTGAATATGGTCGCTTTGAATGACGTCGCCTTCGTTGATATTCAAGTTGATAACGGTTGAAGTCTCCGGAGTCTTTTCTACGACTACAGGAGGTGCTTCTCTCGCTTCGAGAAGCGCTCGTGCAGATTTCGCGGCTTCCTCTCGAGCTTTTGATAACGACTCTGTCGTTTCTGTCAAGAGAACTTTCGATTGCGCAACCTCCTCTCGGGCTCGCGCCAACGCTTCTTCGGTTTCATTCAACGTTCGTTTCAACAGTTCAATTTCAATATTCAGTTGCGTAATCATAAATGCGTTTTCGTTTTCGGATGCGCTAGTTGTCTTCACAGCGGACGAGAGATCTAACAACGCTTTTTCAGAGGATGCCTTGGCTTCGTCGCGTTCGGTTTGTGTCGTTAAGAGTTCCTCGCGAGTTCTTCTCAACTCTTTCTGGCGCAAGTCGCTCTCTTCTCGTTTGTCTCTCAAAGATACCTCTAAAGACTTGACGGACGCTTCCAAAGCGGTTATTTTCTGCCGCAACGCGTCCTTTTCGAGGGTGGTTTCTTTTTGCATAGATTGAATCTCTCGTTCGTGTTCTTCTTTCATTTCTTTATCTTTATTGTCATCGTCGGCGTTATTTTCTACCGACGACGTTTGCGTTTCCGCCTCTGCGGTTATTGCTTTCTGTTGCTTTGCTGCTATCATCTCTTCCATCACCAACTTACACCTTTGCAACTCTAATTCATTCGCTTTTAACTCGTCCGAAACTTTCGTCATCACGTCGTCGTGTTCCTGCGCCAACTTCAACTGCTCCGTGTATTTCTCCGTGACTTTTTCCAACTCACTCTCCTTCGCCTCGTTTGCGTTTCGTATGGATTCGCACGCGTTTTCCAACTCTTCAATTTTCATCCTCGACGCTTTGATCTCTTCCTCGTGTTCCGTTTTCAACGTTTTAATCTTCATCTCCAAATCTTTTTGTTGCAACTCAGCCTCGTTTGCTCGCGTCTCTGAGACTAAAATCGCTGATTCGATGTCCGATTTAAACTTCTCCGTCTCCGTCTCTCGCTCCTCTTGCAAATCGGACAACTGTTGGTTCACCTCTTGCAACTGTTGCTCCGAACTTCTCAAGATGTTCTGCAACTTTTCCTCTTTCTCGTTCGCAGTCGTTTCATTTTCATATTTCGCCTTTTCGAAATCTTCCTTAAGCTTCTTGCACTCTTTCAACGCTTTCTCGTGCGCCGTTTGCAGCTCGAACAGTTTTCCTTTCAACTTTTCCGTCGAGTGTATTCTTCGTTCGCGTTCTAATTTCAACTCTCTCAGAGCCATCTCCTCGGCCGTTCGGTCTATTTCTTTCCGTTCTTTCGAGTCGAGTTCGAGCAATTGCGCTCGCAACAAGAGCATCTCCGTCTTCATCTTTTGCATGTCCTCCGGCGAAGGTGCCGGCGATAATAACTGTATTCTTTGGTTGTTGTTTTTGTTGTTGGAAATATCTCGAAACGTCGTCGCAGCTCCAGCTGTCGCGGCTAACTTTTCGTTCTCTCTCCTCAATTTCATCACGTCCTCTCGTACGCTCTTTGCTTTATCTTTATACTCTCCTCTTCGCGTGGATTGGAGCCAGTGTAAACTCTCTTGGAAACGAGGCGACTGGAAATCAATCGATGATGATGATGATGAGAACACATTATTAGTAGTATTCTCATTCGAAGAAGAAGGCGTCGCTGGTGTCTTTCTCCCTCCCATTATTTCCTCTGTTACTACTACTAACTTACGATGTTGTTGTTGTTGTTGGATAAATAGTGCGTGTGCGTGTGTGTGTGTGCGTGTTTGTGTTCGTGTGTGCGCTTAAATGAAGGGAGAAAAAATGAGGCGAAAGTGTTGTGATTCTCTTTCTCTTTGTGTTGTTCCCCTGCTTTTTAAAGGAAGATGATTTTTTTTTTTTGCTTCAGATTTTAAAAGTGCACGCAGGAAGAAAATATCTCCCGCTCTTTCTGCGCCTTTCGTTTGAAATAATACGAAAGGTTTGACCTTCTTCAGAAAATTCACACGCGCAACACACACACACACACTTTAAACACGAGACAGTCAGATCTCTTCTTCTTCTGTTTCTGCGAAGGAGAATAGGTGCGCACTCTCTCTCTCTCTCTTTTCTTTTTCTTCAACAGTTCTTCTCGATCTGTTCTTTCACGAGGCGACGACATAGAGAGAATTATATTTATATTTGAATCAAAGCGAAGACTTTTCTATAACGGTTTCGACGTGTGATGCGTGTCGTCGTCGTCGCCTCAATTTTTGTGAAACGACGGACGTCGCGCGCGCGCGCGTCTCTTCTCGTTTCTTTACTTTTCTTGCGTTTCTCTTTCGAAAAAGAACGTTGTTCTTTAGTATCGCGCGATCTGATCTGATCATCGATCCGATCATCGATTGATCGTCGTCTTTATAGTCTCTTCA
>JGI20158J14315_10000328_pt1 | contig 34964 bp, 39 predicted proteins | sample COG_08_FD_14315 | JGI IMG/M metagenome (IMG submission 14315)
AGCTTGCTTCGGTGTATTTCTTTTTTTATTTCCTCATCGCGATTCCTTTTCTCGGTAAATTTGAAACTTTCCTGCTGCAAGGTTCTGCCCGTGCGTAGAGTGTGCACCGTGTTTGTCGGGTTGGTGGGTGCGTACCGCCAACCCAAACTTTTTGGAGTATAGCCAAGTGGAAAGGCATCGGTTTTTGATACCGACATTCAAAGGTTCGAACCCTTTTACTCCAAATTTTACTTTTTTTGAACCGAAGACCACCATAATTGACAAAATAAATATACACTTTTCATAGATTGGTTATTTAATGGGATTGGGTATTCAATATTTTTTACTTGAGTAGAGGTTTCTACAAGTGCAATGACTGGAATATTTAAAATTTTGGCTTCGCGAACAATGTTTTCGTTATTAAGTGTTTGGAACAAAAACAATGCTGCGGGGCGCTGCTGCATATTTTTTACACCTTTTAGTTTCTTTTTTGTTTTCAAATATTTTGGAAAAGGTGTTTGTTGCTGCTGTAGAGATGATTCAAAAAATGAATTAAACTTCTGGAAAGCCCCAACTGATGTTTTCATCTGGTCCCAATTGGTTAATAAACCACCGATCCAAGCTTCATTCACATAAGGTTGCTGGAGTTTATTGGCTAAAAATTGGACCAGCGTCGAATATTTTGGTTCGGAGTTCACTAACAAAATTTGATGCTTTTGCGACTGTAACACTTTGAGAAAAGCCAATGTCTTGAGTAAAAGAGACAAAGTTTCGGTCAAATTGATCACTGGGGTTTTTCCGCGGTAACCTTCGAGATATTGGAACATTGTAGGATTAACCGGTGTTGCCCCAAGGTGCGCTTTTTTTTCGACTAATTCGCCAAATGAATTTTCTTCCTGCATAGTATAACCTTTTTTTGTTTAGGTAGCTCAGTTGGTTAGAGCAAAGGACTGAAAATCCTTGTGTCAGTGGTTCAAANCCACTTCTAAACATTAGAATTTATTTTTGTTTCAACAAAAGTTTTTCGAAATGTATTTAACAATTCTTTTTTTACCACTTTTAGGTTTTCTTCTTGCTGCTTCGGGTGGTCGTTTTTTTGGTTGGAGAGGTACACCACTTATTACCACTTTTTGTGTTTTTCTGTCTTCTCTTTTTTCTTTTATCGCTTTTTATGAGGTTGGTATTGCTGGAAGTCCTTGTTATATTCAATTAGCACCCTGGTTTACCTCCGAGTTTTTTGATGCCACTTGGGGTTTTATGTTTGATAGTTTAACTGTCGTCATGCTGGTCGTGGTAACTTTTGTGAGTACTTTAGTGCATATTTATTCTATTTCTTACATGAGTGAAGATCCACATTTGCCCAGATTCATGTCTTATTTGTCAATTTTTACTTTTTTTATGTTAATGCTGGTTACAGCTGATAATTTTATCCAGTTATTTTTCGGTTGGGAGGGTGTAGGTCTGGCCTCTTACCTTTTAATTAATTTTTGGTATACCAGATTGCAAGCGAACAAATCCGCAATTAAAGCAATGTTGGTCAATCGCGTGGGAGATTTTGGTTTAGCTTTAGGTATTATTGCGACCTTTTCTTTATTTAAATCCGTTGATTTTGCAACAGTTTTTGCGTGTTCGGCACATTTTGCAGAAACCTCTTTCATTTTTTTCCATTTGGAATGGCACGCTTTAAGTTTAATTTGTGCTCTCCTCTTTGTTGGGGCGGTAGGGAAATCTGCTCAGTTGGGTTTACATACTTGGTTGCCCGATGCCATGGAAGGGCCTACCCCAGTCTCCGCTTTGATTCATGCTGCAACCATGGTAACGGCTGGTGTTTTTATGATTGCCCGATGCTCCCCTCTTTTTGAGCAAGCACCGCAAACTTTAATTTTGGTGACCGTCACTGGCGCATTAACTGCATTTTTTGCGGCAACTACCGGTGTGGTGCAAAACGATTTAAAACGTGTTATCGCATATTCAACTTGTAGTCAATTAGGGTATATGGTATTTGCTTGTGGAATTTCTCAATACGCCGTTGGTGTTTTTCATTTAATGAATCATGCTTTTTTTAAAGCACTTCTTTTTCTAAGTGCCGGAGCAGTCATTCACGCCCTGGCGGACGAGCAAGATATGCGTAAAATGGGAGGAACTATTAAAGTATTACCTTTTACATACTCAATGATGTTTATTGGTTCGTTAGCCTTAATCGGGTTTCCTTTTTTAACTGGTTTTTATTCGAAAGATGTTATTTTAGAAGTGGCTTATGCTAAATATACCGTAGCAGGTACTTTTACTTACTGGCTTGGTGCTGTTTCTGCACTTTTTACTTCTTATTATTCTTTCCGTTTACTTTTTTTGACTTTTATTGGGCCAGTAAATTCTCTTAAAGATTCTCTTAAACATGTTCATGATGCACCTTTTTTAATGGGGTTTCCACTTTTTTTACTCGCTTTTGGGAGTATTTTTGTTGGATATTTAGCGAAAGACATGATGATTGGTATGGGAACGCAATTTTGGGGGAATGCTTTATTTATGGGTCCTGATCATGGGCTTTTGGTTGAATCTGAGTATATCCCTCAAGCCATCAAATACATCCCTATTCTATTTAGCTTTTTAGGTTTCCTCTTTGCTTTAAATTTAAACTTACTCGGCGCGAGTTTTTCTTATTCTTTGAAAACGAGCACTTTTGGGCGTACATTGTATATTTTTTTAAACAAGCGTTGGCTTTTTGATAAAATGTATACAGATTTTGTGGCTCTTCCAGCTCTTTTTTTTGGATATAATGTGTCTTTTAAAACTCTGGATAAAGGACTTCTCGAAATTGTTGGTCCGGCAGGAGTCATCCAAACTGTTAGTCAAGGGGGTCGTCAATTACGGAAAATGCAAAGTGGGCTTATTTACCATTATGCGTTTATTATGCTTTGCAGTTTAACATTTCTCATTGCTTTTGTGGGTCTTTGGGATTTTTTTTCTTTCTTTGTAGAAACGCATCTTTATTTTATTGCAGCGACGACCTTGGTTTTTTCTGCTGATTNATAAATCTTCCAAAAGGGGGTGTAGACCCCCTTTTTTGGTAAAAAAAAAGAGTTGGCTATGCAAAGTCTTNTTTCTATTATTCTTCTGTTCCCAGCTTTAGGAGGCTTGGTACTTTTATGTGTGCCAAATTCCCAGACACGATTAATTCGGATTCTAGGTTTAACTATTTCATTTATCACTTTTGTGCTTTCTTTATTGCTTTGGGTTTTTTTTGATCATTCTACCGCGAAGTTCCAATTTGTGAATGCAGTGGATTGGTTACCTTTCCTTAACATGCATTTTTATATCGGTATTGATGGAATTTCTCTTTTTTTTATTTTACTTACAACCTTCTTAGTCCCTTTTTGTCTTTTGGTGGGCTGGGATTCTGTACAAAAAAATGTAAAAGAATACTTTATTGCTTTTCTTTTTCTGGAAAGTTTTATGTTGGCTGTTTTTTGTATGTTAGATCTTTTACTCTTTTATGTTTTTTTTGAAAGTGTACTTTTACCTATGTTTTTAATCATTGGTGTTTGGGGCTCTAGAGAAAGAAAAATTAGAGCTGCTTACCAATTCTTTTTATACACTTTGATTGGTTCTTTATTTATGCTCTTAGCTATTTTACTCATTTATTTTCAAACCGGTACCACCGACCTTCAAGTTTTATTTGTAAGTGAGTTTAGTCTGCAACGCCAGCTTTTACTTTGGTTTGCTTTTTTTGCATCTTTTGCCGTAAAAGTACCCATGATTCCTGTGCATATTTGGCTACCAGAAGCACACGTGGAAGCTCCAACTTCAGGTTCAGTTATTCTGGCAGGAGTTTTATTAAAGTTAGGCACTTATGGTTTTGTGCGTTATTCAATTCCGCTGTTCCCGGAAGCCAGCGTTTATTTTACCCCTCTCATTTATACTCTGAGCATTATTGGTGTAATTTATGCTTCATTGACGACTCTGCGACAAATTGATTTGAAAAAAATTATTGCCTATTCGTCCGTGGCTCATATGGGATTCGTGACTTTAGGGCTTTTTAGTTTAAATATCCAAGGAATTGAGGGCGCTTTATTTTTAATGCTAAGCCATGGGTTTGTGGCTTCCGCTTTATTTTTATGTATTGGTGTTCTCTACGACCGCACGCACACCCGTTTAGTAAAATACTACGGTGGTCTGGTGCACGTCATGCCTCTTTTTTCCGTTTTTTTCCTTATTTTTACCATGGGAAATTTGAGCTTACCTGGCACAAGTAGTTTTGTGGGGGAATTTTTAATTCTTGTAGGTGTTTTTCAAACCAACCCTTTTGTGGCAACTTTTGCCGCAACGGGAATGATTTTAGGTGGAGCCTATTCGATTTGGCTTTATAACCGCGTGGATCTTCGGTAATTTAAAACCTTTTTTTATTGATACTTTTATGGATGTGAATCGACGAGAATTTTTTATTTTCTTACCTTTTGTGTTTTGTGTTTTATGGATGGGGTTTTATCCAGAAGTTTTTTTAGAACCAATGCACACCTCCGTGGCCAATCTTGTGCAGCATGGTCAATGGAGAGGGTAACCGAAGGAGGCTATTTTACTCTAGAGCGCCACTTTTTTAAACGAAAGTGGCCTCTTAAAAAATGAAAACACCTTATGAACTTTCCACATTTATTTGAAAATGATTTTTATGCTATTTTACCTGAGCTTTACCTAACTTTAAGTACTCTCGTTTTACTGCTTTTTGGGGTTTTTTACAGTACCTCAAAAAAACACCAGAGTCCCAGTATGATGCAAACCGTTGCTTGGTTGGGTCTTTTTTGTTTATTTTGTACTTTTTGTCTTTTGCAAAATTTACCGTTTTCCTCGATGACTTTTTTTTACGCGACGCTTATTATGGATCCTTTAAGTTTTTTTTTTAAAACTTTAGTACTTTTAGGATCAGGATTTTCTCTTTTTATCTCTTTACAATATTTCCAAGCGGAAGATTTTAAAGATTTTGAATATACCCTTTTACTTCTTTTTTCGACTTGCAGTATGCTTTTACTCATTTCTGCTTCGGACTTTATTTCTATGTATCTGGCTATTGAGATGCAAAGTTTATGCCTTTACGTTTTAGCGGCTTCAAAACGAAATTCGGAGTTTTCTACGGAAGCCGGGTTAAAGTATTTTTTGCTTGGCGCTTTTTCTTCAGGTATTTTACTTTTTGGTTGCTCGATTCTCTATGGTTTAACGGGTTTAACCGGGTTTCAAAGTTTTGCTAAACTTTTTTCTGGCGTTGGTGGGTCCCTCGCGATGGAGACACAAAGTTTCCTTTCTGTAGGTGTTCTTTTTATTGCCGTTGGTTTTTTATTTAAACTCACAGCCGCGCCTTTCCATTTTTGGGCCCCTGACGTGTATGAAGGTGCTCCGACAAGTGTGACCGCTTTTTTCTCAATTGCCCCTAAATTAGCTATTATGGCTGTCTTTTTGCGTTTATTCCTGGTAGGTTTCTATGATTTTCTTTTTTCATGGCAATCTATTTTAATCGTGTCTAGCCTTTTATCTTTATTTATCGGGTCTTTTGGTGCAGTGTCTCAAACTCGTGTAAAACGCCTACTTGTTTATAGTTCGATCGGTCATATGGGTTACCTTTTAATGGGTGTTGCTTCTGGTACTGTGGAGGGTGTGCAATCTGTGTTGCTTTACCTTTGTATTTATTCCGTAATGACATTAAACATTTTCGCGATCGTTCTTTCTCTACGCGACGAGCAAACTGGTCAAAATGTTAAATATATCGAAGACATGAGTATGCTTTCAAAAAGCCACCCCCTCCTGGCTTTTTCTTTAACACTTACTATGTTCTCAATGGCTGGAATCCCACCTTTAGCGGGCTTTTGTAGTAAATTTTACCTTTTTTTTGCAGCTTTAAGCTCTTCTCTTTATTTTTTAGCTGTTTTCGGTATTTTAAGCAGTATGCTTAGTTGTTTTTATTATCTTAGAGTTATTAAAACCATGTACTTTGACCAATCAAAACAACCTTTCCAAAACGTTAAAATGGATCATGAAAAATCTTGGGTAATTACTTTAACCACACTTTTTGTGGTATTTTTCTTTCTTTATCCAAATGTAGCTTTTTTATGGACACAAAAAGTAGCACTTCTTTTCTTAGGTTAATTTATATTTAAGGGAAATTAATTTCCCTTAAATATTAAGAATACTAATTACCACCCCACCAATAAATAGCTACAAACAAAAACAACCAAACAACATCGACAAAATGCCAATACCAAGCAGCTGCCTCAAAACCAAAATGGTGGTGCTTTGTAAAATGGTTTTGTAGAACTCTCATTAAACAGATACCAAGAAAAACAGTCCCCACAAAAACGTGGAACCCGTGAAAACCTGTCGCCAAAAAAAAAGTTGACCCGTAAATTCCGTCTGCAATTGTAAAAGGGGCTTCAATGTATTCAAACACTTGAAGAGAAGTAAAAGCAATTGCTAAAATAACGGTTACAACCAAACTATAAATAGCTTGTTGTTTTGCACCTGCTAAAAGAGCATGATGTGCCCATGTAACAGAAGCTCCTGAAGTCAATAAGATAACCGTATTTAAAAAAGGGATTTCCCAAGGATTCAATACTGGAATACCTTTTGGGGGCCAGACGGCGCCAATTTCAATGGTTGGGGCCAAACTTGAGTGAAAAAAAGCCCAAAAAAAAGCAACGAAAAACATAATTTCGGATACAATAAATAACAACATACCGTATCTTAGACCAATTTGAACCGTTCTGGTATGGTGCCCTTGAAATGTAGCTTCACGGATAATGTCTCTCCACCAAACATACATTGAGTAAAGAACCATGCAAAAGCCAGAAGCAAAAAGAGTGTTACCTCCCTGGTAACCGTGCATGAAAAGAACCGCGCCAACCGTGGTAGAGAAAGCCGCCAGAGAGGCAAAAATTGGCCAAGGGCTAGGATCTACTAAATGAAATGGGTGTTTTTGAACTGAAATACTCATCTTTAACATCTTTTTTTGTGCTACGTATAAGGTGGTAATTTGATTAAAAACTTACCACCCTTTAGCCGGTTAAATTTCTTCAATTTTATTTGAAATCCACGAAATATAATCTTCAAGATCTACCCCCTCGACTACGATAGGCATAAAACCGTGATTAGCCCCGCAAAGCTCACTACACTGCCCATAAAAAACACCTTCTCGGTTTAGAAAAATAGATGTTTGGTTGAGGCGTCCGGGCACTGCGTCACATTTGACCCCAAGGGAAGGAATTGCCCAGCTGTGAAGAACATCTGCAGCTGTAATAAGAACCCGTACGTGTGTTTTGACAGGTAAAACAACTCTGTTGTCAACCTCTAATAAACGAAGTTGACCAAGTTCAAGGTCATCTTCCGCCACCATGTAACTATCAAAGATAATAGATTGATCATCGGCAGTACTATAATCTGAGTACTCATAAGTCCAATACCATTGATGCCCAATTACTTTTAAAGTGACTGCGGGGTCAGTAATTTCGTCCATGGAATAAAGAAGAGCAAAAGAAGGGACGGCGATAATCATTAAAATAAAACTGGGCGTCACAGTCCAAGCAAGTTCTAAGACGGTTCCATGAATAATTTTTGACGGCACTGGGTTTTTGATTGCGTCAAAATGCCAAATAGTGCGGCCAAGCATCCACAAAACGAAAGTTAAAATGACAACCATAAAAAAACATACATCATTGTGAAAATCTTGGATCCCTTGAGCAATTGGTGTTGCAGGGTCTTGAAAACCAAACTGCCAAACTTCCGGTGCATCCAGAAATGCAACGCGTGGAGCTAGACAAAGAAAAAAAGTAACGAGAAAACGCATAATCATATCTTTTTCTTAAAAGAGCGAGCAACTCTCTTCAGGTTGGAGTTGAACCAACGACCTAATAGTTAACAGCCATTCGCTCTAACCACTGAGCTACTGAAGATTGGGAGGCCTTTCGCCAGCGGCGTCGACCTCTTTTCAACGAATTTTAATGAGTAATTTTCACCACTGTCTTAGTAAAATCTCGAGCATTTTGTTCGAATGCTTCTTGTTTTTTTGAAGGAGTTTCTTTTTGCAAAGTTAATTGGATTGCCCCAATCATTGCAATTAACAGAATAAAACTGGCCACGATGAAAAAAAAAGCATAATAGGTATAAACAACTTGACCTAAAGCTTCAATTGTTGTGATATTTTCAATGGTTTCGGGCCAAAGGGTGTACTCTTGTACTACAAAATGCTCCGAACTCTTTAGAGAATTGAGTTGTTGTAAAAGCTCTTGAAGTTCCGTTGAATGAGCCCACCACTGTTTGATTACCTGTGAAAGCGACCAAGGGTTGAAAAAGAGTGTAGACAAAAAAACAGGCACAGAAGAAATAAAAAATTGTAAATACATTTGAAAAGTATTTGCTTTTGATAAGGAAAAATCTTGTGGTAGCATATTTACTGGTGTGAATTCACTCCCTAACATCAGAAAAACTTCCATCAGAAAGATACAGCCGATGAAAGCCCCAATAGGTAAATAACGTAAAAAGGTTTCATTTACTTCACTGATTGTAATATCTAACATCATAACTACGAAGAGGAAAAGAACAGCTACCGCCCCTACGTAAACGACCAAAAAAACAACCGCAAAAAAATCTAAATCTAAAAGCACCAAAAGTCCCGCTGCGTTGCAAAAAACTAAAATAAGAAAAAGAACAGAGTAAACAGGGTTTTTTGACCTAATAACCATCAACGCCGATAGGAGTGTAAATGTAGCAAAAACTAAAAAAAGTGTTGTTTCTGACATAAGTAAACCTTTTTTCAAACCGTGAACAAATAACCTAAACACTTTGCCCAGTCTACATAAAAAATGTATTCTGCAGAAAAAGAATTGTTTATGATGTGTTTCTCGCCTTTAGAACAATTTACGCTTATTTCTTTGATTCCTCTACACTTTGGAAATTTTTATTTTTCCTTTACTAATTCTTCATTATTTATGCTCTTGGCTACTGGAATTTTTTTAGCTCTTTTTTCTTTAGTTACCGTGAATGGGGGTACTTTAGTACCGGGACCCTGGCAATCTTTTTTAGAAATGATTTATGAATTTGTAACGAGCCTTGTCCGTGAACAAATTGGCCCAAAAGGGACAAAATATTTTCCCGTCATTTTTACTCTTTTTACATTCATTCTCTTTAGTAACCTGATTGGAATGGTGCCTTATAGTTTTACGACAACAAGCCACTTTTTAGTTACGTTTACATTATCCTTCGCAATTTTTGTGGCGGTAACAATTATTGGTTTTCAAATCCACGGGCTTCATTTTTTCAGTTTCTTACTACCACCGGGTGCACCTTTGGTTCTGGCGCCTTTTTTAGTAGTGATTGAATTAGTTTCTTACTGCTTTCGTGGAATTAGCTTAGGGGTTCGTTTATTTGCGAACATGATGGCTGGCCACACACTGGTAAAAATTTTAAGTGGTTTTGCTTGGAGTATGCTTTCATTAGCAGGTTTACTAAAAATGGCGTCGGCGATCCCTTTTTTAGTTGTTTTCGCTCTTATGTTTTTAGAAGTTGGTGTTGCATGCTTGCAGGCTTATGTTTTCACAATTTTGACATGTATTTATTTGAACGATGCAATTCATTTACACTAAAGTTTTTTAGACTTTAGACAACGACGGTTGGTTTGGGATATAAAAAATATCCCAAACGTCTCACAAATGATGAGCCTAAGTAGACTTGAACTACTGACCATACGCTTATCAGGCGTATACTCTAACCAACTGAGCTATAGGCTCGACTGTTATGCCTGGAAAGATTCGAACTCTCAACTTCCAAATCCGTAGTCTGGCACTCTATCCAGTTGAGTTACAGGCACGTCATATGTCAGGAGAAAAGGGATTTGAACCCTTAACCTTTGGTTTTGGAGACCACTGTTCTACCGTTGGAACTATTCTCCTTTCTGTCCCTTTCGTCTAGTGGTAAGGACATCGCTTTTTCATGGCGAAGACACGGGTTCAATTCCCGTAAGGGGTATTTGCTTTACGTTAAAAAAGGTAGATATCTATGCTTCTTATTTTATCGAGTCTTATTAAAATTCTGGGAATTATTGTTCCTGTATTGGTCGCGGTTGCTTTCCTGACGCTCGCCGAACGAAAAGTTATGGCGTCGATGCAAAGACGTAAAGGACCAAATGTAGTGGGGTTTTTTGGTATTCTCCAACCTTTAGCGGACGGATTAAAACTTTTACTAAAAGAACCAGTTTTACCGAGTAGTGCAAACACCGTCATTTTTTTGGCTGCCCCGGTACTTACTTTTTTATTAGCTCTTACTTCTTGGGCTTTTATCCCATTTGATGAAGGCGTTGTTTTGGCAGATTTGAATCTAGGAATTTTATATATTTTTGCCATCTCCTCGCTGGGTGTATATGGTGTAATTACTGCTGGATGGTCAAGTAATTCGAAATACGCCTTTTTAGGCGCATTAAGATCAACAGCGCAAATGGTTTCCTACGAAGTTTCTATTGGATTGATCATTATTACTGTGCTTCTTTGTGTGGGTTCATTAAATTTATCAGAGATCGTTCTTGCACAAAAAAATGTTTGGTTCGGGTTGCCTTTATTTCCAATGTTGCTCCTCTTTTTTATTTCGTGTTTAGCCGAAACAAACCGAGCACCTTTTGATCTCCCGGAAGCCGAAGCTGAACTAGTTGCTGGGTATAATGTTGAATACTCGTCGATGGGTTTTGCATTATTTTTTTTAGGCGAGTACGCGAATATGATTTTAATGAGCGTGCTGTGTGTAATCCTTTTTTTAGGGGGGTGGTTGCCACCGTTCAACCTAACTTTATTTTATTGGATTCCTAGTCCCATGTGGCTCGGTCTCAAAACGATTCTTTTTTTGTTTTTGTATATCTGGGTACGAGCAGCTTTTCCAAGGTATCGTTACGACCAATTAATGAGATTGGGTTGGAAAGTTTTTTTACCCCTTTCCTTGGCCTGGGTATTATTTGTGGCGGGTATTTTAGTTGCTTTTGATCTTCTCGTATAAAAGTGGGTTTATTTATGAATTATTAATAATTCATAAATAAACCGATTACCACCACCGTTGAGTAAGCAAAGCTCTGTTTGACTCTGCCAATTTATGAAGTTCGTCTCTTTTTTGTAGTGCCGAACCGAGACCTTGTGAAGCTTCATAAAGTTCGTTAGCAAGAAAGTGCGTGAAAGTCGAAGCTAACTTAATATCTTTACGCTGTGTACTTTTTTTCTGCTTTTCGGTAGCAATTTGAATAAGAGCACGAATAGATGTCGATTTTTTCTTTTTTTTATCCAAAGCCGCAGGAATCTGTTGAGAAGTGCCTCCCAAACGGGCTTTTTTCAAGAAAAAAGAAGGTTCCACATTTTTTACGGCTTTTTCAAGAACGACAAAAACATTCTCTGAGTTTTTAGTTTTTTGTTTTAAAATTTGCAAAGTTTTTCGAAACAAGTTTTCTGCTGTTGATTTTTTGCCTTTTTTCATTAAATTTTGGACAAAAGTTAAATAAACTTCATTACTTTGAAAGCCTGAATCTGTCGCTAAAATATCTGCAGGTTTCTGTTTTCTTTGTTCTTGAGAGTATCTATACAAAGTTTTAGGCATCATGTTATTTTGCTTTTTTTGTACCATATTTTGATCGAGCTTGTCGACGGTTTTTAACGCCTTGAGCATCGTATGCACCACGGATGATCTTATATTTTACCCCAGGTAAGTCTTTAGTTCGGCCACCTCTTAAAAGAACAACTGAATGTTCTTGAAGATTATGTCCTTCTCCTGGGATGTAGGCGATAATTTCAAAACCATTAGAAAGCCTTACCTTAGCTAACTTTCGAACTGCCGAGTTTGGTTTTTTTGGTGCTTTTGTATATACTCTAAGACATACACCTCTTTTTTGAGGGGCATTTTGTAAAGCCGGCGTTTTTTTCTCTTCATTCTTTAATCGACGTTCTTGTTTACGTCTAACAAGTTGAGCAAGAGTTGGCATATTAAAAAATCTTTTATTAAAGTTTGGGTTGGCGGTACGCACCCACCAACCCGACAAACACGGTGCAGACTCTACGCACGGGCAGAACCTTGCAGCAGGAAAGTTTCAAATTTACCGAGAAAAGGAATCGCGATGAGGAAATAAAAAAAGAAATACACCGAAGCAAGCTGGCCAATGAGGACATAAGGGTCTTCAACCGGCTGGCAACCAATCCAGCCCAAGAGGAGAGCATCCGCCACAAAAAGCCAAAAAAGTTTCTTGTATAAGGGACGAAACGTTGCACTCCGTAAGGGAGAGGTGTTTAAGAAAGGCAGCAAAAGCAAAGAAACAAAAACTAACCCAATCGCTAAAACACCCGCCAATTTATTGGGGATGCTGCGCAAAATTGCGTAGACCGGTAAAAAATACCACTCCGGAACAATGTGTGCGGGGGTGGACATCGGGTTGGCCGGAATATAGTTATCCGGATGCCCGAGGGTATTGGGCGCAAAGAAGATAAACCACGAAAAGAATAGCGCAAACACCACCCAACCCACGAGATCTTTAAAAAAGAAATACGGGTAAAAAGACACTTTGTCGACCGTTGCTAGGCAACCTAGGGGGTTATTTGATCCATATTGATGCAAAGCTGCCAAGTGCAAAATACTCGCACCAGCAATAATAAAAGGTAAAAGGTAATGCAAACTAAAAAATCTATTTAAAGTCGCATTGTCGACGGAAAAACCACCCCATAACCAATGTGTTACATCAACACCAACAACGGGAATAGCACTCGCCAGACTTGTAATTACAGTAGCTCCCCAAAAACTCATCTGCCCCCAGGGAAGCACGTACCCAATAAAAGCGGTCAAAATCATAAGGAGAAGGATGACCACCCCCAGAATCCAAACCGCTTCACGAGGGCTGGCGTAACTCCCGTAGTACAAATTTCGAAAAAGATGTAGGTACACCACGATAAAAAACATGCTGGCCCCGTTGGCGTGCATATATCGCAGAAACCAACCACCCTCAACATCTCTCATGATGTGCTCTACACTGAGAAAAGCTAAATCAATATGTGGGGTATAATGCATGGCCAGGAAGATACCAGTAAGAATTTGTAAAACCAAACAAATACCCGCCGTGGAACCAAACCCCCACCAATAACTTAGATTACTTGGCGTTGGATAATCAATTAAGTGTTCATTTACGGTATTTAACAGAGGTTGTTTTAATAAAGATAATCTTTTCATAAAAGTTTTTTTTCTTGATGAGCAAAGCGCCGCCAAGCTGGTCTCTCATTAAGAGAGCCTTGGTCTGTTTTACTCTGACGGTACGGGTCATTTGAGCTCTAAGGGTCATTTTAGTACGAATCAGCTTCTTTTTTTCAAAAGGTTCACGCTTCGCCTATTGACGTGAGAGACTTTCACGTGGGTCTAAGAATTTGTCTTGAAAAAAGTTTCCCATTTAAGATGCTTTCAACGGTTCTCCTCTCTCAACGTAGCTACCCGGCAATGCTCTTGGCAGAACAACCAGTGCACCAGAGGTTGAACATTTCCGGTCCTCTCGTACAAGGAAATGGTTTTCTCAATTCTTCGCGCGCACCCCAGGTAGAATCCAAACTGTCTCACGCATGCACAACCTTACCCCATACAAGATGCTACCCACACCCCATACTTACGGTAAAATCATCAATCCCTTCTCACGAAAGGCATGGACTATATCTTCATCCTTCTTACAAAAAAAAAGGAGTTGGCGTCTTATACATTCTCCAAACAAAGAACATATCATTTAAAAAAATCTTTAAATAGTCTCTACAGGGACAGGCAGCAAATGCAACGACAGAAACTGCGAACGAACGGTGTCCGAGGTGATGGTTCGCCTCTTGGAATCGTTCAAGTCTTGGAAGGTATCCACGACTTCACATAACTTTACAAAAGCTTGTGGATCTTGATCTTTCTGTAATTGGTCAATAATTTGCAACACACGTCGAGCCTGAACTTTCTTCAGCTTCAGATACGGGTATAAGAGCTGGAGACACTGCTTCACCGGATCTTTCCCCACAATGGCATACTCCGACATCCCATCGTTGCGTTTGCGCACCGAGCCATGTTTCAAGAGTTTGTGCAAGTAGAGAAGCATCCAATGTCGCGTGGTCTTTTGAAAAAAAGTCAGGGTTACACGAATTTGAAAATGTAAGGTATACTCCGGGCGTCGAACCAGTTGGGCGTTAATGCACCCATCTCCGTCGACGAACCCTGCGATGTAGGCCTTTTGTTCCTTGGTTAAGCGTGTCATGGTGTCGTATGTTTTTTGTGTGCCTATCTTCCCTCGGTATTGCCTTGTGTCCCCGGTGCAGTTGGTGGTGTGTGTGGGGTAAGGTTTCACCGATATAAGCCAATGCTTTGTCACTCTATTGCTAGAGTGTAACGCAATGAGTGTTTCTTTACGTTCTAAACTCAACTCAGGTACCATTTTTATCGGCGAACAGCCGAACCCTTGGGACCTTTTTCAGCCCCAGGATATGATCAGTCAACATCGAGGTGCCAAACAATTCCGTCGATAAGGGCTCTTGGGAATTATTAGCCTGTTATCCCTAGCGTATCTTTGATTCGTTAAGCAAAAGTCTTTCCACGCAGCACTTTTGGATCACTATGGCCGACTTTCGTCTCTGCTCGAGGTGTCACTCTCGCAGTCAGGCAAACTTTTACCATTACGCTCTACAGAAAGTTTCCGTCTTTCATTGAGTTTACCTTCGCACACCTCCGTTACTCTTTGGGAGGCGACCGCCCCAGTCAAACTGCCTCATATACAGTGTTTTTGAACCTTGTTCAAATAAGGAACTCTTCTTAAAAAGGGTGGTATTTCAAGGTTGTTGTCAACTCCCACCTATCCTACACAATTTAAGCTTTTTTCCAGTGTAAATGTACAGTAAAGATGCATAGGGTCTTCTCGTCTTGGGGCACGTTCTCCGCATCTGCACGGAGAATTCAATTTCACTGAGTCCATACTGGAGACAGTGGGGCAATCGTTACGCCTTTCATGCAGGTCAGGAATTAGCTGACAATGAATTTCGCTACTTTATGATTGTTATAGTTACAACCGCCGTTTACTAGGCCTTCTCAATATACCAAAAAAGCATACAGGTTAAGCTTCAAGCACCGGGCAGGCGTCAGACCCTATACTTCATGTTCCCATTTTGCAGAGTCCTAATTTTTTAGTAAAAAGTCGTCACCCCCATTTTTGTGTCACCAAAATTGGCTTCCTTTCTTCCAAAGGTACAGGAAAAATTTGCCGAGTTCCTTCAATATGGTTCTCTCAACGCCTGAGTCTACTCGACTCGTTCACCGGTGTCGGTTTAGGGTACGGTCAATTTTATGAAGATTTTTCCTGGAAACATTAGAAACGAAAAAGCTATCCAATAAACTGTTGGTTTCTAAAAAACATTTCGTCATCTTTCATTTTTTTCATCGTGGTTTTTTATCAAAAACACACTTAGAGACCGGATCACTCTGCGCTGAAAAACAGAACGCAGAAACCCTTGAACTTACGGCGATCATGATTGTCACATGATTTTTCGTTACTCATGTCAGCATTCTCACTTTTGAATCCTCCAAAGTTTTTCACAAAACTTCTTCTACGGTCTACAAAACGCTCCGCTACCATTGTTCTCTGTCGCTTGGGTAATTTTGTGAAGCCCCGATACATTATCAGTGCTTTAAAACTCGACTAGTGAGCTATTACGCTTTCATTATAGAATGGCTGCTTCCAAGCCAATCTCCTAGCTGTCTTTGTTTTAAAACGCCTTTTACCACTTCCAAAATGTTTAAGGACCTTAGCGAACAGTCTGGGCTGTTTCCCTTTTGACTTAAAACCTTAGCACTTTAAGTCTGTCTGCTCAAGATATCAAAGAAAGGTCTTCGGAGTTTCAATAAGTTCAGTAAGACTTTGGATCCCCTTTACCTAATGAGTGCTCTACCCCCTTTCTACATCGTTGAACGCTTTACCTCAATAAATTTCGCGGAGAACCAGCTATCTCTAAGTTTGATTGGCCTTTCACCCCTAGCCTCAACTCATCTGCGTCTATTGCAACAGACGTCAGTTCGGCCCTCCAAAAGCTTTTACCCTTTCTTCAGCCTGTTCAAAGCTAGATCACTTAGTTTCGGGTCAAATAAAAAAAACACACGCACTCTTCATACTCGCTTTTGCTTTGCCTCCACTTCGTCGTTTAAGCCTCGCTTTTTTTATTTACTCGCTGACCCATTATGCAAAAGGTACACCGACCTCCCGTACAGAGAAAATCGATTGCATGGTTATTTTTTGTTTCAGGTTCTCTTTCACTCCTTAGTTAAGGTTCTTTTCACTTTTCCCTCACGGTACTTGTTCACTATTGGTTTCAAAAGCATATTTAGACCTAGAAGGTGGGCCTCCTGTATTCAAACAAATACTTTCGTTTTACTCTTTTGAACACACCTTAGAAGCCACGTCTACGGGACTTTCACCCTCTTTGGTAGATTTTTCCACATCTTTCGGCGGTGACTTTCCAAGGTGTTTGGTCTTTTCCATGTTCTCTCGCCGATACTTACGGAATCTCGGTTGATTTCTTTTCCTTGGGTTACTTAGATGTTTCAATTCACCCAGTTAAATAAAAGCCAGTGGTTTCCCACGGAGGAAATTTATACCTCACCGAGTGCACTCTAGGTATAACGTTTCGTTTTGTACAACGTCCTTCTTCTTTTGAACCAAAGCATCCACAAAAAACTGGTATTTAGAATTTGTTTGGTCGCTAATGAGAGGGGGATTCGAACCCCCGACCATCGATTTATGAGTCCGAGGTTCTACCAAACTGAACTATCTCATTGGAGACCTGATCAACGCAGCCCTCTTTTCCCGGAGAAGGTGGGTCTGAGATTGTGCAAGTGGGTTTGTGTGTGGGTGTTACTTATTGGCGACACCCACGTTTTTTTTGTCTTCCAAAAAGGAATCAGCATCGTTTAAGGCGCGGACTACCAGGGTATCTAATCCTGTTCGCTCCCCGCGCTTTCGCACCTCAGTGTCAGGAGTGCACCAGAAAATTGCCTTCGCATTAGGTATTCCTTCCAAAATCTAAGAATTTAACCTCTCCTCTGGAAATTCTATTTTCCTCTTACACCCTCAAAGAGAAGAAACCGTCTTGAATGCACACCCAAAGAAACCCTTTGGACTTTCACAAACAACTACATCTCTCCACCTACATGCCCTTTACGCCCAATTAATTCGAATAACACTCGCTCCTCCTGTCTTACCGCGGCTGCTGGCACAGAATTTGCCGGAGCTTCTTCTTTGATTCATGTCAAAGTCTCCAAAAAACGGTGTACCGTTTTTTTTCAATGAAAGGGTTTTACAATCAATATAACCTTCGTCACCCACGCGATATAGCTGGATCAGGCTTGCGCCCAGTGTCCAAGATTCCTCACTGCTGCCTCCATCAAGAGTTCGGGCCGTCTCTCAGTCCCGATGTGATTGGTCGTCCGCTAAGACCAATGAAAGATCATCGACTTGGTAAGCTTTTACCTTACCAACTATCTAATCTTACGTAAGCTCATCAAAAAACGATACCAGATATCTTTACTCGTCCACGAGATATTGAGGATTGACCCACAATTTTTTGGTAGATTCTTACGCCTTACTCACCCGTACGCCATGTTGTACGACAACATTCAACTTGCATGTGTTAAGCTTATCGCTAGCGTTCATTCTGAGCCAGGATCAAACTCATAAAGTTCTCGAACATTCATGTTCAATTTAAAAAAAAAGGAGTCTCTCCAGCTACAGGTTCCCCTACAGCTACCTTGTTACGACTTCACTCCAATCACCTCCCTAACTCTAGAAAAGGTTCCAACAAAGACACAGAAAAAAAAGGGAAGATGTTTTTTTTTAATTGCGCTGTGTGTTCTTGGTGAACTTCTTTTGCTTCAAGGCATGAAAATTTTCAGAGTGTGACGGGCGGTGTGTACAAGGCTTAGATACAAATTCACCGTAGCGTGCTGATCTACGATTACTAGCGATTCCAACTTCATGTTCTCGAGTTGCAGAGAACAATCCGAACTAAGGAAACTTTTTGGGATTTGCTCAATGTTGCCATGTTGCCTCCTTTTGTCATTCCCATTGTAGCACGTGTGTAGCCCAACCCATAAGGGCCATGCGGACTTGACGTCATCCTCACCTTCCTCCAAGATATCCTTGGCAGTCTTTGAAAAAGGTAAACCTTCATTTCAAAGGAGGGTTGCGTTCGTTCTGGGACTTAACCCAACAGCTCACACCACGAACTGACGACAGCCATGCAGCACCTGTATAAAAGAGACAGAGCGGGTAAACACCCTGGTTTTTCATATGTCAAGGATTGGTAAGGTTTTGCGCGTTGTTTCGAATTAAACCACATGCTCCACCGCTTGTGTAAGCCCCCGTCAATTCCTTTGGGTTTTAGCCTTGCGGCCGTAGTCCCCAGGCGGCTGATTTCATGCGTTAGCTCACTTTCTGAAATTTGGACAAAAAAGGATTTAGAGTAAAAAAAGGGGTCGATTTTTTCGACCCCTTGCTCTTCCAAAACTGAATTAATTAACGTAAAACAGGGTGTGAAGAAGGCTCCTTAATCGCCGGAATTTCTTCAAAAGTATGGAAAGCCGGAGGAGACGCCACCGTCCACTCTAAAGTTGACGTTGTTGATTCACCTTCCACTGCCCATGGGTTAATACCACACTTTTCACCTTGTGTTAATGTTGCGTAAACAACATAGAAAAAGAAGAGGCTGGCTAAAATTGATAAATAAGAACCATAACTACAGATCAAATTCCAACCTGCAAACGCGTCAGGATAATCTGGGATACGTCGAGGCATACCAGCGAGTCCTAGAAAATGCATAGGGAAAAAAGTGATATTGACCCCAATAAAAAATAACCAAAAATGAATTTGGCCAAGAACTTCTGGGTACTGGTAACCAGAAATTTTACCAATCCAGTAGTAAAAACCCGCAAAAAGAGCAAAGACCGCACCCATAGAGAGCACATAATGAAAATGCGCAACCACGTAATAAGTGTCATGTAATGCAATATCAATCCCAGCATTGGCCAGAATAACACCGGTCAGACCACCAACCGTAAATAAAAAGATAAAACCTAATGCAAAAAGCATCGGCGTACGGAAGGTGATGGAACCACCCCAAGCCGTCGCAATCCAACTAAAGATCTTAATTCCGGTAGGAACCGCAATAATCATCGTGGCCGCGGTGAAATAAGCACGAGTATCCACATCTAAACCAATAACATACATATGGTGCGCCCAGACAATGAAGCCTAAAACACCAATACTTAGCATTGCATAAACCATACCTAAGTAACCAAAAATGGGTTTTCTTGAGAATGTACTAATAATATGGCTCACAATACCAAAACCTGGAAGAATCAAGATATACACTTCCGGGTGTCCAAAAAACCAAAAAAGGTGCTGGAACAAAATAGGGTCACCTCCGCCCGCCGGATCAAAGAACGAGGTATTGAAGTTACGATCCGTTAACAGCATCGTAATCGCTCCCGCTAAAACCGGTAAAGAGAGAAGAAGTAAGAAGGCCGTAATCAGAACAGACCACACAAATAAAGGTAAGCGATGGAAGCCCAGACCAGGCCCACGCATGTTAAAGATAGTGGTAATAAAGTTAATCGCCCCTAAAATACTGCTCGCTCCAGATAAATGTAAACTGAAAATAGCTAAATCAACTGCACCACCAGAGTGGCTCGTAATATGACTTAGAGGAGGGTAAACCGTCCATCCTGTTCCCGCACCAACTTCGACGAGAGCACTACTTAAGAGTAAGAGAAGAGAAGGTGGTAAGAGCCAGAAACTAATATTATTTAAACGTGGAAAGGCCATATCCGGCGCACCGATCATGATTGGGACAAACCAGTTTCCAAAGCCACCGATTAAGGCTGGCATAACCATGAAAAAGATCATGAGAAACGCGTGCGCCGTCACGATGACATTATACAATTGGTGATTTCCTGCCAGAATCTGGTTTCCAGGCTGTGCCAATTCCATACGTAAGAGAAGAGAGAACATAGACCCTAGGACTCCAGAGAATGCACCGAAGATAAGGTAGAGTGTACCAATATCTTTATGGTTCGTTGAAAAGAGCCAACGGTTGATGAAGTTCATCATAGAGACGTACTTTTTTTCTAAAAGAGCAGGACAGGCCAAAGCCCAACGACGAAGCGATCACTACTCACGATTTAGATTCATGGTCTGCACGGAAGTCTTTGCTTTTGCAGTGCTTGAAAAAACACCAAAAAGTGCCAAGATCAACTTCACAAAGGAGGGCAAGACGTAAAAAAAAGGTAAATGCAAGGAAGTAAGAACGCTCATGCGTCTGGGTCTGGAGTCAAGAAGTGTAGGGGTGAGATATGTTCATAAAAGTGTAGTCAAGTAGACTATCATCAAGAAGTAGAAGAGTCATTAAAAAAGATTTAGTAGTACGAGGGTGGGTTGCCAGGTGACTGGCATGTGAAGGAAAGAAAAGTTTGGAAAACGAAGAGTTCAAGCAAAGAAAGAACAGAGAGTAGAGACAAGAACAAGAAAAAACAGGGAGAAGATAACACGGTTTGGTTCTGTGAAGAGTGTGAATTGTGAACCCTACTGAAGACTTCTGTGTGGTAGAGAAGAGTTCATTTCTGTGTCGATTGTCTACTGAGAACTGTGTGTGTCTTGAGTGAGTGCTTTCCCTCGTCTTACTAAATCTTTTTTAATGACCTTTGTGTGATCTATGTTTTCTGTGTCTGTGGTGTCTAACTATAAATTTTTTGGAGTTTGAGAGAAGTCGAGACGAGCAACCGAACCCATTTTGAATTCGACTTTGACGCAGGACTTCGCTGTATATACTAGGGCAATCTGGGAAACACAGTAAACTCCTTCTGGGGCGTTGTCCATGGGCATTTTCATTCCCATGGATTCCGTGCATGGGAATTGTCATTCCCATGAGTACCGTCGCCAAGACGGTATTTCAACGCCGTCAAGCCGTTCTTTCGTCTTTGAGTGTTTCAAGGACAACCCGTCTTTGACTATTTGGGTTGTCCTTGCTTTAATTGTTCGAGCGCTTGGTGTAAGAGTTGTGGCCCTACCGTCTTTTTTGACTGTCGAAAGGCTTCTAAAACACCATACTTTAACCCCTGTTGCCAATTTCTCTGGACGGTTTCTTGACCTTTCTGTTCAATTTGTGAAAGGATCTGCAATTTGTTTCTCAACTGTGTCGCAAACGTTGCTTGTAATCCTGCTTCTCGTGTTGAGTGTAGGGTTCTGAGTTCTTTACAACTTTGTTCACGTAACTGAGCCACTTGTCCCTCTAACAATAATGCTTTCTTATACTCTGTTAAAAGATCTTGCAATAAGGCTTCTTTCACGTCTAAATATTTTTGTAACTCTTTTTGGATCGTTTCTTTACGGAAAGTGAAAGCTTCGCGAATACTTTCTCCCAGAGTAATGCTACTAAAAATTAAAAACGCAATAAAGCTTAAACCAATGAGAATTTCTTCATTATAAATAATAATATTTTTCGAGCTTAAGACTAAGAATGTCAACCCACCAAAAAGTAAGGTCGAGGCATTCTGTTGGATAAGTTTGAAGGACATAAGGTTTGTCTTTTTTTCTCGGAGTCCCAGAGACTCCAGGGTTTGTGTACACAAACCCCTTTCCCACCACGGGAACTTTACTGCCCAAGGGCGAAGGTTCGACTCTTTTACGGAGTCCAAGAGACTCAAGTCGGCCTTGTACCAAACCATGGTTTTGGTAAACTCTGGTGCTCTCTAAATGCTTAACGTTTCTTCTTCGTACCTTTCTTTCCACCCTTCCCTTTCGCGGTCAAAGGCCCGAAAAGTTTTCGTAGAAAGTACTCTTGTACAAAGGTGTGACCAGAGTGTGTAAAACCGCATGCAGGGTAAGCCGACATAGGTAAAAGTTTTTTCAATTGATTTTTCGTCATGTTATTCGCAGTAATCTCGTCCCCAAGTTTCGATTGGTATTGTGTTTGTACATTTTGGAAATGCTCTTGGTTCGTTTTTTGTACGGTTTTTTCTACCCACCCCGCGGTTGTTTCAAAACTACTTTGAAGCGCTTGTTTTGATTGATTTAAACTTTTTCGAACTGCTTGTTGCATCGTTTGGAGAACTCGTTCTTGTTCTTGCTCGTAAGTATTTTCTTTGCTCTCTTGTGTGAGGCTAACTTTATGTTCTCTCATTTTGAGAACCCTTGTAATTTTTGGTAAATAAAATTTGAGGAGTGTGAGATAGAAAACCGAAATTGTGAGAGTGAGCCAAAAAAATTGTGTAAAATACGAAACTTTATCGAGTTGAGGCATCTGTGGCGTCTTTTTTTGTATAATTTATTCATCGTTTCAAAGGTGAGTTGTGGGGAAAGTGGCCGAGTGGTTGAAGGCGGCAGACTGTAAATCTGTTGAATTAAATCTACGTAGGTTCAAATCCTACCTTTCCCATGTGGTTAGATAACATAACGGTAATGTACTGGATTGCAAATCCGAGAATGACGGTTCGATTCCGTCTCTAACCTTCACGGCGGGTATAACTTAATCGGTTAAAGTATCAGACTGTGACTCTGAAAATACGAGTTCAATTCTCGTTACTCGCCTTCAGCAGTTTTAAAAAAAGCAAATTTTTGTTTTGCAACTTTGCGCAAAAAACGACGCTTGGTTTTTTGATTCGTTGTAAAGTGCCGAGACTTTCCTGTTCTAAAGAACTTAAACGCTGCAAATCGTAGAAGTTCACGTAAACATCCCGGATTTTTCCATGAACCAATACCAATGGTTTATTTTGCGTTTTCATCCAAGAATTTTTTTGAAAAAAAAGGTTTTTCACAATCTTTTTAAACGCCTCCAACGAGCCGCAAGTTAGCAAGGCTGTTGTTCCGTGCGAGCTCATCACCGATGTTTGAGACAACGCCTTGGTGCCTTGTTTTTTCATGAGTGATCTTCGTACGACTTGGAGTTTCGCGGAACTCTCCATTGTATAGATCTCGTGTTTTAAGAGACCCCATGTTACGCACTGTACAGGCACAAGCTGTAAAAAAAGTTGGTATGGACTGTTTGCCATCTCTTGAACGACTTTTTTATTTGTTTTTTTTTTCCATTGCATTTGAAAAACTTTTTTTGTTTTTACCATAGATCTTTTAGATTTCCGTTTAATCAGGCTTTCGTTAAAAAAAGTAATTTTTTATGTCTTCAAACGCTGAATACGTTTTATCCAAAGTAGATAATTTAATTAATTGGGCTCGCCAAGGATCTCTGTGGCCCATGACATTTGGTTTAGCCTGTTGCGCAGTTGAGATGATGCACACAGGGGCGGCTCGTTACGATTTGGATCGTTTTGGTATTATTTTTCGCCCAAGCCCTAGACAGTCCGACGTTATGATCGTCGCTGGGACATTAACCAACAAAATGGCACCGGCTTTACGCAAAGTTTATGACCAAATGCCCGAACCGCGTTGGGTTATTTCGATGGGAAGTTGTGCAAATGGAGGGGGTTACTACCATTATTCCTACTCAGTTGTCCGAGGGTGTGACCGAATTCTCCCAGTTGATATTTATGTTCCAGGGTGCCCTCCAACGGCTGAAGCTCTTTTGTATGGAATTTTACAGTTACAGAAAAAAATTCATCAAAATAAGAATACGGTTCTCTGGTATACTCAGTAGAATTTGCCAGGAGTCTCTTTTCTAGAAGATCGTCTGTTAAAAAAAGAAGCTTTTATGCAAACCTCTTTTGATTCTTTGGTTCTTAGGATGGTTCCGAAATGGGTTTCCAAATACACTTTGCAAACCAACGAAATGACATTTACAATTTTCCCCCAATCCGTGTTCGGTTTTTTTTATTTTTTAAAAAACCATACCGCAACCCAATTCAAAATGCTTGTCGATATTACGGCGGTAGACTACCCATCCAGAGCAAACCGATTTGAAGTGGTCTACCATCTCTTAAGCTTGCAGTACAACACCCGGCTCCGTGTCAAAGTCCCTGTCAATGAAAATATTGCAATCGATTCAATTACTTCGATTTACCCCACTGCGAACTGGTTCGAGAGAGAGACATGGGATATGTTTGGTATTTGTTTTCTCAACCACCCGGATCTCCGACGCTTGCTTACGGACTACGGCTTTGAAGGACACCCATTACGTAAAGACTTTCCACTCAGTGGCTACATCGAATTTCGATATGATGATTCAAAGAAACGCGTCGTTTCGGAACCTATTGAATTAAGCCAAGATTTTCGTTTCTTTGACTTTTCTAGCCCTTGGGAATTAATGCAACACAAATAAAGTAATTCTTTATTGGCATGGCGCTTTTTTTTATTTTCTGTGTGCCAATTACTGCAGGGTTGATGTACACATAACACTTCGTCATGTGTACATCAATGAAACTTACTCCCAATCGAGAGCACCTTTTCTCCATTCATAGACGAAACCAATCGTCAGAATACATAAAAAAATAACCATCGACCAAAACCCAAAAAGCTCAACTTTATTTAAAGAAATGGCCCAGGGGAAGAGGAATGTCACTTCAAGATCAAAAATAATGAAAAGAATGGCTACAAGATAAAACCGGATATCAAACCGAGCACGGGCGTCATCAAAAGGGTCGAAACCGCATTCGTAAGCCGACACTTTTTCTGGATCTGCTTTTTGGGTAGAAAACACAAAAGAGAGGCCTAAAATTAACATGGACAAAAGAAAACTTACTCCAATCAGTAAAAGTAAAGGGATATACTCGTTCATACATTCTTCTTTTTTTGAATACATGGGTGTTTAGCTCAGCTGGTAGAGCATCTCGCTTACACCGAGAAAGTCAGCGGTTCGAACCCGTTAGCACCTACATAAATCAGGGAAAATAGCTTAATTGGGTAGAGTCCTGGCCTGTCACGCCAGTGGGCGCGGGTTCGAACCCCGTTTTTCCCGAACCTTTTAGACACTATCGATCTACTTCACCAAAAACGATGTCTTGTGTTCCAATAATTGTTACCACGTCTGCTAATAAATGCTTCTTTGCCATAAAATCTAAAGCTTGCAGATGAACAAAACCTGGCGCACGAATTTTGCAACGGTATGGTTTGTTAGTACCATTGCTTACCAAATAAACACCGAACTCACCTTTAGGCGCTTCCACTGCCGTATAAGTTTCAGAAGCAGGAACGACAAAGCCTTCGGTATACAATTTAAAATGGTGAATTAAAGATTCCATAGACTCTTTGACGTGGCTTTTTGACGGAGGCGTAATTTTTCGGTCATCCACTTTAATGGGGCCTTGTGGAAGTTTATTTAAACATTCAGCAATTAATTTTAGACTCTGTCGCATTTCCTCAATTCGGATCAAATATCTGTCGTAGCAATCACCTTGTGTCCCAACGGGGATATCAAATTGTAAATCACTATAGACGTCATAAGGTTGTGTTTTACGTAGATCCCAAGCAACACCTGAACCTCGAAGCATTACACCAGAGAAACCCCATTGGATGGCTTCATCAGCAGTGACGGTCCCAATGTCTACTAAACGTTGTTTCCAGATTCGGTTGTTCGTCAACATTTCTTCCATCTCATCAATTCGCGAAGCGAATGTCTGGCAAAATTTATGCAAATCGTCACACAGACCCTGCGGTAAATCTTGAGCAACACCCCCTGGGCGAATATAAGCAGCATGAAAACGTGCACCTGAAACGCGTTCGTAAAACTCCATTAACTTTTCTCTTTCTTCAAAGGCCCAAAGAAAAGGTGTCAATGCCCCAACGTCCATGGCGTGGCAGCTTAAAGCCAACAAATGGTTCAAAATTCTTGTAATTTCCGCAAAGAGAACTCTAATGTACTGAGCACGCAAAGGTACCTGGCAGTGCAAAAGTTTTTCAACGGTTAACGAATACCCGTGCTCTTGTGCCATAGTTGAGACATAATCAAGTCGATCAAAGTATGGTAAAGCTTGCATGTAATTTTTGTATTCAATTAATTTTTCTGTACCTCGGTGTAAAAGCCCAATATGGGGATCCGCGCGCTCAACAATTTCGCCATTCATTTCTAAAATTAAACGAAGAACCCCGTGTGCGGCTGGATGTTGTGGTCCAAAGTTTAGGGTAAAATTTTTAAACTTTTTCCCCGGTGAATTCTGTAAAGTAGCCATTAAAATAATCTTTTTTTTATTTGATAAGAACACATAAGGAGGTATGGCTGAGTGGCTGAAGGTATTGGTTTGCTAAATCAACGTGCAATTTAATGCACCATGGGTTCGAATCCCATTTCCTCCGAATATTTGTTATTTAGATTCGTTCTTTTTGAAAAGGGGGTGTAGTTCAATTGGCAGAACGCATGCTTTGCAAGCATGAAGTTATCGGTTCAAGTCCGATCATTTCCAAAGTTCCATTTTTGAAAAAAATACATTTTTATGACTTACCAACTTATTCTTTCTTTGAAATCTTTTGAACCAAAATTGATTGAAAATTACCTTAAAAACGTTCAAAGTCTAGCTCATAAACTAAAGAATGAACAGCTTGTGGGACGCTCTGTGAGCTCTTTAAGAAATACGGGCGCGTCACCGACTAAAATTAGAAAAATTACAGTACTAAGCTCCCCCCATATCGATAAAAAAGCTCGCGAACAGTTTGAAATGCGTGTTTTTCAAAAACATTTAAGAGTGGATACTTTTTCTACTTTTCTCGAGTTTTTTCTGTTTGTAGACCTCTTTAAAGCTATTGCATCCGTCGGTGTACAAAGCAAACTCAAGTTCCAAACACGAACCAAACTTTAAAATAAAAAATACGAAAGGTGGGATTTGAACCCACACACAACTTTTGTACTACCCCCTCAAGGTAACGCGTCTGCCAAATTTCGCCACTTTCGCTCTACTGCCGCCAAAAAAAGATTGCTTCAAATATGGCCCGATCTCTTTGGAAAGGTCCGTTCTTGGACCAATTTGTATTAAAAAAGCTTTTATCTGCTGATGCACCCGCGCCAATTAAAATTTGGTCGCGGCGTTCTTATATTTTGCCTCAATTTGTCGAACAAACATTTGCTATTTATACGGGAAAGTCTTTCCTTTCTGTTAAAATTACAGAGGAAATGATTGGCCATAAATTTGGCGAATTTGCGAGCACTCGAAAAAAACCTGTGCATAAGAAAAAAGAGAAAAAAAAATAACATGGGACAAAAAAGCACACCAACAAGCCTTCGAATCGGGCTAAATCGACACTTCTCACATACCTGGTTTGCAGATCGACTTTTTGGCTCTCTTTTTCACCAACAAAAAAAATGTCAAGAGTTTGTCCAGACTCTGCTGAAATCCATTGGGGTTCGGACAGAGAGGTCTCACTTTCAACAAGCCCCGCATAGTTTACGAATGCATAGTTTTTTTTGTGATCCTCGTATTTTTGAAAGCCAGTATCAAACAAAGCTTGCTTCTTTAGTAACGACGGGTTTTTTCCAAAATGCTTCCCAGTTATTTGTTTTTTCACCAGATCAACCTCAAAAAAAATTTAGTTGGTTTTTAACTCAGCAACAAAAAACATGGGACGAGGCAAAAAAATTTATGATCATTAACTTTTTTTTGTTGCAATACCAAAAAGCGAAATCGAAAAAAATCTCGGTTTACCAAACGCCTTTAGAAACGAAAAACCACCTTATTTTTGGGAGATATCAAAAAACTGCGAACAAGGCCTCCGAAGTCCAATTTTATCAAAAACATATTAGCCAGATTTTAACCCACTACGCAAAAAGTGAAGTTTCTTGGCATCCTGTTAAAGTTAAATCATCAACAAAAACAGCGCATTTTATTGCGCATCAAGCTGCCAACCAATTGGAGCAGAATACTCCTTTTAGACAAATTTTTAAACACCTAGTTCAAACAGTTAAAAAAGAAGAAACAATCCAAGGTTTTAAAATTACCTGCGCGGGGCGTCTTGGTGGTGCGGAAATGGCACGCGTTGAGTCAAAAAGGTTCGGACAAACATCTTTGCATACCTTTTTTCAAAAGATTGAATATGCTTCAGTCTGCGCTTACACTCCCTACGGCTTGATTGGTGTAAAAGTTTGGGTATCCTATAAACCCAATACGTAAAAAAGAATTTTCAATATGCTCCAACCAAAAAAAACCAAATACCGTAAATTCCAAAAAGGTCGAGTCGGTGGAGTCAAAATGAACTCTCTTTCTTTTGGCTCTTTTGGTATTCAATCTGTACACTGTGGGCGTCTTTCCGCTTCGGTCATTGAAGCCACTCGCCGAGTCATGACCCGCAAACTCAAACGAAGTGGACAAATTTGGATTCGGGTTTTCCCAGATAAGCCCGTCAGCAAAAAGCCTGCGGAAGTTCGTATGGGAAAAGGAAAAGGTTCCCCTGAATTTTGGGCTTGTTCGATTCAACAAGGGCAAATTCTCTTTGAACTCGATGGTGTCTCACCAGAGTCTGCGTATCAAGCTTTTCGTTTAGCAAGCCAAAAATTACCGGTACGAACACAGTTTGTGGTTGATCCGTTATCGTCTTTTCGCCCTAATGTTAAATCTGTACTGAACAAAGAAAAAAGAAAAGATTTATGATTCAAGTAGGGACTCTTCTCGCTATTTCAGATAATTCAGGCGCAAAAAAAGCAAAATGCATTAAAATCCTGAAAAAAACAAAAAAAAACATGGGTCAGGTCGGTGATTTAATTGTGGTTAGCCTTCAAGAAACGAACCCGAAGAATAACACGAAGACACTTAAGAAAGGCCAACTTTTTAAAGCGGTTCTTCTAGAAACAAAACGGCCGAAACGTCGTCAAGACGGTACTTCTTACACTTTCCAACGAAATTCAGCGGCCCTTCTTTCTGCCCAGGGATCTCCTCTTGGCACACGAGTTCAAGGCACTGCTCCTTTTGAAGTTCGCGAAAAGAATTTTATGAAACTTTTGGTCTTGGCTTCTACAACTTTATAAAGAAGCCTCCCAGTGAAAAAAAAACAACGCATGAAACATTCTTCCTCTTCTCTTTTCTGTAGAGATTTTTTGCTTAAAGTAAATGCTAGAAATTCATTTGAAATTCCTCAACTCTCCCATATTTCGATCAATTTGACAAGCCGTTATATTGTTGCAGAAAAAAAACACAGTCTTTTCCCTATGGTAAGTTTAAGTCTTCTTTCAGGCCAACACCCGAAGTTGTTGAGAGCAAAAAAGTCTGTCGCGGGGTTTAAATTAAAAAAGAATTCAATTCTTGGGTGCAAATTGACTTTACGAAGGGTAAAAATGACATCTTTTTTAGATACTCTGGCATTGGTTGTTCTTCCACAAATTAAAAGAGACCCTCTTTTTTCTGAACGCACTTTATCAGAGCCGGGGGTACTGCAGCTTGGTTTCACAGAATTCTTATTTTTTCCTGAATTAGAAAAAAATTTTGAACTTTTTGAAATGATGCGAGGGTGCTCTATTCAATTTCATACGACGACAAAGGCAGACTTTGAAAAAAAACTCCTATTTACGTCATATAACTTCCCAGCTTACCAAAGAATGGCCTAAAAAAAGAAAATGGAAATGAACAACGCAGTCTTAAAAGATGGAAACCTTAGAACTCTCGTTGCCCGTAGTGAACAACAGAGAATCTTGTATAAGGCAATTTTACAAGATCGCAGCTTACCACAATCTCTTCGATATGAGTTTATGTTAAAATTAAATAAAGTATCAAAAAAAAGCTCGGCGGTCCGAACAAAAAATCGTTGTGTTCTGAGTGGGCGTGGCAAGGGTGTTCTTCGGGCATTCAAATGTTCACGAATTGTTTTGAGGGAACTCGTTTCAAATGGTGAAATCGTAGGACTCACGAAGTCCAGTTGGTAATTTTTTGACGCAAAAGTCTACATTGGTTTAAAAAAAGATGTTTTATGACAAATTTAAGTCAAGCTCTGTGTTCTATTCAAAACGCTCAACAAGCACATCGACGCTCTTTGTCGGTCCCGTTTTCCAAACTGGTCTGGTCTCTTTTAAAAATTTTACTTGTTCACGGTTATATTAAAGGTTTTTTTCGTCAAAAAGGGTCCATTAATATTTTTCTAAAGCAAAACGAAGAGGGTAAGGGTCTCAGAAAAATTCAGCAAATTTCTCGATCGAAACAAAGAGTTTATGTTTCCTGTAAAAAGTTGCCCACTCTGGAAAATGGGTTAGGCCTTTTAATCCTTTCCACACCTAAGGGTGTGTGTACAAGCCAACAAGCCCAAAAGAATCGTGTTGGGGGTGAGATCCTTTGCCAAGTTTTTTAAAAGGGTTTCTTTGTACAAGTATTCACAAAAAAAAAAGAGTTGTCTATGCGACCGGTGGCATTAACCAGTTTTAAAAAGCGTTGCATTGTACCAGCGACGGTTCAAATGTTTCTTCAAAATTCAGTTCTCGAAGTTGAGGGGCCGCTAGGAAAAGCAGAACTCCATTTAAAAACATACGACAAAAAAGGGGGCTTTTCCGTGAAACTCGTACAACACCCACAAGCGCATCAAGAGCTCCATTTTAGAACGCGGGGGCAAGAGGGTCAAAAAACGTTACACACAGTAACGTCTACCCTTATGCAGTATATCGAAGGGCTTACCAAAGGGGTTTTTCTTTCTGTAGAACTGGTTGGTGTTGGTTTTAAGGCAAACGTTTCTCACACTGCTGTGGAACTTCGAGTTGGTTACAGCCACCCTGTGACACTTGCTATTCCAAACGATGTAAAAATTTTTGTTCCGAAGGCAACAATAATTTGTTTATTTGGTGTAAGCAAAAAAAGGGTCTCCCAGGTAGCCGCTACACTTTTAGCGTTAAAGCCTGTTGAGCCTTACAAAGGGAAGGGTGTTCAGCTTAAAGATTCGACCGTTATTCGAAAACCCGGTAAAAAAAAATAGTGTCTATGGTTCTTTTATTTCAACAAAACTTTCAAGAACACAAGTTGGTTCGGCAAGAACTTACTAAAGTTTATGGAATCAACAAGTTTTTAGCGCATCAAATTTGTGATTCTCTTGGTTTTGCACTCACTTTAAAAGTTCAAGATTTAACAGCTTCGCAAAAAGAAAAACTTGTGCGTTTGGTTCAACGATATTATGTCACGGGATCCGATTTAAAACGTATTGTCGACCAAGATATTCAAAGGTGTGTTACAATTGGTTCTTTTAAAGGTTTTCGTTTCATTCAAGGGCTTCCAGTTCGCGGTCAACGCTCGCATACGAACGCTCGGTCGTGCCGGAAGAAAAAAATTGTTTAAAAAGGAGCATCACTATGCGCCATTCTGAAAATACCAAAACCTCCTCTCTGTCTTATATTTGTATTACAACGACTTTAAATAACACAATTCTCAACGTCACAGACATGGCTGGGAATACTCTCCTTTGGGCGTCCGCGGGCAGTGTTGGTTTTAAAGGGTCAAAAAGGTCAACGAGTTATGCTGCCCAAGCAACCGCCGAAAAAATTGCCCAAAACTGCCTCTCTCAAAACTTATTACGTGTACATGTAAAATTAAAAGGTGTTGGTTATGGCAAAGAAGCAGCTTTACGTGGTTTGCACACTTCCGGTTTAAAAATTACAAAAATTGAAGATTTAACACGGGTCCCCTTCAACGGTTGCCGACAAAAAAAGCGTCGTCGTTTGTAATTGTTTATGGTTTTAATCTATTTTTTCTGATACTTTTAGACTAGAAATCGTGTGTCATTATTCATTTTTAAATGAACACTTTTTCGAACTGTGGTTGAGATCTAAAAAAAAAAGAGTATATGGCTGAAGGTGCAAAATTAATTGGAGCAGGTTGTGCAACGATCGCTTTGGCGGGGGCTGGTGCCGGAATTGGAATTGTTTTTGGTTCTTTTATTAGTTCAGTAGCACGTAACCCTTCATTAACAAAAACTTTATTTGGATATGCAATTTTAGGCTTTGCTTTAACTGAAGCAATTGCCCTTTTTGCTTTAATGATGGCTTTTTTAATTCTTTTTGTTTTTTAAGTTTAATTTTTTAAACGTGTTGAGAATTGGCTTCGCAGACAATTCTCAACGTCCGTCGCTTTGACGTCAAAGCGACGGACCTTTGCTTCGAGTCGCGGATATGATGAAATTGGTAGACATATCAGATTTAGGTTCTGATGAAGTAACTTCGTGGGGGTTCAAATCCCTCTATCCGTACTAAAGGGTATGTAGCTCAATTGGTAGAGCATTAGGCTTTTAACCTACTGGTCACAGGTTCGAATCCTGTCATACTTAAGGCGCGTTTGCGGGATAGAGTAATTGGTAACTCGTCAGGCTCATAACCTGAAAAATGTAGGTTCAAGTCCTACTTCCGCATAACTGCGAGCAAAGCGTCGCACCGTTGGACAGGTGTCTGAGTGGTTGAAGGTCTCAGTCTTGAAAACTGACGTATGACAAGTACCGTGGGTTCGAATCCCACCCTGTCCGAAAAAAGAACAAAATATGTATCTACAAAAAACACCTTCTTTTCTTTTTTCATTGTACACTCTAGATTTGCGGTGGAAAATGAAATATATTTTACTCGGTTGGATAAGCGCATTTGTTTACTGGTTCGAGCATTTTGGTGATCTCTTGCATATTTTTTGTGCACCGGTGTGCACCACGTCACCAGGTAGTTTTACGGACTTTATTTTTACCGAAGCTGCCGAAGCTTTTTATGCGAGTTTACTCATGTCTGCTTATAGTGCCACACTTTTCACATGTCCCTTAGCGTTTTATTTTTTTATCATTTTTTTCCGGCCGAGTTTATTTACCGCGGAAAGTAAACTTTATCAGCAACGAATTTTGGGGAGTCTTCTTTTTCTGTATCTTACGAATACCATGGTTTTGCGGGTACTCCTTCCTATTATTTGGGATTTTTGGGGTGGTTTTGCAATAAACCAAAGAAAAATGTCTTTTCTTCAACCAACCTTGGGGTTGTCACCAAAAATTTTGCCTTATATTTTTCTAGTACTTTCTTGTTTTGTGGTCGTTTTTGTTTTCAGTCAATTGCCGTTACTCATGACCGTTTTTTCTCCAGAGAGTGGGCTAAACCCTGAAAATTTTTACAAACGACGTTCGTTTTGGTATTTTGTGCTCATTTTAGTTGCCTCATTTTTGTCCCCCCCTGATTTTTGGTTACAATTTTCTATTGCTTTTTTTCTTTGTAGTTTGTTTGAATGTTTGGTTTTACTTACTTTTTGTACGGCTTTATATAAGGATACAGACTCCTTTGCATAGAGTGCACTGTATCCTTTTGCCTAAAAAAATTTAACGTTTAAAAACTTTGGTAAACTTTTCTGTCTGTACCTTCATAGGATAGTGAACATTTTGTGGAGCAAATAAAATCACAATCTCTAGTGTTTTATAATTCACTTCACAGTAAGTGGTCTTGTACCAAACCACGGTGTTGGTAAAATCTCGTTCTTTTTTTGCGCTGAAGTTTTTCAAACCGCTTTGTTCTTCTTGACGATTCAAAAAATCACGCATAGTTTGTCTAACTTGGTCTTGGGCTTCGTCATCTAAACTGATTACGTCACCAGGATATAATTGAAAAGACGGCACTTGGATAAGTACCCCGTTCACCTTAACTTTCTGGTGGCTAATAAGTTGGCGGGCATGGGCAAAACTCCCCACAAAATGGTTTTTTACCAGCACGGTATCTAAACGTTTTTCCAAAAAACTGATCATATTTTGACTCACGCTGCCTTTTCGCTGAAAACTCTTTTGAAAAAGAGTGGTTAAATATTTAGCTCTGAGACCGCCATACAAAAAAGCAACACTTTTTTTAATCTCGAGTTGAACCCCAAAATTTGATTTTTTTTTTAACGCTTGTTGTTTTTGTACTTTTTGCATAATTTTTTGTTGTTTGGGGGTCACTTTTTTGAAAGGCCTTAAATTTAACCCAAACCGTTTAGAAAGTTTCATGTGATTTTCTGTTGACATAAATGTTCCTTTTCTTAGTCAAACTTTTTTTACTTACTATCGGACTTGAACCGATACCCTAAAAAGGAACAGATTTTAAGTCTGTCGTGTATACCAATTTCACCAAGTAAGCTTTTTTACGGGTAAAGGGAATCGAACCCATATCTTCTGTGTGGAAAACAGATAATCTACCATTAATCTATACCCGCGAGTTCTTTTTATAATCTATATTCTCAAGGTCCTAAGTGTTTGCCTTACAAAAAGGAGGAAAGTCCGAACTTTGAATTTGTGCGAGTGAAAAGCTCGCGAGAGAAATCTCAGGGAAAGTGTAAGAGCAGTTTTTATGAAAAGCGTTTGGTATGACAACATACCTAAATGAAAAACCCCCACAAGAAGCAAGACAACATCGCATTATATTAGGTGGAAACCTGAAATAAGATAAATAAACACATCTTTTACCGAAAATAAGGTAAATGGATACAAAATTCGGCTTACGTCGACCTTGAAGCTTTTCTTGTATTCTTAGCTCAGTTGGATAGAGCACCAGCCTTCTAAGCTGTTGGTCACAGGTTCGAGTCCTGTAGAATATAAAATACTGGAAAGCAGGGTATAGCGCAGTTTGGTAGCGTATCTGTTTTGGGTACAGAAGGTCGTAGGTTCAAATCCTGCTACCCTGATTGCTCTTTGAAAAAGAATACTAATATGACTGAATTAAATTATTTGCTCGTTTCTTGCACGCTTTTTTTGTTAGGGATTTGGGGTATTTTTTTAAATCGTAAAAATATTATTATCATGCTAATGTCGATTGAACTGATGCTGTTAGCGGTTAATTTTAACTTTCTCATTTTTTCAGTTTATTTAGATGACCTCATGGGCCAAATTTTTTCGCTGTTTATTTTAACAGTGGCGGCTGCAGAATCCTCAATTGGGCTAGCTCTTCTTGTTATTTATTATCGTAAACAACAAACTATTGCTGTAGAATTTATTAATCTTTTAAAAGGTTAATGGTTCATGAAGAGAGACGGAATCGAACCGTCATTCTCGGATTTGCAATCCAGTACATTACCGTTATGTTATCTAACCACATGGGAAAGGTAGGATTTGAACCTACGTA
>JGI20158J14315_10000329_pt1 | contig 34960 bp, 10 predicted proteins | sample COG_08_FD_14315 | JGI IMG/M metagenome (IMG submission 14315)
CCCGCAAACTCCTCCGTAATTTCTCCGACGCGCCGCCGCGAAATAAAAACTCAGATTGGCTCGGCGGTCGCCCGACTTTACCGGATTACCTCCCCGTTCTCAGCAGAAGCTCCGCAAAATCAAACGTCATCTACGCGTTCGGTCACCAACACATCGGGTTCACGTTAGCTGGCATCACCGGGAAAATAGTCGCGGACATCGCAACAACGACGGGGGCCCAACAACGAGGAGACGACCACTTTCCGCTCGAGCCGTACGCCGTTCAAAGATTCCTTTAATACTCTAGAGCGCGGAGCGAAAAACGTAGCGCGCGCTCTGATAGAAGTCACAAAAACACCAGTTTCTCCTCCCACGGCACGCACACTCCTCCTCCCGAGATACTTTGAACGAACGAACAGATGCTTTTCGTTCTCGAGTATTGATGATGTGTGCATCACGCGAGAGGACTCTTACATGCGTACGAGTACGTAGTAGAGCGAAAAATGTGAGTACGTAGTATTTTTAAAAGAAGTCACACGAAAACCACTCGCCATTTCCTCCCACATTTCCTCACAAAAAGAACCTCACTTTTAGAGGAAACGAACGAGTTCTCATCCGCTCTCTCATCATGCCGGTCACCGGGTGGCTCCGAGGCACGGTCAAAGCGGTCCCGAGTGGTGACACGGTGCTCATCGTCGCCAACGCCGGACCTACCGTACGTTTTCGCACTTTATTCCCCGTATTTCTCTCGTGAATGTGGTTCTTTGGAGTTGCACTTTTTTCCGGGGAGGATCACCTCGCGAGCGGCCGTCAAAACAGATCGGACGTGTGATGTTTCTTTTTCTCTCTCTCTTATGCTCTCACTCTCTTTTGCTCTCGCATGCGAGCGCATCGAAACCATCGTCTCGTACTCACTCTTAATACGCTGTTCTCTTTTTTCAAACGCTCTCTCTCGATGCAATGATAATAATAATACTATAAAACAGAGTTCGGGCCCACCGCCGGAAAAGATTGTCACCTTGGCAGGCATCATCGCCCCAAGAATGGTACGGAAATTTTTGGTCACATTTTTTACGCGTTCATCAAGTAATATTGTTTTATATAGGGACGAAGAGACGGATCGTACGCGGACGAACCGTTCGCGTTTCAATCGAGAGAAGCGTTACGACGCGCGTTGATTGGGGAACCGGTGACGTTTAAAGTGGAGAGCGAATACGCGTCGAGGGAGTTTGCGTTGGTGTTTAAAGACGGCGCCGGGGATATCGCGTTGGAACACTGTAAAAACGGGTGGTGCGTCGGGAAACCGTCGAGGGAGGACGAGAACGATGAAAACGCGATGAAACGAAACCAGTTGATTAAAGAAGCCGAGGAAGATGCGAAGCAGTTCTTCAGAGGGAAGCACACGTGCGATCCTCTTTTGTTGAATAAAGCGGTGAGGAATAAAAGCGATCCGAGATTGGTGGACGAGTTCATCGACAGCAAAGGCGTGGAGCCGATTCATTGCGTCGTGGAGGTGGCGTTAAACGGGAGCACGATGAAAGTATCGGTGTGCGAAGAAGGGCCGGCGAGAGGCGCAGAGGTGACGATTTTGTTATCCGGAGTCGTCGCGCCCGCGATGGGGAAGAAGAACGAAAAAGAACCGGAACCGCACGCGAGAGAGGCTAAGTATTTCGCCGAGTTGAGCGTGTTGAATAGAGACGTGCGAGTGGCATTCGTTGGTAAAGATAAGTATGGGAACAGATTTGCGTCGGTGATGCCGAAAGACGATCACAGTTCGATCGTGCCCTTGGCAAACGCGCTCTTGGAGAGAGGTTTGGCGAAGGTTTCGGATTACTCCGCGGCGTTGGCGTTGGGAGGCGCGGGCCCTTTGAGAACCGCCGAGGCAATTGCAAAGACGAATAGGATTAGAATCTGGCAAGACTACGTGCCGCCATCAAACGAGGATTCACATTTTGAAAACATGGGAAGAAGTAGAAAGATTCAAGGAAAGGTCATTGAGGTCGTTTCCGGAGACGCGGTCATGGTCGAAGACTCGCGAACGGGCGAGGAGATGAAGGTGATGTTGTCCTCGGTTCGAGCGCCAAGAATCGCACCGCTCGGGAGAGGTGCCAGAGAACGAAGCGTGAAAGATGAACCGTACGCGAGAGAGGCGAAAGAATTCGTGAGAACGAGAGTTATCGGTAAGAAAGTGGAGGTTAACTTTGAATACACGAAAACAATCGCCGGGAACGACGCGAGGGATATACCAGAAAAAGTTATCGAATTCGGTACCATCGCTTTAATCGGCGAGGTGGTGAAGAAACCGCCGCAATATAACAATCACGGAATTCCAATCGAAGCAGAACCAGAAGACGCGCCGAATCTTGCCGAACTGTTGGTCATCAGAGGTTTGGCCTCGGTGGTTCGCCACAGAGAAAACGAAGCCCGGTCGCATAAATACGACGACTTGCTCGTCGCCGAAAGTAAAGCCATACAACAAAAGAAGGGCGTCCACTCGCCCAAAGACGCACCAATTCCGCACGATTTGAACGACGCTTCCGAAAATGTGAAGAAGGCGACGCAGTTTTTACCGTTCTTGCAAAGAGCTGGGAAATTCCACGGCGTCGTCGAGCACTGCATCAACGGACACAGGTTCCGAGTCAGTTCTCAAAACGCCGGCGCGGTGTTCACGTTGAGTTTATCAGGGGTGAGATGCCCGACCAGAGAAGAGCCGTTCGCGAAAGAAGCGTTGAATTACGTTCGAAATAGAGTCAACCAGAGAGAAGTACAAGTCGCGGCGAATTCGGTGGATAAAACCGGGACGTTTCGAGGGACTTTGGAGTGTAACACGTTGACTTTGGATTTAGCCTCGGAACTCGTTCGCGCGGGTCTCGCGAGGGTTTCCTTTCACGGCGATGCGAGCGCTTTAGAAGTTGAGAAAGCGGCTAAAATCGCAAGAGTGGGTATTTGGAAAGACTGGGACGAAGAAGCTGAAGAAGCCAGACGATTGGCGGAAGAGATGCAAGCGAATAATCTCGGCGGCGGTTTCAGCGAAGACCAAAATCCGGCACGCTTTTACGGAGGTAAATTTTATGACGACGAAAATAACAGCAGCAACAACAACAGCAAAAACGGGGTTCAATCGCCAACTGGCTCAGGTAAAGTGAGTGCCCCGCCAGGTTATGAAGGAGGTATCATGAATAACAACGGCAACGCACCGCCGGGTGGCTACTTGTCTTCGGTGAATAGCACATCTTCAACGGCTGCGGCTGCCGTCATGAGGAAGGGCGGCGATCCGCAGATGCAACAGCAGCAGCAGCAGCAACAACAATCTACTAGAAACCAATACGATAATAGAAAAGGCAGCTCGAGCATACCGTATCCGCAAGCGAGAGATAGTGGTCCTCCGGTGTTTACCACAAGGCTCGGAGTCACGGAAACTTTACGAGAAGGTAAATTTTTCGCTCAAATTCTCGAACGTTCCGTCGCCAACGAACTGTGGCAACTGTTACAGAAAGAATACGCGAGCGACGATCCGGACGTGAAAGCCCCGCCGCCTGGTTTTGAACCGAAACTGAACGATCTCGTTGCGATTAAATCCCCGGAAGACAACAGCTGGTACCGCGCCACGGTGAATTATCGAGACGAAAACGCGAAAGAATTGGACGTCATGTGCATCGATTTCGGTCACAACGAACGCATATCCATTCGCCGCGCGAGACCGTTGCACTCCAACGTCTCTTTGAACGCGTATCCTCCCCAAGCGAGACTGTGCCAGCTTGCTCACATTGCCATGCCGAGTCGTCACAGCGATTACAAAGATGTCGCTGAATCTGAGTTTCAACGCCTCGTCCACGGCGGGGAATTCCACGCCATCGTCGACGCGCGCATGAAAAAGTTTGACTTTGATCACGCTTGGTCATCCGCCGTCGACGCGCGACCAGAGCTTACGTTGACGCTATGGTCCGTGGAAGACGACAAAGATGAAGAATCAAGCAATGCCAAGAAAGACTCGAAACTCGCGAAACCGTACTCTCCCGAACAGTTCCTCCCGGAACGTTCCGTGCAAGGCGTCCTCGCCGCCTCTGGTTTGTGCCGCATGTCCCGATTCAAAGTCGGGTACACGCAAACCTCCGAAGACAACCGCGAAGCCATCCACGGCGAAATCGACAAGGCGAGACGAGAGCACTGTGGCATGTTCGAATACGGCGACGTCGATTCCGATTGGGAGAGGTAAAAGAATGAGTTTAACAATTTATTAAACGAGTTTTCACGAACGAGCGAAAGCGAGAGAGAGAAGCGAAAGAAAGAGATCGAAGAAGAAGAAGAAGAAGAAGACTAAAGGACAACACGATACGTATGCACATATACATATAAACTTATATTTAAATAAAGAGAGACAGAGACTACTTACTATACCATTTCATTTTACGCATCCGTATCCTTCACACGACAAAAACTTCTTTGTACCCTACACCCTAAGCTTATCTTAGTTCTGTGTGACTGGACATTCCACAAAAAGCGAGACGCCACAGTGTACGCGGACCTCTCGTCGTCGCACACACCACCATGTTATCTTGCGCGTCCTCCTCCTTCGCGTCGTCGTCTTCTCGATTTTCCGCCGTCGCGTCGACATCGTCCCCATCGTCATCCTCCTCCTCCTCTTCCATCCGACGTGAGAACCAACAGAACCATCGGGGAAACCACTTTTCCCCGAAGGCGAAGAGATACTCGAGGACAACAAGACACCGAAGGGAGCGCGCGACTCCGCACAGAATTTCCGCCGCAGCATCGACAGATGGCGTCGACCTCACCCGTTCCGGTAAAAAACGCGTCGTGATAACGGGAATCGGCGCGGTGACCGCGCTCGGCCACGACGTGGATGAATTCTATTCGAGATTGCTCGACGGCGAGAGCGCGATAAAACCAATCACAAAGTTCGACTGCACGAACATCACGACGACGTTCGCGGGGGAAATTCGCAACTTCGACGGGTGCGACGGACTCGTCCCACCGAGGATGGTGAAACGAGCGGACCCGTACATTTCGTTCATGATTGCAGCGGCGAAGAAAGCGTTGATTCACGCAGGGTTGGATATGCGAGACGGCGAAAATGCGGAAAAGTTTAACGAGTTGGATAAGCAGCGGTGCGGCGTGGTGATCGGCTCGGCGATGGGCGGGATGCACAGTTTTCAGCAAGCGAATTACGAGTTGTGGACACCAGGGAGAGGGTCGAAGAAAATGAATCCGTTTTGTATTCCGTTTGCGATTACGAATATGGGCGGCGCGTTAGTGGCGATGGATTTGAAATTTATGGGACCAAACTATTCCATCGCGGCGGCGTGCGCGACGGGGAATTTTTGCATGATGAATGCGATGGATCACATAAGGAACGGGGAGTGCGATTTGTGCTTAGCCGGAGCATCGGATGCGGCGGTTTTGAGCAGCGGGATTGCCGGGTTCGCGGCGAGTAAAGCGTTGTCGACGAGAAACGACGATCCGGAAGGCGCGAGTCGACCGTGGGATAAGAATAGAGACGGGTTCGTCATGGGGGAAGGGTGCGGAGTTTTGTGTTTGGAGTCGTTAGAGAGCGCGTTGGCGAGAGATGCCCCGATACTGGCAGAGATTTTGGGAGGTGCGGCGACGTGCGATGCGCACCACATGACCGAACCGTTACCAAACGGGGCCGGGGTGAGGTTGGCCATTGGTAGGGCGTTGAAAAACGCCGGCGTGTTGGCGGAGGATGTGAATTATATCAACGCGCACGCGACGAGTACTCCAGCGGGAGATTTAGCCGAGCTGAGGACGATTACGGATATATTTGGCGAGAATAGTGAGTTGAAGATTAACTCGACCAAGAGCCTGATTGGACATTTGTTGGGCGCGGCGAGCGCGGTCGAGGCGGTGGCGGTGATCAAAGCCATCGGGACTGGCGAGTTGCATCCGAATAAGAATTTGGAGGACCCTGACGAAGGTGTGCGAACGGATTTGTTGGTGGGAACGACGAAGGAGAAGTTAAAGGTGAAGGTTGCGTTGAGTAACTCGTTTGGATTTGGCGGCCATAATTCGGCAGTTTTGTTTGCGGCGTACGATGCGAAAGCCGATACCTTCTGTCGAGCGGCTTCGGCGTAGAGAGAGTGAAAGGGACAAAAAGAGAGGAGAAAGAGAAAGAGAAAGAGAACTTTTTTATAATAATAACAGTACCAGTGGTACCAGGTACCAGTACATACCACGGGATATAATTAATTACATATATGGTCGTCGTCCTTATCGCTTTATCTTCAAGTTCAAGCTTCTTTTCCTCTTCTGCTCCTCATCGTTTGGTACAAATAACTGCCGAGAAACCAATCCAAGGTTTGCCTCTTGAAGTGTGCTTGTATGTTCAGCGCAGTTATTATCGAGATTATCATACAAAGAATTGCAACGATGCCGTACAAATTGAATAAGGTCTCCACGTTCACCTCTTCCGGCGGGTCCATAAAAGTACTAAANTGCGGCGGTAAAAACGCCAAGAAACCCGATATACATGCCGACACAGGAAACATGAACCCGCGTCTGGGGTACGAGGAGTGAACGGATGAGCCTAAGAAGCATAACAACAAGAGTAAGCACTCTTGCCGGAACAGTACCCTTAGCATGTCGTTACAGTCGTATCGCAACACTCCATTGCCATTAGTATCGTAGTCGTATTGTGGTGGTCTCAAAGAGCAAAACTTTTCAACCGAAGCGCGTTGGTATCGCATTATAGATCCGTGCGCGCCACACACTGTCGACAAAATCATGATCGAAATTATGCCCGCTCTTTTGTACCGGTCAAAAAGATCCTGTTTACGTCCACTCCAATAACCGAATATTGAAATATCACGTTTAAAGAACAAGTGCACTATGTGAACGCCCAAAATGACGCTAATAAAGGCGATGGGAGCACCAATCCTTACCCAGATTCCCCTCGGGGAAACGATTTCGCTCGGAAACTGCGACGCGTACTTCATGCCAAACAGCAAGTTGAGCACTACGTAAAGACTCAAAGATCTAAAACGACATTTGTCGAGTAAGAGCGCATTCACGTAGCCGCGATAGAGCTCAAACGCTTCCATATCATCTTTGAAAGCACCTGTCGATGGACCCACAGCACGAATAGCTTTTCGTTCGTTCCGCTCCGATAACTGCTGCGGCACCAAAGCACAACCATAGCGTTCGCCGAAAATTATGAAGAGGACGTTTCGCATGAACTTTACAGGAATAACAAAAGGTATCAACAATAGCTTCCCGCAAAGTTGGGAATAACTCGACCACGTTGGATCGACGAGCATAACGTTCGTTATAGACGCATACCATTCCGTATTTTTCCCGAAATACGAGTCTCGTCCTTTCTCTTCGCCGGTGTCGTCCGGGATTTTTTTCACTTCCATAGACCAGCACACGACATCTATTTGAATCGCCTGCAGTTCTATCAAGATAGTCGGACACATGCGCGCAAAGGTCGGGTCGCTCGAACACTGCGTGACTACTGCCAAAAGCGGATGACCACCGAGATCTCCATACAAAAGTCCAGTGTGCCATAACGTGAACACCGTGCCGACGTCCTTCACGAAGCTGCATCTCGAGCACAATCGATCGATTTTGTTCTTGAATTTCTTTCCGAACATCGTAGGCTCCATGAGGAAAGCCTGAAACTGCTCGGCACTTTCCTTTTCCATACACAACAAGCACGGTTTAGGCGCCGAGAATAATTGTAAACCGTCTTCGTCTTCAAACTCGAGCTGGAAAAACAAATTCGATATCTTCGGCGCACTCGAAGAGGAATCCATCGAGCGCAGATGATCGTCGAAACAATCTTTCGGAAATTTACAAATACTCCCTTCGAGTATGAAGTCTTTCTGGTGCGCGACCACGGAGCCAAACTGCCCGTACATGCGAACAGATTTGATCACTTTATTGTTTCGATATAAATTAGCTTCCTTTTTATTGTTGCAGTCAAACATTCGGAGAAAAATCTTCTCTCCTACGACTGCGACGTACGGCGCGACAGACGTATTCGGCCAGGGACTCGCCGTTTGCGTGCGCACTCTGCGACGACGACGACTTCCACTTCTGAATGATTCTCCAGAAGTTGCGCTATCGCTACCAAGAGCGTGCGCGTGCGACGAGACGAGCTCTTCCGACGCCGCGTCCCAGTACGACGCGCAATAACTCATCGTTTTATTTAACAAACTAAATCGATTACCGCCTCTGTTCGCTTCGTTATCGCTCTCATCGTCTTCGTTTTCATCATCGTCCATCTCTCCCAAACAAAATCTGTTTCCTGCGAGCAGCTCGTCGCCGCCCTCTGACGCGCGCACGTGCATGTTCTCGTATTGTTGCCACGTAAACAAAACGCTTCCTCGACCGAGTTGCGCTATTACTGCCTTATCGCTACCACTATCACATTTCCTATTTTCCTCTTCAATCCATCCAACCGCGTTTGCAATTTGCGCGTCAACAGCGCGATCGCTCCCGAGCAAATCTTCCGGATGGCAATCCGCGCGAAGCAAACGATGCGTCACTCGAAACTGCTCTTCGTATCCGCTTCTTTCTCTTCTCCGCGTCGTCGAACATTCGCACGTATCTGTTCCATTCACAACGTCGTCATCATCATCCGTGATGATCAAATAGCGGCGCTCGCACGCATCATCGTTCTCATCCAAACGTGTCCTCCTCGTCGTCTTCATCCTCCTCTTTCCTAGCAAAAAACTTTCCCCCGAGTGCTCGTCGCGCTCGTTCTTCTTCCTCCCTACGGACACACCCCACGCCTCCTCTTCCTCCTCCTCATCCTCATCATCACAATCGAATCGGTAGTTTTCAAAAACGCCTCTTTTCGCCGCATCTCTGTCGACGCTTCCTTTCCTCCCTCCTTTGATGACGCGAGCGGTGTTCTTCGTATTCAGCAGAAGCCCGCGCGCGTTCTTCTGTTGTCGTCGTATCCGCGAGTTGTTGTCGTTGTTGTTATTCCTCGAATTTCGAGATGATCTTTTTTCCCCGCTAACAACTTTCTCTCTACAGAGCCTTTGAATCGTAAACAACGCGCTTTCCCTTCTCTTTTCGTCGTTTCTTTTCCTCTCGTTGTTGAGGGNAAAGGAAGAGGAGGAGGATACCAACGCGTAGTCGCGATTGGGTTCCCAATGATNCTCTTCTTCTTCTTCTTTTTCGTCGTCGTCGTCCTCTTCGGAGTAAAAGTTCGTCGATGGCATTTCTTTAATTGGTTGAAGGAAAAAATGCGGAAAATCTTCTCCGAAAAGACACAAATACATCCAAAAATAAGGCAAAAACCACGAGCGAGAAGACAACTTTGAGCGAGGAAAAGCGAAGCTTTGATGCGGGCGTATCCTCACACGCGAGAGTATAGTAGGAGGAGGAAGAGGAAAAGGAGTATTACGGTGGTACCTTAATAATAATATAAATAGTATTACAACCAATTCAAGGAAAAGACGGAACTCAAAACGAACGCGGCGCCTAACGCGAAAGCGACGGAACTGGCGGCTAATCCGATGTATTTCACCATTTGCGGATTTTCTTTTTCGAGCAACGTCGTCCCGGCGCCGAGGAAGGCGGTGTACCCACCCATAGCGACGATGGTGCCGAAGAAGAAGGATCCGAGGAAGGAGTAGGCTTCGAGTTTTGGGAGGGTGAGCGCCGGGAGGAGGAGAAAGAGGGAGTCTGGTTGGAGACCGTGGATGGTGCCGGTGATGTAGGTCCAGGAGATGCGGGAGGCTTCCGAGGAGGCGCCGAGGCGGAGCGGGGAGAGCCGGTGTTCGTGAGACTGTTCGACTTCGTCGTAGCTTTCGCCGCCGTCGTCGCTAGAGCCGTGAGAATGGGAGTGGGAGTGGGAGTGTCCGCCGTGGGAGTGGATGTGCGAGTGACCGTGGCCACCGCCGACTTGTTCCCAGAATCCTAAGCACCCGATGAAGATGAGCGTTAAACCGACGATGGCTTGGCCCCACTGGCCGATGATTTCCGTGTTCCACGGGATTCTGTTTCGCAAAAGCATGAACAGAAGACCGAAGATTATTTGACCGGTGTTGTGACCGAATCCCCAAAGCGCACCGAGGAGCGCATTTTTCGCTCGAGACGGACCGACGGATAACGGCGTCAACGCGGCTAAGTGGTCCGCGCCAGTGAGCGTGTGTAAACCGCCGGCGAACAAGCCGGCCCAGGCAGATTTCAAAACCGGATGGAAGAAGGAATGGAACGCCACGGAAGATTCCGCGACGGCAGCGGTAACAGCTTCAGAGATGAGCGTTTGTAACATCACGCCTTGCGGTTTGAACACCGTGCCTAACGCACCAAAGATGCCCACCAACGTCAAAGTGACGATTAAGAACTTCACGCGCTTGGAAAGGCGCATGGAATTCCGGGGTCCAAACGTCGCCAGCAAACGGGTCGAGTTCACGGCTACTAACAACGTCGCGCCTTCGTGAACACACACGGCTAACCAAAGCGGGAACGCGCCGAACAAAGCTGGCAAGGCGGATCCGAGAATAGAGCAAATCGCCAAGAAAATATTTTGCTGTAAAATATTTCGCGTCATGCGCCCGAGCGCAAAGAGCTCTGGAACCGCTGAAATCACCGACATGGATCCACCACTCATCACCGTGTCTTTGCTTTGAAGTTGCCCTTGTCCAGTTTGAAGCAACAAGACGTCCGCGGCAGAAGACGCCGCATCTGAAGGCGTCGAGCACACGGCGATGCCAACATCCGCCGCCGCCAATGCCGGCGCGTCGTTAATACCGTCACCAATCATAGCGACGCTTACTACTTTGCCATTTTCTTCTTTTTTGCCATCTTCTCTCGCAGATTCTACGTGAGCTAACTTTTTATCCGGAGTCAATTGCGAAAATACCGCGGCTGGTTCGATGCCAACTTGTTCGGCAATCGCCAACGCTGACGCAGTCGCGTCGCCCGTGAGCATGCGCACGGTCTGTCCTCGTTTCCGAAGGGTATCGACTGCATCCTTCGCTTCAGCGCGCGGTGCGTCGGAGTATCGAAAGACCGTAGCATCGGGCGAAGAAGACGAGCACAGAACCGCGATTGCTTCGCCGGCGCTTCTGTGTTCCTCCGTTGCTCGCGCGACTACTTTTTCTTCTTCGCTCGAGTTGTTCCCGCGGCGGCACTCTAAAGCCCACGACGCGGTTCCAAATCTGAAGATTTCGCCGTTAATTTCACCTTCAACACCTTTACCGTGCTCAACTTTGTAGTTTTTCACGTCCAAAGAGCTACGACTCGCGCTGCTGTTGTCGCCGTTACCGATATAATTGACGGTGGCTTTAGCAATCGGATGCACCGAACCTCGTTCCAACGCTTTCGCAACGCGCACGCTCTCCTCGTCGCTTCTTTTAAACGCTAAGCTCGCGATGCTCTCTTCGCTTAATTCCACGGTTTTTATTTCCACGATGGACATTTCACCCAACGTCAAAGTGCCAGTTTTGTCTAAACACACGAGATTGACGTTTGCGAGCGCGTCCAGAGTTCGCCCGCCTCTGATGAGGATACCTCTTCTGGCCATCGCGCCAATCGCCGCGACGTACACTAACGGAGACATGAGCAGCGCGCACGGAGCCGCCGCAGATAAGAACGCAAACGAGCGGTACATTGCTCCTCCTCGACCTAAAAAGGGAACTCCGAACACGAGAGGCGCCGTCACCATCGTCGCAAAGGTTATAAACAAAATAATCCTAGAGTACTTATCGCCAACGTCATCAATTAATCGACTCACTCGCGGTTTGCGTTGTTGCGCTCTTTCGGTGAGCTTTGCAATTCTCGCCGGTGTGCTATTTTCGGAAGACTGCGAAGATTTAAGGATCAATACCCCGTCAATGTTCATCGCGCCGGCTGGAATTTCGTCGCCGATTCTGCGTCGCACGGGCAAAGCTTCGCCCGTAATGTGTTGAATAGACACTCTCGCTGAACCGTGAACGACGATGCCGTCTAAAGGAACTTGCGTCCCCGCTTTAACGTAACAATAGCTCCCGACGGGCACTTCCGAAGCGCGCATTTTCCGCTGCGATCCTTCGATGGGGTCTCCAGTCGCGCCGTCGATGTCGACAACATTCGCAAACGGTGGCACCGTTTTCCACAACGCTTTTAAATCGCCTCGCGCATGTTGCGTCAATCTATCTTCCACGTAGTGCGCGGATGCAAACAACACGAGCAAGAGCGCGCCTTCAAAGGCGCACCCGAGTAAAACGGTACCAAACACCGCCAGCGTCGTGAGTACGTGCACGTTAATGTTACCTCTCGCGACTTCATACAAGACGTCCACAAATTCCGGTGTTCCAGCGAATAGATACACCAACGCCGTTGCCGACGTGGAAAGCCACGCCGCGGTAGCGCCGGGGACAATCGACGCGACGTTGAGCATGGCACAAATCGACGTCGAGACGTGGCAAAATCCAGCCACGAGCAACAAACACCACGACAACACCGTCAAACTCCCTCGTCCTCGCAAATATCCAGCCGCGGCGTTCAACTTTGACTTTGTTAAAACCACGTCTACTACGACTTCTACTTTATTCCTCGCTCTATTTACGTCTTCATCCACGGCTAAAGCACCGCCGTGCGAGTGGTTGCAACATCCCCCGCCTCCTACTCTGTTCTTTCTATCCTCCTCTGGGTCGCAATTTTCGTCCTTCTCGAACTCCGAACTCGAGTGATCCCTACTGATCGTCGTCCCGTTGGTTTTCTCCGCCGCGATATCTAAAGAGGATAAAGAGGCACTTTTCTCCTTCCCATCCAACATCCCGGCTTGTTGCAAAAAGTCGCTCTCGTCGTTCGAGATGTCGTACGACACTCCCGCGCCGTCGTGGCCACTCGCGCTGCTGCTGCCACTCACGTTTCCGCTCGTGCCTTCAAAACCTCCTCCTCCTCCTTTCCCGTCCAATCGGTTCGAGTTCCTGGGGACAATTTTCGTCCGTTTTTGTCCCCAACGGGAGTCTTCTCTCGATGATGAGAGCGACGATGGCATCCACTCTGAGGACGATTCTCCCATCGTTCGGTGGACGCGCGCATCGCCAAAGCGCGACGATGTCGCGCTTTTGTTTCGACGACTTTGACGATTTCGACGACCGTCAGAAGAAGATGATGATGATGACGATGACGAAGCCGTCGCCGCCAAATGATTCGATTTTGCGCGCGATGTGTTTCTCCTCTTCTCGATTCTCGCTCTCGTGAGCGTCGTCCACCTTACACTCGATTTGGAGGATAACGACAGAGGAGAAGACGCGTTTTGCATCCTTCTCGTCGTCGCGAGCGCGTCGCTCCTCGAGGTTGTAAACCCGGAAGAGGAAGACAACGACAAAGGAGCGAACATATCTTTAAGAATGGGGAAACTCCCCCACAAAAAAAAGGGTCTGCATTCACAGCAAACAACATGCACGCGTCGGTCGCGGCACTCATGGGCAGACGAGCGGTCCGAGAATCCTTTACAGCTCTCACGACGAAACTGAGCAAGAAATCTGGCTATTACAAAGGGAAACGAAGCGTCTCCCCCGGGTGGCACGAGAAGAAAGTCGGCGGAGGAGGCAAAGGGAGATTCGTTTTGCTCGATTGGAAGAAACCGACGTACGTGATTCCGGAAGGATTGAATGAGTTTACGCTGAAAGCGTACGTCGCGAAAGGCGTGACGAAGTGATTAAGCGGAGAGAGGTGAATGATTTTGTCGTCGTCGTCTTTAAGTTCTTCGACGTCGTCGATGGTGTTGTCGTCCAGGAAGTGTGCCTTCGTGGCATCACAGTCTTTGATTGGAAAACCCAACGATGGATGGTCAAAGAACAACAGTCTCTTCTTCTCCAAAACGCGAGAGATAGTGGCCAAACGGAAAGCGTCGTCGAAGCAGCAAAGGAAAGTACAGCTGAGAGAGGAAACGCGAGCGATGCAACTGAAAAGAGAAGAGAGAGAGAGGAAAGAGAAGGAGGAAATGGAACGGCGTCCAGAACCGCCGATTGGAGCGGCGGAAAGTTTGAGAGAGGCGAACGAAAGAATCGAAGAGGCGGACGCGAAGTTTCAATCCGCGGTGGATTCAACCAGAGAGATTAAAAAGATGAAGAGAGAGAGCGCGGAGTGGGATCCTCAAATCGGGTACGGTAAGTTTCGAGAGGTTTCCGAACAGGTGAAGGAAATGAACGGACTCAGGGTGCGAACGTACGAGACGAGATTGGAACGCGCTGTTTTTTTGATCGAGCTCGCCAAAGGCTTGGGGAATGCAAGTAACAGTAGTAGTAACAGCAGTAGTAGTATTAGCAGCAGTAGTAGTAGAAGTAGTACCACAGGGGGCGGTGACGACGAGGATAGTGATTATGTTGGGGGTATTAACGATGATGCAGTAGTTGCAAACGATGTCGGAGCGGTCGGTAAAACCTTAGACGCTTTTGATTGGGTGTATGGAAAAGAATTCGTTGACGAATCAAACGCGAGAACTGTGGAGTTTATGCTTCGAGCGTCGCAGAAGAAGTCGCAAAACGACGGCTTGAAGCCGGAGATTTCGTTTGAAATATTAAACGTCGCTGTAGCGGCCGAAGCTTTGGGATGCATCAATAACAAAGACAACGTCATTCAGAAACACATGAAACGCGTACAGAAAGGAATCGACGGAGGACTGATTTCTCCAAACGACGACGCGGCCAATGCCTTGCTAGAAAAGATTGATGCTTTTCTCCAAGAACAAGAGCGACAAAAGCAATAAACCAAGTAATAATATCTAGCGAAACGTAGATAGAAAGTACAGTAGACAAAACCAGTTTAAATATATGTAATTATGAGGTATATTCCAAATGTTACAATGTGTGTTTGTGTGTGTGTGTGTGTGTTCGTATTATAATTTTTAATATCTTGGGGGAAGGAACGTGCCAGCCGATCCATCGTTCGACGACGATGCTTCCTCAGCCGCTACAGTTGCCCCTAACGCCCACATATTTTGCTCTACTGACCAATTTCCTCCCTCTCCACTCGACGACGAACTACTCGATGCTTTTTGAATTCCATTCTCGTACACGTTGTGTTGTTCGTTGCCTCCTCTTTCTTGCAATACCCCGGCATCTTTCAACGCCTGCGTCTTTCTCCACGCCATCTCTTGACTGGACGCTAAATTCTTCGCAGCTAACCCGTAGTCATTCACCCCATCTCCGTTCGTATCGTTCGGATTCGCATCAATCCCATACGCGTCCTTCGCCTTATTCGGCAACGAAAATTCCGCCACCCGTCTTCGAATCGCGTGCAACGCCATCTCGCTTCTCAAAACTCTCTTCTCCAATCGCCTATTCTCCGCGCTCAGCGTCAACACCTCTTTCTCCAACGAAAAATCATCGACCATCAACTGCACTCGCTCCTTTTCCATCTCCGTGATTTTCTTCTCCAACTTCCTCGCGTACCTTCGACTCGGGAAGCCGAGAACGATATGCGCCACCGCCGTCCCGGTCGCCGCCGGTTTCACGAACGCTCGCGTCTGCGGACTCAAACCTAACCACGCCTCCCTCAACGGTCCAGTCACTGGTTTCGCGATTTCCACCGCGCGGTCCCAAGTCGGGCCGACAAAATCCACCGCCACTTCCATCTGCGGTTTAAACTGCTTGTTAAAGTCCGTTAACGCTTTGGAGAGCGAATTTGAACTCCCTTCCAAGGTTTTCGCGGACCAGGAGGACGCCGCGGTGGACCAACCGGAAAGTTTTTCTTTCCACCCGCCCCCAGCGCCACTACCAGAAGCGATTTCCTTTCCAGAAGACGACGACGAAACGGAAGAAGAAGAGTTTGCGTTTGAATTCGAATTCGTCGGTTTATTGCCGTTGTTCGGTTGCCTCGAGGAATTCGAATCCGATTTGATGACTTCTCTCCGAGTCTCGTTGTTGCTCTTCCCTCCTCCGCGCTTGCCGTTAAAGTTCCTGTTCCTCCCTCTGAAACTGTTGTTGTTCCGCCGGTTGTGGTGGTGAAATGGAAATTGGTTGTTACACCCAACACCGCCTATCGGATTCGGTGGTGGTAACATTTTCTTTCGTTCTTCCCGAGAGACGACAAAAAGCGTTCAAGCTTTAACTCTGGAGTAGTATTACGTGTGGCGGTATGAACTCCCCACCGAATACTAACTCTCGTAACGTATCGATTCTTGAACGACGCGTTTCTCGTCGATGGTTTTCGAACGCTCGGAGAAATCAAAGAACTTTTGGCGTGTTATTCGTACGACTCGTCTTTACAGCGCTCGAGAGATATTTATTATATAAGTGAGCAACACACGAGAAAATTTCAAACCAAATCGATGCATAAATGCCAAAAAGAAGCCAAAATGTGACTGATTTTGAACGAACGCTGCAAAGAAGAGAAAGTAGACAAAAGGAAGGAATGAGATGGAAAAAGCTCTTTTGTTTGCTTGTCGACCTTCGACGTAAAACATAAAACATAAACGTAAATATTCCTCGCGAACTCGTTTCTCTCGATATACATTCATATTAATACACGCATCATCTATATATTTATACACATACCGGTAGATAGTATTTAGTAGTACCACGAGGCAAAACGACAACGCGTGAGTATGGTGTTAGAAGGCCAAATCGCGAAAGCGTTGAACCGCGCGCTCGGCGACCGCTTGCACGGTTTAGACAAGTCGAATTTGAAACTGTCTTTACTGAATGGAGAAGTCACGCTGAGAAACGTGCGAGTGAAATCAACCGCTTTGAAAGGGATATCGTCGATTAACTCGAACGTGAAAGTGAAAGCGGGATACGTCGGGGAGTTGAAGATTAAGATTCCGTGGAGAGAGTTAGGGAGGAAACCAGTGGAGGTTATATTTGATCGGTTGCACGTGTTGTGCGAATTTCGAGGAGAAGGTGATGGTGATGACTCCGAGGACGACGAGAGCGGACAAAAGGAAATGTCCGAAAACGAACGAAATAAGATGAAACGAGCGTTAGAGGAGAAGAAAGAGAAGAAGAGGAAGCAGGTGAACGCGAAGAAACGGAGAATTGCGGAGAGTTTGGAACGGAGTTGGTTGAGAGGAGATCCGACGCCGGGCGCGGAGGAGTTGAGACAAAAGTTTTGGGGCGATATCACGAAAGAAGAGAAAGAAGAGGAAGAAGAGGAAGAGGACGATGATGACGACGATGACAACGACGACGTCTCGTCTGTTTCATCTTTTGATGAGAGCGAGGACGACGTGGAAGGAGAAGAAGAATCCGCGAACGCTTCGAAACGACGACTGTTCTCTTCGCCGGATACCAGACGACGCGAGGAAATGTTCGCGACGCCAGAATATCAACCTCCGTTGCAAACTCCAGAAAATGATACCGATGTGATGTCATCTACTAGGAAGAGAAAGGAAGGTAATCGAGGTAGTACTCGGAAAAAAAGCAAGAGTAAGAAGAAGAAACCGGTCGGTTTCGGAGCGCTCTTGGACGTTGTTCTCGCAAACGCCGTAGTCACTGTGAAAAATATACACTTTCGCTTCGAAGGAGAAGGAGACGAGAATATGCCGAAATTTGCCGTCGGAGCTTCGCTTGAAAGCATCGCTTTAGAAACGACTAATGTTCTCGGTGATTCGAGAGCATTTATCGTCGATGCGTTTAAGGAAACGCTGCGTAAAAAACTCGAAATTAACAACGCCGTGGTGTATTGCGATTTGAACTCTGTGCATCTTCTCGAGAAAGTCAAGAACCGAGATTTGAAACCGCACGAAGACCCGATCCGATTTTGCAAGATTATGGAAGCGTGCGCAAAGTCAAAGAATCGAAATCGTATCATCGAGCCATTCGTAGTAACTGCAAGGTACGAACGAGCTGGTATGGAAGCCATCGAATCCGGGACGGCTTCTGCATTGCACGGGTTAACTCTGAATATTCCAAAAACCAGCGCGAATGTTTCTGCTGGTGCCGCAAGTTTGGCATATTGGGCGACGCAAATATTGAAAAAAAGCGTGCACGATAGACGGTTTGAACACTTACGACCGGGCGTTCCAGTCTTCGATGGATCAGAAAAAGTAGAAGAGAAATCACCCGCGGGAACAAAAACGAGGAGAACGAATAAAAACGCTCAATCTTGGTGGCAATATGCGTGCGAAGCGGTCAAAGAGGAAACTCGAGAACGGAGAGAACGACTCGGATTGGGCTTTAGCCTCGACTCGAAAGCTCTTAAAACTCTGCACGAACAAAGGAAAGCATATGTTAAAGTTTACATAGACGAGATTCTCCAAAAGTCTGCGCCGCCACCGCCGTCTTCGAAGCAAAACGTCAACTGGCCGATGAAGAAACCTTTTGGAAAGATACGTAAACTCGATGAGCTTGAAAGTGAGATTCCAAACGCTCGCATGATTGCTTTTTTTAGACAGCTCGCACACGTAGAGTGGAGGAAAAATGGAGGCTGCGAACGCGCGTTTCGCCGCGAAGCTGCCCGACGCGGCGGCGGGCCAATACCTATGAAGATTGTGAAGGGTGTTGCTGGCGTCGCGGGTAAAGGTTTACTTGTGGGAGTAAAAGTTATCAAGAATGTAGGGTTTAAACCTCTCGGCGCCGCGAAACGGTTCATTACGAACATCGGGAAGAACCAGCAGGAGAGAGATGAATTGGATGCGATCAAAAAGCGCGAAATCGAAGAAGCTCGAATTCGCGCAGAAGAAGACGAAGAGAATCTGAAGAGACAAATCAGGCAAATTCGAAAGAAGAACGCTGCGACGCCGGTCAAACATCTCTTCGCAACACCGAGTCGTCCGCCGAGAAACGCTCCGAGCGAGTTCGATAATCGCGATGTTGCTATTTCAGACGATGAGTCGCAAATCGACTGGGATGAAGTTGGAGACACTTTTGATATTAAAGAGAGACAAGAATATGCAGAGATCCAGAAGCGCGAGATGCAAAGTGTTGAGAAGAAGAGTAAGATTCCAATGTTTGCTACGTGCATCGCTTTTGAAGAAATTTCGATGAAAATTCTCGACGCTTCTTCGAACGAGCGCAATGACCACGACGATGCTTTCTCGGATAGCTTAGCACCGTCTTCGTCTACTTCTTTTTCGTCTTTTGCTGAAATACCAATCAAAGAATCTGAATTGTTCAGCGTGTCGATCAATAATTTCGTGATAGGAGCAAAAATGATGGGGATATCTTTCGTGAAAGATGCGATAGACGTTCGGTCGACTATAGATACTATTCGTTTCTCTGCGCCGGAGGGCGATTTACTGGCGCTCGGTGAAGATGAAACAGATTATTATTCATCGTATTCGACTCATGGCATGGGTATGTCGCTCCCAATAATGCTCGCTAAATTATTTAACGCAGATTTGAACGATGCAGAAGATACTATCTCGAATGGTCGCCCAAGATGCTTTAGCGGGAGTCCTGTATCTAAAGCTGTATCTTTCGCGGCTTCGAAAAAACGCAAGATAACGAACAAAAATACCGAGCTATCCATCTCGCTGGAAACTGATAGTGCGACTATTGCTGGTTCTTCACTCGCCACCAAGAAATGCGACTCAAATACAGAAGTAGAAAAGGCAGTTGGTTACTGTGCTCTGATCTTATCACCTATGTTCATCACAATTCTTCGCGGACCAATTGACCGCATTGTCGACGTTTTCACGAGGCGCATGAAGGGTAGTTGTATGCAATCTCGTTTCAATACTTCTGCGCAAATCACTCCTGAACTGGACGTCATTCCACGCGGATCTATCGAAGCGGGTTCTGGAGTTTCATCCTCTGGTGATTTGAGCTTACCAAAGATTGGATTAGCAGTATTCGTCGGAAAAGTTCATCTGGCGGTTCCATCCCAGCGTAAAAATAGGAGGAAGAAAGGAACAACCCTAATTGCAAGGTTTGGTCCTCTTACAGCGCGAACACTTAAAAGCGCCCAGAATGCACACGTTCAGGAACAAGATGCGAATGCGCGCAGTAGTTGGCGAAAGAGAACGATTGAAGGTAAGCTTTTGGACTGTTCTATTGGGTTTGCGGACAATTTTGCATGGACCTGTAACCAGTCGTGGCAGCTTCTCAGTGAAGCTGGAGAAAGTAATAGAGTCGAGACTCCTCTATTATCTCGCGTTCAGTGTACAATCCTCGCATCACATTACGTGCTATCTCCTCGAGAGGCGTTGAAGTATTCCCCGGTCGTCGTTGACGTCAATCTGCCATCTATTCAATTATCTGTGTCGCCAGAACGAATAAACATGGCCTTGCGCGTGGCCACACAGTTCACGGAATCGGCCAAGAAAGTTGCAGATGAGGCAAAGAGAATCAAAGAACAGAAGAAACAACGCAACGACATCGCGTCTTCGCAATCTGATAAAATCTTAAAGAGTGGCGACGACGACGACGAGAAGAAAATTACCTTTTCTTCGAGTTTACCTTCTTCTTTTTCGTCAGGGCGCAAGGATACCGATGATATTTTCGCTCGAGATATTGATGTTTTCAACTGCGAACGACTCGTGCCGGCTGATTTGTTTGGAGAATTACCATACTGGGAGTCGTGCGATGTCTTTGTTCGAGAGGGAACGTTGTCTGTCGTTGATAAACCAGCAGGTTCCGTTCATCACTTAGAACCGAGAGTCCTAAAATTGGCCGGAACGCGAGGAGCCGGAAACCCGTTGACGCGCACTCGAGAAAAAGTTGAAGTTTGTGTTCTCTCGATCGACGAAAAAAGGAAAACAATAAAAGTAAAATTACATGTATCAACCGATAGCGACGAGATTCTCAGGAAGATGAACGACAAAGACGATGCAAACAGAGAATACTCGGAATATGACCGTACTTTAATCGTTGGCGACGCTTTACTGGATCGTTCCATCGAGTCAAACTTTGAAAGGATGTGCGAACATCCAAATGGTTTTGTCTTCAGATTTTGGTCGAAAGATATCTGCGACGTTATAAAAAGTAGATTGAACATGGAAGCGAGGTTATTGCCGTTCCATGAAGAAGTCAGGCGAGTTCTAAAAGTTGACGAGCATAAAACGAAGAAAGCTTCCGTTACGTTCTCGATGGGTTTGTTTGGATTTCACCTAGCTGCTCCTTTGAGACATCACAATCATGAGACTGATTTATACGTCAATGACATGTCGAAAAGTTATTTTATTGATCAGCTGGCTGATGATGAAAAGATTAAGTACGTCGTTGACTGCTTCCAAGAGCGACCGTTGGCGAATGTCAAAATTACTGGACTAACGCTGAGTTGTGAAGCCACAAAAGGTAGCGTGACATTGGGCGCCGGTCTCCGAAGAGTTGCAATTAAGGACTGCTGGACTATCGAAGGCATTGGCAAGGATCATGATGCGGTATTCATAGAAAAACCTCTAAGAGATGAACTTTCAACCAAGTATCTCAGGTACAAAACTGATGCTATGAAGAAGTCCTGCGTCGGTTTCAGCCTCGAGGCGTTTTTACCTTCGCATCCTGAATATGGAACACAGGCTGCTGATTTACGAATGGCTGTCAGTTCAATCGAAACACACATTGCTAGAGAACCAATTGCGGCGTTCACCAGCTTCCGGTTCCTTTTTAAAAGCCCTGTGTCATTTGGAAAGGGGTGGCCCTCGAGATATGACGACTCCGTCTTTGCACCTTCCCGTGAAGAATGGGAAAGTATGAGACAAAAGCTGCAAAAAGTGAAGATCATGGATGCGAGTAAACTCGCACACAAGATTAAGCTCAATTTCACATTTCATGGTGATTCGTTGGTCGCTAAACTTTACGACGATCCGAAGAAATCGGTATTGGCTGCTGATACTCGACGACAACCAATATTAGAGGCGACGGTGTCTAATTTCCATTCTCGTCTGTATATTCGCGCTAAACCAGTTGGTAAGCAAGGATGGGGCGGAGGCAAACAAGGCACGAAAGATTTGGAAATTTCGTGCGATAATTTGACGCTATCTGACCCCACATTACCTGTTGGTCACGCTAATCGCGATCTGATCGCGAAGGACAACGCTGCAAGCGACTTCTTGACATTTTTCTTGGAGGAGGAGAAATCAGCGCGTAAGAAAATTCGTAACATTCCGTTTCTGTGGATACGCCGTCAAACATGGCTGCCTCATGAGCATGAGGATGACATCGATATTGAACTCGAGGCAAAAGTTGCTCCTCTTCGAGTGCTTGCAAATCAAAATTGCATCATTAACATTGCAAATTGCTTGTTGCCAATTTTCAAGACTTTATCGCCGCCACACTTTCTACCAAACTTGCCACCATTCGTTTTCCCGCGTCCTGGCTTCGTGACGAAGAAAGTTAAGATTACGGCTAATGTAATGGGTTCTCGCGTGGTTTTACCGGGTAGTGTTCGAGATGAGATTGCGCCATCGCTTTCTCTCTGCGTCGGTGTTGTTGATAAAAATGCGAGCGAGTCGTTCAAAGGAATTGATGTCTCTACATCATTCACGATTGATGCAAATCGAGCGCATTGGGCCAAGTTTGACATCTTTATACACGGATTATCGGTTGCGTGTAAAGGGGATTCGACGCTCAAAGCAAAGAAGAACCGTTCATCTGCATTACTTCGTGCCTCTGGTCCACACATCAAAAGGTCCGACGCCCCGGTGGCTTTAAAAGCAACTTGCTGGAATCGATTAGATGCTCGAAGACAATTATCAAACGCTCCGAGCGTGGATATAAATGTTCAGTTGCCGGCAAATGATGTTCTCACAGTTGAGATTTCGGCTTCTGATGTGGAAACTTTGAATTCAGTTATCAAAGGATACACGCAGACATCGACGATGACCTATACGCAATCCCCATTTGCTTACTGCTATCTGACTCCAGCTAAGTATCCATTGGCACCGCCTCTACCGAAGAAGGATTTTTTGATACATCAGTGTTTCCAGGCGCGAATTGACCACATTCAACTTGGCATCTTTGCCGGGAAGGGAAGAGCCTCACAGGTTGTTGAGGCTGGAATTCGAGGCATTTCGTTTGCAAACGTGTCAAATCCACGAAATGAATTACGAAGTGAATTGGCAGTTGGAATAGAGGGTTTATACGCGAGAGATTGCAGATTTAAGGGCTATAAGATTGATCTGATACGAGCAGGGTTTTGTGATGAAGCTGTTGTGAACACGCAAGACAAGAACTCTTCGAATGAAGTAAAAGCCTCTGCGGAAGGCGTTGAGGAACTTCAAATCGTTGAAGAGCAGGAAGATGAGTATTTACAGTCTATGTTCTTGAGCCTGGAACAAGTCACAACAAACGATATATCTGAGGTCAGCTGTCAGTGTGGTCGCGTAGCAGTGATAGCATCCGTGGATTCCTTACTGGAAGCTGCGCGAATATTTCAGCCAAAACTCGGCGCTGGCGAAAATATACTCCCACAAGATATATTGTTTACGGAAGAAAGGAAAGTGTTCAAATTAAGAGAAAATATGACATTAAGTCGCACCAGGAGAGTCTTAGCGGATTTTCCAACTTCTAGTAGTGGTGCGCAGGAATATGTTCTGGATGGTTGCGAACAAACCATTAATCTTGATTATTCCGATACAATTTACTTGGAACACAATCTGTCGAAAAAAGATAAAACGAAGAAAGAGGGCGACAGTGGGAAAAACTCTAAATCTGGCGATCGAGCTGTGCATTTAGCTGAAAGAGAGCTTCAATTCGCGCCTCGCATCATAATTGGTCCGAATCATAGACTAGTAATTAAAAATTGTCGCATCGTGTGTCCCGACAAGGAAACGTTTGACTTGTGTATTCGCATGGCGTCAGGAGGTTCATATTTCGTTGATCCTGAATCAGTTCAGTTCTTAAGTCGTCAAGAGATGATGCTCGAGAAAAAGAAAATAGTTCGCAGACAACGTACTCTCGGAAATGGGGATGGGGATTCATTTTCAGAGCAAGGCGTCGAAGAATTCCGCGATTCTCGTTTAAGTGAAATAGAGATGAAGTACTTGATGAATTCCTGGCGTGGAAGGGTTAAAACCGTCGTTGCAGTGCTCCGAGAATTACGTAATAAGCCGGGTTACTCCATCTCTGCAAACAAACGCATCGAAGGAGCTAGGGCAGTGATTGGGCTCAAAGGAAAGGATAAACTAGGCGATGCTCTTTTAGAAGTGCAGAAAGAAGCTATTTTAAAAGTCGTTGATAAACAGAGAAAGAAATCTGCTTTGAAATGCGTTCTGAAGTTGCACTCGATCGATGTGGCAGTTTTCCCTTCCCGCGACCCAGATGAAGGGTTGTGCGCATCTTTCAGCGTGCACTCAAAAATTAACATTATTGGGAGCAGCGTAGAAAGCTCGTTTGAACTTGAGCACATGTGTGTCTCGTTCCCGGACAGTGCGAGGTTGAATCCATTAGTTGAACCTTGCAAAATCACGGCAACATTAGACAGTGATGAGTGCTATAATGAGACTGAGGGGAGCGACAACTCGCTTGAACCTTCCGCGCCAAGAAGAGAAACATCCATTGATGTCATGATATCGCCCATCGGGGTCGAGGTTTCCCCAGCCGCAGCAGGTCGAGTGATTCGACTGGCGCAACGCGTTTCTTCCATCGTAGCAACGCAGCCGTTGTTACCATGTAATCATTTTGCACTTGTCTATTCGTCATTCGAGGGTTCGGGATACGATGCCGACTTTGGAGCGTCGGCAGCTGATTTCTTCAGTACTGGTGAATTAATCCCACAAGAGAATGCTCTAGCTGTTGCAGCGACGGGCGCAAGGAGCACATCATTTTCCTTCTGGCGTCCGCGGCCAGTTATGGGATACTGCTCACTGGGAGATGTTCCTAACTTTGGCCCCGATTCGCCTACACGATCGGCAACATCTATTCGCGACTCGATGACCTACTGTTCACCGCCAAGTGGATTCAAGCGTATAAATCCGTCCAAAAAGTCTGATGCATCTTCTCGCTCTAATTTGGTGCTCTGGCAACCGGTTCCTAGAAAAGGTTACAGGGCGCTTGGTTTAATTGCGGCTTATGAAGAAGACGGAGAGCCAGATCCAAGCTGCGTGCGTTGCGTCAGAGAAAGTTTGCTGTGTGAATCTACGGGATCACTTTCAAGATTGTTTTCCATGTCTGACGAAGAGAGTAATAAACCTGATGACCGCAGGAGTGAAGTACATAATGCGCAGCGTCGTGGCCAGAGTAAAGTTTTGAATGTAGATGATGATAAATCTGTGCATAAGCGCGATATTTGGGGTAACTCAAGGAGTGGCAATCTGGTCCACGTTTGGGCTGTGGACTCCCCGACTGGGATACACATGGTGAGTTCAGCAGGCAAATCATCAGCATCGAACGCACTGATAGACCCACCTATATCTTTTGTTGATATTCGCACGCCACTCGGGCTCGCTATTGAAACCTTGGAGAACATTCAAGCCCGAAAACTTGAAAACAAACGCCGTCGCCGTCTCTTAAAGAAAGAAATTGCCCACGATAACGCAATAACTCTAGAAGATGAAGATTACGAAGGCAACATCGCGGATATCAAACTATGCGTAGTTACAGCGGTAGAATTTGAAAAGGTGTGGAACGCTGGGGAGATGTTGACAGGGTTCAGACCGCTGCCTCCGCCTGGTTTTGCATCGCTTGGAGATGTTGTAGTCGATGGCGTGGCGCATCCATCCATGACGCGTTGTGTGGAGGACCTCGAATATGTTTGTGTGAAACCAATTGATTTCGAACTGGTTTTCCAGAGTTCGAAAAAGCAGCTTCAAGCTGCCTTTTGGCGACCAGTTTCTCCATCAGAAGATTACGTCAGTTGCGGATTAGTGAGTACTTCATCAGCTAATGTAAAACCATCTCTGGATTCGGTCCGGTGTCTGAGTAGAACCCATTGCGGAGCGGTAGCACCTATGGATGTCACGTTATTAACGAAAGAATCTTCACTTCTTATCATTCATGGTGGTAAGTCTAGTACAAGCGAAATGTGCATGTGGCGTGTACCTGGTGGTTTTGGTACTTTCTGTATATCCAAAGCCGACATGCCGAATGATATTTACAAAGGTCCCACGCTTTTTGTACTACCGTCGATCTCATCTTTAGATTTTTCCGACGAAGGATCCAGGATTACTTCTTTTGCGTACGAAAAACCAAAGCCAATTGTCAAGATTTCGGCGTCGGTAGGTCTCGTAACCGTAACCGTTGCTGCGCCGCAGAGGATTGTCGCGAATGATGCAGATGCAAAGGAGGATACACCGATGGACGTCGGAGACGATTCTTCGTACAGAGAGAGCGCTGGTATTATGCATCAAAATGTTCCAGTGTTTGCATTATCACTCATGAGAACCGAAATCGTGACTAACGTTGTAGTCGGCGACGTTGCTTCCGTTGGTATTGATGCATCGTTAGGCGCTGCGCACTTAAATTGGCGCAAGTACGCGTGGGAACCACTCGTATCTCCGCAATGGGTATTTGGTGCAAATCTTGTTCCAATCAAACACGGAGAACGTTGCTTCAGTACTGGAAACTATGCTTCGATACAAGCTACAAAATTATGTATTACTTTGACCACAGATTTTGCTCTTGACATGGTTTCAATCGCACTGGAGACGAAGAAAGAAATCATGAGGAAGAGAGATAATTTTGATACGGACGCTGAAGGGGAGATTCAACTCGATCACCAATCGTCCATTGCCTACCCCGATAACGATGGATTTTCTCCAGCTACTTCTCATGTAGTGAGTGAACTCGAAGTAGCGACGAAAGAGCTTTTTCCAGATCGAAGTTCTGCGCTTTCTGAATCTTGGAAAGAGAAGCGGATGTTAATCAAACATGCGCAAAAACGCAGTAAATCCAGGGACTCTGTTCTTCGCTGCTTCTCTAATACGGGCTTGACTACGCACGCAACTTTGTCTTCGGTTAATCAAGAGGTTGAAAATGAAGTCATCCGTATGAAAAACGATACTGGGCGTACGTTATATACAGTGTCTCGAAAGAGTTTGCAACGTGGGAAGGACGAGGATGTTCGAGTCGTTCCTCCACATGGCAACTTTGATGTCAACTTTTGTATAGCGAAAGAAACAAGCCAGGCGAGGCAAAGAGTGGTGGATACGAATACTGCGGACGTCCAAGTTGCCCCCCCTCTAGAATCCCTGACCGCAAAGATGATGGTTGAAATCATTGATGTCGATGATCCCATGGAATCAATGAGAAACGATGTAAACCGTTCCTCTGGTGTTCCGGACACGTACTCGAGGATTTCATGCGTCCTGAAATCAAACTCAAGCATCACTCATCTACGATCTTTGGCCATTTCGAATAAAAATTATTCTTTTAGAAACAAGGTACGCATGCGATTAGCTAACAACGGTGATGAATCGCGCGTATCTCTCCCCTTCAACGCTAAATCGGGCTATATTACTATGGACGTACCTCATCCGGCTTCGAGATCGCGCGATTTTCAGAATTCTAGCCTGAGAGTGGATCTAGAGCGACCGTGTTCAACGCACGATTTTGTAGAGGATGCCAACGCTCGCTTTTCTGCGGAAGGGTTTGTCGCATCGAATCTGGCGCTTTTGGTTGGTGAAGAGAAACCTGTTTGGATTGATCTCCACGATGAAAACGGGATTCCCACGAAGGTTCGTATTTTGCTCCGAGCATCCATATTCCACAATATTAGTGTGAAGGTTCCGATACACATCAATAGGCATGGTCGCATCGACTCAGCGAAGAATGCAGGAGCATGCAACATAATATTCAAACGCATGCTATCGTCATCGTCTGCGTTGAGTGCCTTTAGGGATCACGACGATAGCGACAGTGACAGATCAGATGCAAGTAGCAGCTATGAAGGAACGGTTGCAGAGTTTGACGACGACGAATTTGAAGAATTGAAGAATTTTACTCAAGAAGATAACGTAGACTCACGACGTAATAGAGACCAACATGAACGTTTGATTGAAGACTCGGAAAGTGTATCAGTAACACTAAAGAGTGACAATTTATTGTTTTCTGACAATTACTGCAATATCACAAAAACATACGAGTTCAAGCTTTTGTGGTGGTCGAAAGGCACGGGAGCGAAGTATGAATGTTCGGCGTGGATTCCTGTGGCCAAAATAGACTCTAGTGAAAGAAGTATAGATGGTTCTACTGAAGACGAAAGCATCGTTGAGATTCCATTTGGATGCATAGTTGTTCCTGGATTTAGTGCACCAAATACAGGCGGATATCTTGCACGTATGGTGATCGATGATCACGTTAAGAAGAAAATGCCTCGTGCTGGAGCACCGTTCGCGCATCCTATTGGATACGAACTTCTTTGGAAGGATGAAAAGAAGAGTTCAGTAAGTTTCTGGGCGCCTATTCCTCCAGAAGGTTACGTCGCGTTAGGGCGTGTCGTTACGGCAGATAACGGTAAATCGAAGGAGCAAAAGCAACCCTCGAAAAAGAGCTTTTGTTGCGTGAGAGAAGATTTTGCGCGAGAGTTGAGTACTATTGGTCCTGGCGCGATTTGGAAACCTCAAGGGACTAAGAACACGTACGCTAGCAAAGGCGATTCAAAAGCACAGGTTCCGACCATATATAATGCCGGTTCTGTTGCATCCGGTGGTTGGACCATTCGTCATACCTCGAAACGAGCGCCTTCTGGCGAACCGTTAGAAGTTCAAACAAAAGAAGCTACCAAATTCCAGGCATTGACGAAGAACTTCGAGTTAAATTTTCTTTCAGGACGAATGCGGGTGAAACATACCGATATCTCGCCTAATTTGAAAATATCAAAGCTATCCACGAATGATATTAGCGCATTGAAGAACAAAGAAACCGAGGAGGTTGATCCAGAGGATACACTTATTGCCTTTTCGAAGAATGGGCCGTATGCGGCGATAAAAGCTAGCGGTACAGATTTCTTCGAGCGGAAAGATCAAGACGTTGGAGAAGACAAAGTTACGGTTGATCCGAGGTTGGGTGTATTAATGTCTCAGGCAACTTTTGTAAACGAAACTTCGGAACGTTTTTCACTGACGCTGGTTAAACTAAAGAATAATGCAGGGAATTCCAAAGTCAACGCACGAAAGCCTGGGTTGCGCAGTCCAAAAGATCTTACCTCGGCTTCGGAAGAGAAAAACGATTTGAATGGTTTTTTTGAAGAAGGATATGATCCAAACGACCCAATGTATCGATACGTGTGGGAATCTGAGCGCCATTTTCCACCATTTGGTTGGAAATCGCCGCGTGATATTCTTGACGCATGCTTTACTGCTCGGTATTCGCTCAATATTGACGGTTCAAACTCCACAAATCATTTCCCCGAAGGTGAAAGTTTGTTACTTCCAGAAGGTTACCATTGGATGGGTGATTGGGAAATCGACAGGCCCCCTGGAAACTCCACCGTGAGTAACACGGGTGGATGGGCCTACGATGCTTATTGGGTGACATCGTGGCCACCAAATGAGTTCAAAAATGCAAAAAATTGGAAGCGGAGATTTGCGAGTACGCGACGCAGACGATGGAGACGCAAAATTGCTCCCATTGAAGAATATGATGAGACGAACGTCTTTCCTAGTAGCTCTTTGAGCGAAGGAGGTGCTTCAAGTGCGAGAGAAAGCGGAGAAAAGCGAGATGAGTACAACTCGCAAACGAATATGTTCTTCACTCCGAATATGAACCGCAAAAGAAACACGAATGAACGCCGAGCAACGATGGAGGATACTAAAGCGGGAAAAGGGAGTTCATGGTCTATTGAAGTATCACAAAGTGGTGGAAATGTGTGCTTTCCAGTAGGTTTCGAGAACACGGAGCAATGTGCGATTCGATTTGTACCCGTAAGTACAGAGAAACAAGGAGTTCAAAACGTAACGCATTATGAAAACGATGAAATTTGCTCAGAGAGTATGGAAACGTGTGATATTTTGTGTGAATCGCTCCGCGAACGCTGGGAGTCGGTCATTGCAAGAGACAATAACGATGAACATAGTGAGCCCGACGTGATATGCACAGCTGATAATAAATTCTATCTCGTATATCTTGAGAGACAAAAACGCGGAGACAAGAACAACAAGAGAGCGCTTTCTCGGAATATCCATGTTGTTCTTCGGGTCCCGCTCGTCTTGCGGAACTCGCTCCCTTGCGAGGCAAAGTATGTCGTCTACTGCGACAAGAGGGCTTCCGTTTATGGCATCATGAAGCCAGGAGAAGAAGTATTTATTTCGGAAAGCGTTGATCCGAGGCAGGAAATCAGCTGCGCATACGGTTTGAGAGCGAGTAGTGCTCAAAAGCAAAGCGAACGATGGAATATGAGTGAGCCGATGCCAATTACAGCATTTGCAGATGGAGTCACCCGTGGTTGTGTGGTATTGAAAAATGTAGGCGAAAAGATAGGTGCGCAAGGGCGCAGATTAGAAGCAAAACTACTCGTAACTGCGTCGAAATACTCCGGCGTTTTGAAGAAAGATGGAAAAGTCGTCTCAAGAGACACTGACAATAGACCTGTGTCGAGCATTGCTGACGATGTCGCGAAAAATGTGAAACACGCGATAGGTTACGTCCAAGAGGAATCCTCACCATCAAACATCAGCGCAATGTTCGTCGATATTCGCGCTGATGTAATTGTTCATAACGCTTGTCCTTTCCCGGTATCATTATGCACTGAACCAGAAGATGAAACAAATCTCATACAAATTTCGAAGATCGAAGAGGTGGTGGATACCGCGGTAGGAAAATTCATAGTCAAAAAACCAACCGGCGAGTTATTCGAAGTGAATCCCGGAAATATTAACGTATCTTTGAGAGCGGAACAGAAGCTGAACGTAGATGCTGCCGTACGAGCTACAGTGGGAGTCGTGGATGGAGTGTTAAAGAATATTCAGAAAGCATTTGTTGCTGAAATTTCCAGTCACGTGCATACTTTATTCCTCGCCGAGGACGTAGACGAGCTCGAAAATGTTGATGCAAATAAACGCGTGCATTGTATTGTGCATAGAGGAGTCAAACCAGGTGAAGCTCCATGTTTGGTTACTTTGCGGACGAAATCATACGGTGAAGTCAGAATTAAAATCGTGGCTGAACATTTTCATCCTGTTCTATCGCAAAGTCAGCATTGGTGGTCTTACGAAATGATGAGCCGAACGGTTAGAATATCAGTCGTTCCTGAAATTATTTTGGTCAATATCTCACACATACCGTTAGCCATGCACATAAAGAATGATGACGACCTTAAGGATGAACGGAAAATGCATTACGATAACTCTGCAATGACCATTCCGATTGGAGCGGCGCCGGTGTTACCTGGGTCAAGCTCACCCGAACGTGCACGCTTAATATTTCGTGATGCTTCTGGAACTAGGGACGAAAACACACACTCATATGAATCCTTCTCTGCAGAGATTCGCATGGATCTTTTGCAAGAATCTGGAGAACAACTTCTTGCGGTCCCTCGATCTGTGACAAAAGATGGCGATTCTAAAGTGTCATCGTCACTAATTCGTGTAAGACTGCAAACGGCTCAGATTGCTGGATCCACGCAAATCATCATAGGTTCAGCCGCTAAGAGCGATCGATCTGCAGAGAGTGGCATTAGAATTGAAAATCACACTCGTGTGCGGGCAGATTTCTCAAGAATTTTGCTGAGAGGGGAGTCGAATGTGCAAAAGCGATACAATTTTGCGGATAAACAAACGGCACCCGCGATGGCGTCGACGAAGACACCGAAGAAATTGGGGAATATTACGTCTATGCGCACAAATAACAGCGTTACTAGAACTGCTTCACCGTCGTTATATGATGAATCCAACTTTGGAGAAGGTGTGAGGGTCCCTCCGCGCAGTGCTTCACATTGGCTCGGCCCACGTTTTTTCAATGGTCGCTCGGAGGGACCCACTGGGAAGAGAAGCCAGAAGTCGTCGGATGAATCCTTACTTCCCAAAGTTGGGGAATCTGTTCGGGTCGTGCGACTCTCGTGCAGCAACGATGAAAACGTCGAAGAATCGTATTTTGAACTTCCGGAGCTTGGTGATTTTCGCGACGCCAGTATCGTAAATTCTAGAACATTAGGTGGGGGTTCTTCTTCTGGCGGCGGCGAAGAAGAATTTGGCGCTCTCGGAAGTATCACTTTGGCAGAAGGATTCATATGCGATGATCCATCTGGAAAGTATGAGATTTGTTACCGATTGTCTTGCATTTTCTTTGACGGTGCTGAAACTGGCGCAGAAGAGTGCATATCTCTTCGATTAACGGAGTTCAAAGTAGAAATAGATCCAGATGTCCAAGATCGGAACAGCGATGGATCGCCACGTTTTGCAAAGCAACCTACTGTTTTAGACAGAGAATCTAGAGATGCTGTTCTTAGTGTAAACGATGCTGATGCCGCCGCGGCAATCATTAAGGGACACTTCATGTCAAGGCTCGCCAATCGTAATAAACGAAAGGGAAAAGGAAGAATGAACGATTTCGAAGCAGATTTGAAGGCTTTCCAGCGCATTCAGAATATCACAAAAACGTCCCGAGAAATTCACATCGGCGCCATCTTTGATGGCATCCAGATATCACTCGTAGATTCACGGCGAGAACTTTGTCTATTCACGGTAAACGGTATTGAAGCCTCGTTTGGGAACCAATGCAATAATGGAAGAGGTCTGTACGCTAAATTTGCCATCGTCTCTGCGCAACTGGATAACATGTTGGAGAACGCGTTGTATCCAGTCACAATGTTCAACGATGCGGCGTCAGGCTGCTTATTCGCGGCTTCATTTTCAATGAGAGAAAGTAGAGATATTAATCGCTTTCCGGAAGTTCGAATGGTGTGGGCACCGAGTGGTTTAAATGTTCTCATTCACGAGCCTTTGTTGTGGGCGTTGAAAGAGTATGTCGAAGAAATCGGTATTGAAAGACTTTTCGCGGAAGACGGCGGAGACGCTTCTGAAATGTCCTCGTCGAAAGATTCTAGGATGAAGAAGGATGGTGGGAAAAAAGTTACGTTCAAAGCCAAGAAGCAAAAGACTGTATCGGCAAATATTGACCATCTCATTTCAGTCGGAACGTTTTCATCGGACGGAATACGAGCCTTCGTAACGCTCACGTCTGCACCGTCATCTCGCCCGAAGAACGCGCCAATGATTATGTGCGCGACGCTCAATCTTTTACGATTAGACCGATTACCTATTGCGATTGCTCCTTTCAATTTACCGACAAATGCAACGCTCAAACTCTCTGATTTGAGGAGGAAAATGAAATCGCACGTTATCAAACAGTTTACGATACAGTCTGGAAGGATTTTGGCGTCTGTTGATAACGCAGGTACCGTATCGGTAGGTTTGCGCAGAGCGCAGGACAAGCTGGCGGAGCTTTCTGGAGATACGTCGAAAAATATTGTCGCTTCTCGAGAAAGGGGTGCGACGACATCAATTTCCGCGGGTGTTAAGAACATTGGTCAAACATATGTCGATGGTACCGTAAACCTCGTCGGTGGTGCATTATCCGGAGTTGCTGGAGTGTTTTACAAACCAGTCCAAGGGTTTCGCCAAGAAGGTTTGCGAGGAGCGGCGCTTGGCGGCATCAAAGGTATTACTGGTCTCGTGACTTCAACGTTAGGAGGTGCGGTCGGTTTAGTCGAAACGGCATTCAGTGGACTTTCTCAAGCTATGTCGGTAGGTGGTATACTTTCGAAATCTACGGGATCTCTGGAAGCTACTCGAGCTCGAAAACCTCTCGCTTTGCGTGGCGATGGCATCGTTCGAACGTACGACGAAGAGCAATCAGCAGGTGCTGATTTGCTGAGAGTAGCCGCAAAAAAGATTGCGTACGTCGAAGAAATACAAGCGAGTAAAGTTGACCAAGATACGATGAAGAAGAAAGGGACGAGAAAGGAGAGGAAGACTATGAAAAATGCAAACAAGAAGACTAAAAAGTCGTTCACCACGGTGACTGCTGTAAACGAGAGAACGCAGTTTACGTTCGGCCGGTTTGAACTTTTTTATCCCCTCGCGCATGTTTCAGATGCCATCGTATGTCTAACCGACACGCACTTGGTTTGGATCGAGCGTTACGAAACAGATCCAACAGCAACCCGCTTTCTCCGATGGCACGAAGTCGCCTCTATTTACATCTCTTCTTCTCTGGACAAAAAGACTGTCTGCGTCCAAGTCGGCGTATGCGATTCTCTCCGCGAAGAAAATAAAGTCACGACGCCCGACTTTGGATTCACCTCTTCCTTGTTAACCGTCGTAAAAGAAGGAGCGAAAAGCAAAAATAAAAGCATAACATTTGTGAACCACAACGATTTTCGTAGCTCAACCGTTTTGTGCCCGTTTCAATCCTCCGAGGATGCGAATCGAATTTTAGCGCAGATGCGTGCGCTGTGGGAACAAGCCGTCACCGATAGAAGACAACGATTTGGCTTTCAAGCCTCGCCGCTTCTTCAGAACTAAAAGTGATACATACATGAATATTTATAAATTTAAAGCCTAACAACATTAACTCTACATCTACTCGGCACCACCACCACCACCACTCATCCCTTTGCTATTGCTCTCGTGAGTACGCTTCCTCCCGTGCTTCTTCCCGTGTTCGCGCAGCAAATTCTTCGCTCTCTCCTCCAAAACCTCCAACCTTCGCACGGTATCCATCTCGTCCTCCACCCCGTCTTTATGTTCTTCCAGCAACGCCCTTCTTTCTTCCTCTATTCTTCTATATCTCGCGTGAAACGTGCTCTCCTCTTTAGTATTCCCGTTGTTGTTATTGTTGTTGTGTCTGTTGTTCGCGTTGCGTTTCGACGACGCGCGTCCTCCTCCCACGTTCTTCAATCCGTGGCGCTCGGCGCGTTTCGTCAAGTGGTCCTTCACCACCTCAATTAAAGTCGCATCCCCATCTTCCCCAAATCTGTCTATGTACGGCCCGTATATCGGTCGGCTGAACGCCAAGAGGAATAAAAACAGCGCGCAGACAACTAAAGCTCTTCGAGCGCGTCGAGTGTTTCGATCGAATCGGACTTTTTCTTCTTTCGTGGCGAACCGGATCGACGGGTCTCCGATGCCGTGCAGAAACGATTTTGCGTTCCCCGAAATGTTGGATGGATGATTGAAGAATTGGTGCGACTCTTTGTCGTAGTCATTCTCGACGCTTTGAGCATCATTACCAAAATC
>JGI20158J14315_10000330_pt1 | contig 34955 bp, 33 predicted proteins | sample COG_08_FD_14315 | JGI IMG/M metagenome (IMG submission 14315)
GGTCAGGGTAGGGTTCGAGTAGGTGAATTTTGAGATGAGTCGCTCTATCTTTCTGCCTCGAAATTTCATCCAAGGTTCCGGATAGGGCCATCCTTCCATCCCGCATGAAACCAAGGCTATCGCAAGTGTCCTCAATTTCAGAAAGTATATGAGAGGAAATAAGAATGGTCTTTCCATCGCCTGCTAATTTTTTGAGGATATTTCGTAAATCGATGCGTGACTTCGGATCGAGGTTGGCCGCGGGTTCGTCCAATAAAAGAACGGAGGGTTCGTGCACCAAGGTCTTGGCAAGCAATGCCCGTTGGCGCATTCCCCGTGACAGAGTTTTACACAGGTCATGCATCTGTTCTTTCAAACCTGTTGCATGGAGGCTTTGCAAAACCTTTGCCTGTTTTTCTTCCCCACTAAGGCCATAGGCCTGAGCAAAAAGGTCGCAAAATTCCCACACCTTTAAATCTTCATAGATTGGAGGGAAGTCAGGCATATAACCGAGGACGCCCCGTGCCTGTTCTGGTTGATGCAAGACAGAAATTCCTTCGACCAAAATATCTCCAAAGGTCGGCTCAAGTAAGGTGGCAATTGCTTTGATCGCACTTGTTTTGCCTGCTCCATTCGGACCGATCAGACCGTAGATCGAGCCAGGCTTTACCGAGAAGGTTAACTGATTAACCGCAACGAAGTCACCGTAGTGTAATTTAAGGTCTTTAACCTCGATCATCTTGCTGATCTATCATTGGTAGTATACCGAAGTAAAATTGCTCATCGGTCAACTTTTCCTTGAACCAATCCGTATTCATGGAATGATAAAAGCAATTTATTTATGAAATCTACTTTCTCTTTTTTCGTATCTTTCCTCCTTCCTTTCACGCTGCTTGCAGAACAGTCACTTTTTGATGGCAAAACCTTGGAAGGTTGGGATGGTAACCCGCTTCATTGGAGCGTTGAAGAGGGGGCGATTGTGGGGGTGAATACTGTAGAAAACCCAACTAAGGGAAATACCTTTTTGATTTGGAAAGGGGGAAGCCTTAAAGATTTTGATCTTACTTTGGAGTGTAAGATTGATTCTGGGAACAGCGGGATTCAGTACCGTAGTTTTATTAAACCTGGTAAGCATGATGGCTGGAGAATTGGTGGTTACCAGGCAGATTTTGAATCGGGAGATAAATATTCGGGCATTTGCTACGGCGAGGCATTTCGGGGCATACTTTGTATGCGGGGAAATCGAACCACCCTAAGTCGGGATGAATCTGGAAAGTTAATTAAAAATATTGAGAAAATGGGAGACACTTCCAAGCTCGGTTTGGCGGTGAAGAAGAAAGATTGGAATAAGTACCGAATCGTCGCAGAAGGTTTTCGTTTTGAGCACTACATTAACGGGCAAAAAATGTGCGAATTAATCGATGAAGATAAACAACAAAGGCGTGAGGATGGACTGCTTGCCTTTCAAGTACACCAAGGTCCTTCAATGAAGGTATATTTCCGTAACATTGTCTTAAAATAATTTTTCGAGTGTATGGCTACTCCGATTGCGGGTTGCCAACTTCAGTCCCAGCATTAAGGAATTAGGACATGAAAGATTTAGTGCCCTTGCCTAAAATAATCATTGCTGGTGGCACAGGGTTTCTAGGTCAATTACTTGCCCAATCTTTAATAAAAGATGGATATGATGTTGTTCTTCTTTCCCGAAATGTTTCCCAAAGAGCCGTTCTAGGACGTTTAGTCCTATGGAATGGGGAATCTATAGACGATTGGATTGAAGAACTTGAAGGATCTTGGGCATTGATTAATTTGACCGGTCGATCTATCGATTGTCGTCATACAGCTTCGAATCGTCAGGAAATTCTAGATTCCCGTATCAAATCCACTCGTGTCCTCTGTGAGGCTTTGCACCAGTGTAAAAGACCTCCAACTGTTTGGTTGAATGCTAGTTCGATGGCACTATACGGCCAATGTATTGGAGATGAAGGAGCTCACGATGAAAATTCTCCAATCATNAAATCNGGTTTTTTAGAAGAAATAACGGTGGCTTGGGAAGATGAGTTTTTTAAATTCAATAGTCCTAATGTCCGGCAAGTTGCCATGCGNATAAGTTTCATTCTTGGCCGTTCTAGCGGTGCCTTTCCTCTACTCAAAAAGCTGGCTTCATTTGGACTTGGGGGAAAGCAGGGATCTGGCAGGCAATGGATGAGCTGGTTGCACGAGGACGATTGGGTTGGAATTGTCCGTTTTTTATTGGAGAAGGAAGATATAACAGGTCCCGTCAACCTAGCATCTCCAATACCCGTCAAAAACAAAGATTTTATGAGAATTTTGAGGAATCATTTTGCTCCTCTTAGAATGGGCTTACCCGCACCTTCCTTTGGAGTATGGATCGGCTGTTTTTTATTGGGGTCCGCACCAGAGCTTGCTTTGCAAAGCCGTCGTGTTACTTCAACCGTTTTAGAAGATAAAAAATATTCTTTTATCTATTCGAGTTTGAATGGAGCAATTGGTAGTCTTACTGAGTAATTTTTTTATAGTAAGAATTTGAGGTCTACTAATTAGCTTGTGAAAATTTATTTTAAAGTTGGCTTTTTAAAACTAATTTTGACTGCGTTTTATCTGCTCAATCAAAATTGGCTTTCTGCCGATATTTTTGAATCGGATATAGTCATCTATGGAGGTACCTCATCGGCAGTTGTCTCTGCCGTACAAGCAAAAAGAATGGGCAAGTCAGTGGTTATTGTTTCTCCCTCCCGCAGATTGGGCGGTTTATCGAGCAACGGTCTTGGCTGGTCCGATACTGGGAAAAAAGAGGTTATTGGTGGAATAGCTCGTGAGTTTTATCATCGTGTGTGGAGACATTATCAAAGCCCGGACGCTTGGAGGTGGCAAAAGCTTGAGGATTATGGAAACCGCGGGCAGGGATCCCCTGCGATTGATGGAGACAGACGTACAATGTGGGTTTTTGAACCCAAAGTTGCTGAGCAGATATTTGAATCTTGGATCACAGAAAATGAAATTAAAGTTTTTCGGGATGAATGGTTGGATAGACAAAATGGAGTCGAGATGAAGAGTGGAAAAATAGTTTCCATGACTTCAATGTCAGGTAATCGCTATGAAGCAAAAGTTTTTATCGATTGTACTTACGAAGGTGATTTGATGGCGGCAGCAGGAATCAGTTATACTGTTGGGCGTGAAGGAAACGATCGTTATGGGGAAACGCTTAACGGAGTACAGATCGCTGCGGCCCAGAAGAATCAATTTGTTAATCGTATCGACCCTTTCAAAGTCCCTGGTGATCCTGCGAGTGGTCTTCTTCAGGGGATTAGTCGTTGGAAGCCTGAAATAGATGGAACCGGTGATGATAAAATTCAAGCTTACAACTTTCTTTTATGTTTAACTCAGGTAGAAGAAAATCGTGTTCCCTTCGCTCAGCCAAGTTCCTACGATCCATCTAAGTACGAGCTTCTATTAAGAACCCTAAACCGCGGATCGAGGCATGTGTTTTCTCAGTTTGATATAATACCCAATGCTAAAACAGACACCAATAACTATGGCTCTTTTAGTACGGATAATATCGGAATGAACTATAGGTATCCTGAGGGTACTTATAAAGAGAGAGCTGAAATAATCAGTGAGCACGAAAATTACCTTAAAGGATATTTTTATTTTCTATGCAACGATCCTAGGGTTCCTCAAGAAATTCGTGATGAGATGAATCAATGGGGTTTAGCAAGAGACGAATTTGAAGACAATGGTCATTGGCCGGAGCAANTCAATATTCGAGAAGCTAGAAGAATGATCGGNAAATTCATTATGACTGAGCATGAGGTTACTGGTAGGAAAAAAACCNTAAGAGTTGTAGGTATGGGCTCTTNCNCCATGGATTCTCATAATGTTCAACGATATGTTGCTAAAGATGAGAATGGAAAATCATATGTGCTAAATGAAGGAGATTTTCAAGTTGAGGTCAAAAAGCCCTGTAAGATTCCTTACGATTCTTTGCTGCCGCAAAAAAAAGAGTGCGAGAATTTATTGGTGACTATCTGTCTGTCTGCTTCACATGTTGCATTTGGATCAGTCCGTAGGGAGCCGGTGTTTATGATTCTTGGTCAATCTGCTGCAACGGCTGCTGCTTTAGCAATTGATGGGGATATTCCCCTTCAAGATCTCCCCTATGATCAATTGTGCAAACGCTTGTTGGCAGATGGGCAAGTTTTAAAAACAAAGATACAAAATAGAAGGAACAAGGGAGTTGGTATTCCGCCAAACACTTTAAGCGGGGTTGTGGTGGATGGAACTACGGTTGAATTTGAAGGTGAATGGACGGAGAGTAGTTCGCTTCGTCCATTTGTGGGAGAATCTTATTATCATGATGGAAACGGTGGCAAGGGATTGCGCAAAGCAATGTTCCCATTTGTTGCACCTAAAGATGGATTACACGAAATCAAAGTCTCGTATTCATCCTTTGGTAATCGTGCTGGTAATTTGAAGTATGAAGTTAAACATGATGAAGGAATTGCCAAAATATCGGTTGATCAAAGAAAACCTCAAGAGATTGGAGATCTATGGTTCTCTTTGGGTTCCTTTAATTTTACGAAAGGAGATCAGTATTTTGTTTGCTTAAGTAATGAAAATACTGAGGGATATGTTATCGCAGATGCAATACAGGTGATTGGCCTTACTTCTCCTCTAGAAAATTAACTGGTCGCTGGACAAGTCTATCGTTTTACCATTCTCAATAATTTAACCCAGATCTGATACGATGAAAAGAAGACCTTTTCTACGATCCATCGGTTCAATCTTGCCATTTGCGTATTTGCCTCAAAGAGCAAAAGGATCTAACGAGCGCCTTCAAATAGCGGCCATCGGTGTGGGGGGGAAGGGCGGAAGTGATTTTCAACATTTGGCCAGACATGGCGATGTTATCGCAGTGTGTGATATTTCTGAAAAAAAAATACAATATGCACTGCGTGGTCGTTCCCGAGTTGCAAAGTTTGATGATTATAGAGAAATGTTTGCTCACTTGGGAGGGAAGATTGATTTGCTAAGTGTCAGTGCTCCGGATCATATTCATGCACATGCCGGTCAATTGGCCTTAGACTTGGGAATACATCTTTTTCTACAAACACCCATGGCCCATACCATTTGGGAAGCACGCCAGTTACAAATTACTGCACGCAAAAAAAAGCAAATTTGTACGCAATTGGGTTTACAAGGCAGTACATCTGATATTTTTCGACAGGGAGTAGAGTTTTTGCAAGCAGAAGGCTTGGGCAAAATTTTGGATGTCCATGTATGGACTAATCGACCTCTTTGGCCCCAATCTGCCCAATGTAGCAAACGGCCTAGTGGAAAGTTCTCTATTCCAAATGGTTTAAACTGGGATGCATTCTTGGGACCCGCTGAAGATCGTCCATACCATCCATTTTATCAGCCTTATAATTGGAGGGGATGGCAATCTTTTGGCACTGGTGCTTTGGGTGACTCAGGAATTCACCTATTCAATTTGCCGGTATTAGGCTGCGGACTGCAGAAGCCCGAAAAAGTTGAGTGTTTGCTTCGTGGTCCCGTAAACTCGGAGACCTATCCTTCTTGGGCAATTGTGAAGTACGAATTCCCAGGACGAGAGAAAGGCCAAAGAATTCCAATGCATTGGTATGAAGGAAAAATTGGTCATCTCAGTAAAACAGTTACTGGTGGAAAGAATTTTCCGAATCTCGGACTTTTCAAGGGGCGAGAGCCATCGGCAAGTGGGTGTTTGATTCGAGGCTCGAAAGGGACATTATATTCGCCATCAATTTACGGGTCCAATTGGGAAGTTTATTTGAAGAACAAGTGGATGAAACCACAACAGGTCAAATCCTTCAGCGGTGCACTTGGGCGAAACGGAAGGGGTGATTCTGGATTGAAGGATGAATTGGTTCGAGCAATTCGGAGAGGACAACCAAAATCAACACTGGCCGGTTTTGATTATGGCTATGATTTAACCGAACTAATTTTATTAGGAAATATTGCTATTTTGTCTGGGGGGGAATTCTCTTGGGATCGAGAACTGAGCACTTCAAATCGAAAGGATGTTAATAGTTTACTTACGAAATCCTATCGAAAGGGTTGGGAGGTACAGTCTGCTTAAATAATACGCCAAACTTTCGAAGAAATTATTACAAGTACATACTGTCGTAAATGTCGGCTATTTTTCGAATAGCTAAAGCAAAAGCTGCCGTTCTTCGGTCATTGATTTTTGGGTTTGAGCTATGGATTTCCTTAATCTCTTGATAAGCTTCGCACATTGTATCTTCTAAACCTGAACGAACAAGAGTAAGTTCATCTGGCCCCTTAAGCAAGTCGGCCTTAGCCTTAGAGTCAAGGGGTTGATCTATACCTGACTCAATTAATCTTACAATCTTAGCTCCTTGAGCCTCGACAAATCTTCGGTCCATTCTGCCAAATCTGACATGGGATAAATTCTTAAGCCATTCAAAGTAGGAAACGGTAACCCCACCTGCATTCAAATAGGCGTCTGGAATGATAAAAATACCTTTTTCCCGAAGGATTTTATCGCCATCAAAAGTAACTGGTCCATTCGCAGCTTCAGCAATTACTCGTGCCTGGATTCCGGGGGCATTTTCTCTGGATATAACGCCCTCAAGGGCGGCTGGGATTAATATGTCACATGGAAGTTCTAGAGCTTTTTTGCCGTCTTTGATATATCTGCCATTGGCAAACCCTTCTAGTTTCCCGTGTTCTAATTTATATTGATACACAGATTCAGTCGAAAGTCCTTCTTCGCAAACTAAGGCTCCGTCGCGTTCGATTACTCCAACAATAAGGGCTCCATCTTCCTCCTCTAGAAATTTGGCTGCATGATAACCAACATTACCTAATCCTTGTACGATAATTTTTTTCCCTTCTAAATTACCTTCCAAACCAGCTTTTTTAAGGTCGTCTGGGTGTCGAAAGAATTCCTGGATTCCGTATTGTACACCCCTGCCGGTTGCTTCTATTCGACCCTGAACACCCCCAAAGTGCACTGGTTTTCCTGTTACACAAGCACGAGCATTGATTTCGTTGGGGTGAAGTTTTTGGTATTCATCTGCAATCCAAGACATCATGCGTTGCCCTGTACCCATGTCGGGTGCTGGAACATTAATTCCTGGACCAAGCAAGCCCCGTTTGTCTAATTCTTGAGCAAATCGTCGAGTAATGTGTTCCAATTCTTCTAACGAATACTTTTTAGGGTCGATGCTAAGTGCCCCCTTTGATCCAGCAAAAGGAACATTTACAATCGAGCATTTGTAGGTCATCAAAGCAGCCAATGCCTCGACTTCTTGTTGATCGGCAAAGGGGGCGTAACGAATGCCTCCTTTAGCAGGAAGGGCATGCTCACTGTGGGTGGCTCGCCAACCAGTGAAAATTTCGTATCCGCCGTTAAGTTCTACACCGAACTTCATCTCGCAAACTGCGTTGCAAGTGCGTATTTGTCTAGCCAGCCCTTTGGGCAAATCCATGGCTTCTGCAGCCAGATTAAAACTTTTATTGACGCTTTCTAGAAATGAAAGATCTGTATTTGGTGACATGTTCGGTTTTCTTAACGAAAACCGTGTGGCAAGCAATGACTAAGTTTTAATAAAAAAGTAATGCTAGCCGTAATGAGGAAAATTTGCCTTGGGTAATCCTCCCAAGGCAAAAAACACTATTCCTTAGGACGTGCTTCGTTTACCTTTAATGGGCGTCCATTCATGTCGGAACCATTCAATGCCTCAATGGCTTGATTGGCTTCGTCATCGTTATTCATGGTAACAAACCCAAAACCCTTGGAGCGTCCGGAGGGACGTTCTACGATAACGGATGCGCGATCGACGGTTCCATGTTCATTAAAGATGTCTGATAATTCTTGATCGCTAACGGACCAAGGAAGGTTTCCCACATAGATTTCCATAATACTGATTGTCTTTATTTATTGATAACATTGAAGTGCACGATACTCATTTTGGTTGTTTAAAGTCTCGTTTACGAGTTAACGCTTGAGCATTCAAAAACCTCCAATTGTCCGGGCATAATTAACTGACACTCTGAATGGTTGTATGCATTTACGCAATAGCAAAGAATTAAACTGGATGGGCAGGAATTTTTATTGGTAGAGAGTAAATCGTAGGTTAGATTATGACTAAAATGATTAGGATAAGAAAAGTTTCCGAACAAACCGAAAAAGACTTACTAGAGATTAATAATCTGATTCCTCAGCTCTCTCAATCAGCTAAGCTTTTGACCAAGACAGAATTCACATCTCTCCTCGACGCTGAGTCCACTCACCTTTATTTTGCAGAAGAGAATGAGCAAGTACTTGGCATGCTGAGTCTCGTAACCTTTCCCATACCTACAGGACTGCGCGGGTGGGTAGAGGATGTAGTCGTGGACACTAAAGCACGCGGGAAAGGGGTTGGCAAATTGCTCACCATGCATGCGTTAAAAGAAGCGCAAAAAATGGGTGTATTGACGATTGATCTTACTTCTCGGCCCAGTCGTGATGTTGCCAATCGACTCTACCAATCTGTTGGATTTTCTGCACGGGTAACTAATGTTTATCGGTTCAAGCATGTTTGTTAAATTCCCCAAGTGTCTTGAGTTGGCGAGCAAGTTTTGGTTCATCTGGATACCTTTAATTTGCCTTACTTATTTTAAAAAGCCTGGATTTGCTAATACCGATTTGGATTTTCTTTTATCCATTGATGTAAGATCAATTGAAAGCAGTGGGGTTTCAAGATGGTTTGAGAATAAGTATCCTCAGATTACTAAATGGGCAGAGAACTTTGATCGTGATTTAGATCAAGAGGATGAAATTTTTAATGCTATGGGCTTAAGAGAGGATGATTTTATTCATTCCACTGTCGTAATGAATGGAGTAGATCTGTTGGCNGATTCTAATAATTCTAATCAGTTATCTTTTTCTGATCTTTTTTTATCCATCAATATAATTGCTGATAAACCGATGGATCTGCCTCGTTTTTTAGCTTGGTTAAAAAAACAACTAAGGGACGAATTTAAGACCGGGTCACCTCAAAACTTAATCATAGGGGAAGTTTTAACCGAAAAGTCTTTAAAATTCATTTTACCCATCAGTAAATTTAACCAATCGGGAGAGCAGAGTGAATCTCAACTATTTTTGGATATGAATTTGTCCGTTGATATTACTCTCGATGGAAACAGAACAATCATCCATGCCTTGGTTTCCCGTTCTACTGATCATATCGTTGGAAGTTTTGATATAAATGAAAAGAGAATCCCTATGCTTAATAATTTACAAGATGATCGACAAATTTCTTTTTATTTCAAACTGCCAGATTCTCTTCGAGAAAAAATAATTGATAATGATAATAGCTCAGACCCCTTGTTTCATGCTTTTGTTGGCCTTCACGAAATTGCCNTGGGGGTATCTTTTCGGGATGATTNCATATCTTTAAAACTTTTNATTGAGTGCTCAGATGAAGTTTCAGCAAACGGATTAAACGCATTGTATCAAGGTTCTTTAGGTATGGCTCAGTTGGCACTTGCCCAAGAACCCAAGGCTCGTGCTGCCCTTATTGCCTTGCGAAACTTGAATTCCGAACTGAGCGAAAATCGTCTCCAGTTAAGTATGGATTTAAATTCATCAGTTATTGCTGAAATCGTATCAGCATCTATATCCGCACTTTCTCCTATGCCTCCATTAGAAATCACTAAAATTGGTGCAAGAAAATTAGAAGGCTCACCTGTGCCTAATTTGTTTCTTCCCATGCTCAGCGGTGAAGATTTTGACTTAGTTCAACAAAAAGGAAAAGTAGTTGTGCTTGTGTTTTGGGCTACTTGGTCTGGGCCTTCAATCCGGAGTCTGCCTCTTTTATTAGAGGCAACCAGCGAATTTAATTCCTCAGAATTAAAACTTGTAAGCGTTAATCAAGATGCTTCGAGGAAAGAGTTATTAGAATTTATTGATCAGTATAACCTGTCATGAGCTATCAATTGCATTAGATGGAAATTCTTCAGCTTCTGAGACCTTTGACGTAAAAGGATTGCCGCATACCGTGGTGATTGATCAAACCGGAATCGTACATGATGTTGCAGTTGGCTTTTCCCCATTTCAGGGAACTGACTTAAAGAAAATGCTTACCCAATTAATTAAATAATTCGACGAAGTATCAAGTCTTGTTCTGAAATATTGAGTTTCTTGGTTAAGGTTAGCTTGCAAGTTTTTTAAAATTTAATTTGTCCAAAGTTTGAAGTCGCGGGCTATGAGATAGTTGTTCCAGAATTATACAGCTAACGCCAAAAGGAGAAATATATGATGATGAAAATTAATGATTTCCAAAAGTACAAAGCCACTTTGTTAATCCCTTACGACCAATACTTTAGTCTTATTTATGACACAAAATATTTATTGGAAGCTCGACTTAGCACGGGGCGAATTTTTGTGGCTCATAAATTTTTTTACGGATGCAACCGCAGGAAGGCAGTGGAAAAGGCAACTAATTGGTACTCAAAAGATTTGCGAGAAGTATTGGGACCTCCTCATCAAATAATGATGATCGACGATCCAATGGAGGAAGTAATTTACGACGAAGGTTTTGTCTGTACTGATCTCCGTAATAAATACTTGGATGAACCGACCATTGAACGATTACTCAAAGAAGCAGAGGGAGACCTGGGGCGCGATAATACGATTGGGACGGAGAGTCACCCGCCTTGCAGTGTCAAAAGGCTGCGCCGTCGAAGGAAGCAGGAAGTTCGACTGACCGACCGATTGACTCAATCGCCGAGTGGGGTAATTTATTACCGTATGACTGAGTTTCATAAAGGTAATTCTGGCAGAACAAAATCTCGTAAGGTAAAACTTGCATCAAAATCTGTAGAGAAGGCTCGAAAAGAGATCATCCGTAGAGGATTGGATAGATTTGAGAAAGGTTCTCTCGGAAATTTGTCTGGTTTCAGGAACCTTACGATCACTTCTAAAGCCGCATAGCGTAGATATTTTTTCTTGATGAGTTCTAACCTTCCAGACCGTTCATCCGAATTGGTACAGTTGATGATGAAGCATCAAAGAAAGTTGTTGAGTTATATAATGACTCTAGTGCCTTCTCGTTCAGATGCGGAAGACATTCTTCAAGAAGCAAGCCTGACTATTTGTGAGAAGTTTTCAGATTATACTTCAGGAACAAACTTTTATTCATGGGCTTGCCAAATTGCTTATTGGAAAGTTCGTGCCGCCCGCAAAAAGTACGCGACCTCAAAAGTTATTTTTAACGAGGAAGTTTTTGAGGTCATTTCTCAAACTCGTGTAGAAATGGAGGAGGAACTGGACCATCGACATCGGGCACTTTCTAAATGCTTACAAAAATTAAATGAAAGGGATCGTCGGATGGTATTAATCCGCTACGAATCTGGGCACAATGTAAAGGCTGCGGCTCAAGCCTGCGGTCGCACAATTCAGGGAGCATACAAGGCCCTGACTCGAATAAGAAAAACCTTACACGATTGTGTGAGCTTGGAGGTCAGCTTGGAAATCCCCTGATGAGTTTGAGCGATTTAGAAATCATCGAGTTGTACGAATTGCTCGATCGGTTGGTTGAGAGGAACCTATCCCATGACCAGAAAAGACGCTTAGAAGATTGGCTAAGTAAATCTGCTGAGGCTCGCCGTATCTATGTTTCATTTGTCGATATGTCAGTGAGCTTGAGTAGCTATGCAGATGAAAGCTTATCAGTTAAAGAAGAGCCTGAGAATCCCAGCCAAATTGTAAAATTTATTAGTTTTGTTCAACCCTGGCTACCAATGGCAGCGGTATTGGTTGTCGGAATATATCTTTACTCGAATCTTTCTTTAAGTTCTTTTACCGGGAATGATACAAAAGGAGCTGTTGTTCAAAAGATTTCTTCCGTATCAGATTACCAAAGTGTATATCAACCAGATCTCACTTCTCCGGTCGCCGTCCTTACTAAATCCGTGGGGTTGCAGTGGTCTTCTCATACGAATAATCGTCCAGAGCTTGGTTCTGCGCTTGAGCCTGGTGTTTTCGAGATAAAAAGTGGGATGGCCCAATTGGAGTTTATGCAAGGAGCCACTGCGATTTTGGAAGGTCCGGCAGATGCTAAGCTAATTAATGCCAATGCGGTATCTATAAGATCAGGTAAACTACGGGCTCATGTTCCTAAAGTAGCAATCGGTTTTAGTGTTGATCTTCCCATGGGCCAGGTAGTTGACTTGGGTACAGATTTCGGGGTGGAGGTTCATCCAGAGGGTTCGGCTGAGGTTTTCGTTTACCGCGGTAAAGTTCAGTACAAGGGAGTCGATTTTGAGGGAAATGAAGTACTCAATGAGCTTTCAGGGGGCGAGGCGATTTATTTAGATTCCTTTGGGATTTCAACACCATTAGATATGCCTTCTGGGAATTTCCTCGGAACAGCTGAATTAGCTTTTCGCTCCTTGGAAAACGCTCATAAACGAAGATCAGCTTGGATGAAAAAAAGTAAAGAATTAGCGGCTGATCCTAATACATTGCTTTACTATGGCTTTGATGGACATGATTCTTGGTCTCGTGTTGTAAGAGACGAAACAAATCGTGCCAGCGGAGCAGGAGACGGTGCGGTAATTGGATGTAATTGGACAGAGGGCCGCTGGCCTGGCAAAGGTGCCTTGGAATTTGCCCAAGATAATGACCGGGTATGCTTGAATCTTAATAAGTCCCTGAAGCAGGCGACATTAGTAGCTTGGGTGAGGCTCAATGGATTGGGGGTCGATGGTGCTCCACTGGTCTTTTCAAGACCTCATTTAGATGGTGCGATTGGATGGTCTGTGAATCCCTCAGGTAAGCTTGTGCTTGAAGTTAAAACATCCAATTTAATAGAAACCTATGAATCTGCCGTGGCTTTCCCCCCGGATCGTCTTGGTAAGTGGGTTCATTTGGCTACGAGTTTTGATGCGGAGAAAAAATGGGTAAATCATTTTATCAACGGGCGTTCATTTAGCCGTGAAAGAATAAACCGGGCTAATTCAATCTCTTTGAAGAAAGGTTTGTTGGGACACTTCCAGGCATTTCCCGACCGTAATCCTAAACTTTCTCTGAGAGGATCAATAGACGAGTTTGCAATTTTTTCATCAGTTTGGGATGAAGGAACAATTCGAGAGCTTTTTGAAGTTGGTCGTCCTCAAGGATTTAAAACAGAGCCCCATTTACCTTAATAACTGCAGGAAAGGATTTGCCTTTAAAAACGGGTACTTGCTAGCCCTTGTAATCCATGGCCTAAATGGGCCGGGTGTATCAGCTCTCTTAAAGCAAGCATGTTGGCATCCAATGGTCCTTTGCTTTTCCTGAAAATACCCTGGATATAAGAGGGCGAATATTTTAACAAAAAAGACTCTTGGCTCATACGGATTAAAGGATTAAATCCATTTTCTTTCAGGCAGTCCTCCAAAATATCCCAGCACAAATGACAAGTAAGGTCTTGCTCACCAGGATGGTCGAGTAACTGACTATTCATTTTTTGACGGTAGTATCCTCTTGCAGTACCTTCTGGTCGATCTTGCATAAGAATATTTAGATCCAGTCCGTAATCAAAGGTTAGAAAAACTCCTTTCCAGGATGGCGGATATAAAATCTTTTGCATCATGGATAAAGATCCACATGGCCAATCGACAAGGTAGCCCGCTGTTGGATCGTGGGGGGGTGGGAAAGGAAGAGGCTCGTTTCTTTCCAAATCTAATTCCTTGAGATCTTCCCCTTCTAAAGTTACTGAGATCTCGAACCAGTCGTCTACTTCTTGATGGTAGCGAAATCGCTTAAAGGGTTGAGCATCAAGCAATTCATTGCTGTAAATAATCGCTCGTTTGGGGACATTAAATGTATCACCTAAACGAATTACCCGTACCTGCTCAAAAGGATTCTCAATACCATCTAAAGTCGAGGACCCAGGCTCTGCACCGATTTCAACAAAAGTAAATAATCCAGGGTCATTTTCGCCCAGTAAGTTTGTGCAAGCTTCAACAATCAAATTTCCCCAGACGTCCCCGAGGTTGGAAGATGTATAAAAATCATTGTGTTTCAATTTCCCTACCCGATCTTTAGAATTTTGGTAATATCCAATTTGGGGGTCGTATAATACCCACTCTAAAAATTCGTCGTAAGGCATTTGTTTACGCCCATTTAATCTATCAATAAAGGAATTTGTCTTTTTTTTTGAAAGCTTTGGCGTTGTCGGGCACATAGCTTTTGGGTACCTTGTTTGGCGTGAAACTCAAGCCAGCAATGTAATGATTTTGGGAATTGAAAGTTCCTGTGATGAATCCGCTCTTTGTTTATTTTGCCCTCAACATGGTGTTCTTAATGAATGGATACACTCCCAAGTCATCAAACATGCAGAGTACGGCGGGGTGGTGCCCGATTTAGCTGTCCGTCAACATTTAGACAACTTTTTCCCATTGCTTGATCAATTAGACCATGAATTTGGATTACCTGCTAAAATTTCTAAAATTGCTGTCACATGTGGCCCTGGGTTAATTGGTTGCCTCGGTGTTGGGCTTACTATTGCCAAGACTTTGGGAATGCTTTGGCGTATACCTGTATACGGCGTGAATCATTTGAAAGGACATGCCTATTCCCCTTTTATGAGATCGAATGATCAAACCAATCGATGGTCTGAACATCTTCCACATCTCGGATTATTAGTGTCTGGTGGGAATACCCTCTTATTTGAAATTTCAGAGGACCGATCGATTACTGTCATTGGAAGAACAAAAGACGATGCTGCCGGGGAGGCATTGGATAAAGGTGCAAAACTTCTTGGCATCTCATATCCTGGAGGTGCGGAACTCGAGCAAATGGCAAAGAACGGAAATCCAACGACTTATTCCTTCCCGCGAGCTTTTAAATCCAAGCAAGATCATGATTTTAGTTTTTCAGGACTTAAGACAAGCCTGCTTTATACTTTACAAAAAATGAGTAAGGTCGAGGTCGAGCGGAACCACTCGGACTTATGTGCTTCGTACCAAGAAGCTGCGATGGACCAACTCGGCCAAAAGTGTATTAAATTTTTAGGGAAGAAAAGATACCGTAGTTTTGGCTTNTCAGGAGGTGTGGCTAATAACGAGAACTTGAGGGATCGGCTCGGCAAAATCTGTCAGGAAAGAAATGTGATTTTTTTGGCTGCTGAAAAGAAGCATAGCGGTGATAACGCTGCCATGATAGCCCATGCTGCACATCTTGACCCAGATGGATTGTGGTCTAATGTTCGAGGTGGACTAAACTTCAATCCAGGTCTCACCTTAGATGCTGTGCCCATTTAATTGATTTTAAAATGCATTACTTGCCACACTTTATAAAATCCTTAGAAATAAAACATACATTATGATCTCCGATCCAAACAAACCTAAGAAATTATCTGCCAACGAAGGCATCAAGGAACGAAGTAACTTCCTGAGAGGAACAATCTCGGAAAGCTTGTCCGACGATTCCACTGGGTCCATCTCGGCAGAGGATGCTCAGCTGACGAAGTTTCATGGCACTTACATGCAGGACGACCGTGATATAAGGGCTTCCTTGATTAAGGAAAAGAAGGAAAAAGCATTTTCATTTATGATTCGCGTACGTGTGCCAGGAGGGGTTTGTACTCCCAGTCAATGGATTGGCATAGATAAATTAGCCGATAAATTTGGTGAAAGCACTTTAAAGCTGACGACTCGACAGGCTTTTCAACTCTACGGTGTGCTTAAGCGTAACCTCAAGCAAACGATGAAGGAAATCAATGATACCCTGCTTGATACCTTGGCCGCTTGCGGTGATGTGAACCGTAATGTAATGTCACCTGCCAACCCCTTTGAGTCATCCCTTCACCAGCAAGCACTCGATGTTGCTCAAAATCTTCATGATCATTTGACTCCTCAAACTTCCTCATATGCTGAGATTTGGCTGGATGGAGAAAAGCAGGGAGAAATTGGCGAAGAAAGTGAAGAACCAATTTATGGTAAGACATACTTGCCAAGGAAATTTAAAATTGCGGTGGCGTTGCCCCCCAGAAATGATGTGGATGTTTTTTCCAACTGCCTTGGTTTTGTTGGGATACCTGATGGCGAAAAGGTTGTGGGTTATAATGTTTTGGTAGGTGGAGGCTTGGGCATGACTCATGGCAAAACCACAACTTATCCAAGGCTGGCTGATGTAATTGGGTTTTGCTCTCCTGATCAGGTGGTTCAAGTTGCAGAGGAGGTCGTTAAAATACAACGCGATTTTGGTGACCGTACAGACCGAAGACATGCACGGATGAAGTATACGATTGAGGATCGCGGTGCGGATTGGATGCTTGAAGAGTTGAACCGTCGCCTTGGCTGGGAGTTGCAAGAGTCCCGAGAATTCAATTTTGATTCCACTACTGATAGATACGGATGGACAGAGGATGCAGATGGGAAGTGGGCATATGGCTTGTTTGTTGAGGGCGGGCGCCTAAGAGACGAAGAGGGAAGCCGTGGGCGTGTAGCACTGCGAAAAATCGCCGAAGAAATCTCCTGCCAATTTCGTCTTACCGCCAATCAAAATGTAATTATTGCCCGCGTAGCTGCAGAGGATAAGGAAAAACTTGTTGGAATTCTCAGTGATCATGGAATGACACTACCTGACGAATTGTCTGGTATTCGTCTCAATTCAATTGCATGTACCGCTTTGCCCACATGTAGTTTAGCTCTTGCAGAAAGTGAACGCTACTTACCCCAATTGGTTGACGAACTTGAGTCGATTATTGATCGTTTAGGCCTACGAAGCGAATCAATAGCTATACGATCAACAGGCTGTCCCAACGGTTGTGGTCGTCCTTATCTTGGCGAAATTGGTTTGGTTGGTAAAGCACCAGGGAAATACAATTTATACCTGGGTGCTGGCCTTGACGGTACCCGTTTGAATAAATTGTACCGTCCGGCGATTACTCACGAAGAAATTGTTGATGAGTTGCGGCCCGTGCTCGAAGATTTTGCTGCTAATCGTGACCCTGAAGAAAGATTTGGAGATTTTTGCATTCGAAAAAGCTATGTTAATGCTACGGTTAAAGGGGCTGACTTTCACGAATAATTCTTTAGATTTTTTGACTTCATCTTTTTGTTTTTTTAGATGAAGCGCAGGTATTCTAAATCCCTTGGAAGACGGACTCATGCAAATCCTGACGCACCGGTATCTACCTTAGGCGAAGAAGAGGGTTTGGAGAGGCTAGATGCCTTAAAAGAAGATCCTTTTATTCTCCTTCTTGACCAAGTGCAGGACCCTAGGAATTTAGGGGCTTGTTTGCGTTCAGCAGATGGTGTGGGCGTTAATTTGGTTGTTTTACCAAGTGACCGTTCAGCCGGTTTAACAGATGTAGTTAGGCATGTTGCGTGCGGAGCGGCTGAAAGACTTATCATTACCAGGGTTGGGAATTTGGCTCGGTATATGGAGAAGTTGACCGAGCGGGGTATTCGTTTGATAGGCACCAGTGATCAGGCGACCACATCTCTTTATGATTCCACAATGACTGGGCCGTGTGGATTGATTATGGGTGCAGAAGAAACTGGAATACGTCGATTGACTGCCAAACACTGCGACGAATTGATTTATATCCCAATGAGCGGCACGGTCGCATGTTTGAATGTTTCTGTCGCCACCGGAGTTTGCCTTTTTGAAGCTCGAAGACAGCGGTCTTCCTAGCAGGCTATACTCTTAGCGCTGAGTGGCAGGTGTGGAAGCTTTGAGAGTAAAGCTTTCCGAAAAAACTGTATTCTTAATCCACCTAAAGCAAAGGGCAAAGAAAACCGTGCTAAGGATAGAATTCCGAAGGAATAAATAAGCTGGGGCGTATCCTGGTTCTCCGAGTACAGTCGCCTGGATAAGACCGGAAAAGTTCTTCATGTAGGCAGGATTAATTATCCAAGCAAAAGCACAGGTGATCACATGAAAGAGAATCGCAGATCCGACAGCCCCGGCAGTCCAAGTGTATGCACTTTTATTATTTCCAAGTTTTCTACCCAATACCCATATGGCTATATAACTGGCAAGAGTAGCGAGCATGAAGGGTTCCAAAAAGCTTATCCCATAAGAGGTACTCAAGAATAAATCACTAAGGAAAATCGCCACGATTGGAGCTACCCAGGAGAAAAATCCCTTCATGTATGCTCCGCAAAACATAAAAATTGCCAAGGTGGGGGAGAAATTGAAAAGGCCAGGGTAGTCAAGTGGTAGATGGCGGCTAAAGCCAACAATAATAATTAATCCAACAATCCAAAGCTTTGGAGATAAACGATCAGTTGATTGGCCTAAGGTAGACATTATGTTGTGTATAAAAATTTAATGGAGGGATTGCAACCTTAGCTTAGTTCTNCCCCTTGGGGGTTCTGAACTCGTTTTGCTAATCGGTCGAGTAATTCAGCTTGCTGTTTACTAAGTTTTTTTTTGGCCTCGCACAGGGGCAAGAGTGCGACCCGGTCAATTTCTGGGAATGTCCAAGTTTTACCAGATCCCTTTGGGTATTCCATGGTGATTTCGTTACAGATGGGTAGGCGGTCATCTGGCCAATCGCCTTCAAAAGCCCAGGCAAAAACTTCTTTTCCGTTATTTTGGATAATTGAGCCAAGATCTAAAAAAGGGCCACTGGGAGTCATCCCTGTTTCTTCCTCGAATTCGCGACGAGCGGCCGAAAAAATCTCTTCATCTGGCTCGGGTTCACCTTTGGGTATGCTCCACCAACCTTCGTCTTTGTTCTTAAAAAAAGGGCCGCCAGGGTGTGCTACTAAACAATGAATTTTATCTTGGTTAGAATTCTTTTGGTACAATACTAACCCACCACTTACTTTTTTCATTCTTTAAGTAGGGAGAGCTTCAAAGACATAATCATTAAGTCGTGGCTTTTGTTATCGATCTTACGAGCATTTGGTAATCTGCCGACAATTTCAAATCCTAAACTAGAATAACATGAAATTGCAGGTTTATTGTTAGACAAAACATTGAGTCTTATACTTTTATAATTTCCTGATTTTTGGCTTATTTCAATTAATGACTGACAGAATTTTTTCCCATAACCTTTATCCCTTTGATCCGGTCTGACAATAATTCGACAAAAGTTTAACCGATTGCAGTTAGGCTTCTTTACAATTTCTCCATAAACTAAAAGTTTACCTTCTTCATCCAACCACCCCATAGGAGATATGTTTTTCTGTGAGCAATGCAGTTTTAATGATTTTGGATTAAACGCTTTACCAGAGAAGGTGTTGCCCGACCAATAGACTAAGTCTTTTTGATTTTGGATCCAATTGCACAACTCAGCAGTCCAGTCTTTAAGAAAGGGTTTTGTTTTTAGTGACTGGGTGACAAGTTTGGAAATCACTGGAATTTATCGATCCATGATAAAGAGTTTGTTTATTGCAAGATTAAGAAAATCTAAACCTTGAGGATATTCTTGAAAAACTTTTACTCTTATCCAATTCTTTGATCTTATTTTAGAAAACTATAATCAGATCGAACTTATAAAATCATGAAATTGAAAAATAATCTTTGGGCCGGTGTTTTGCTGGTTTTTTTAGCAGGTATTTTCATGGGGTCGTTCTTGGAGAAATCAGAAACCAAGTTAAAAGTCATTATGGCCGGAGTAGACGAAAAAGGGAATTCGGTTTGTGTGAATAAATCACAAGTTTTTCTTTTCAAAAAATTAAACGGTGAAAAAAAGATCATTTTTCATTACCATGATGCTTTAAGTAAGGAAGCCATTGTATCTAAATCCTTTCCAGACAGTGAAACGCTTGAAACCTATTGGGATCAACTGGTAAGGAACTGGTAAACTAGCTCCATGTATTGGTATACTTTCCTTGCGGATCGTAAGTTGCTGCTTGCTTCTCCAGGTTAAAGTACCGACCGGGTTGGGGATCACTTCCAAAGCCTGAAAGATAGAGCCAGTTACCATAGTTACTACATGGGTCGTAATCAATAAGTTGCTCTTCAAACCATTGTGCTCCTCTACGCCAGTCAAGTTCGAGGTTGTTAATTAAGTAAGAGGCAACATTTTGCCTGCCTCGGTTACTCATCCATCCAGTTATTCGAAGTTCGTTCATGTTCGCATTGACAAACGGATTGTTGGTTCTTCCGTTTTTCCATTCATCGAATCGGTCTTCTGCATCGTCAGGTTCTAATCTCTTCTCTCTTTCAGGATGAATTCCACGGCTTTGGAAAATTTTGGATCCGTGAACCCGGGCCAGGAAATGGAAAAAGTCACGCCATAATAATTCGAAAATTAACCAGTAGGTACTTTCATTTGCCCCATATTGAATTTCATATTTTTTTATTTCCTCATAAATTTCCCGAGGAGACAAACTACCTGTCGCTAGCCAGGCTGAAAAGCGCGAAGAGAAATCAGGCCCAGTCATTCCATTTCGAGTAAGCTTATAACTGCTTAAACACTGTTTGTCCCACAACCAATCCTTGACACGTTTTTTTCCAGATGAAGATCCCCCATGGAAGGTGAAACAACTTCTTGGGTCCAAACTATTCATGGTGAAGCCCAAATCTAATAGGGTAGGGAGATTAGCATGAGTGGTGCCGTCACTATTTAGACTCTTTGGCGGTGAAAGACACGGTCGTACGGTCCAGTTTTTTTCTACTTTTTTTCTGAACTGTGTAAAGGTTTCCGGTAGCTCACTAAGTGCGAAAGGCAGGTCATTGGGGTGGATTAGAGTAGGACTGCTAACCAGGGTTGTGGGTACGACTTTTGAAAGTGCTTCTTCAGTCTTATTTTCCTCCCATGCACTTTCCTTAGAAAGAAAACAGATTTCAGCTCCGTGCTTATGCATGAACTGTGGAATAGAAATGTCGATATTCCCATGGACGATTTTTAGTCTGCCACCCAGTCTATTAATTTGCTTCATTAGGCATTGCAGTGATTCTAGTAAAAACCTTGCCCGGTGAGTGGAAATTCTATTGGGTGCAGAACCTTTCCATAACCTGTCTTCAAACGCATAAACTAAGTGAAGTTTGTCACAAGTATCCAAAGCTGCGGAGAGTGCCTGGTTATCGTGCAGTCGCAGATCGTTTCGAAAACAAAAGATGCCGGTTTGCATCTATGCAATTTGCATCATGTCCAATGAGGGTGCAATGTTTACCCAACAACTTTTGAACTCCTTAATGTATCCATCAAGTGCAGTTGTTTCGATTAGGTAGAGTTTTTAGAAAATAAAAAAAGGTAAAAAATCTAAAAGTCTATTGATTTAAAAATAAATAATAGTCCTTTATACGAATTCCACCATTCTGATCCATCGGTAGAATTTCGCAGAGCTTAACATGAGCAGGACCGATTTCAAATTTCTTTACCTTGCCTTCAGCATCACGTTTGCGGGGTAACCCAGACCTGCCTATAATTTCCACGCATTCAATAATGTCTTTGCCGTTGTAACCTTTTTCCCACGAATCACTGTAGAGACCGTCGGGGTGATGGAATCCAACAATAATTCCAAATCTAAAAGCACCGTATCTTCGATGCCTAATTACATCTCCTAACTGAAAGATTTTCCGATTTCGAATATTTAGAACTTTTAATTTTCTGCACTTTTCATGTTGTGCGGAAAAGAAACGCAACCTCCCAAAGTTACCGCTAAATTTTGGGCTCAAACTTCGGGGTGCTAATTCTACGAGCTTTAGTTTTGGCCTTTTCCCCTCTGTCATAAAAACAATCTCACCGACTCGTTTACGTCCATTTCCGGTATTTCTTTCGACCACTACATCACCGAGTTCAAAATCTTTTTTAATAATTTTCTTCATAAAGGCTATGTATACACTAAAACAGTAAATACACTAAATGGCAAGTTTAAAAATTAAACTTTATTAACTTTTTTGTCTACTTAGGGATAACTCCTGAGGAGTACGAAGAAGCTTTGGTTTGTAAGTCAGGAACTCCTAAGGATATTTGCTACGACAAGCGACTGTCTTCTCTTTGACTGTTTTTCCAAAGAGAAAATTAGAGCTTTCAACAAAAGGATAAAAAATTAAATTTAAATATCCCTCAATCGATCATAATACTTGATGGTGATATTTAGAATATACTTGTGCTGAAAAACTTAAAAACCAGTTGCTGTTGCCAATTCGGTTTATTGGATAAAATTATGTGTTGTGGCTTATTTGGGAATTGATTTAGGGACCGGAGGAATTCGGTGTGTTTTGATTAGGGCAGATGGGTCTGTAATAGTTGAAGTGTCCCGTTCTTTACCGTGCCTGAACCGTTCTCATAAAGCTGGGGAATCAGAGCAGGATGCACTTGATTGGATCGGTTGCTTGGAAGATGCCTTTGATGAACTTTTTTCAGTTCCTGCTCACCGGAGAGTCTTATCTGTAGCTATCGATTCCACATCTGGTACAGTTTTGCCAGTAAATCAAGAGGGACATCCACTCGGGCATGCATTTTTGCACAACGATGTTCGTGCAATAGATGAGGCTGAGGAATGTCGAAGTCTTTTCGGCGGAGAATGTTCGCCCACTTTTGCATTACCCAAAATCTTATGGATGCAAAGACGACTCCATTTACCAGATAATGTGCGCTTTCTTCATGCTACTGATTTTTTAAATGTTTGGATATCCGGATCGCCCGAGATTCCTACAGATTTTACCAACGCGATGAAAACAGGTGTGGACTTGGATACCAAAAACTGGTTGGAAGATCTACCATCCGTTAACCTACCTTCGGTAGTAGCACCTGGACATTTAATAGGCGAAATCTCTCTTGCTCACCGGCAGAGGTGGGGCTTGAGTGGTTCTTGTTTGTTAGTTAGTGGGGCTACAGACTCAAACGCTGCCTTTTACGCCTCCGGTGCGGGCCGGGTGGGTGAATGGTCAACCACGATAGGGACGACTCTTGCAGTCAAAGGTCTTTCAAAAAACCGAATACTCGATCGGTTGGGTCGAATTTATTGTCATCGTCACCCAGATGGCTCTTGGCTACCAGGGGGTGCATCTAATGCGGGCGGTGAAATTTTAAAGGATCGTTTGGGTGAACGATTACAAACTTTGGAAAATAAAACTATCTCCTTACCTCAAAATCCCCCGCTTTTTTATCCTTCTATTCGTAAGGGAGAGCGCCTACCCTTTACTAATCCTAAGTTTAAACCATTTGGTGTAAGCGGAGCTGTTGGAGAAAGTGAATTTTTTATCGGTTGTTTGGAAGGTTTGGCTTTTGTGGAACTTATGGTTTACCAACTTTTGGAGAAGCTTGGAGCTGAAGTAGGTCCGTTTATTTTTGCCACTGGAGGAGCAGCTAAAAGCAAAATGGGGCTTCATATTCGTGCAGAAATGTTACAAAGATCTATTCTTATTCCACAATACCCAAACTCTGCGATGGGTGCGGCTATACTTGCGATAGCTGGTCATACCTCAAGAACTGTGGGAGAAATTTCTGGAGAAGTTGTAAACATAGTGACCCAAGTTGACCCGCCTACGAAGCCTGACCCCGCAAGGAAAGTGCGTTTTGAACAATTTTGTCAGCTATGCCACCAGGGTTCTAATCAATCTGAGTAAACAAAATATGGAGTTGGAATTAGTCATATCTGATCTGGATGGTACCATTGTGGAAACGGAAAATTACCACCGACTTGCCTACAATGAATTATTTAAGGAGTTGGGGCTAGATGTCAGTTGGAGCAAACAAGACTATGCTCATCGGTTGCAAACGATGGGGGGAAATAAATTTCGTGAAATCTTTTCATGGTTAAATTTAACAGAAGATAAATATGAGCAGAGTAAACAAAGACTTTATGCCCGTAAAACTGAGCTTTATGTTGAGTTAATTACACACGATTTAACTGCGGGACAGCTTTGCCTAAGACCAGGGATTGTAAGATTATTTAAAGAAGTACAAGATTCGGGAATTCCGATTGCTATAGGAACTGCCTGCGTTGGGTGGGCTGCTCAAAAAGTTGTGCAGGCTGCTTTGGGGGAAGCCTTTCTTCAATCACTTGCTTGTTTGTGTGGCGGAGAGTCGACACCAAAGCATAAACCTGCTCCGGATATTTATTTACTGGTCGCTCAAAAAGTTGGCGTTCATCCAGAATCTTGTGTCGTTATTGAGGATACACACCACGGTCTGCAGTCTGCCAAAAGGGCTGGTATGACTTGTATCGCAACCCCAAGTGAGTTCGCAGTCATGCACGATTTTTCCGAGGCCGATTTGGTCCTACCTGATTTGAACACTCCTAGCCCTTTTAATCTAAAGAGCTTGAGGGATCTTCTGCTTAAAAGATAAAACAAGTCTTTAATTTAAATTAGAAATCCTGGTCTTTAATTTCCAAACTCTTGGGTGCTCCGAGCCTAACCAAGACGAAAAGATGGATAGTGCCCGTTGAAATGCAATTTTTGCCTGTTTTGAATTTCCTTGAATTTGGTGCATCGACCCCAAGGTAAAGTAGGTTTCTCCGATTTCCATATTATTTTTGCCATGTTTTTTTTCTAATTCAGTAATCGAGCTCTCGAGTCTTTTAATTGCACGATTATAATCATTTCTGGACATTCGGTTGACTAATTTATCATCGGACCTTTTTTGAATAACTTGTCTTTCTGACGGTTGAAAAGGCGATGGAGGGGGCGGTCCATCCTCTGAGATGGTTTCTCCATCCGTTGACCGAAACCATTTCTTAGACTTATTAAAAGCTCGGGAAAGATATTCCACTGTTTCGCTCTTGGTCACGGTTACTCCACTGCCACCACAAGACACCAAAAAGGAAAATAGAATACTACTAGTCCAAAAACGATTCATTCCTAAATGAACTCGAATGTTTCCCTTGGGTCAATCCCTCATCAACTTCAAACCTTGGCACTGTATAGAACTTGATTTAGGAAAACACTTCTATGCCAAGAAATTGCTCAGCTCATGACTATTCGGCCTTGATTCGTAAATGGCGTGCATTGTCCAAAAAAACACCTTTGCGGGTAGGGAAAGTGAGTACCCCAAAGTCCTTACCTTTTTTTGAGGTAACTAATGGTTTACTATCTAGGGAGAAGCCATGTCTTTATATATCTGCTGGGATTCATGGTGATGAACCTGCACCTTGTTGGGCTCTACTTGAATGGGCAGAGAAAAACCATGGTCTTCTTCAAAATTTTCCGGTTTTGTTCTATCCATGCCTTAACCCGTGGGGCTTTGTACATAATTCTCGACTAGATGAATATGGGGAAGACCTTAACCGAATTTGGGGGAATGAGCACCATCCGTTGACCGAACAAATTTTCAAACGGATTAAAGGCTTATCCTTTTTTCTTTCCTTGAATTTGCACGAAGATTTCGATGCCAATGGAATTTACATTTACGAACCATACCGCGGAGGAAGAACTGACCGATGTACAAATCAAATTCTTCAAGCAGGAAAAAAATTCCTCCCTTTGGATACAAGAAAAAGAATCGATGGAAAAAACGCCAAAAATGGAATTATCAGGCCCCGGGTTAGCCATCCACCCAAAGAGGGTGTTCCGGAAGCCCTTTATCTTTTTCAAAATCACGGAACTAGAAATTTCACCATTGAGACTTCCTCGGAAGCATCTCTAGAGAAAAGGATTCTATCCCATCAAGCTATGATTAAGGAAAGTATACGCCTAGCAACTAGGCCTAGGTAGGTTGAAGGCTATTTTAACAAAGATGTTAAAATGGTGCGGGCAGAGGGAATCGAACCCTCGACACCAGCTTGGAAGGCTGGGGTTTTACCCCTAAACTATGCCCGCTTGAGGAAAGGTTGAAATAAAACCGAAGGTAGGGCTGTCGGTCAAGGGGAATCAAGCTTGGTTGTCAGCTAATTTAAGTGCTTGGCATACCTCTTGATGAAAAATTTCAGAACCAACGCGAAAAGGGCAGGGTCCCATTGTCGGACTAAAACCTTGCATGGGAAAGGCTGGGTCTTGAATAAAACGGAAACGGGCACCGGCTCCTTCACAGATCGCATAACCAGCGGCACAGTCCCATGGCTTGGCCCGAAATTCCAAACAACCGTCTAGCCGACCAGTTGCCACATTAGCCAAGCCGACGGCGGCAGATCCCGGGCAGCGAATCCGCCATACTTGCAAGGCTTCGTTTAAGGTGTTTAATTGTTCAACGGGTATGGGGAAATGCATGCAAAAGGTAAGCTTTTCATTAACCAAGGACTGGGCAGCATGCACTGGACGATCTCCTTCGATAGCTCCAAACTGGGGGCCGCCCTGTAACAAGTTGTCCCTTCCATAATCGTAAATAAATCCATAAACGGGTAATCCGTTTCGGAGTAAGCCCAGAGAAATTCCGCATTCGGGTACTCCGACTGCATAGTTGTTTGTTCCGTCAACGGGATCAAGAATCCAGGCAAATTCCCCTTTTAGGGGTATGGGTTCCGGAGTTTCCACTGATTCCTCAGAACAGTAGTCATCAGCAGGAAATTGTATTTCCAGTGCGGAAAATAGCTGTTCAGATATGGTTTCATCAACCTCGGTAACACGAGTACCATCTCCTTTCCAACGGCTCTGAGTAAGCCCGAAATTTGCTCGAAAGTAGTCGACTCGGTCCAGTACGGCTTTGTGTCCGGCGAGTATACGTAATTGCAGTTCAGAATCTGCAGAGGAAAGGTCGGGTGTTTGGTTGATTAGGGATCGATCCATTTTCCTTCTTCTTGTATGAGATCGACCAATCGGTCAACTGCCTCCTTTTGTGGGATGGCGGATTTTACCCTTTTTTTGCCCACATATAAATCAATTTTACCCGGTCCTGATCCAACATAACCAAAGTCAGCATCCGCCATTTCGCCTGGACCGTTTACGATGCAGCCCATCACCGCAATGGTAACTCCCTTGAGGTGACCGGTTGCTTGCTTGACCAGTTGAGTAGTGCTTTGTAGGTCGAATAAAGTACGTCCACAACTCGGACAAGCGATAAATTCAGTTTTAGATATCCTGGCTCTAGCTCCTTGTAACAAGTTGTAGGCAAGTGCCCGGTTTCGATCGAGATCACCTGTATGTTCAATGGAGAGGAGATCCCCAATTCCATCACAGAGCAGGGATCCAGAAAGGATTGATGAATCGAGCAATCGTGCAGAAAAGAAATCGTCACCCGCTAGTAACCTGAAAGAGTCGGAATTACGTATCCAAAGGGGAAGGGATAGATCTGCCGTTTCCAAGGCACAAGCTAAGGCTCGGTAAGCAGCGACTGGGTTATCCCACGGTGTAATTGTTTTCAGGGTAATAACGGGGGGGCTGGATGCAGCGTTTAATAGAAGTTCAATTCCTGAGGAAAGTGTAACTCCGGGTAAGGAGATGCATGGGTGATGGCCAGCTGATTCACAATGAGCGAGAAACCTTGCGATCTCTGACTCGTCCGTTCCTATTGCTGCGGCATGCCAAAGTAGGGGGGGGGAGGAATGCTTAATTGGAGGAAGTTCAGTGCAGGGATCTTCTCGCAGGTCATCGACAACAATTACGGAAACCGCCCCAAAGAGAGAGTCGCGCAAAATTTCTAGGTCAGGAAGAGCGGATGAATTCTCAAGTGAAACGATCAATCCTTCGATGGGGGCGTCCTTGGCTGCGGATTGAGAACGGGCTGTTTCTCCAATAATTTTTTCCACCTTATCCAGTCGATGAGGGGTGGATACAAGAACAGAGGGTGGAGATTTTTCTCCCACCTCCAACGTTTTTGAATTAAGCGATATCGAAGGGCAGGGCCGGCGCCGGTATAAATAGGGATCTACAAAATCAATTGGGTCAGGCAATTTTTGGTCTTTTGATTCCCAGCAAAGGTGAGCCCGGTTGGCAAGATCCCGAGCAACCGGGATTTCCGCAACCGGATCTTCAGTTAAAGAAACCCGGAGTGTATCTCCCAATCCATCCAGTAGCAGAGAACCTATGCCAATGGCACTCTTGATACGTGCATCTTCTCCATCACCGGCTTCGGTTACCCCGAGGTGAAGGGGATAATCCATGCCTTCGTTGTTCATTAAGGATACCACTAAGCGGTAAGCCTCAATCATGACTTTTGGATTACTCGATTTCATAGACAATACCATCTCATGGTATTGATGGGAGCGGGCGATGCGCAAAAATTCCAGGGCAGATTCGGCCATACCCCGGGGAGAATCTCCAAAACGATTCATAATGCGGTCGGAAAGGGATCCATGATTTGTGCCTATGCGCATAGCTCGCCCTAATTCTTTGCAACGTAGTACCAAGGGAGTGAAGGTATCGTGCAGGCGATCCAGTTCTTCTTGGTATTGGGATTCGGAATATTCTCGAATTTGAAATTTCTTACGGTCTGCGTAGTTGCCTGGGTTGACTCGCACTTTCTCTACATACTTTGCCGCCTCCATTGCCGCTTGAGGCATAAAATGAATATCCGCAACCAGGGGAACCTCAATTTTTGCTGCCCTTACCTCTCTTGATATTTCTTTGAGTGCTTCGGCCGCCCTTAAATTAGGAGCGGTTATGCGTACGATCTCACAGCCAGCTTCCGCCAGTTCAATGGATTGACGAGCAGTGGCTCGGGTATCCATGGTGTCCGTAGTGGTCATCGATTGTACACGGACGGGTTGTTTCCCTCCGAGGGTTAATTCGCCTATTTTTACCTCTCTGGTTGTACGCCGGGTGGAATGAAACCTGGATACGCAATAGGGAGAAACCGAACCCATTACAAAAGGGGAAAAGGTTTTCCTTTAAAAGGGAAGAATGCGCTGCATGTCAAAAAAGGTGACATAGAGCATGAAGGAGAAGAGCAAAGCCACAAAGAGAACCTGGGCTCGTTCAAGGAATGCGAGGGGCAACGGCTTGCCTCGCAACTTTTCGACTGTGGCAAATAGCATGTGACCACCATCTAGAACCGGAATGGGCAAAAGGTTGAGAATGGCAAGGTTCACATTAATGAAAACAACGAACCAAAGAAGTTTTTTAAAGCCGATCTTCGCAAACACACTCAGGTGATTCACAATACCCACTGGTCCACTCATGTTACGGAGCTTTACATCAGATGCGGGGCTGACCAGTCCGCTAAGGGTTAAGTACATGTCTTTTACCCTGCTGTAAATTAAGCTAAGGGGATTTGGGTAGGTGGTAACAATTTTGAATTGCGGACGAAATCCGATTAATCGACGAGTGATAGGAACCCCAGCAACCATAATTTCTTTTTCAACCGGAAGTAATTCAACGGTTCGTTCTGGACCGCCTTCACCTCCTTGGCAGACAACCAAGGAAATGCTTTTGTTATTATCCGTTTTTTCCAACATATAAACAAGCTGAGCAAAGGAATGAATCACTTCTCCGTTCATCGATACCAGTTGATCTCCAACTTGAAGGCCAGCTTCTATTGCAGGCATGTCTGGTGATAATTCTCCAATGAAAAAAGTTTCTTTCGGGCCGATCCCAATTACCCTCATTTCTTCCGGACCCCAGACTTCGGGATAGATTTCAAATTTTTGTTCCTGGCCGTTTCTTAAAACCGATAAATTGAGAAGCCTTCTACCTTGTGCTGTTTGTTGCTTGCCGGTAATGATCCGGTTTTGAATGTCCATGAAGTCATCAACAAGGGATCCATCAACGGTTAAAATTTCGTCACCAGGCAAAAGGCCAGCCTTCTTCGCGGGTGAGGTGACCTCTTCACCTTCTTCCACAAGAGGATTCCAACGTTCCACAGTATCTGCAACATAACCAATCTTGTTGGTCAATTGGGCATCGGTCACATCGTAACCGAAAAACCACAATACCGAAGATAGAGCAAACGCAAGCAACACATTAAAGACTGCCCCCATTACCGAAACGATCATCTTGTCAGTGTAAGTGATCTTGGGCATTGGTTCCTCTTTGGGAACCTCTTCCTCATCGTCGTCATCAAAATCATCCCATGCAGATGGGCGGTCTGCTGGATCTTGGGAGTCCTTACCCCGTTGCTCTTCGTTACCCTCCAGTCTTCCCATGTCCGATAATTGAGGGAGGGCGACATAGCCACCGAAAGGAATGGCAGATAACCGATATTCTACACCATTACGGGTCCATCCAAACAGCTTGGGTCCGAACCCAATGGAAAAGCGGGTGATGATCAACCCACGTTGGCGGGCAGCCAAAAAATGTCCGAGTTCGTGAATGAAAATAGTGAAACCCAGGGCAAAGAGGGCAATAAACAGAAAAGCAATGTCGTAGAGCATGGTCATGACTAAAAAGAATGAGGGTCGAGCCTAAGCGACCTGAGAAATCGCGTGCTCGGTAAGGGAACGAGCTTCTTGATCGAGAGCAAGTAAGTCCTCAAGTGCGTAAACGGAACGGTGATCGAAAAGGTTCAAAGTAGTTTCAATCATGCGGGAAATCTCCCCAAAGCCAATTCGATTCGAGAGAAAGGCATCTACTGCCATCTCATTGGCGGCATTGTAAACCAGTGGGGCGCATCCACCTTGTTCCAAAGAATGCCTAGCCAAACTGAGGCAGGGGTAACGGTCCAAGTCGGGTGGTGAAAAAGAAAGTTCCATAGCAGAAGAAAGGTCCAACCCCTGCTCGACCCCGGAAAGACGTTCTGGGAAGAGTAGTGCGTTTTGTAGGGCAAAGGTCATGCATGGGGGAGACATTTGGGCGAAGCTACAACCATCCGAAAAACGAACAATTGCATGAACAATACTTGGCGGATGAATCAGAACATGGAGCTTTTCTGGAGGGAGATCAAAAAGCCATTTTGCTTCAATTAATTCAAGGCCCTTGTTAGCCATGGTTGCTGAATCTACTGTAATTTTTGGGCCCATGTCCCAATTGGGGTGACGCATGGCTTGTTCCGGAGTTGCCTTATTCAAGTCTTCGATCGGCCAGTCCCGGAAAGGGCCACCAGATGCGGTCAGAGCTAGTGAATCCAGGGCTTTTTCAGGTTGTCCCTGCAAGCATTGAAAAACCGCATTATGTTCACTGTCTGCAGGTAAAATTCGGGCTCCGGTTCGACGGGCGGTTTCCATAACTAGTTCGCCTGCGACCACTAAAGATTCCTTGTTTGCCAAGACCACATCCTTACCGGCTTCAAGTGCTGCAAGGGTGGGGGCAAGTCCGGCCGCACCAACTACGGCAACCAAGACAATATCTGCCTCGTTCCAGCCTGCAAGTTCAGTAAGAGCATGTGCCCCCGTGGACAATTTAGATCCAGATGGAAGTTCCGGCTGAGAGGCGGGTGGCTCATATAAATGAACTTTCTGTACTCCAAATTCTCGGGCAATGGAAGCGAGTTCATCTGCTTTTTGGTATGCCGATATGCCGATCAGTTTTAGCTTATCCGGGTGTTTGCGGATTACCCTCAGTGAACTTTTACCGATCGAGCCAGTGGCTCCTAATAAGATAAGCTTCCTTGGGAAGCTCATGGATGGATCAATAATATGATAAAATATCCGGCTGGGGCGGACAGGATCAAGCTATCCGTAAGGTCGAGCAATCCACCAATCCCAGGAATGGACCCACCGGAATCTTTCATGCCTGCGAGTCGTTTCAATACAGATGCAATCAAATCTCCAATGACTGACACGAGTCCTATGACCAATCCCCAACAGGCTCCTTGTGAGGGTTCGAGAGACCAGGCTCCAAAATCAAAAAGATGGGAAAGGTGATGGTTAGCCAACCATGGAATCAAAGCTCCAATTCCTGCAGAGGCTCCCAGTCCTCCTAGTAAGCCTTCCACCGTTTTACCCGGGCTGATCGATGGTGCCATTTTCGTACGTCCAATAGTTTTTCCAACGAGCAAGGCCCCGATATCACTGAATTTTGCAACGAGTACAATCCACAAACAGAAAAAGAGACCAAATCCGAGTGCTTGGGGATCAGCTGGAGACTCGACGATCCGCAAAATTCTTACAAAATAGTGAAGTAGAAAAGTGACGAATAATAAACCGAAAAAGGTGGGCAATAAGCGCTTTACATAGAGTCCGCGTTGATCTTGCGGGAAAACTACACAAGCCGCGGAGGAAAATAATGCCCCAACCGCGAGTGCATCAATGCCCGCACCTGGGAAATAAAAAGCGATAGGAATCATGCATGCCCCGGTAACCAGTCCGGTTATACGATTAGCGGCAAAACCAATTCTTCCAAGGATGGTGTAAACTTCGAACAAAGTGAGAGTTGCACAAAGGTTCAGGATCCACATTGCTCCAGGTTCTTTTAGTCCATAGACAATAATTCCGAGCAGTCCCCATAGGATTACGGTGGCAATAGTACGCAAGATCATGATGAGGCTAATGGTTGGGCAGGTTGTTGTATTTGTTCGCTGGTTTTTCCAAACCTGCGTTCTCGTTGGGCATAGTTTGATAGTGCCTTGATAAAAGCATCTCTACCAAAATCGGGCCAGTGTAAGGGGGATACGAAAATCTCCGCATAAGCTGCTTGCAGAAGGAGGAAATTACTCAGGCGAAATTCTCCTGACGTACGAATGATCAAGTCTGGGTCAGGAAGATCAGAGGTTTCTAGATAAGGAGAAAATTCTTCCCAAGTAGGAATATGGTCGGATGCAGGGTTATCTTGACCGTACTTGGAAATCGCCTGGAGAACCTCCTGGCGGCTACCGTAGTTTAAAGCCAGAGTGAGGTTCCAACGGTCATTGTCACGAGTTTCATAGATGGTGTCTTCCACTATTTTGCGGGCAAAATCTGGTAGGCCGGAAAGATCCCCAATTGCCCGCAGCCGGATACCATCTTCCATCATTGATCGAAATTCTTTTTTAAGAAATTCCTCAAGGAGTTTCATTAAGCCGGATTTTTCATCCTTGGGACGGTTTTGATTCTCGGTACTAAACGCATAAAGCGTGATGTAAGGAACGCCCACTTCTTTGGCTGCATTAACAACGGCCCGAACATTTTCCACCCCGTTTCGATGACCGAATAATCTGGGCATCTTTCTAGAACGGGCCCAGCGACCATTACCGTCCATAATCAGAGCGACATGTCGGGGAAGGTTGTTTTTTTCTTCGGGCGTGAGTTCAAGCATGGAAATTGGAAAATCCTATCTCAACGGGTTCAGGACCGATTGACAACGAGGAAAGCTTGGACTAACGATTTCAACCGATGATTAATCCCATGAACGAGGTACAAATTACCGAATCCCTAAAAAGTCTTCCGGGATGGACTTTTGAGGATAATAAATTGCGCAAAATATATAAGTTTAATGATTTTCCAGAGGCGATGGCCTTTTTGGTCCGTTTGTCTTATGAGGCCGAAAATCGAAACCACCATCCTGAAATTTTCAATTGCTATAACCGGTTGGAGATTGGGCTTAATACCCACGATGCTGGAGGAAAGGTCACCGATAGAGACATCGAATTGGCACTGGCAATCGAAAAACTTTTTAAGTGATAATTAGTAAATCTCCTTAATTTCTTTTGGTAAAGGTCGATTATCCTCGGGCACCAGATATTTTTTTCTTAGTCGAATGAGTTCCTTTTTCATCACATTTCTAATTTGCTCATATTCAGGTTCGCCATAGACGGATTTCATTTCATTGGGGTCGTTTTGTAGGTCGTATAATTCCCATCCGTCGATCATGTAGAAATGAATCAGCTTGTAGCGGTGGTTGCGCACGCCGTAGTGCCGACGGACATTATGAGAGCCTGGGAATTCATAGTATTGATAGTAGATCGATTTCCTCCAGTCTTCAGGCGTTTCTCCCTTGAGTAAAGAAAGCAGAGATCTTCCCTGCATGTCCGTCGGTTGTTTGGCTTCACAGATATCAAGAAAGGTTTGTGCATAGTCGAGGTTTTGAACGAGATCCATATTGACACTGCCTGGTTCGATAGTTCCGGGCCAGCGGACCAGGAGTGGGGTACGGAAGGATTCTTCATACATCCAGCGTTTATCATACCAACCATGCTCCCCTAAATACCATCCCTGGTCGGAGGAATAGACCACAACCGTATTTTTAGAAAGTCCTGTTTGGTCGAGATAATCCAAGAGACGACCAATATTTTCATCCACCGAGTCAATACATCTGAGGTAGTCTTTTGCATAACGCTGGTACTTCCACTTCAGAAGATCATCTCCTTCCAGCTTTGCCTCACGGAAAGCTTTGTTTTTAGGCTCGTAGGTTGCTTCCCATATTCTCTTCTGTTCATTATTAAATCCTTTAGGTGTGGTTAGTTTAAAATCCCAGTCATCCCGCATATGTTTATCAATCGTCATTGCCTGGGTGGACGCAGGAGATAATCGGTTTTCATAATTATCACGCAGTGTTTCAGGTTCTGGGATATCTCGGTCATCGTATTTACTCATGTATTTTGGGGCAGGTAACCAGTTGCGGTGGGGAGCCTTGTGCCAGGAGCAAAGGAAAAAAGGCTTTTCTTTGTCACGCTCGTTCTTGAGCCAATTGAGGGTGCGGTTGGTGATAATATTCGTGGTATATCCAGTGATATTTTTTCTTCCCTTTTTAGTGAGAAACAGTGGGTTGTAATACGGACCCTGACCGCGGAGCACTTCCCAGGAATCAAATCCAGTGGGGCTGCTTTTTAGGTGCCACTTGCCAAAGAGTGCGGTTTGGTAACCAGCTTTTTGTAAGAGTTTGGGAAAAGTTTGCTGAGAACCGTCAAAAGTTTCTTTATTTGTAAATTGTCCATTCAGGTGACTGTGCTTGCCTGTGAGGACAACTGCCCGACTGGGAGCGCAGATGGAGTTGGTTACAAAAGCACGGTCGAACCGCATTCCCTCATTGGCCAACCGGTCGAGGTTTGGGGTTTGGTTACGGTTCGAGCCATAAGCAGAGATGGCTTGGTAGGCATGATCATCCGAAAAAATAAAGAGAATATTTGGCTGCTTGCCTGAAGCCCAAAAGACAGAACCCATTAAAAAAAGGTATAAAATATAATAGGATTTCATTTCTCGAGTTTTTTAAATTAAAATTGCTTGGCAACCGTCAAATACTATGAGGATCGAAAGAAATCGCCATGGGTTGAAAGCAGGTCAAAATATATCATTATGCCTAACACCAAGCTTGCATTTCGCCAGACCATTCCCTTGCTGGTCTC
>JGI20158J14315_10000336_pt1 | contig 34684 bp, 32 predicted proteins | sample COG_08_FD_14315 | JGI IMG/M metagenome (IMG submission 14315)
GAACGATAGTCAATGGAAGATATCTCATTTTTATCTTGATCATAGATTAAGACAAAACCACCGCCACCTAAATTACCGGCACGAGGTAAAGTTACAGACAAAGCAAAGCCTACAGCTACAGCAGCATCAACTGCATTTCCTCCTTGTCTCAATATTTCATAACCAGCTTCAGTGGCATGCTTGTTTTGTGTTACCACCATGAATTCCGAACCAATCTCAGGATGAATTCTACTTTGGTAATCTAAAGTTGTTTGAGATCTGGCTTGAATTGAACTTTCAAAAAGTAGCAAAAATAGAATGCTAAGACAGTAAAAATTATTCATTAAATAATTTATGGTATTGCGACACCTGCGCTTGGTCTTCTGGGATCCGCAGACCCATAAAAGTAGTCACCCTCTTTCATAATCGCTTGAACACTCCCCATAGTAGTAGATGGATAAAGTTTATATCCTTTTTCTGTTAAAAGCCTTTCAGTATCTGGTCCGAATCCACTTTCTATCATTAAGACTTCAGGCAACCACTGATGATGAATTCTTGGACTATGAACTGCTTGAGCTATATTCATATCATGATCCATTACATTGAGCGCGACTTGCAATACCGTTGTGATGATCCTGCTTCCTCCTGGACTGCCAAAAACCATATAAGGTTCATTATTCTTAAAAATAATTGTTGGAGTCATAGAGGATAAAGGTCTTTTATTTCCCTCTATAGCATTGGCTTCAGAGCCTAATAATCCATAACCATTGGGTGTTCCGGGTTTGGAAGAAAAGTCATCCATCTCATTATTAATTAACATCCCAGTTCCAGGAATCATCATCCCAGATCCATAAGAAAAATTAAGAGTGTAAGTATTTGAGACAGCATTACCTAATGAGTCCATTACAGAAAAATGAGTGGTGTCTGGGCTTTCATAAGGATAAGGATTGCCTGGAGATACCTCATCAGACGGTGTTACCTTGTCACCAGAAATAAAAACATTTAAAGACTTCGCATATTCCTTACTAGTTAAACTAGAAGGGACTTTATAAAAATCAGTATCTCCTAAATATTTACTTCTATCGGCATAAGCTCTTTTCATAACCTCAGCGAGTATATGTATACTCTCCGCACTGCCGAAACCCATTTCCTTAATAGGAAATTCTTCAAGCATATTAAGCATTTGAATTAAATGAGTGCCACCTGAACTACTGGGAGGCATAGATACAATTTTATAATCTTTATAATCACCTACGAGCGGTTCTCGCTCAACAATATTATAGTTTTTGAGATCTTGTAGAGTAATCAGACCTCCATTCTTTTGCATTTCTTTAACAATCAACTCTGCTATCTCGCCTTTGTAAAAAGCATCTGGGCCAAGTTCGCTGAGTAATTTGAGTGTTCGAGCAAGATCCTTTTGTATAAGGATTTCTCCTGCAACATAAAGACTCTTATCTTCTTTATAAAAAACTTTGGCGGCCGCTTCATTAGACGACAGCCTGGCTCTATATCGTTTTGAAGCTAATGTATTAGCCAGATCATGAGGTATCTCAAATCCCTCCTCCGCAAGCTTGATAGCAGGTTTTAATATTTCCTCCCAGCTCAATGTTCCGTAATTGATTAGAGCATGATGAAAGCCTGCCACTGATCCCGGTACCCCCGCAGATAACAATGAAAACTGAGCTTTCTTCTTATCATAGTTTCCTTCTTCATCTAAGAATAGATCTCTGAATGCTCCTGAAGGTGCCTTCTCTCGGTAGTCTATCGCTATCGTTTCATTCTTATCTTTGAGATGAATGATCATAAATCCACCCCCACCTATATTACCCGCCCTTGGTAAAACAACAGCAAGAGCTAGTCCCGTTGCCACAGCTGCATCTACTGCATTACCTCCATCTTTTAAGATTTTCGCCCCCACTTCACTCGCAATTTTTCTCTGCGAAACAACCATCCCATAATCATCTATAACAGGATGGTTTATTGATTGGTATTCAATAATGGGTAAGTCATTGGCAAACAAGGAGTGCAAAACTAATAAGGAGATAACAGAAGTAAGAATTTTTTTCATTTTCACAGGTTAAATTTTATAAAATCTTTTGTCTAATAACATTATTTTATGGAGCTATAACTAATCATCAATCGCCTGATAAACTAATGCTGAATAGGTCTCTCTCAATAACTCAGAGCTGCCTAGAACCTGAGTCATCAATACGGCGACCAGTTCTTCTTCAGGATCTATCCAGAAAATGGTGGAAGCTGCTCCTCCCCAAAAAAACATTCCTTTAGAACCATATTGTCCTGCTTTTGCAGGATCAGTTAACAGTCCTACTGTTAAACCTATTCCCGCCCCTCTTCTATATCCGCCGGCTGTTTCTAGATAAGCTTCAGAAGAGAAAGTATCCGGAAGATGATTACCCGACATAAGTTCTACTGATTTCCTGCTCAGGATTCTTTGATCACCAAGCTTTCCTCCATTCAGCAACATTTGTGCAAATTTAAGGTAATCTTCTGTTGAGGAAACTAAACCAGAACCTCCATCAAATACAGTAGCCTCTTTAAAGTAAGCACTGTTTTGCTTTCCATCTACTCGAAGCATAGTTAAATCATCCGGTATGCTATCGCCCATATCAGGCATATAAGTTTTGAGGTCCTTAACTTCGGCATAAAGAGTAGTAAATCTATCCCTTTTAGATTCTGGAACAGAAAAGAAAGTGTCTTGCATATTAAGAGGCTTAAATATTCTGGTATTGAGAAACTCATCAAATTTTACTCCAGAAACTCTCTCTATTATGCACCCCAGCACATCCATACCCATAGAGTAGGTATATCGTTCAGAAGGTTGATGCATCAAAGGGGCTTTCGAAGCTAAGGCTTCTGCAAAACTACAGATATCTTTAAAGGTTTTTTCTGAAGAGATCATGCCACTTACAAGGGTTTCTTTGGTCGGGGTATTAATAGAGAAATAAGGGCTTAGCTCGTTTTCTCTATATATCTTTGCTAACGCTTTATTGGCTGTAAAGTCATAAGCTATTCCTGAGGTATGTGTTGCAAGATCCCTTATTGTCATGACTTTTGTTTGATCAATTAAAGTGCTAGTGCCATCTTCATTGACTATCAAGACTTGAGTCTTTCCAAATTCAGGGATGTATAACGAAACTGGATCATTCAATCTCAACTTACCCTCTTCCAGAAGAATCATTAAAGCCACTCCGGTAATAGGTTTACTCATGGAGTAAATTCTAAAGAGAGAGTCTTTTTTTAAACTTTCTCCTGTCTCTAAATCAGCAAAACCAATAGTTTCGTAATGCACCACCTTACCTTTTCTAGCCACAGCGGATACAAATCCAGGAAATTTCCCATTTTTTAAATATAAATCATTCAAACTAGGGGCAATTTTTTGAAGTCTTTCATTCGACATTCCTGACACAGAAGCCTCATATGAATTTGCAGCCACTGAAAGACTAAAAAATATTAGAGAAAAGAAAATCCATTTAGATTTAAACATAAGCACCCCATTGAGTTTAATATTGACAATGATACTAAATAAATAGATTAATATGAGACTAAAATAGATATTAAATATGAAATTAAACCTTACAAATAAAAATGCAATCGTCTGCGCATCAAGTCAGGGGCTTGGTAAGGCTGCGGCTATTGATCTTGCTTCTGAAGGAGTCAATCTAGTCATCTGCTCAAGAGACCAAAATAAAATAAATAAAGCACGAGAAGAAATTCTCAAGAAAACCAATAACTCAGTTAAAGTCATTGCCCTAGAGATTGACCTGGACTCTGCTGATGATATCAATACCCTTTTTAGTCAAGCTCAAGATGAGCTCGGATCTGTCGATATTCTGATTAATAATAATGGCGGACCTCCTCCCAGTACATTTGAACAATTAAGTGATGAAGATTGGCAAGGAGCTTTTAATTCAACCATGATGTCCTGTCTTAGGCTTTCAAAGTTAGTGCTACCAAAAATGAAAGAAAATAACTGGGGCAGAATTATTAACATTTCCTCTGTATCAGTTAAAACTCCTGTGAATGGATTATTTTTATCAAATAGCTTAAGGATGGGTGTATTAGGCTGGGCAAAGGCTTTGGCCGATGAAGTGGCTCCCTTTGGCATAACGGTCAATACCGTATGCCCAGGCTATACTAAAACAGAAAGGGTTGAAGCGATTTTAGAGTCTCAATCGAGTGCTAGCGGTCTAAAAAAGGAAGATATTGAAGAAAATATCGCTCAAGGTATACCTATGAAACGAGTGGGTGAAGCAGAAGACCTCTCGGGCTTAATTACTTTTTTAGCATCTGAAAAGGCAAACTACATGACAGGCCTTGCCGTTCAAGTNGATGGTGGTTCAGCAAGAACCTTCTATTGATCTTTAAAGTGCCTTCTGAGTTTTCTAACTTGATTGGGTGGATTACGCATCAACCAATAAACCAATCCCGAGAATAATCCAGAGATAACTACTGGGGTTAAAAAGTAACCTATATAGAAGTAATTAGAAGCACTAGATGGCAGTTCACCGCCATAACTTTGTAAGAAAAGCAAAACCAAAGAAAGAACAACGAATAATGAAAATAATTTTTTTCTATACGCTTGATGTCTCGAAGCTTCTTCAACTAACTCTTTTAAAAGATATTGTTGATCAGTTTTATCAGAACTGACATTTAGCTTTCCGTTTGTGTAAGACCACTTCATTAACTGCTTCTCCCTAAATCATTATAAAGGAAAAAGTAAACTTTTTTTGGTTTAGGTCTTTTAGGTCTAGATCGAATAAATTGTGGAATCCACAAACTTTAGAAAAAATGCTATGCTCAAATTTTAAATAAAAAGGAGATTTGATGAAAAAATTGATTTTAATTCTGACTGGAGTGATTTTATCTTCTCAAGTTTTTTCTGTTCAACTAGAAAATGTGAGCAAAGGGGAATTTGATATAACAAGTACAGCAGTTTCAAGTAACAAGATTTCAATAGATGCAACCGGTAAAGTGGGAAAATACGGAAGAGTATATGTTTCGTATAACTTGCATACAGACGGCTATCAAAGCGATCAAGGTCTATTTGAAGGCCAAGGAATGAATATGGAAGGTGTGACAGCCAACCTAACAGGTATTTGGAGAAAGAAAGGCACTAACTATGTTGTTTACAGTCTTGATAATCTCAATAACGGCGACCATAACCTTGTTTATATCAATATAGATACCTTAAAAAATAAAATCAATATAGACGTTGAAACTTTAGATTACTAACAATCTAAATTTCATTTAAAAAGGGAGAGAGAATCTCCCTTTTTTTTGAGATTTAATAAAATCAAGATCACAAAGTTATTAGACATATAAACTATGCAATTGATGAAAGTTGCTGACATCTTTAAAATCAAGACTAAAAATGGCGGACCGGACGAGACTCGAACTCGCGACCTCCGCCGTGACAGGGCGGCGTTCTAACCAAACTGAACTACCGGTCCATAGAACGAGAGCATTTTAACAGGACTTAGAAATTTTGCAGAAATTACTTTTAGTTTTTTATGTACGAATAGAAAGCCTATTAAAAGCAGCTTCTTTCACTTTATCATCATCTATAGAAACGATATAAGCATTCTTTTCTTTACCAAAATCCACTGACAAATACTCATCATCATTCTTGATATGAAGCGCGCAATTCCCTTCAACCGAATAACATGATTCCATAATGCCATCTTTCAAGAATTTTTTTACGGCAGGACGTCTTTGTGGCTCCTCATCGTAATGAGGACAGCAATTGCCTTTTACAAAACCCATACAATCTATAACTCTGAGATCTTTCTCCCAAGAATCAACTACTGCCCTTTCGAACCAACAATTTGCTCCTGCACTCACGCCGCTCATCACGACTCCTTTTTCATAGGCGTCTTTTAAAAGTTTATCTAGATTCCAATCTTTCCAAACAGCCAACATACTTTTTGTATTTCCTCCACCAACAAATATCGCATCTTGCTGAGGAATCAGTTGCTCTAAATCTGGAGTTCTTTTAAAAAAATCAAGATGGATCGGATTACAGTTCAGTTTTGAGAAAGTTGAATAATAATTTACTTTGTAAGCTTCATTATCCCCAGTCGCTGTTGGGATAAAGCAAATATTTGGTTTTTCTTTGCCTGTTTGATCAAGAATGTATTGTTCAATAACTCCATCCCCTGGGTTTCTTCCAAAACCGCCACCGCCTATTGCTATGATTTGTTTATCCATGTGAAAACATGAGTGCTGATACAAATAGAATCCCTGTCATTAGCACGCCAATAGTGGAGACGACTAAACAGATCAACAAAGTCTTAATGAAAGAGGATATATTTATCAGATTGGTTGAATTGTTTTTAAAATAGACAAACATTAAAACAGACCAATTCAACAAAAAAGTTAATCCACCTAAGCAAAAAATTAAGGTAATAGTATTGGAGCTCATTTAATAAGTAACCTCATTGCTTTCCTTAGCTAATAGACGCCAGATGCAAAGCACTACGACAAGTAATTCTGCAACAATGGCGAAAATAATGGCATTGGCTAATTCTCCAGTTAAAAAGTAGTTCAACAATCTACCGATAATAAAGCTAGAAAAAATAACGGTATAAATAATGTAAGTTTGCTTGGCTAATTTTTTAGAGAAAATTGAAAATAAAGCCATTAAACCAATAACAGCAAACATAGTGTAATGGGCTCTAATTTCTGAAAAGGCAAAAGTGCTTGCCAATTCATATCCTGTTAAATTAGCTATAGAGCCAGGTGCATATAGCCCATAAAAACCAAAGCCTAAGTGCTCTACGGCCAGTAAACTTAAAATAATTTTATCTGCTTTACCCATGCTTATCTCCTTTGCATTTTTTACTACAGAACTTAACTTCGTTCCAGCTTCTTTCCCATTTTTTTCTCCATGAAAAAGACTTATTGCAATTAGAACAAATTTTTTCTGGAAGATGCACTTTATTATGCGCCATATTTAAGAGCCTCTGTCACTTTTTCAAAACTAAAGCCTCGCATGATGACCTCTTCGGGGCTTAAACCTTCTTGAATAAGCTCCAATATTCTTTCTATTGCTGGTATATCAACTCTTTCATGCACCCCTTCCATGGAAGCTTTTCCTTCATCAAAAGTAGCAATGCCTTGATAATTAGAATGTCGGATCAATCTAAGGATATGATCCCATGAAGTGATGACCTCTTCTTTTGTTTTCGACTGCCTCCACACCCTACCCCAGAAAAGAATTTCTGCTGCAGTTCTTATCTCTAAATCTTTGTTCTCATCAGCCATGATTACAGAGACTTCTTTAAAGGAAGTTAGAAAACCCCTTGAGGTCAATGTAGCCAATGCTTGCGCCTCCCAGGAATTGAGAAGTTTTCTTGGATTTTTATGATAAATAAGATTTTTCAATTTTTAAATTTTCTTTATTTTATAATCTATTAAATAATTTTTGAATTTTAACTCTATACGGGCAATAGATTTAAGTTATATTTATACCAAGGGGAAAAAATGAAAAGTATATTAATTACTGGTGCAAGTGGCGGAATAGGATCTGAAATCGCAATTCAAACTGCCGCAGATGGTTACAAGGTTGGACTCATTGACTTAAATGAAGAAAAACTTAATGAATTACAATCAAAAATTCCAAATTCCATAGCGCTTCCTACTGATGTTACCGACGAGGATTCTGTTAACGAGTCCATCAAGAAGTTTGGTGATACACCTTCTGCACTTGTAAATTGTGCAGGTATAGTAAGATTTGGAAGTTTATTGGAACAAAATATCCAAGACTTCAAGGATGTCATTGAAGTTAATCTTCTGAGTAGTTTTATTGTTTCTTGTGCCACGGCAAAACTGATGAAAGAAAAGGGGACAGGAAATATTATCAACATCAGCTCTATTAGCGGAGGAAAACATCCTGCAATCCACTCAGGTGCCTATGCAGCTGCCAAGGCGGGTCTGGTGATGCTCAGTGAGCAAATGTCTTTAGAATGGGGAAAGCTTGGAATAAGAGTTAATGCAGTTTCACCGGGCTTTATAGATGCCGGCATGTCTGCGTCTCACTATCAAGATGCCGAAGAAAGAAAGAAAAGAGAGGTAATGGTTCCAATTCAAAGAATAGGAACAGCTGATGATATAGCAAAAGTTGTCATGTTTTTACTATCAGAAGATTCATCCTATATACATGGAGAAAATATATTAGTAGACGGTGGCGTAATGAATAGCGTACTTGCTAATATCAGAAGAAGTTAAAGATCTAACTGATTCGTAATAGCTTCTTTGCATTACCTGATAGAAAATCAGGTGTTTCTTTAAGTGAATCTCTTTTGGGCTGATCCCAACCTAAAAAGTTAGTGCCAAGCACTTGTCTGTCAGATCCAACAAGACTATCGAGTAAGTCTAAGGACTCTTTTTGATGTACATGATTATCAAACCAAATAAGCTTGAGCTGTCTTAAGAATTCACCCTTTTCTCTTATCCAATCAGGAGATGTGTGACGATTCTCTGCTGCTAGAGCCATTCTTCCTGCTAAAAATGCAATATTGCCACCGCCATGGCTAATGCAAATATCAAGATCTGGATTCTTATGTAAGACACCACCAAATATAATATTGCCTAGAGCTGCAGTTTCATCATTCGCAAAACCTACAGTTAAGTCTAGGCTGTAATTATCTAATCTATCATCAGAGTAAGGACCATTTATTCCCTGAGGTGCAGGGTGAATAAATAAAGGAACATCTAATTGAATAAATGTTTTATAAAGTTCATCCATTGATTGATGGCTGATGCCTGATGGAAAATCAGTTCCTATATAAGCCCCTTTTAATCCTAAATCTTGAGTACATCTTTCTAATTCTTTTGACGCTTCATGTGGATCTTGCATGGGCAGTGTGGCAAAACCTCCTAAAGAATCTTCATGTCCGAGGATAGCTTTGGCCATAGTGTCATTATGCATTTTGCAATAATCTATCGCCAAATGCTTATCAATAAAGTGGAAATAAGTGATGGGGTTTGGTGACAGAACCTGATAATCAACACCCAAATTATTCATGGCCTCAAGCCTTAAACCGAGATCCATAAAAGGGGTATTCCTATAACGAACTCCTTCTAATTTATAATCCCCTACTCTAAACCATGGATTATTTTCATCGCCGCCTATTTCGGGACCCTCTTTATCAAGAAAATTTAGAGTTTCTTCAAAAACGATATGTGCATGAACATCAATAACTTTCATAGAAGCTAGGACCTACCAATCAGTTCCGTTCTTGGACATAAAGTCTTTTATCCAGGCATGGTAGTTTTGAACGGCAGGTTCATTTTTTCCATAAACAAAATTATTTGACCCCAGGTGTGAAATATTAGATTGAATTTCAAGTCCAATTTTATAGTCTTCATCAACAACAGCTTGTCTAACCATTTCACTGAACTCATTAGTATTTGCTATTTCTTCTGGGGTTTTGGGTTCTTTTGCCGATAAGATTGTTTGCCTGGTAATAGTTCTATCGGGTGAAGCAGTCGGGAAAATTTGACTCACCAAACAGTGATCTCCTAATACGCCAGATATAGAAAGGTTTGGAAACCCTGAATGAATAAGCCTGATATTTTCTAATGGCGAATCCCACTCTGACTCTGGCTTACCAATCAAATCCTTCAAAGATTTTCTACCGAAAGTTAAGCGCTGGTGAGGACCATAGGTGTCCAATACCAATAGATTTCCAACTGTATGCTTCCCAACGGTATCTCCATGTAGTTGATTGTGATGATAGGCTTCTAGATATCCATCTAAAGCGACCTTCCATCCAGGTCCCACCAATTCTCTCTGCTCATGAATATGCCAATCTTTAAGATTTAAAGTCTCTAGCTCGTATGTAAAGTCTCCAAGCCACTGATCTATATCAAATGTTTCTCCCGGAGAAAGCATTACCCACACTAATCCTGATCTTTCCGTACACTCCAGCTCGATTAAACCAAATTCTTCTTTTTTTATATCACCAAAAGTTTTTTCACCATACATACCAACAAGCTTTCCTTGATGATCATAAGTCCAAGCATGATAAGGACAGATAAAATTTCTTTTTACTCCGGAACCTTCTTCACAAACCTTTGATCCCCTATGCCTGCAAACATTCAAGAAAGCTCTAATTTTGTGATCCTTGTCTCTTGTGATCAAAACAGGTGTGTCGATTACATTCATCGACCTGTAAGAGTTTTCTTCTGGAAGTTCACTGCTTAGACATAAGGCCAATGGTAGATGTTTAAATATTCTCTCTACTTCTTCTTTATATCGAGTTTCATTTACGTAAGCATCTATTGAATTAGGCATCACTTCAGGAGCCTGATCTGTTGTTTTGTTTTCGTAATGCGCTAAAGCTCTTCTTACCAGAGTTAACATTTCATCAGAATGAGGGCTATTCTTAATCAACTTTTTGTTCTTTTCTTTTGAAATTCTGCCCAAGAAGGTATGGATTCAGGTATATCTGCTGCTATTTTATTTTCTCCCATGTTGACTCTCATTGGATCATTTAAGCTATCTAAATAATCTTCTGATTTGACGTAATAGAAGAAATTAATGGTTCTTTTGAAAAACTTCCAAGTGCCCTCTTTCTTCGAATATAAATCATCGTATCGCATTGCTGCTAAGCTTGCGATTCCATCTCTTGTAGTCTCGGCATGACTATAAACAGTTCCTTCTGCAAGGTGATTATCATCTGAATTTATAGAGATAGTTACATCATGAGTCCAATGAAATGAAGGTCCACGAGACAGAAAAACTTCGTGATACATATCTAATATATTTTGACGCCCTTTGCTTTGCAGTGAACCGTTAGGAGAATCAAAAGAAGCATCAATAGTAAATATTTTTTCAAGTGCCTCTAAATCTTGCCTATCGCAAGATTCCGCATAATTAGAGACGAGCTCTCTAATTTCATCCTTAGCTTCTAAAACTTCGAGTCTTTTTAGTATGTCTTCACTCATGCTCATTTAATTTAAAATTGAGAAGAACTTCTAGCAGACAAAATTTCTATCCAATAGCCATCCGGATCTTTAATGAAAGCCAGGCCCTTCATAGAACCATCATCAGGTTTCTTAACAAACTCTATATTCTGTTCTTCAAAACGTTTTGAGGCTGCATAAACATCGGGAACAGTAATACCTATATGACCAAAACCTCTAGGATCTGAATTGCCGTCATGATAAGAAAATGATTCATCTGTTTCAGTACCCCAGTTATGGGTCAACTCCAGCATTGCTTTTTGACTAAAAGCATACTCTGCTCTTTTCACAGGATCATTAGGCACCTCTTCATCGAAGTCTCTTAGGTAACCTAAAAAGAAAAGACTAAACTCCATTTCTGGAAAGTCTAATTGTTTTATAAGCGTCATGCCTAACTTGTTGACATAGAAATCCAATGAAATCTCTGGATCTTTGATCCTGAGCATCGTTTGATTAAAAATAAAACCCTCTGTGCCCAACGCATTTGGTTTTGTTAGTTCATCCATATTGTTTACCCCTGCACTTATTATAGACAGCATATTCAAGAAAAATGACAAAAAATTTATCTTTCACTAATATCGACGCGGGGTAGGAAGAGAAAAAAAAAGGGGTTAATTGTTGTTAATTAGTCAAATTTATTGGTAAATTAGGCGCACAACGTCATATAAATGACGTCAAAACAATTAATTGGGGAGAATTATGAATTTTAAAAGCAAATATCTTTGCGCGTCATTGGTTATTTCATTCCTTTCATTTCCTGCATTTTCAGACGAATCAACTGAAAATAGTGCAACTACTTTGGATGAAATTATTGTCACTGCAAGAAAAAGAGAAGAATCTCTGCTAGATATCTCAGAATCTGTTTCTGCTATATCTGGTGCAGACATCGATGCTCGCAACATCAAAGGACTTGATAAAATTGGTTTACTTATTCCAAATCTTAACCTAGCTAAAAGAGCTGACGGTTTTCCTAACGTCTCTATGAGAGGTATAGGTGCATTTGGATTAACACAAGGTGTAGGTTTCTATTTAGACGATGTTCAGCTTTTTAGTGATGCTTCTTCTAGATTTGGTGATCTTGAGAGAATAGAAGTCCTAAAAGGACCTCAAGGTATCTTGTATGGTGGAAGTAACATTGGTGGTGCAATTAAATTCGTAAGTAAAAGACCAAGTGCAGATGAAGGTTTTACTGGAAGGATTAAATATCAGACAGGACAACAAGGTATAAATGATGCTGAAGTGTCTGCCAATATCCCTCTTCAAGGTGATTGGGCTATGAGAGTATTTAGTTATACAAGAGATGATGATGGTTTTATAACAAATCCTAATTCTGATGGTGTTGATAATCAGCCTGTAAATATTGATAAGTATTCTGAAGATGGAACTAGAATTTCAATAGCAGGATCTTTATCAGATAATCTTTCTCTTTATGCTTCCGTAAGAAGAAATGAATATGAAGGACCTGTAAATACATGGGCTAGAGAGCTTGGACAACCTGGTTCTTTTTTCTATCCGAAGCAACTCGATACAGGAACAAATTCTAGCAGAAATGCAGAAACAACTGCGGCTACTTTAGAACTTAATTGGTCTCTAGATGGTTTCGATATCACAACAATCACTTCTCAAACAGATACTGAAAGCACAAGAATAACTGATGTTGATTTAACGCAATTCTGGTACTTCAATACTACGAGACCAGAAGAAATGGATGTGCTAACACAAGAAATACGCTTTACCTCAACAACTGATAGTAATCTTCAGTGGATATTTGGCGGTTACGTGTCAGATTATGAAAGGACAATGGATTCATTTTTAACTTTTGGTCCTGATGCGATTGGACTTGGGTTTGTGTTTGCTATGCCTTTCGAAAAAATTGTAGAAGAAAATACACATAATGCCCTATTTGGAAGTATATCTTATGAAGTTGATCAATGGAGATACGACTTTGGTCTTAGATATGACAAGTGGGAAGAAACAGAACTTAACTTAGATTCGGAAACTAATGGAGCAGTTCATGGTGGAAAAGTTGATGATACAGAAACACTACCTAGAGTTTCCATCACAAGAAGCTTCGATAATGGTTCTATTGCCTACTTCACAACCTCACAAGGTTATGAACCTGGTGGATTAAATAATGGAGTCCCTTACACGGATGCTGCAGGAAATAAATTGCTAGGACAATTTGGTAAAGAAGAAGCTTTACAGAATGAATTAGGTTGGAAAGGGACAATGAACGAAGGAAGAACGTCTGTTTCATTAGCATATTTTGATATTGAATATAAAGATCGTGCTTTCCAAGTTGTGGCGCCTAATCCAGGAGGTCCTGGACTTATTGAATATGTAACAAATATAGGTGACAGTGACCAAAATGGTCTTGAACTTGAAGTTACTACGCAGGCTACAGATAATCTTGTGTTATCTTTTGCAGCTGGTTTTGTTAATTCAGATTTTGCTGATGGAACTATCCTTGCAGATGGAACAGATTTAAGTGGTGTTACTCCTCCCGCTACGATAGACAAGAGTTTCTTGGTTGCAGCAGATTATTCGAGTACTTTATCTAATGGCACTGAAATGACACTAGGAGCTCAATGGAGCTTTACAGGTCAAGGTGTTGGAATGCCTGTTGTTGGAGCCTTAAAAAATCCTAGCTACAAAGTCCTGAATCTCCAAGCTGCATTTGTTACTGGACCTTGGGATTTCACGTTGACTTTAGATAATGCAATGAATGAAGACTACTATACAGATATGGAAGTTTTTCCTAATTTATCCAATGACCAAGCAACAATTGGGGACACATTCATAATTGGAACATACGGTGTTCAAAAGCTTTTCCAAGCTAGCTTAAGCTATAACTTTTAGAGGAAAATTATGAGTGAAGTACCAAATCCTGAATATAACCCATCTGGAGTTGCTGACTGTATTGATACAAATAAGCTGCCCTGGATGCCTCTCCCTAACGTTCCTGGAATGTCTATAAAACCAGCCAGAGCGTCAGGCGAAAGTGGTATTTTTAGTTTAATCTTTAAACTTGAAGCAGGCAGTTCTTTGCCTGCTTCTGTTTATCTTGGCAGTATGGATATGCTGATCCTCTCAGGAAAGGCAGAATATACTCAAGAAGATGTAACGAGTGTGTTGAATCCTGGTACCTGGGGTTTTGTATCCGCAAATTCTAGAGTTAATTCTTTCCATGCAATTGAAGAAACAGAAGTATTGGCTAACTTTTATAGCGGAGTTGCATTTTTAAATGATGACGGTTCTTTAAATTCATTATTTACCGCTCTTGATGTCCTACAGATGGCTAAAGATTCCAAAATCACTTTGGTGCCTAACTCATTGTCTGCATGCATGGATTTAGAGCCAGAAGCTTATAATGGTAATGGTGAGCCGCTTGCAATTACTTCGGGAAATGCTGGAAAATTAGTAAATGATGTAGCCGATGCATCTACCACCAGTGAACTCACTCATCCACACTTTGTAGATACAAAAGCAGTACCTTGGCTGGTCTTGCCAGGCATGGAAGATGTAGGTCTTAAAATACTAAGAGTCAGTGAAGAAACTGGCTATGTATCTTTAATAGTCAGACACAATGGTGTAGCTGACCCTCATACACATATAGGTGCAAGTGATTTCCTAGTGCTTCAAGGTAGATTAGGAGTAAGAAACGGTCCTCCTGAAGGTTATGGTCCTGGAATATGGTTCTATGAACCAGCTGGTGCAAGACACAATGCCACTCAGAGAGTGACTGATGAAGATCTAATATATACAGCTAACTTATATGGGCCAGTTATGTTTGACTCAGGTCCAGGTACTCAGATTGAATCACTTCTTTCATGGGTAGAGTACAAAGGCATGGCTGAAGCAAACGGTATTAAATTAGTACCAAGCACTAAACCTGAAGATTCAAGTTTACTTGCCTGGGCTCCATTAAAGTCTTGATTTAATCTTTTAGAATAGGCCTAATTACGTAGGTGGGTAATTCTATTCTTCTTAAAAATGCATCAATCATAGATGGAAGCGGATCTGTCCCCTTTTCGGGACATATACAAATTATTGATGACAAGATTGTTTCTGTATCTAGAGAAGAAATAAAGCCTGAGGAAGAAAATACCGAAACTATTAATTTAGAAGGTAAATTTATCATGCCCGGGCTCATCGATGCCCACTGTCATATAAGCTTTGATGAACCTAAGTCTAATGATGAACTTTTTTTTCACAGAAGAGAGGGTTTGGCAGCAATCATTGCTGGAACCAATGCACTGAAAGTACTTCAATCAGGAGTAACNAGTTTTTTTGACGCAGATAGTCTATATAGCGTGGGTGTTGATCTGAGAGATGCAATTGAAAGCGGAATTATTCAAGGGCCTAAGATGGCAGTTGGAGGAAATGCACTGATTACTTCGGCCGGAGGCACAGCGGGGAGATTAATACCTGATGAAGGAAAAAGAGGCTATGGAGCTGTTGTAACTAGCAAGGATGAAATCGTCCTAGAAATCAGAAGACAAATTAAAATGGGCGTGGATTGGATAAAAATTCATGTTTCCGGAATGGTTCCAAGACAAACTTCAGAAGGTGAATTACAAGCGTGGAGCTTGGATGAACTCAAACTTGCCTGTGATACCGCACATGAATTAGGTATTCCTGTTGTAGGCCATTGCAGAGGTGCAGGAAGTGTTAAAGATTCGTTGCTTGCCGGTATGGATATGATCTTACATGGCACTTATATGGATGAAGAAGGACTTGAGCTCATGATTGATAAAAACATACCTCTAGTTCCTACTTTTACATTCCAAGCTAACTTGATTGACTACGCTGAAAAGATGGATGCTTCAAAAGACTACAAAGATATATTTGAGAAAGAGATACAAGATAATGTTTCAATGTTCAGGAAGGCCTTTGAAGCTGGTGTTCCTTTTTTATGTGGAAGTGAAACAGGATTCTCAGTAACACCTTATGGTGACTGGCATTACAAAGAACTAGAGGTCTTTGTTGATAAACTTGGCTTAACGCCATTAGAGGCAATTACATGTGGAACAAAGAATGCCTCACAAGCCATGAGAAGAGATGACATAGGTTTAATAGCTGAGGGTAAAGTGGCTGATCTTCTAGTGATCAGCGAAGATCCTTCTAAAGATGTCTCCGTATTAGGAAATAAAGAACTGATACAAAAGGTTTTCCTAAGCGGAAAAGAAGTTGATCTAAATCCAGCACCCAAAAGAATCAAAGATCCTTCTGGGTGGAGAATCTCATCTTACTCAAACAAAATTTTAGAAAAATAATTTCCTAAATGACCATACTCCAAGATATTGAATCGATTGTAGGCGAAAAAGGTTTAATAACTGGCAAAGACGTATTCAATAGAAAGGCGGGTATATGGATAGATGATGGAATAAGGGCAGATGCAATAGTCAGGCCAAAAGACACACTTGAGTTATCTAAAGTTTTAGCCATTTGCAATAAAACCAAACAAGCAGTCATTCCTCATGGAGGACTAACTGGGTTGGCAGAAGGTGCCATCACTCAACAAGGTCAAATTGCAATTTCTTCTGAACGATTAACAGCCATAGAAGAAGTTGATGAAATAGGAAGAACCATGACTGTTCAAGCAGGAGTGCCTTTGGAGAAAGCCCAAGAAGAGGCAGAAAAATATAATTTAATGCTTCCAGTGGATCTTGGAGCCAGAGGTTCTTGTACTGTTGGTGGGAATATTTCTACTAATGCTGGCGGTAACATGGTTATTAAATATGGAATGATGAGAGACTCAGTCTTAGGATTAGAGGCAGTATTAGCAGATGGTCAAGTCATGACATCTATGAATCAAATGCTCAAGAATAATTCAGGTTATGATCTTAAACAGTTATTTATAGGTACCGAAGGAACACTTGGCTATGTCACTAGAGCCGTCTTGAGACTTAGAGAAAAACCAAAAAGTACAAATACCGCTTTATTGGCAATTGATTCTTTTGAAGATGTTATAAAGTTTCTTAAATTTATAGACAAAGGACTTGGGGGCAGTCTCAGTGCATATGAAGTAATGTGGAAAAACTTCTATGAGCTCATTACTATAGCCGGATCGAACCATAACCCTCCCCTTCCCTGTGAGCATAATTACTATGTACTAATTGAAACATCCGGAGCAGACCAAGAAAAGGATACAGGTCATTTTGAACATCTATTAGAACAAGGTCTAAGCAATAAAATAATTAAAGATGCGATAATTGCTCAGTCAGAATCTGAGAGATCACGCTTATGGGCTATAAGAGACGATGTAGAGCAACATTATCAAGAAGGACCCGTTAAGATGTTTGATGTCAGCATGCCTATCTCAGAAATGGAAAATTATGTGCGAGAAGTTAACGAGAGGTTTGCGGCTAACTGGGATGATTACAAATGTGTTGTATTTGGTCATGTTGGAGACGGTAATCTTCATGTGATAGGAGGCATAGGTACCGATAATCTAGAAGAAATAAAGATTATGGAATCTTGTATATATGAACCTTTAAAACCTATTAATGGAGCTGTCTCTGCGGAGCATGGAATAGGACTAGAGAAAAAAAATTATCTTCATATATCTAGATCTGAAACTGAAATAAATTTAATGAAATCTCTTAAAAAAGCCCTAGATCCGAATAATATTCTCAATCCAGGAAAAGTTTTCGATTGATTCAATTCAGCAGATTACTTAGCAACCTCTTTCCAAACAAAAAACTTCGTAGCCACAAAGAAAGCTATTAAAACCCATATCAGAACTCCAAACGTCGGATAGCTCAAGGAGAAGAAACTAGCTCCATCATTAGCAATATCTCTCAAAGCAGATGCCAAGGAGCTCAATGGCAACGAATAAACAATGGGTTGTATATATTCGGGCATAGAGCTAATAGGAAAAAAGACACCAGATAGAATGATCTGAGGAAAGGTAACAAGACCTACAATGGGCCTAATGCCCTCTTGAGTTTTTGCCAGACTCCCTAAAGCAAAACCTATACAGAGAAAAATAAAAGTTCCCAAGATTACGGCTAAATAAAATGAAAAGTAGCTACCTATCAATCTAATATCAAGTGCAAATAATGCAATAGAAAGAACTACCGAAAGCTGAACCAGTACGATTAACATTCTTGCCAGCACAATTGAAACTATGAAATCCTGCGGTCTGATAGGTGTCACAAAGAGTCTTTTAAGAATTCCTCTTCTTCTATACTCAACTACATTGAAACCTGAACCAGCAATGCTTAAATTCATAATCATAAAAGCTAGCAATCCAGGAAGCAGGAAATCTATATACCTTTGCGGTCTTGCTTTGACATCCTTCAATTCAATATTAAATAGTGGTGACGTATTTCTAATTTTTCTTTCTATGGTGATTAAAGATGAATCAATAGCCTTTTGAATAACACCAACTTGTCTTGTTTGAGAAGCATCTACATAAAACTCTAGCGCCCCAAGCTCTTCCAGTGATACAAAATTTTGAGGAATTAAAATTAAACCTTCTAAGTCTCCAGCTAATAACTCTGATTCAAGATCAGAAAAATCTCCTTCAAGGACTGTGAATAAATCCTCTGCCTCCAGACTTTGAATAAACTCACTAGCTATTGAAGATTTTGATTGATCTGCCACTCCAATTAAGAAAGGGTCTCTTTCTCCACCAGAGAAAGAAAATGCTCCTATAAATATCAAAGGAAAGAAAAGACTAAATAAAATGGCCTGTCTATTTCTTAAAAAAATCTTTAAAAAAACACCAGCTAGATGTAATTGCAATGAAGTAAACATTTAATCTCTTAAGTCCCTCCCTGTAAGAGAAAGAAAAACTGTTTCTAGATTCTCTTTTTTTCCACTTTTTGTTTCAATATCATGAATTAAATCGAGGGGTTTGCCTTCAATAATAATCTTACCTTTATCCATAATTGCAACTTTATGACATAGAGTTTCAGCCTCCTCCATGTTGTGAGTGGTTAATATGATAGTCATTCCTGAATCATTTAATTCTTTTATCAGTTGCCATAAATTATGTTTTGCCTGTGGATCAAGCCCTGTAGTTGGCTCATCCAAAAATAATACTATTGGCTCATTTACTAGAGCACATGCTATAGAAAACCTCTGTTTCTGACCCCCAGACAACTCTTCAGGTTTCGCATTTATTTTTTCTATTAAATCTACCTTCCCGAGAAGATCTTTAGCATCGATATTATTTTTATAAAGCTTTCCAAATAGAATTAAGAGCTCTTCAAGGCTTAAAGAATCAAAATATTCATTAGATTGCAGTTGAACTCCTATAATTTCTTTTACTTGATAGGGGTTATTTGCAACATTAACACCATTGACGCATGCTGAACCTCCATCAATATCTGTAAGCCCTTCTATCATCTCAAGTGTTGTTGTCTTACCAGCACCATTTGGTCCCAGAATTCCGAAAATCTGTGCTCCATCAAGTGAAAATGATACGCCATCTACGGCTTGAAAGTTATTTTTAGTCTGGGGATCTAAGTAAGATTTTTGTAAATCTATAACCTCAACAATACTCAAAACTAAGCCTCTTCCAGAGGTAAGGATTGAAGGCCCAAAGCCTGTCTGTAGGTATTGTGATAATGATGAAGAGCGGGTTCATTTTTTCCGAAAGTAAGATAATCCAAAGTGCCTGTTCTAAGGCCCCTATGAGAGGATGCTGCAACAACATAATCTTCATCTCTAATAACAGAAGCGAAGCCGCCATATTGCTCTTCAAGCAGTTCTTTCCCATTAATACCAGTTTTTTCTAGTTCTTTTATATGCTCCAAAACATGGGGATAAAAATAAAATGAAATTTTAGAAAAGCTTTTATGTGGTGAGTTTTCTGCAGGATATTCTTTTACCAAAAATGCGCCCTCAGGAGTTGGCATAAATATAATATTTGGAAATAAATAATAAACGGGCAAAGATCCAGAGCAAATATCCCAATCAGATTCAGGTAATTTTCTCATTTCATCGATGGTTCTTTTACATAGAATTAATCTTCCATTTCTGTTGAAACTATCAAACATTTGGCAGTTACCATGAAAGCTTTGAAATAGAGAGTCTTTATGGAGGACCGAGAAATGATAGGTTTCTCCAAATGTATCGATTGCTAATTTCCAATTCATTTCAGTTTGGTATTCTTCTTCATTAGCAAAGATAAGATCTTGAAAATTCCAAGAGCTGAACTCTTCCATCAAATCCTTACCTAGTAAGTCATCTAACTCTATTTTTCCATCTTGAGAGGGGTGAACCCAAAGAAATCCAAATTTCTCAAGAGCGGGTAATTCTTTCAATCCGTAACAATCTTTATCGATTTTGCCAAATTGATCGCTTTTGGGATAACCTATCAAAGCCCCTTCGTTGTTATAAGTCCAACCATGGAATGGACAAGAAAATTTGGATTTCTCACCTCTTTTTACATCTTCTACTATCACACCACGATGTGAACAGATGTTCGCATAGGCCTTAAATTCGCCTGAACTATTCCTAGTTGCCAAAACAGGTACTCCGAAGTCCTCTGTTGTCATGAATGTATCTGGTTTAGGAAGATCACCTGACATACCAATGATTTGGGGATGATTTAAAAAGAAAGTATCCCACTCTCTTTCAAATCTCTCACTAGAAGTATAAGTTTCGGCTGGAGTCTTGATAATCCCTCCAGCGTCTATATTAGTTTTTGCATCTAGGTGATGAATGAGACCTTTTAATAATCTTAACTGTTCTTCCTTACGCATGAATTGATTTTAACATTGATGGTAAAAAATGAAAAAAAGGAATGTATCATCTATCTTTTATTTCTATCGGTTATTATAAAAAACATTATTAAATCTAAAGATACTAATTATGGAGAATAATCTTTTTATCATTCTTGGAAATCAACTCTTTGATCCCAACTTATTGAAGTCTAAAAATTGTACTGAGGTTTTCATGGCAGAAGACTTTGGTCTTTGCACTTATCAGAAACATCACAAGCTTAAGTTGTATTTATTCTTGGTGGCGATGAGAGAATATAAAGATGAACTAGAAGCTAGTGGAATCAAGGTTTACTACCATGAACTTAATAAAAGGAATAAAAAGGAATCCTACGTAGATTGCCTGACTAATTTTTTAAAAAAAAATAAGATAACGAATATCAATTATTTTGAAATTGAAGATAAATCATTTGAAGAAGAATTTAAAAATTTAGAGACAAGCCAAATAGAATTGATAGAGCATCAAAACCCAATGTTCCTATTTTCAAGAAAAGAATTTCATGAATTTCATGAAGGTAAAAAAGTTTTTAGAATGGCCTCTTTTTATAAATATGCTAGAAAGAAATTGAATATTCTTATGGATAAACAAGATAATCCTCTAGGCGAAAAGTGGTCTTTTGATGAAGAAAATAGAAAAAAAATACCAAAAGGAAAAGAAATACCGACACTTCCAGAATGCGAACTCTCTAAACATCATGTTCCTGTATGCACTCTGATTAATGAGCATTTTAGCGATCATCCTGGACTATTAAAAAATTTTTGGTTCCCTGTATCAAGGGAACAAGCCAAGGAATGTTTAAGAATTTTTCTTAAAGATAGAATACATGAGTTTGGTATCTATGAAGATGCAATGCTCACTGAAAAGAACTTCTTATATCACAGCACGCTTAGTCCTGTTTTGAATATAGGGTTATTAACTCCCGCGGAAGTGATTAGTGAAACAATCAAAGTATTTGAAAAAAATAATATCCCTTTAAATTCAACAGAGGGCTTTATTAGACAGATAATTGGATGGAGGGAATTCATAAGAGGCATTTATCAAGAGCAAGGTAAGTTTCAAATGAGTCAAAACTACTGGAAACATAAAAACAAACTCAGTGATAGTTGGTACGAAGGTACTACCGGAATCATACCTCTGGATGATTGCATTAAAAGTACCATCAATGATGGATATCATCATCACATACCAAGATTAATGGTAATAAGTAATTTAATGAATATGTGCGAAGTAGATCCAAATGAAATCTATAAATGGTTTATGGAGATGTATATTGATTCCTCTGATTGGGTGATGGTTCCAAATGTTTATGGAATGGCTACCTATGCAGATGGAGGTCTGATGTCCACTAAACCTTATACATGCGGATCAAATTATATTCTGAAGATGAGCAACTATTCCAAAGGTGAATGGTGTAATACGGTTGATGGCCTCTATTGGCGTTTTACAGAAATTCACAGGCCTTTTTACGAAAAAAATGCACGAATGAGTTTCTTAACTCGCACACTTGATAGGCTTGATCCAGAAAGGAAAAAAATGATTTTTGAAAAAGCAGAAGAATTTATTGAAACCAATACCAAGTAAGATTCTTACCTGACTCGACTCAATAGAAGCCATATATACCTAAGAGATAAAAAGCTCGTTAAAGCACCTACAACATAGGTAAAAGCCGCAGCCTTAAGGACGTTCTTACATTGAGCATGATATTCGGAAGGAATTTTTTCTTTCAGGATAGGCATAGCCCTATTGAAACTGGCATCTATTTCTACATCCAGTGTAATCATGTGTATAAACACTCCAAGAAGGACTGATAGCAATACCAGAATAAGACAAATTTTTATAAGGCCAAAAGATCCTGTTGCTAAAATTAAAGGCAATCCGCTATATAGAAAAACTCCACCTATTTTTGATAGCCATTGAGTTCTTTCAACAATATTCGTGCGTTTAACTAGAGGTGCATATTCTTCTTTGTGTTGAATAGCATGACCTATTTCATGGCAAACGATTGCTAGAGAAGTAAGACTTTTTTTAGATAGCCTACCGGTTTGTACTCTTACGGTTCTTTCAGTCAAATCATAATGATCTACAAGACTGGTTTCTTCTATTCTTACTCCCTCTAAGTTGTTTTCTTTTAAAATTAATTGACCAAACTCGCCTGCATTAAAGGGCATATTTTCAAGCTCTTTATCATTGCTCTTCATAGCAGAATTTAACCAGAACTTAGGCAAGACAAAGACAGCTAAGAAGAAGAAAAGAAATATAAGCATATAGCTATATAACTATTAATTTAATATCTATGGACCTTAACAGGCAGCTCTGTAATCCCTCTTATAAAACTTGAAGAAAGAAATTTCTGCTCTCCAGTGACCTCGATATGAGAGAACTTATTTAATATCTCCTCCCAAAGTATCTTGAGCTGGAGATCGGCAAGTCTATTGCCTAAACATCTATGAATTCCAAAACCAAAAGATAAATGCTGACGAACGTCTTTTCTATCAATGATCAAATCATTAGCATTCGGAAACATTGAAGTATCTCTATTTCCAGACGCATACCAAATAGCTACCTTATCCCATTTCTTGATCAGCTTTCCTCCTACTTCTACATCTTCCATTGCAGTTCTACACATATGAGCAACGGGTGATTGCCATCTAATTATTTCAGAAACCATACCTGGGAGAAGAGACTTATCAGCCTTAACTCTAGCCAGTTGTTCCGGATATTTATTGAAAGCAGCAATGCCTCCACTCATGGAATTTCTTGTAGTGTCATTACCTGCCACAATTAGAAGAATCACGTTACCAAGGAATTCATTTGGTGACATATTCTTTGTTGCATCTCCCCTAGCCAGCATAGAGATTAAATCACCTCCACCCTGATCATTGGCCTTGCGATCTTCCCATATGGTGTTGAAGTACTCAAAGCATTTCCATAGCTCTTGGAATCCCTCTTCCGGCGTTTCAAAGAAATCAGGGTCTGAGATCCTTTCTACAGTATCAGACCAATGTATAAGCTTGGCCCTATCCTCTTGTGGAACATCAAATAAGGTGGCCAACATTCTGCTAGTCAACTCAATTGAGACTTCCTGAACCCAATTGAAGCTCTCTCCATCAGGCAGATCATTTAGTATTTCTATAGTCCTTGATCTAATTAGCTCTTCAAAAGTTGCTAAATGTGCTCCAGTAAACATAGGAGCTACTTCTTTTCTTTGTCCAGTATGTTTGGGTTGATCTTGCATGATGAACATAGGGAGATGAAATATTGCATCTGGTGGCTCATCCATAGGTTGACCACCAAGCCGAATTCCGCCATTCATAATATCGGAGGAAAACCTTTCATGATCCATATCAATTGCCTTAATGTCCTCGTAAGAAGTTACTGACCAATAAGACCCAAACTGACTATCTTCCGTATAATGGACAGGACTCTCTTTTCTGAGGCGTTCAAATACTTCAAATTCCTGATTTCTAGAGAACCAATCATTATTTCCAGGATTTATATTCTCTATAGGAACATTTTGAGGGGTAATATCATCTTTTAATCCCCATTTCTTTTGGGTCTCTGCATTAGATATATTTTCGTATTCAGGCTGATGTGGTGTGTTTTGTTCAGACATAGTTTATTATTTTTTTTGAGTGGCTATTATGCCAACAAGAGATTTATTTTCATAATGTATATTAAAGATCAAAAAATATTTATTGAGAATGATTCTCAATAAAGTAAAATTAAAATTATGAAAAAATTACAACTACTCTTGATATTTTCTCTATTTGGCCANGTGGTCATGACAAATGAAGTTAATGTATATACTTCAAGGCATTATGATTCTGATGATGCTTTATACGAAGAATTTACAAAAGAGACCGGTATTGCAGTCAATATAGTTTCTGGTAAGGGAAGCGCGCTCCTCCAGCGGCTTAAGGCCGAAGGAGTAAACTCTCCTGCTGATATATTCTTCACCGTTGATGCGGGAAACCTTTGGAAAGTTCAGAGAGAAGATTTATTTCAAAGTATTAAATCAGAACAGATACTTAAGGTCGTGCCTGAAAATTTAAGAGGACCAGATAATGAATGGACAGCGATCGCCAAAAGAGCAAGGGTCATTTTCTACAATCCAGATAATGTTAATGAAAAAATGGTTCAAGGGATAAGTTATGAAGATCTAGCAAATCCAGAATGGAAGAATAAAATTGTAATTAGAAGCTCTAGTAATATGTATAACCAATCCTTAGTAGCTTCACTGATAGCCTCTTTAGGAGAAGTAAATACTGAAATATGGGCAAAAAAATTAGTTAATAATTTAGCAAGGAAGCCACAAGGTAATGATAGATCTCAAATAATTGCTGTTGCTAATGGAGAGGCAGATATAGCTATAGCNAATAGCTATTATATTGGAATAATGCTCTCTGGTTCGGCCGGGGAAGATCAACTAACAGCAGCAAATAAAGTAAGAATGATTTTTCCCAATCAAGAGAATAGGGGTACGCATATCAATATTAGCGGGGCTGGTATTCTAAAAAACTCCCCGAATCCTACAAATGCCAATCTATTTCTTGAATTTCTTCTCTCCAAAAGAGTGCAGAAATATATGGTCGATAAATCTTACGAGTACCCCATATTAGACGGGGTGCTGCCAAGTAAAGAAATCGCTAGCTTTGGAATAAACTTCAAAGAAGATCAGACCTCGGTTCAGAAATATGGTGAATTGAACCCAGATGCTGTGAGGCTAATGGATAGATCAGGTTGGAAATAGCCATTATCTAGTTTAAGCTTAAATTCATATCTAAGCTTATATTTAAAATTGAATAGACTTACCTTTTGGAGGTTGCTCCCTTTTGCAGTTCTTGTTGTATTTACTGCACCTTTACTAATTGTTTTATCAAGTTTGTTTGGAGATTATTCTGAGAACTGGTCTCATCTGTTTCAATTTGTTCTTTTTGATTATGTAAGTTCTTCATTCGTATTAATGATAGGAGTATCTATCCTAGTTCTCATTATAGGAACTGTCACAGCATGGACGGTCACCAGCTATAATTTTGTTGGAAAGAATATTTTTGAATGGGCCCTTATTCTGCCTTTATCGATACCGCCNTATATACTCGCATATACTTTTACTGGCCTATTTGATCATTATGGAGACGCAAATAACTTAGCAAGATTGTTACTCAATCTACAAAACTCTACGGCTATATTTCCAAATGTGAGGAATATCTATGGAGCGATAATTGTTTTTAGTTTTACCCTTTACCCTTATGTTTACTTAGTCTCTAGAAGCGCTTTTATCAATCAATCTAAGTCAATGAAAGAATCTGCAAGAATGCTGGGACTCAATCAGTTTCAAGTCTTTTATAAATTAGCTCTTCCATTAATCAGACCAGCCGTAATAGGTGGTTTGATGTTAGTGATAATGGAAACTTTATCTGATTTTGGTGCTGTGGATCACTTTGCAGTCCAAACATTCACTACCGGTATCTTTAGGACTTGGTATGGCCTATACGACATACAGACTGCAATGCAGCTCGCTTCGTTACTACTTTTAACAGTGGGTGTTTTTTATATCGTGGAGAGGAGTTCAAGAGGCTCCGGAATCTATACTTCAAATAACTCTACTTTTTCTCCAAGCAAAGAAGATTCTTTAGTGGGCTATAAGGCCCTAACAGCCTTTTTGATATGTTTTATTCCAATTTTTATTGGCTTCATTCTTCCGATAATAGAACTGATTCTGTGGGCTTATGAAGTAAATCTTGAATTCTTTAATCAAAAATTTATCTCCAGTTCATTTAATACATTGAGCTTATCTTTGGTAACAGGAATGATTTGCGCCGGTTTAGCTTTATTAATCAATTTTTCAATTAGATATAAGCCAAGTGCTTTCGTGCAAAGATTCAGCTCCCTCCTCTCAATCGGCTATGCTGTTCCAGGACTCATACTAGCAGTTGGTATGGTTCAGTTATTGGTTTATATAGATGCACTTGTGTTATCTGGATTAGATATAGTGGTTACGGGCTCACTGATTGGTCTTGTTCTCGCGTATGTTATAAAAACATATGCATTAGCTAATTCTTCTATCGAATCAGGCTATGAGAGAGTCAGCTCTTCTCTTGATGATTCCTCAAAATTATTAGGNTCCTCTGGTTGGAGNATGCTGAGCAGTATTCATGTACCATTATTAAAAACCAGCATTTTGACTTCTGTTCTTCTGGTTATGTCTGATGTAGTAAAAGAATTACCTGCGACATTGATCCTTAGACCATTCAATTTCGAAACATTAGCTGTTTCAACCTATATTTATGCTTCTGAAGAGAGAATGTTGCAAGCCGCAGCACCTGCCATTGCTATCGTTTTAATTGGATTGATTCCCATAGTGTTTCTATCAAAAATGATAAGATCATCGAGACCCACACACTAAAATGAGTAATTTAATACTAGAAATAAAAGATTTATATCATTCTTATAGTGAACACGCTTTATCCATAGAGAATATTAATCTTGAGATTGGTTCTGGAGACCGAGTCTCAATACTTGGCCCTTCCGGTTGTGGCAAAAGTACCTTACTAAGATTGATAGCAGGATTAGAAAAACCTGATCAAGGTGAAATAAGAATTAACGATATTAAGGTTTCAGATAATGAAAATTTAATTCCTCCTGAAAAAAGAAATATCGGTCTGGTTGTTCAAGAGAAAGCCTTATTTCCTCATCTTTCAGTTTTTGAAAATATCTGCTTCGGCATTAAAAAGAATAAAGATAAAGACTTGATTGCGTCTGAGTTATTAAATCTTCTGAAAATAGATAATTTAAAAAATAAATATCCACACGAAATATCAGGGGGAGAACAGCAAAGAGTAGCCCTTGCAAGATCTCTTGCACCCAAACCTAACTTCTTAATGCTAGATGAGCCCTTTAGTGCACTAGATGAAGATCTTAAAGAGACTCTTTATAAAGATATCTCGCAGGTTTTTTTGGATATGAGTTGTGCCATCCTATTGGTTACACATGATCGCAATGAAGCAGAGATTATGACAAATAAACAAATTAGAATGGAAGAAGGTAAATTTTTATAGCTATTATTCGTTGAGGTCTTTTTGATATGTTTCCGTTAAAAAATATACTGAAACTAATGACAATAAAGATGCAAAAGCTATATAAACAGAGACCCAAAAAATATCATAATTTTTCCACAGCAAAGTAGCGATAGTTGGCGCAAATGATCCACCAATGATAGCTCCGATTTGATATCCTAGTGAAGCTCCTGAATATCTAACTTCTGTGGAAAAGAGTTCTGCAAAAAATGCAGCTTGGGGTCCGTACATCATACCCAAAAAAGTCAATCCACCAGCAACGGCTAAAACAACAAAATAAAAATTACCTGTATCGATTAGAGGAAATAATGCAAAGGACCATAGTGCAGTCAATACGGCGCCAGTCATAAATATTCCCTTTCTTCCATTCCTATCGGAATAATCAGAGAATAGGAATTGCATCGGTACCATGACAGCTGAGCCAATAAGCACTGCCATTAAAAGATCATTTCGAGATAGATCGGTTGTCTGCACTCCATAAGCAAGAATAAAGGCTACCAATATATAAAAAGTTACTTGGATTGATAAAAATGCACCAGCCGCCAAAGATATTCTTGCAGGGTATCTCCTTATAGCTTCTAAAATAGGCGAAGTTTTAATTACTTTTGCTTCCCCCTCCCCCGAGGCCTTCATTTTCTGAAGTGCTTTGAAAGATTCCGTGTCTTCTAGTTTAAGTTGAATATACATACTAATTAATACCAGAACGAAACTAATCAAGAAAGGTATTCTCCATCCCCAAGAGAGGAAGCTTTCTTCTGTTGTAAGGGTACTTACGGAGATAAAGGCTATATTTGCAAGAATAACGCCTACTGGAGCTCCTGCTTGAGCGTAAGCACCGTAGTAACCTCTTCGATCATGGGGAGCGCTTTCGGTGACCAAGAGCATGGCTCCACCCCATTGGCCTCCAATAGCAATTCCCTGACAAAATCTTAGGAGAGTCAGCAGGATTGGGGCCGCTACTCCTATCGTGTCATAAGTTGGCAGTAACCCTATAAAAGTAGAAGATATACCCATTAACATCAACGCTATTACCAGAGTCTTCTTTCTTCCAATAGTGTCTCCAAAATGACCAAATATAATGCCCCCGATAGGTCTGGCAATAAAACCTGCAGCAAAAGTTAAGAAAGATAAAATTAAAGCCGTTGTAGGATCTGCATCACCAAAAAATAATTTAGGAAATACTAGTCCGGCAGCAGCGCCATAGAGGAAGAAGTCATACCATTCAATGCTAGTGCCTGAAAGGGATGTCAGCGCAACTTTTCTAATATTTGATTCAGCCTTTATTTGATTCATATACACATAATAGACTTAAAAACGTTTCTTTACACAGGAAACAAAAAGAGTAAGGTTTTAATTTTAAGGAGAAAAAATGAAAAAAATATTAATGATTGCCCTACTTTCAATTCCCCTCTCAACCTTTGCTTCAACTTTAGTTATTCTGGAATGCGAATTACTTGAGGGAGGAACTATTGAAGAGGTAAAAAGAATTAATTCTGAATGGGTCAAAAGTGTCAATGACATGAATGAAAAGAAAGTTTCTAGCCAGGTACTAGAAGCTGTGCTTTCAGATAATACTGAAGGGTTTATGTATATCGATAGCTACGAGGATTCAATTCATTGGGGTCAAATAAGATATGAGATAAAAAATGGATCAATACAAAATATTGATGAGCAATTTGATTCAGTATCTAAATGCACTTCAGGAAAGATGTACGACGCAGAACAGAGTTAAAGCTTAAAGTGATTTAACATCACTGGAATGATCTCTGACAAAGCTTGATCTGGAATTTCATGCCCTACGCCCTCTAGAATCAATTTTTTAGCGTTAGGTATATTTTGTTGGAGATAAATTCCATGATCTACAGGTATTAATGGATCTTCAGATCCGTGAATAATCAAAGTAGGTCTATTAATTTCTTGCAAGCTTGAAGCTCTATTCGGGCTAGCCCCTACTGCTGCAATTTGTGCATTTGATGTGTTAATACCTTGCTTTAATCTAATCTTAGCCTCTTTAGCAAAGTTAGCTTCATCAAAAGGATAACGAGAGCCTGTCAAAGACTTTTCCGTAACAATCAGCGCTTCTTCTTTTTTTCCTAACAAATTGAGCACGAATGACTCTTTCATGGCCATCTTAAAGTTCTCGCTTGGACCTGAGAGTCCTGGAGTATCAAATCCAGGAGTCGAAAAAAATAGGGTTAAAGACTTAATCCTAGCAGGATGTTCTAAAGCCATTACTTGAGCTATCATTCCGCCCATAGAGGCTCCTACAATGTGGGCTTCCGATACTCCTACATGATCTAATAGTGAAACTCCATCCATAGCCATATCACTTAAGTTGTATTCTGCCGGGGATGGATTCTCCATATTAAATTTTCCTTCTTCATCAAAAATAAAATCAAATATAAAATTTACAAAGGACTCTATTAGAAAAGCAGGTAGATATTTAATAAAGGTTATTAAGCCCGGCTCTTGGGTCACCCAACTGCTTTTTCCAATATCTCTGTTATCGTAAATTAAGACATGTAAATCATTATCTACAAGTTCTTTAATTGATTGATCTGACCAAACCTTACTATTTGAATTGAGCCCCATTATCATTAAGACTGTAGGATTTTTCTGATCTCCATAAGAGTCCCACCAAAGGTCGATACCATTTAGTTTAGTAATCTGGCCCTCTTCTGAACTTAAGTTCATCACTAACCAAGCAAAAAATAATATAAATAATTTTTTCATATCAATTAGAGCGTCTTATGTTCCTCTAAGCTTATAAATCGCTATCAAGTTAATACTCATTACACACATTTCATCTTTTTCATCAAATAAGTTAACTTGAACATCTACAAATTCATGACCTTTTTTATCATAGGTATCATTAATGTCCATCTCTGCTATCAAAGAAGTATTCAAAGGTACCGCTCTATAATTTTGAGAAATTGTTTGTAAATGAACCCAAGGATTCATATAAGCATTTCCAGCCAGAATCCAATTAGAGCAACCCAGTAAAAAAGCTAAATTAGAATAACCAGCTTTTTTTGGTTGAAGTAAATCTGGTAGAGACTCTTCCTCACGTAAATATAGTAAGGGATCGTTTTCACTCCACGAGAATCTGAAAGCTTGGCATCCTTCGGATTTAAGTTTCTGCCAAATCTCTTTATTTGCTTGGGGAGCTTTAAAGTCCCCATCAACCAATTTACTGCCTTTCATGAATGGTTTCTCGGGTAGATCTTTATTGAGAGCTATCTCAGCATTTGCACTAACCACACCACTACTTCTTATCAAAGTTGTGTTGGCATGAGTATCATTAATTAAATCGGATTTAACCTGAAATATATCATTATCATACAAAGGCGAAGTAATCCGACAGTTCGCAAAGCCATGATCAAGCCAATCCTTCCCCCAAAGTTCTATTAATGGATGGACAAGGTAGGCAGAAATTGTCACTCCAGGAACTAAACCACCCTCAAAGCCATATTCTTTGGCAAGATCATCACCATGTATTTGATTTTCAGAATCTGGCGCAGTATTGAGAGCAGTGGCGGACCATATATTCATAATTTTTCTTTAGTTTTATCAAATAACTATACGTCTTTTCAGGATATCAATACAGTTCAAATGAAGGTATCAGATAAAGATTTGAATTCTTTTGATACAATGCCGCCCCACTGAATCTATTATGCTTTCATTTAACAACCTTTCCCTTCGTAGAGGCTCGAATCTTTTATTTGAGCAAGTATCTTTTACTATTCATAAAGATAATAAAGTTGGTCTTGTTGGTGCTAATGGGACAGGCAAAACAAGCCTTTTTAAAATGATCCAAGGTGAGTTTGAATCTGACGAAGGAGATTATAAACATCCGCCTGATCTTAAGATGGCACATCTTGCACAAGAAGTTCCAGGAACCGACGAGGAAGCTTTAGACTATGTAATGGGTGGAGACGAAAATCTAGTAAAGATTCAGAATGCGATTTTAGAGGCAGAGACTAAAGAAGATTATGGATCTCTGGGTGAACTGCATGCTCAATTTGAGGATCATGATGGCTTTACGGCCAAATCAAGGGCAGAAAAACTATTAGTAGGATTAGGATTCTCTGAAGATGAATTTAATAAACCCTTAAAGGATTTCTCTGGCGGTTGGAGAGTGCGATTAAATTTAGCTCGAACTCTCATGCAGCCCGCAGACCTGCTGCTTCTAGACGAACCGACTAATCACCTTGATTTGGATGCTATTATTTGGCTGGGCAATTGGATTAAGTCTTTTAGAGGAGCTTTAGTACTCATCTCACATGACAGGGAATTTCTAGACGAGTGTGTTGGATTTATAGCTCATATTCACGGTGGAACTATAGAGTTATATAAAGGCAACTATTCTCAATTTGAGATCAGAAAGGCTGCGAAGCTAGCTGAGCTTGAAAGCAACTATACCAAACAACAACGTGAAATTTCTCATATGCAGGATTTCGTTAGGAGATTTAAAGCTAAGGCAACAAAAGCACGTCAGGCACAAAGTAGAATAAAAGCACTTGAAAGAATGGAACTTATAGCTCCTGCGCATATTGACTCCCCTTTTCAGTTTAGGATTCCAGAAACAGATAAGATTTCTAATCCTTTAATCATTCTTGAAGATGCAGACCTAGGTTATACAGATTCAGTAGTAAGAGATGTAAAAATTGCATTTCGACCTGGTGATAGAATTGGATTATTGGGTGTAAATGGTGCTGGAAAATCGACATTAGTCAAAAGTCTTAAGGGCGATCTGCCTCTTTTGAATGGACAAAAGATAGAAGGAAAAAATTTAAAAGTTGGCTACTTCTCTCAACACCAAGTTGATGATCTTAATTTACAAAAAAGTCCTATAGATCAACTCCAAGCAGTCGATGAAAAAGCATCTGAGTCTGAAATTAGGAGTTTTCTAGGAGGGTTTAACTTCCGTGGAGATAAAGCAAAAGGTTCTATAGAGCATTTCTCGGGTGGTGAAAAAGCGAGACTTGCCTTATCAATCATTGCATTTCAGAAACCTAATCTCCTGTTAATGGACGAGCCTACAAATCATTTGGATATGGATATGAGGCAAGCCTTAACAGTTGCGCTTCAGGATTTTGGCGGTGCAATCCTACTCATTTCTCATGATAGACACCTATTAGCAAATACAGTCGACGAATTCTTGATTATCAATGAAGGTAATTTAAGTTCCTTTAAGGGAGATCTTGAGGACTACAGAAAAACAGTCTTAAAAGGATCATCCGGTAAAGAAACAGCAAAGAAAGAAAAAAGCGAAATTCTGCCAAAGTTAAGCAAGCAAGAAATAAAGGAAATAAAGAATAAAATAATAATCCATGAAAAAACATTAAAACGTTTGCAGCGCAAATTATCAGAAACAGAAGATACATTAAACTCTCCTGAATCCTATGAAAGTGATGACGGACCTGACTTGCACTCCTTATTAAGGGATCAGGCTAATTTAACTTCCGAGATAGAGTTAACTGAGCAAGAGTGGTTAGAATTAAATGAAAAACTTGACGGTAGAAGTTTATAGATAAAAGTACGTGCCAGATTCTTTGTTTTGATTAATATATACAAAAAGATAAAAACTTTTTGTCCAAGAAAATATGAATAAAGTAGATCTAAAAAAGCAGTTGTCATTATTATTGATACTCACATTTTTTATTAGTTGCTCTGAGGTAAATGACACCGACATCATCGATGACTCTAATGTAACTAGCGAAGAGAATATACCTTCTACTCACTCAATTATTCTCCCAGGTGCCCCAGGTGAAGAATCTAAAAGAATCGATTCTGAGACTGCCTCTAATATTGCAAGCACTTCTTATGTAAAAGCTGATGTAAATTTCCTTAAGGGAATGATCGTTCATCATGAACAGGCTATTCTTATGTCAAATATGGCAGACAAAAGGACTAACAATAAAACAATTGTTGATCTCGCTAACAGAATTAACTCTTCGCAAGAAGATGAAATTGATTTCATGAAAAATTGGCTAGAGTTTAGAGATGAAGAGACCTCTTTTAGCCACACTAATCATGAAAGTCATATGGCTATGGCCGGTATGGCTTCTACTCACGAATTAAAGGAATTAGAAAATTCTAAAAGTACGGATTTTGATAAATTATTTTTAAGATTAATGATTAACCACCATGATGGTGCCCTTCAAATGGTTAAAGACTTAAAAGAACACCCAGGAACTGCCTATGATCCTATTCTCAATGAATTTGTTTCAGATCTGGTCAATGATCAAGGTGTAGAGATCGAAAGAATGAATGGTATTGCAGTCAATTTATCTGACGACCCAAGATCAAGTTTAAGTCCGGGACTTTTTGATGCCGAAGTGGCGATAAACAATTTAGAGTTAGTGGAATCACTTAGAAAACCTGCGGGATTTTACAATCCCAGTAATCCTAAAGCTAAAGGCGTTGAGAAGATAGACGATGATGCTGATGAAGAAAACGAAAACAAGACTACAGAAGAATTGTCTAAATCACTACGCTCACCTATTCTAAGTTTTGCTAACACTGATATGGCTTTTAGAGATGACTTACTTGTAACAGGTAGTTACCACGGCTTTAACATCTATCAGATCAATGCATTTGGAATTCCTAAATTACTATCCTCTGTTGTTTGTCCTGGAGGTCAAGGTGATGTCTCAATTGTTGAAGACTTACTCATAATGTCAGTTGAAGAAACCAGAAGTCGTCTAAATTGTGGTTTAGAAGGCGTATCTAAAGAAGCGAGTGCAGATAGATTTAGAGGCTTAAGAATTTTTGATATTTCTGATGTTTTCAAACCTAAACAAGTTGGTGCAGTTCAGACCTGTAGAGGATCTCATACTCACTCTGTAGTATCCGGTCCGGGGCCTGATGGGAAAATTATTGTCTATAATTCAGGTACT
>JGI20158J14315_10000340_pt1 | contig 34514 bp, 27 predicted proteins | sample COG_08_FD_14315 | JGI IMG/M metagenome (IMG submission 14315)
GCATTATAGGTGGAACTTCAACTGGTTGTAATGCGAGCACAACTAAAATTTTCATAGAATGCGCCTATTTTGATCCATTAACGATAAGAAAAACAGCAAAAAGGCTCAATATAAATACAGACGCTAAGTATAGATTTGAAAGAGGCGTAGATACAGGATTTTTAAAGGAGGGACTGGATCTAGCCACTCAAATGGTTCTTGATATTTGTGGAGGCGAAGTAAGTGAAATTGTTCAATCTGGAAAGATCCCTGAACCTCCAAAAATGATAGAATTTGACTTGGGTTTAACAAAACGTCTCACAGGTTTAGATATTAATGAAGACAAGGTAATAAAAATTTTATCTGATTTAGGTTTTAAAATAGACATTAACAAAGTTTGTTCTGTGCATATTCCTACTTGGAGACGAGACGTTAAAGAGGGCGCAGATCTAGTAGAAGAAATTATAAGAATTTACGGATATCATAATATTCTACCTATAAAATTACCTGAACTTAATAAAATATCCCCATACGAAAGCACTATCAAACAAAAAAACTCAATTCATTCGCGCCGAGCACTTGCAACCCGTGGAATGAATGAAGCAATAACCTGGTCTTTTGTCAAACATAGCCATGCAAAGCTTTTCGATGGTGGACCTGATAATTTACTTCTTGAAAATCCAATTTCTAATGATCTAAATTGTATGAGACCTAGCGTACTAATTCATTTACTACTAGCCAGTCAGCGAAATGCTGACAAAGGCTTTCCTCATGTTGCACTTTTTGAATCTGGACCAGTATATTTTGGAACAAGACCAGAGGATCAACTACAAAGTTTGGCAGGGTTAAGGCGAGTTGAGTCAAAACGCGCTTGGAACGGAACACAAAAAGTTGATGTATTTACAGCAAAGGCTGATGTCTTAAGTGCACTCAGTAGTATGAATGTAAAAATAGATAATCTACAAAATACTAAAACAACCAAGAGTTATTGGCACCCAGGTCGATCCAGCAGGTTGCAAATGGGTCCAAAAAATATTTTAGCGGACTTTGGGGAGTTACATCCGAGAATACTTAAAGAAATAGGCATCAATTGTAGAATTGTAGCCTTCGAAATTTGGCCAGACAACATACCCTCTAACAAAAAAAGTAAAAGTAAATCACGAAAAGAGTTATTATTGTCAGATTTTATGCCGATCAGTCGGGATTTTGCATTTATTGTAAAAGAAAATGTAGATTCTGAAAAAATTATAAAGGCTGCTGTCTCGGCCGACAAAAGTCTAATATCTAAAGTAAATTTATTTGATATTTACAGAGGAAATGGAGTTGAAAAAGGCTTCAAATCAATTGCTATAGAAGTGATATTATCACCAAAAGAGGCTACACTAACAGATAGTGATATAGATACAGTCTGTAATAAAATAATTAACTCTGTTGAAAAATCTGGAGGATTTTTACGCGATTAGCTTGCGCTTTCTATTTTTAAAGCGGGAGTATTGAGCGGTTTCGTGTATAACTAGTATAATTCAAATTTGCCCCTAACCTTATTCCAACACCGGATCTAACAGGGGCTAATGTAATGCCATTAGCATATTGATAGTTAACTGCCATTCCAGCTACCAAGTATGCAGCACCATCTGCTCCAGGAAATCGTTGGTAGATATATTCTGTATCTTCCAAACCATATACAAGCGTAAACACTTTTGAAACATCCATCCCCCCATCAAATCCGATTGATGGTCCTTGCCANTACAATTTCTTTTTCTGGCCATCTTTCATCCAAAGAGTTCCTTGACCATATCTAGCACCAACAAATGCCGCCCCACTGCCTTCTTGTCCTGTTATATAACCGACTGGTCTACCTCTATCGGAAAACAAACGCTCTAATGCGGAAGCCGCCGACTCNGAAGTAACACCCAAATGATTTGAAATTGCATAAAGAAGTTCGCTTTCACTATACGTCTTCTCTTCAGATTGACTGAGGCTATCAGTTTCAATNATAGTGGTTGTTGGATCATTAGGAGCTGTAGCGCAGCCTAATGTTAATAGGGTNACAANTCCTACTCCAACTTTTAGTAAAGTTCGGTATTTTTTATAATGTTTCAAATCGCACCTCAAAAATATTTTCAGCCTATAATCCTTTAGGTACCNCGAACTTGCTCTAAGAGAGTTAACAAAAGACAAAAAAAATAAATAATCTTATATTTTATTTTATTTTATTTTTTAATTAATGAATTACCAAACTTGTCGATAATACTTTAAAGTGATATATTAAACCTATGAAATNTTATTATAACATAGTTTTTAACAATGAATTTACGTGATCTTAAATATATTTGTGCTGTAGCTGACTTAAAACACTTCGGAAGGGCAGCAGAATACTGCAATATAAGTCAGCCAACATTATCCGGACAAATAAAAAAACTTGAGAATGAACTTGGGGTTATTTTATTTGAGAGAAACTATAAAGTTATNCGGGTGACTGAAACTGGGGAAAAAATTATATCATTGGCCCGTCAAGCTAATTTAGCAGCTAATCAGATAAATAAAGTTGCAAAGTCGGCCCAAGATCCTTTATCCGGAAATATTTCCATTGGATTAATTCCTACGATCGCGCCTTACTTAATACCTTTATTCGCAAAAAAATTACGTGAGAGTATGACAAAAATGTCTATAAGGTATGTGGAAGACATAACCGATCGTTTAATGGATAGTTTAATGCATGGAAAACTAGATATAGCCATCCTTGCTACGCCACCAGAACAGGAAGCGTTGACAGCTATTGAGCTTTACTCAGAGCCATTTTGGCTATTATATCCAAAAAATCATCCATTATCAAAAATTCATAATATAAAAATGCAAGATATAGACCAAGAGGATTTATTATTATTAACAGAAGGACATTGTTTTCGTGACCAAGCCTTATCAATTTGTAAATCACCTCAAAGTACACAACAGCAATTTTTACAAGCAACTAGCTTAGAAACACTTATCAACTTAGTTGTGTCAGGCCAAGGCATAACTCTAATTCCAGCATTAGCTGTCAAGAATGAATGGGATAGTAAATCAGAAATTATCAAAACAAAGATTAATGAGAAAAACGCGCAGAGGAAAATCTATCTAACATACAGAAAAGAGTTTCCTAGATTACAAGTTGTTGAGGCTCTAACAAAAATAATTAGAAATAGCTTACCTGAAACAGTTGCGACCTCTTGTTCCTAAAACCAAACCACACTTGCTTATATTGTAATGCCTATTAAATACTCTGATATGATTATACAAAAAAATATACGTAATTTTTCAATTGTAGCTCACATTGATCATGGAAAATCTACATTAGCAGACAGACTTATATCATTTACCGGAGGTCTATCAGATCGTGAAATGTCAGACCAAGTTCTTGATAACATGGATATTGAAAAAGAAAGAGGAATAACAATAAAAGCTCAAACTGTGAGGCTTGATTATGTAGCAAAAAATGGTCAAAATTATATCCTAAATTTGATGGATACGCCGGGTCATGTAGACTTTGCTTATGAAGTTTCACGAAGTCTCTCAGCATGTGAAGGTTCAATACTTGTAGTAGATGCTTCACAAGGTGTAGAAGCTCAAACGCTGGCAAATGTGTATCAAGCAATCGATCATGATCATGATATTGTACCAGTACTAAATAAAATCGACCTTCCTGCTGCAGAGCCTGAACGTGTTAAGGAACAGATTGAAGAAGTTATTGGCATTGATGCCTCAAACGCGATTGAATGCTCAGCTAAATCTGGCTTAGGTATTCAAGAAGTTCTTGAGGCAGTATGCCATCAACTTCCTCCACCCAATGAAAAAGACCCCAATGCTTCTCTTAAGGCTATGCTCGTGGATGCTTGGTATGACACTTACATGGGGGTAGTCGTACTATTCCGTGTAATCGAAGGTACTGTTAAAAAGGGAATGAGAATCCGCACTATGAACACTGGGGCAAGCTACACTGTTGATAAAGTTGGGTATTTTTTACCAAAGCCAACCGATGCCATATCCATAGGGCCTGGCGAAGTAGGTTTTTTAACTGCATCAATCAAAGAAGTCGCAGATGCCGCAGTAGGCGATACTATTACAGAAGACAAACGTCCCACAGAAATTCCTCTTGAAGGCTTCAAGCCAGCTCAACCAGTTGTTTTCTGTGGAATTTTTCCTGTTGATGCTGCCGACTTCGAGGACCTCAGAGCAGCAATGGGGCGTTTAAGGCTAAACGATGCAAGTTTTAGTTATGAGATGGAAACCTCAGCAGCCCTTGGGTTTGGTTTTAGGTGCGGGTTTCTAGGGTTACTTCATCTGGAAATAATTCAAGAAAGACTAGAACGCGAGTTCGACCTTGACCTTATTACAACAGCTCCCTCAGTAGTTTACACTTTAGACATGAGAGATGGGGAACAAATACAGCTTCACAACCCAGCAGATATGCCTGATATAATGCAAATTGAGAAAATTCAAGAGCCATGGATCAAAGCCACGATTATGAGTCCTGATGAATTCTTGGGTGGAATACTCAAACTTTGTCAAGATCGTCGAGGCGTACAAACTGGTCTTAGCTATGTAGGTTCAAGAGCGATGGTAGAGTATGAATTACCGCTTAATGAAGTGGTTTTCGATTTCTATGATAGATTAAAATCTGTTTCAAAGGGTTATGCAAGTTTTGACTACCAAAGCGTTGGCCTAAAAGAGGGGGATTTAGTAAAAATGAGTATATTAGTTAATGGCGATCAAGTAGATGCTTTATCCATGCTCGTTCACCGTAATAATGCAGAAAGTCGTGGTAGACAAATGTGCGAAAGATTAAAAGACCTCATTCCAAGGCACCTCTTTAAGATACCGGTTCAAGCAGCCATAGGAGGAAGAATAATAGCTCGAGAAACTATAGCTGCTATGCGCAAAGACGTAACCGCAAAATGTTACGGAGGGGATGCTTCACGAAAACGAAAATTATTAGACAAGCAGAAAAAGGGTAAAAAGCGGATGAGACAGTTCGGCAAAGTCGAGATTCCTCAAGAAGCATTTATCGCTGCACTAAAAATGAATGATACTTAGAATATTAAACGCAATTAATATTAAAATTTTAAACCGAAAAATATCAAATATTATTTTCAAAAAACTCTACTGCAGCAGCATCTCGAGCTGTTATTTCCCCATCACCATTAAAGTATTTCCAACTTCTCTCACACTTATTAAATTCAGTTCCCTTTAAATCAATAACATTTATTTTGTTTTTATCATCAAATAGCTCACATAAACTAACAATAAGGTAATCAGCCAATGTATCTGTTGGATTACGAGGATCAGAGTATGAGCTATTCAAACTTATTCCAAGGTTTGTGACTGCCTTTATTAAATTAGTATTTTTTGGTCCAGTTATAGATGCCTCAAGACTTGACTTTATTTGTTTATCTTTTCTCATTGGCTCAATGGCTTCAGATACCTGTCCTCTAAAGGTTCTTATAATTTCAATATCATTGGCTATATTTTGATTAAACCATTCTTTTGGGGCCTTTCTAAATAACTGTAGATGCACTGATGATTCCTGATTAGGAAAGCGGGTTTGCCAAACCTCTTCCATCGTGAAACATAATACAGGAGCTAACCAAGTTGCAAGTCGTTGAAATATGAGATCCATGACTGTTAAGCAAGCTCGGCGTCTTAAACTTAAAATAGGGTCACAGTACAAAGCATCCTTTCTAATATCAAAATAAAATGATGAAAGTTCAAGTGTGCAAAAATTAAATATCATTGTAAAAATACGCTTATGATCGTGGTCACGCACAAGTCGTTCATGTTCAAGGGTAATTTCAGAAAGACGGTGTAATACCCATTTTTCTAGTCCTGGCATCTCAGAATATTGAACGATATTAGTTGCATCATAACCATCCAAAGCTCCAATCATATACCTAAGAGTATTGCGTAATTTACGGTAGGCATCTACATTGGTCTGAATAATTTCACGGCCTATTTTTAAGTCAGTAGTAGTCTCTGAATTTGCAACCCAAAGTCGTAAGATTTCAGCCCCGTATTGTTTATTAATATCCTCAGGACTCATTGTGTTTCCCAATGATTTAGACATTTTAAACCCTTTATCATCAACCACAAAACCATCAGTCAAAACTCCATCATAAGGCGCCTCGCCATAAACTGCACAACTTTCAAGCAACGAGCTCTGGAACCAGCCACGATGCTGGTCTGAACCTTCTAAATATAAATCTGCTCGACCTGGTAAATCAGATCGCGTTTTTAAACAAAATGCATGAGTGCAACCAGAGTCAAACCAAACGTCAAGTATATCATTTACTTTATGCCACCCATCACCAGCATTTGGTATAAATTTTTCTAATGGCGTATCAAACCAACCATCGACACCAAACTTCCTTACAGCGTCAAGAATTCGATTATTTATATTTTCAGCATCAGGCCTATCTGTGTGCAACTCTCCATTCGGGCCGATAATTAAAGTAATAGGAACCCCCCAACTTCTTTGACGTGATATCAGCCAATCAGGACGGTCAGCCACCATACTAGTAATACGATTACGCCCCCGCTCAGGCCAAAATTTAGTTTTATCTATTGCTTCTAATGCTTTTTCTCGTAAGCCTTTTTTTGACATAGATATAAACCACTGCGGCGTAGCACGACGTATTACAGGAGCCTTTGAACGCCAACTATGGGCATCTCGAAGAGTAATTATACCTCTGGATAAAAGGTTTCCACACTCAACTAATGCTTTTAGAACCTCATTATTAGCCTTTCCATCTTGGCCGCGTTTTTTACCACTAGTTCGTATTACATCCAGCCCTTTAAATCGTGATGGCATAACATCAGTATAACAGCCAGCATCATCCAGTGTCATTGGCACCACAGGGTTAATACCTAGACTTTCTATCTTATTTTGATTTGATACCCAGACTACATAATCATCTTCACCATGACTTGGAGCGGTATGAACAAAACCTGATCCAGTCTCTGCCGTAACATGACTCCCTTCCAATAGAGGTACAATAAAATCATACTTTCCTTCGGCGCCATCCATATTTTTTAATGGGTGACTTAAAACAAATCCCTGTATATCTTTTGAAGGAATTTCTATAAGCTTTTTATAAGATTTAATTAGACCTGCTTTAGCAACAGACTGCCAAAGATCATCGGCCACAATCAGTTTATCACCACACTTTGTCCAAGGTTCAAAATCAGAATCTTCGATTTGTGTTACTTCATAAATACTATATTTAATTTTTGATGAGAAACTTACAGCTCGATTAGCAGGAATTGTCCAGGGAGTGGTAGTCCAAATGACAACGCTTGCACAGGAGAGGCTTTCTTCATAATCGGTGAATGCAGTTGCATTAGAAATAGGAAATTTTACATAAATCTGAGTAGCTCTTTTATCCTTATATTCGACCTCTGCCTCAGCGAGAGCAGTTTGCTCAACAGGACTCCACATTATTGGTTTCGAACCTCGGTAAAGCTGTCCTGTAGAAGCTATTTTAAGTAATTCCTCACAAATAATTGCTTCACTTTCTGGTTTCATAGTTAAATAGGGATTTTCCCAATCACCGACTATTCCTAATCTTTGAAATTCTTTCGACTGAATATTCACCCAATGTTGGGCATATTCCCGACATCGCTTCCTAAATTCACTGGGCTTAACTTCTTCTTTACTTCGACCTTTACTTCGAAACTCCTCTTCAACCTTCCATTCTATAGGTAACCCGTGACAATCCCAACCTGGGACATAGTTAGCATTGTACCCCAACATTTGATGAGAACGATTGATTATATCTTTATGAGTTTTATTCATGGCAGTGCCAATATGAATATGACCATTTGCATATGGCGGTCCATCATGAAGCGTCCACTGAGGGCTTTCACTGGAGGCTTCGCGCAATTTTTTATAGAGCTCAATTTTTTTCCAATAATCTAACCACTCTGGCTCTTTTTTTGGTAATCCCGCACGCATAGGGAAATCAGTTATAGGTAGAAATAAGGTATCGCGGTAATCGCGTTTAGGCTTGTTCATTTTTATCTCAAAAAAAGAGGTTATATTTGATCGTTCAATTATACAGTTTTAAATTAATTCATAGGGGTATTAACATCAGATATAAAACTAATAAGAGAATTAAAATATTTATCTTCGTCATCATACTGAGAAAGATGCGAACCGTTAGGCATATATGCATACCTAGCGTTTGGAATTTGAGTAGACATCCATTCCATATGTCTTGGGTCCATCGTATCATATTTAGCACCAATCACCAATGTTGGAACGGTGATTTTACTGAGGCTTTCAGTGATGTCCCATTTCTCAAGGAGACCGCTAGCCCCTAATTCACTTGGGCCTTGCATGGGTATATATACTTTAGGATTCAAATGCTCCAGTGCTCTAACAACACCTTTAGGCCAGTCTTGAAAAGGTCGTCGCAAAATATGGTTCACATAATGATGTTCAATTAAAAGTTCCATGTAAACTGGGTTATGATAATCCTCTGCATCTTCAAAAGATTTAATTTTTGAAAGAATATCAGTGTCTATTTTGGTCTCCATTACTTCAGAAGCATACTTATTATAGGCAGGTATAGATGACATCATATTGGAAATAATTAAGCCCTTAAGGTTATTTTGGTACTTAAGTGCGTATTCCATACCCAAAATACCTCCCCAGCTTTGACCAAACAAATAAAAATTACTTTCGTTCAAACCTAAAGCAATTCGGACCTGCTCTACCTCATCAACAAATCTGTCAATTTTCCATAATTCAGGGCTGTCCGGTTGGTCAGAAAAATAACTTCCGAGCTGGTCATAATAATAGAATTCAATACCTGCATCAGGTAAATGTTTACTAAAATTTTCGAAAATTTCATGAGTTACGCCTGGCCCTCCATGAAGAAGCAAGACTTTCATACTAGGATTATTTCCTATTTTCTTTGTCCAAACATTAAAATTCCCTCAGTTGTGGAAATTTTTATGTATGTTCCCTCTCCAACTTCAGGTGTCGGGTATTCAATTTTAGAACTAACGTTCGATTCTGCGTTAGAATTATAGACTTCCTGACAACCCATTAGGAGTGTTAATAAAAATATTAATAAAAGTTTTAATCGCATGAATTTCTCTCTTTTAATTAAATGAAATATTAATACCAAACTCAATAAGTTATTTCTAATTTGCAATCAAATACTACAGTCTCAGATAACAATTTAAAAGAATTAATTATCAAGAGAACTCGCTATATATTGCCTAAACCATTCTCCATGTAGTGCCCCTAGCATTATCTTCCAAAATAACACCATGGACTCTTGCCTCATCCCTTGCTTCGTCAGCAGATTTCCAGTCCTTTGACTTCCTAGCCATTTCTCTTCTATGGGCCAATGCATCAAATAGTGCTTCGTCATCATCAGAAACCTTCCTTTTAAACCATTTAAAAGGATCACTTACGAGAATTCCCAGCAGAGAACTTACTCCTTCAAGTGCATTTTTAACTTCAAAAACTTTATTAATTAACGAAATTGGAAAATCGTCATTATCATATTTTTCAGCTTCATTTAACAACACATTTAAATTATCAAATAGGCTTTCAAGTTCTGATATAGCACCCACAGTATTGAGGTCAGACTTTAAGCAATTTATAATTTTATTAAAATCGGGGGCTAGGCTTAAAGTTTCTCTAGTTTCTTTTTGGAACTGAAAATCAATTGAACTTAATCGTTTTAAAACTCTATACCAACGATCGAGATTTTGCTTACTCTCCTGCAGAAGCTGTTTGGTCCAAACTAATTCACTTTTATAATGCGCCTTTATCAAAGAAAGGCGGATAACTTCGCCATCCCAGTCCTTAAGCAGATCGTTAATTAATTGAACATTACCAACACTTTTTGACATTTTCTCATTACCCATATTGAGGAACTCATTATGCACCCAATAATTAGCGAGAGGCTCTCCATCATGAGCACAAACGCTCTGAGCTATCTCATTTTCATGATGTGGAAATTTTAAGTCTATTCCCCCACAGTGTATGTCAATTGTATATCCATCATGATTAAGAACCGCTTGAGCCATTGCCGAACACTCAATATGCCAGCCAGGTCTACCTTTGCCAAATGGAGAAACCCACCCAACCCCGTCAAGTTCAGGCTTCCATAAAACGAAATCAGCATTATTCCTTTTTCTGGAAGTTTCCCCCTCTTCTAACCTTGCTCCAGTAATTAGATCTTCAAGATTGTTTCCCGATAAATTACCATAATCCTCAAACCTACTAACATCAAAAAATACATGATTATCTGACATGTAAGCGAATTTTTTGGAAACTAATAAAGATATCATTTTAACCATACTGTCTATATATTCTGTACATTTAGGTTGCTCAGTGGGCCTTAAACACCCAATGGCAGCTAAGTCTTTATTATAAATATCTGCAAATTTCTCGGTAATCTCATGTATTTCAACATTATCTTCTTTGGCTCTTTTAATAATTTTATCATCGACATCGGTAATATTGCGTGCATATACAACACTTGACTCTCCATAAATTTCCCTCAAAAGGCGAAAAAGAATATCAGCGACTACAGCTGCTCTAGCATTTCCAATGTGTGCATAGCTATAAACAGTAGGACCACAGTTATACATTGTTACCCTGTTAGGATCTTGAGGTTTAAATACCTCTTTTTTTCGCGTTAAGGAATTGTAGATATACAAGGGTGATTTTTCTGTCATGGGTCTATAATACGAGCTTTCTTTAGGCTAATAAACCATACTTATTAAATAAGTACAGGCCTAGTGTACACTTAACCACATTATAAGCATATAATTTCTAAATTTATTAAAATTCTACTCGCAGTCAACAAAAACAAACTTTTTTCTTTTGTTGCTAGTAATTATAGATAGATATGCGCTATAGGAAACCCATGAATATAAATACACCCAAAAAAACACTACTCAAATCTGTACCTGTATCATTAAGACCATCGGAAGAAGAGGCAATTGAGGCAGTCAGAACATTAATTCGTTGGGCGGGAGACAATCCTGAACGTGAAGGCCTTATAGATACCCCTAAGCGAGTCATTAATGCATATCGTGAGTGGTTCAGGGGATATGATATGGATCCTGAAACTGAGCTCTCACGTGTATTTGAAGACGTATCAGGCTATGATGACATGGTTCTACTGAGAGAAATTGATGTTGAAAGTCATTGTGAACATCATATGGCTCCATTTTTAGGAAAAGCTTATGTGGCTTACCTCCCAACAGATAAAGTTGTTGGGATATCAAAGTTAGTTAAAGTAGTGGAAATATTTTCTAAACGACTTCAAACACAAGAAACGATGACTTCTCAGATAGTAGAAGCAATTGATGAAGCATTAAAACCGCGTGGTTCAGCAATTATGATTGACGCAATCCATCAGTGCATGAGTACACGAGGGGTTCATCACCCAAACGTATCAACAATTACAACACAGTTTACTGGAGAGTTTAAAACAAACCCAGCGCTGCAGGACAGATTTCTGAAACTTATAAGTAGAGATTAAATCAACCCTTATAGTTGATGATTATTATCCAAAAAAATATATTTAACGTTAAGTATTAGCTGCTTCCAGATCAGATTGAGCCTTCATAACAAGCTTTTTGATCTTTTTAGCTTTTTCAGTTAGCTTATGGTTTTTTGTTCCTACCAAGAAACCATCAAGCCCACCTTTGAAATCAACAGTTCGCAATGTAGCTGCAGATATTCGCATTTTAAATTTCTGACCAAGAGTATCTGAAGGCAATGTCACATTACATAGGTTAACATTAAATCTACGGTTAGTCCGATTTTTGGCGTGGGAAACATTGTGACCTGACATTGGGCCTGTATCAAGAAGATCGCAGCGACGTGACATTTTTTCACCTAAACTTTTAACAAATATAAATAAACAACTTATGTTGATTTCGCGGGGAATTATATGTTCAAACGCAGCACGTCAACCCTTTTAAGACAGATTAATTTAGTCCTTATCAATAATCTTGGGTAATATTAAGGAAGTTAATTATTTTATGTCTGTTAATATAATCATTTTAAAAAAATAAATATTATCTTTTGTTTTTATTATTATATATTTATCCCATGGATAATTACTAATCCAAATATAATAAAATTATAAAGACTTTATGCAAATTGACTTTCATAAACCTATATTAAAAGCAATTTTAGGACCGACTAACACCGGAAAAACTCATTATGCTATAGATAGAATGCTTGCACATCAATCTGGTGTTATAGGTCTTCCTCTACGCCTCTTAGCAAGAGAGGTGTATGATCGTATAGTCAAAATAAAAGGCGCGAAACAATGCGCCCTAATAACAGGCGAAGAAAAAATAATACCTTCGCAAGCGAGATACTATATCTGTACTGTTGAAGCTATGCCAACAGAAAAAAAGTTTTCATTTCTTGCCGTAGATGAAATTCAGCTCATAGATGATCTAGAAAGAGGGCACATATTTACTGATAGAATTCTAAATGCCCGTGGTACACAAGAAACCCTGTTTCTTGGTGCACAAACAGTTCGGTCAATATTAAAATCTCTTATACCCAAAATTTCATTTGATTACCGTGAACGGTTTTCAGATTTAAATTATAGTGGCCCAGCTAAACTAATGCGTCTACCAAAACGTTCTGTAATTGTAGCCTTTTCTTCAGCTGAAGTTTATTCCATAGCTGAACTAATTCGCACTTATCGCGGAGGGGCTGCAGTTGTAATGGGAGGGCTTTCGCCACGCACGAGAAACTCTCAAGCTGAGTTATTCCAGAATGGGGAAGTTGACTTTTTAGTAGCTACCGATGCAGTTGGAATGGGTCTTAATCTTGATACAGATCATGTTGCCTTTGCTGCGTTGAGCAAATATGACGGTAGAAGAAGGAGGTACCTTTATCCTATGGAGGCCGCTCAAATTGCTGGACGAGCAGGGAGGTTCAGAAATAATGGGACTTTTGGTACCACTGGAAATTGCCTACCCATGGATGAGGAGCTTATAAAAAAAATTGAAACTCATAACTTTGATCAAATTAGAAAAGCAGAGTGGCGAAACTCACAACTTAACTTTAGCTCAATAGAAGCCCTTACAGAAAGTCTTCATCTTAAAAAACCACATAACCAATTGCATAGAATAATTGGGGCTTCAGATGAAAACGCTTATGAAAAATTAATTTCTATTCCAGAAATTGCTCAAGGCATAAAGGTACCGGCACAAGTCAAACAACTCTGGGATATTTGCCAAGTACCAGATTTCCGAAATTTAACCATAGATACACATATCAAACTTCTACAAGACCTTTATCGCTTGCTTCATAATAACGGCGGTAAAATACCAGAAGTTTTTATTGAGAAAAAAATTAAACAATTAGATGATACACTTGGTAATGTGGCTTTACTATCATCACGCCTCGCTAATATACGAACTTGGTCTTATTGCGTTAATAAGGTATCCTGGATGCAAAATAAAAATAATTTAGCTAATTACACAAGAGCGGTTGAAGACAGACTATCAGATGCGCTACATGAAGCACTGATAGCTCGTTTTGTGGATAAACGTACCAATAAGCTATTAAAAAGTATTGGATCAAAGGACTATATGAAAGCAACAATTAAAGATAATGGAGACGTTCAGGTCGATGACCAAATTATAGGACAGCTAAATGGTTTGAAATTTACACCCTCTAAAACATCCTCTGCTCTAGAAGCCGAAACCATTCGAGCTACAGCAGAAAAAATTGTTACACCAGAAATTAACAGGCGAATGACAAGCCTGTGTGGTGGAGTACACACAATATTTACTCTCTCAACGACAGGTGGTATTTTATGGGGAGGAAAAATAGTTGGTCAAATAGATCCTAGCGGAACTCCGCTTAATCCTAATGTAGAAATTATTTGTGGTGATTTCGGTGACAAAGAACTCAAAAGGCTCTCGAAAAATCGTATGCATGACTTTCTTAAAGCTGAAGCCCTGAACTATTTAAAACCCCTATATGACTTAAAAGAGATTTATAATGACCAAGGGGCATCCGCAGAAGCTCGCGGATTAGCTTATATAATGTTTGAAAATTTAGGTGTAATAAATCGAAAGGATTATTCAAATAAATTGAAAAAAATTGACCAAGTCTCGAGAAAAAAACTGAGAGATGTGAATGTACACTTTGGACAGTATAATGTATACATACGTGACCTCATGAAACCTAAGCCAGCTAATTTATTAAGTATTTTGACAGCTTACGGTACCGGCGGGGACAAAAATCCTTTTTTGCCATTTGCGGGAGTCACCTCAATTCCAAGAGATAAAAAGTTTATTGATAAACATTATTCTAATCTCGCAATAGCTATAGCCGGCTACAGAGTGGTTGGTCCTCGTATTGTCCGTCTAGACATTCTCAATCGATTAAGCGATCAAATTCGGCAAGCGCAGCAACAATGCGATATTTCGGGTGATGGAAAGAAATTTCAAATTATGCAAGAAATGCTCGCCATTATGGGTTGTACTTATCTTGAGCTTCAAGGTGTTTTACGAAGCCTAGGGTTTCATTCTAAAGTCATTGAAACTGATCAAATAGATACTAAAAATACAGATATTGAATTAATAGAAAGCAAGCCAAAAGACTTATCTTATTTAGAAAAGTCTGAAGTCATTGGTGACAAAGAAATTTTATCAGAACCGAAAAATACAAGTCTTAATAATAACAAAACATTGAATATTTATCACCATAGAACACCTAATGAAGATGGAATCATAGAAGAGGTAGTTAATACAGAATATTGGTTTGTTAATAAAGGAAAGTATAAAAATAATAATATCGCCAGAAATAACTTTAAAAATAAAAAACAAAAGACAGTGAAAAAAAATACACCAGGCAATCAAAGAAATATTAGCCCGCACAATAAGAAAGATACTACATCCAAGAATTCCCCGTTTGCAATGCTTGCGGAATTAAAAAGAAATTCTGAAGGCTAATTTGGGAAAGACGAAACAAATACAAAACTTAGATGGTTCAGTTATAAGTACTGCTCGTTTAGATGCCTGGCTGTATAGAACTAGACTGGTTAAAACTAGAACTGCAGCAACAGCAATTATTTCTAGTGGAAAAATAAGAATAACTAAAAATGGAAGAACTAAAAGAATTAAAAAACCGAGTACATTAATAAATTCTGGCGACCAAGTCTCTTTTGTCCATTGCAATAGGCTCATACAGGTAGAAATGGTTGCGTCACCCACAAAAAGAGTGTCAGCAATCAAAGCAAAATCTTTATACAGAGACCATTACTCGTCTTGACATTCATGTCGCAGGTTGTCAAATCCCGAATATATTAAGGATTTTTTATGACATATATAGTCAAAGATGAATGTATAAAATGCAAATTTATGGATTGCGTCGAAGTCTGCCCTGTTGATTGTTTTTATGAGGGTGAAAATATGCTAGTCATACACCCTGACGAATGTATTGATTGCGGGGTTTGTGAGCCCGAATGTCCAGTTGATGCAATAGTACCTGACACTGAGGACACCCCTGACGGTAAGTGGCTTGAAATAAACTCAAAATATGCAGAGCTATGGCCTGTCATTACAATAAAAAAAGAGCCACCAATTGACAGTGAAAAATATGAGTCTGAAACTGGTAAATTTGAAAAATTCTTCAGCGAAAAACCAGGCACTGGAGATGAATAATTAGTTTGTTTATAAAAAAATTTATCGATGACTCGCTTATATCCACATAATATGTTATTATTATTCTAAATTATTAATCTTTCAAATAACTTCAATTCACTCAAAATAAATCCCAAAAGGCACTTTAACTATGGCAGGTTCCAAAAAAAATATCGAAAAAAATACATCTAAGAAGTCAAAGAAAAAAGCCTTCAAGGCAGGACAGCACATAGTTTACCCTGCGCACGGTGTTGGAAAAGTTACAGGAATAGAGCAGGAAATCATAGCTGGCTTTGACATAGAAACATATGTTGTTCATTTTGAACAAGATAAGATGACATTAAGAGTGCCAACAGAAAAAGCAGAGAACTCAGGAATGCGAGCTTTATCAAATGAACTAATATTGAAAGATGCATTTACTACATTAAAGGGTCGTGCCCGCATTAAACGCACCATGTGGAGTAGGAGAGCTCAAGAATATGAAGCCAAAATTAATTCTGGAGATCTTATATTAGTGGCTGAAGTAGTGCGTGATTTACATCGAACAGACTCTCAACCCGAGCAAAGTTACTCTGAGCGTCAGCTTTATGAACGTGCGACAGATAGAATGGTTAGAGAAGTAGCGGCCATAGAAAAAACTGATAAAGGGTCCGCAATAGAATTAGTATTAGAAACACTTACAAAAGCAAGAACAAGACAGGCAGCAAAAGTAGCAAAAGAAAATCCTGGGTTGGATGATAGCTTAGAAGCTAGCTCTGCATCAATCGGTTAACTAAATTAATAAAAATAGGTAAGGTTATGCGTCACCCGTTAAAGTTCATATTGTTACTCTCCGTTACCTCACTAATTGCTTGCGGTGGAAGTAACGAGAGTAGCTCACCTAACCCACTACCTACCCCTCCGACAACAGGTTCATCAGAGCCATCATGGTCGCAGGGTACATATGCTGCATCATCTACTTTTAAAAACCAATGCGCTATCCCAAGAACTAATTCCGATATAGATGGGAACCCTTACCCTGATGAACAAGGATCTACCTTGAAAGAAAAGTTTTGGTTAAGGTCATGGTCTGATGAACTTTATCTTTGGTACAATGAGTTGCCAGATATCAATCCAGATAATAACGATAACCGGTTAGAGTATTTTGACAAACTCAGAACTTCAGCTACTACTACAAACGGCACACAAAAAGATCAATTTCATTTTACTATACCAACAGATGAGTATGAAGAGAGAGTTGCAACTGGTTCGTCCGCTGGCTATGGCGCTAATTTTGTTATCTTAGCAGGCTCTCCTCCCAGAGATGTTCGCGTTTCAATTGTTCAGCCAAATTCACCTGCATCCATTAACAATAACCTCCTCAGGGGAACTGAAATTTTAGAAATTGATGGTGAAGATGTAATCAATGGAAGTAACACAAATACACTAAATGCAGGTTTATTTCCATCAGAACCTGGAGAGACTCATACTTTTCTTGTACGAGATGCCGGTTCTGAAACAACCCGTTCTATTTCATTAACCTCAGATGTTGTTGCCGAACAGCCTGTAAACACAACAGCCATAATTGAAACACCTACAGGAAAAGTTGGCTACATAGCTTTTACTACATTCGGCACATCAACCGCTGAAGAACAAATTGCTAATGCTTTCACTCAAATGAGCAATGCTAATATTAGCGACCTAGTACTTGATTTAAGATATAACGGGGGAGGTTTTTTGGCGATAGCTAGTCAGCTCAGTTATATGATTGCAGGGGAAAATCAAACTCAAGGGACATTTTTTGAAGAACTCCAGTTTAATGATAAACATCCCGTTACTAACCCTGTAACTAATACAACATTAGAGCCCACACCATTTTACACCACAAGCCTTGGCTTTAATGAAAACTTTCCAGGAGGACAGCCATTAGATACAGTTGACCTGCCGAGAGTATTTATTATTTCAACAGGCGGGACTTGCAGCGCTAGTGAGGCAGTCATAAATGGCCTCCGCGGTATAGATGTAGAGGTTGTACTCATTGGCTCCAGAACATGCGGGAAACCTTATGGGTTTTATGGAACAGATAACTGTGGAGAAACTTATTTCACAATTCAATTTAGAGGCGTAAATTACAAAAACTTTGGTGATTACTCTGATGGTTTCGCTCCTGAAAATAGTGCTACTATAGGAGGGGTTGGGGAATTCATTCCTGGTTGTGTGGCTAGCGATGATTTTACTAATCAACTCGGTAATGCTAATGAAAACATGCTCAGAACCGCTTTATCATATAGAGAGAATGGAGTTTGCCCAACTAATCAGAATAAAAACTTACTTTACGCTGATATATCTAAATATGAAAATAATCCCTCGCAATCTCTTTATAGTGAAAAACGAATTGCAAACATGTTCAAACTTAAAAACAGCCGTATAATAAAAAAATAAGTGAATTAATCTTTTCTCTAAAAATCTATTTGATACCCGGTAAAACTCTGTCTGGATATGCATGACCGTCCATCATAGCTCTGATATTAATCATGACTTTTTCTCCCATTTCTTGTCTGCTTTCGTGAGTAGCTGATCCTATATGCGGGGAGAGTATAACATTTTGTAATTTAATTAAATCTGGATGTATTCTAGGCTCTTTCTCATAAACATCTAAACCCGCTCCACTCAACTCACCTAAAGATAATGCATTTGCAAGTGCCGCCTCATCTATAACCTCACCCCTAGAAGTATTAACTATATAACTTGTTGGTGATAGTAGTTTTAAACGCTTTTTATTTATCAGGTGATAAGTCTCAGGTGTATTTGGGCAAGTGATTACCAATATATCAATTGATGGAAGCATTGGATCAAGTGTAGGCCAATAGGTTGCATCAAATGTGTCCTCAATTCCAGCTGGTAACCTGTTGCGATTATGGTAATGGACTTCAAGACCAAACATTTTAGCTCGTCGAGCCACCGCCTGACCAATACGGCCCATACCAATTATACCTAATCTTTTTCCTCTAATGCGATGTCCCAACATAAATGTGGGGGTCCATCCATCAAACTTACCAGATCGAGCCCTACGATCACCCTCAACTAATCGCCTTGGAACTGCTAAAATAAGAGCCATTGTTAAATCGGCTGTGTCTTCAGTTAAAACACCTGGAGTATTTGTAACTATAATTCCGCGCTCATGGGCAAAGTTAATATCAATGTGGTCTGTACCTGCTCCAAAATTGGCAATAAGACGTAGTTTTTTTGAAGCCGCAGATATTACATCTGAATTTATAATATCTGTAACCGTTGGAACAAATACTTCGCAATCTGCTATTGCTCTTTTTAGCTCATCTTTTGTCATTAAGTTTGTATCGTGTCTTAAAGTTGTATCAAATAGATTTACCATTCTATCTTCAACGACTTTAGGTAACCGTTGGGTAACACTTACGCGCGGTTTATTATTAGAAGAACTCATATCTTACAATAAACGACTTTATCTAATTTTCTCAAGCTTAAAGATAATAATATTTAAAATATTTACTTTTGATTTAAACATTTTACACCATAAGCAGTACTATGATCAGGGCTTTTAAAATATACTTAATAACTTTTGGATTTTTCTTTGCAATGGTTCCATATTCTTTCAGCAATGGTATTAATCAACAGTATGTTAAATCTGAAAAAGAAATATTACAAAGAACATCAGAACTTGATAATATACTTCAAGTTCCGCCTGAAAAAACTCGAAGCGGATTTGCCGTACCCCGGTATGTTAGCTTAAAAGTTGGAAAGGTAAATGGTAGGGCTGGTCCGTCAACAAAACACAAAATATCTTGGCAATATCGTCGTAAAGGCCTACCTTTAATTGTTATAGCTGAAACTGATACCTGGCGTAAAGTACGTGATATGGCAGGCGATGAAAGCTGGGTTCATAAGCCTGCATTATCTGGCATCCGAAATGTAATTACTACTTCAAAAACAACCATGCATAAAAGTGTATCCATTGAGACAGAAATAGTAGCCCTAGTAGACAAAGACGCTCTGCTACGACTAGAAAAATGTACAAAAAATTGGTGTAAAGTTAGTTTTAAAAAAATTGAGGGCTGGGTTAAACGCTCTAAAATTTGGGGTGCAGAAAAATAAAATATAACATATTTATTAATAATGAAATTATACTTAAACTCTTGATGTAAATTATTCATAATGCTTGAATGCAAGACTGAAGGAATAAATTAAATGATGGATAAGGTTATTATAGCTCGTAACAAATCTGAGCTCGATGCAGTTATTTTACACTATCGGGAAAATAATGAAACCATATCTCTTGTTCCAACGATGGGAGCACTTCATGAAGGCCACCTTAATTTAGTAAAATTAGCAAAACAAAAATCAGATAGAACAATAGTATCAATATATGTCAATCCTGCTCAATTTGCACCTGGTGAAGATTTTGAAGCATATCCACGGTCAGAAAATGATGATATAAGTTTACTTATAGAGGAAAAAGTCGATCTGATTTATATTCCAGACCCTAAATCCATGTACAATGTACATCATGCAACAAAAATTATTGTTGGAGGGGTTGCCGAAGGACTAGAAACAGATCATCGGCCTACTTTTTTTGAAGGAGTTGCGCTAATAGTCACAAAATTACTCAACAGAGTAACTCCTGATTATGCGATTTTTGGTGAAAAAGATTATCAGCAACTAGCCACCATTCGTCGCTTGGTTGATGATCTAGATATACCTGTTGAAATTATAGGAGCAAAGATAGCAAGGGATAATCATGGTCTAGCATTATCATCACGTAATAAATACTTAGATAGTCATGGCTTANAAATTGCACGGCAACTCAATAAAATTATGATTTCNTACGCAAGCATGATGAGTAAAGGAGCAAATGTTGACAAGGCAACTCAAACCGCAAGAGCAGAGCTATTAGAATCTGGATTTAGTTCAGTTGACTANATAGAAGTNAGAAGCCCAAATTCATTNACTATNCTTGAAGGCGGCGTACTTAACAGTCCTGCNCGCTTGTTGGTAGCAGCGCACTGCCAAGGTGTAAGGTTAATCGATAATTATCCCATTAATTAATTGTAAAAAAATAAAAGTTCCAGACAAATTTTCTACATCGATTTTACCATAGTAAACATAGGTATGGGAACGCTACTATAATCATTCCACGAGCTCTCAACTTCGTAACCACACTTTTTATAGAAGTCACGTCCAGATAATGTAGCAGCCATCTCGAGTACATTAAATCCAGCTTTTTTTGCAGATTTCTCAGCTTCTTTTAGTATCAGGCGACCAACACCTTGTTTAACATAATCAGGATGCGTATACATAGCCCTTATTCTAGCTCTATCTTCCTTGGGGTCTAAAAGTCTTGCATTACGGTTTTTGCTATGATTACCTCCATAAAGAGTTGATCTCATAGACCAACCCCCACAACCGACAAGGATGTTTTTTGTTTTTACGCAAAAGTAAGTTTTATCGATAATTAATTGTGTATCTATTCCCATTATAGAAAATGAAGCTCTTATTTGCTCATTTGTTAAATAATTTTTTTGGAGCTCAAGAATTGAAGTGTTCATCAACTCCCTAATATCCTGTTCATCATTCATATCCGCTAATCGGAGGTGGAACATATTAACAAAACCTTTAGATTTTTTTGATTTATCAATGGTTATTAAATGATTTTGGTAAAAATTTAGTTATCATAAACAAAATAGTGTTATATATATCACAGCTAATAATCAATTTAAATTAAAGNTATCAAAGAGCTTGTACGAAACCCCACAAAAAACTAGTTAATGCCACTGATCATATTAGGTCTTTAGTTTGCTACAACCAAGAGGATACACATGCAACGTTTTTCACTAAAATCCGCGTTAGCGCTTTCGGCTTCAGCCGCAATGCTAGCAGGTGCAATGGCCGTTCCGGCTTACGCTCAATCATCAGATGGCATATCAGCAGAAGATGAAGTAGTTTCAATTGGTACACGAAGAAAAGCTCGCTCAGCTGCTGACACTCCAGCACCTGTAGACGTAATTTCAGGTGTTGAGTTCACTCAGAACGCAGCAAATGATATTCAAGACTTGCTTCGTACATCAGTTCCATCATATAACGTAAACACGCAGCCAATTTCAGATGCTGCTTCAATCGTGCGTCCAGCTAACCTTCGTGGGCTCTCACCGGATAACACTTTAGTACTGGTTAACGGAAAACGTCGTCACCGTGGTGCTGTAATATCATTTTTAGGTGGTGGTATTGCTGATGGCGCTCAAGGCGTTGATGTTTCTTCACTTCCTGCAATCAGCTTGAAGCAAGTTCAAGTTCTACGTGATGGCGCGTCATCTCAGTATGGCTCTGATGCTATCGCTGGTGTTATTGGATTTGACTTAAAAGATTCTGCAGAAGGCGGCTCTTTAGAAATTAAGTATGGCTCAACATATGAAGGCGACGGAGACAATTACTCTATAGCAGGTAACGTAGGTCTGCCTCTCGGAGATGCTGGTTTTATCAATATTTCTGGTGAATATGGCGATACTGACGGTACTGTACGTGCTGCGCCTCGTAATGACGTTACTGCACTCGTAGCAGCTGGTAACTCAGCGGCAAGCGACAACCTAACAATTAATAGCTATACAGATGAGTTTACTCAGTATTGGGGTCAGCCGGACGTTGAAGATGATATCAAATTAGTTTTCAACAGCGGTATGGAACTAAATGCAAATACTGAACTTTATGCATTTGGTACATATGCTGAAAGAACAACTACTGGTGGTTTCTTCTATCGTAACCCTACTAACCGTGGCGGAGTATATCGTGGTGATTTAGTTGATGCCACAACAGGTGCTTTGGATCCAAACGGTGTTGCATCAATACGTGTTGGTGACTTAGACGGTCTTGGAACTGGCGGATCATGTCCTGCAGGTATTCCTTTAGATGGACTTCTTCCAGATCCAACTGTTTTGGCTCAGGTAGTTGCAGATGATAACTGTTTCTCATTCGTTGAAGCAATCCCAGGTGGATTTGTTCCACGCTTTGGAGGCGATCTTCGTGATATGGGTATCAGTGCTGGTGTTCGTGGCGACATGGACCTAGGAAATGGTCTTTCTTATGATCTATCTGTTACACACGGTACATCTAAAGTTGAATTCTTCATCACCAACACAGTTAATGCTTCATTAGGACCAATAGCTGGTTCAGGAAACAGAGAAGTTGTTCGTGACTTTATACCAGGTGGACAAGAGCAAATCGAAACAGTTCTTAATGCTGACTTTGGTTATTCACTTCCAATGGCGGAGTGGGCTTCAGACTTAAATATTGGTTTTGGTGGTGAATACCGCAAAGAAACATTCGACCTATTTGCAGGTGGACCAAACTCATATGCGTTAGGTCCTTTGGCAGATCAAGGTTTCTCATCAAGCTCAAATGGTTTTGGTGGCTTCCCTAACAGTTCATCAAACTCACAGGACGCCTTCGCTGGATATGTTGATCTTGAAGGTGATATTACCGACGCTCTTACATTAGGAGCTGCTTTACGTTACGAAGATTATTCTAACTTTGGTGATACTTTAAACTATAAAGTAGCAGCGTTATATAAAGTAAATGATAATGTTCGCCTTCGTGGTACATATTCGACTGGTTTCCATGCACCAACAGGTGGGCAAGCTAACATCACAAACGTTACTACTCAAAACGTAAATGGTCAGCTTGTTGATCAAGGAACACTTCCTTTGAATACACCAGCTGGTCAATTAGCTGCAGATTACATACAATCAACTACTGGTGAACGTCCAACACTTACAGCTGAAGATGCTCGTAACATCTCATTAGGTATAGCATTTAACACCGGTGGATTTAACTGGACTGTGGATTACTTTAACATTGATGTTAAAGACCGTGTTGCATTAGGTGCAAATGTTGACTTCTTGGATGCTCTTCAAGCTGCTGGTGCAACTGCCGGAACAATAGGCGGTGCATTAACTGAACTTGACGCAGCAGGAACAATAAACCGTACAGACTTTGTTGGTCTTGATGATTTGCTTCAGTTCCGTTTCTTCTCAAATGCATTTGATACAAGAACTCAAGGTATTGACATCAAAGGCGATTACGACTTTGAAATGGCAGGTGGCGACTCTACACTTATAGTTGCTGCTAACTGGACTGACACAGAAGTGACTCGCCAGGGACCAATTTCTAACGGCCGTGTTAAATCTCTTGAAGACCTGCTTCCGAATGTAAAAGGCTCAGCTACACTTCTTCATTCTCAAGGAATGTGGAATGGTATGGTTCGCGCTAGTTACTATGGTAAGTGGGATGACACCGGTAACGGCGTTGATGGTGTAAGCTCGGAAATTATGATCGATGCTGAAATCGGTGCAGAGGTTTATGAAGGTGTTGAACTTATGATTGGTGCTAATAACATCTTTGATAACTACCCTGATGAAAACCCAGGAAAAGGTGGCTCTGGTCAACTTTATCCTGAAGCCTCACCAACTGGTTTTTCTGGTGGTCAATATTACATCAAAGCTCGCTACACATTCTAAGCGACTCGTAATTTTTAAATACTTAAGCCTTGGTTTCGACCAAGGCTTTTTTTTTAGTAATTATCTAAACGTTAATTATAGTTCTTTTACCAAATTCCTAAACTTAATAATTTGGCTCTTAATTCTGATGGCAAGTTGATATATTGTGCATCATTACTAATATCTTTTGGTACATCTTCAGGTTTCAAATAACGCCAACCCTGAAAAGCGCGCCTGGGGCTAGGATTTACTGGAATTATTTTAGGATTCATTAATATAGAACAAGCTCGTCTACCATCTCTTGTTTTGGTTTCTTCTAAAGCTACAATCTCATTTCTACATTGAATAAAACCCTTAATTACCCAATAAATAGAGCCGCCCTGTAATAACTCTTCTTTATTTTTTGGAAACATACGTGTCCGATGTTCATGAAAAGGAGAAAGTCCTCTCTGAACCCGGCGGCGAACAACTAATTTTTGCCAATCTCTAAGAGTTGATATCGTTTCAGAGCCAACAGATAATTTTTGTAAATGTATTGTCATTATATGAACACGTATAAATATTAGTTAGTGATTATCTTTAAGTTTGTACCAAGGTAAACAAACTATAATAATATAAAAACAGCTAATGCTAAGAATATAAAAAAGCCTATTATATCAGTAACTGTAGTAACAAATACAGACGAGGAAACGGCAGGGTCTGCTCCAAATTTCTTAAGACCCAGAGGAACTAATATTCCCGCAAGCCCTGCAAATATATGATTGATAATCATAGCAACAAAAGCAACCATGGAAAGTTTTAAATCTTGGAACCAAATATAAGAAATTAATCCCAAAGAAAATGCAAAAATAAAACCAATGATCATAGCAGCAATCGCTTCACGCTGGACTGAGCGCCAGGCTGTTTGATTAGTCAAATCTTTTTCTGTTAAATTACGAACTGCAACGGTCAGAGCCTGAGTTCCCGCATTTCCTCCCATTGATGCAACTATTGGCATAAGAATAGCAAGAGCAACAATCTGTGTTATAGCATAATCAAACTGTGCAATTACTATTGAGGCCAGAATCGATGTTATTAAATTTATAAACAACCAAGGAGCTCTGGCTCTTACAATATCAAAAGATGTATCTGTCAGACTTGCCTCAGTAACACCGGCTAACGCAAGAATATCTTCTTTATTTTCATTTTGAATAATTTCAATGATATCATCAACGGTCATAATTCCTGATAATCTTCCATGATCATCAACAACAGGGGCTGAAATTAAATTATATTTTTCAAATAAATATGCTGCCTCTTCTTGATCCATACTCTGACTTATTTTTATTATAGAACTGTCCATAATATGACTTAAAGGTGTATCTCTTGTTGACCTCATAATTGTAGAAAGCGGTACATAACCTATCGGCATAAAATGAGTATCTATAACCCAAATATTAAAAAACAAGTCAGGTAACTCTCTACCGTCTTCTCTCATATGCTCTATAGTATCACCCACCGTCCAAAATGGGGGGGCTGCAACAAATTCGCGCTGCATTAATCTACCAATAGTCTCCTCATCAAACCTTAATGATGCTTCTAGTGTGGCACGGTCATAGGGCTTTAAGGCCTTAAAAACTTCTTCTCGTTGCGCATCTTCCATTTCTTCGATAATTTGTGTGGCATCATCGTTATCAAGCTCAGTAATAGCTGACGCTAATTTTCTTGAGGTTAAAAGAGGTAATATATCCTCTACTATTTCATCCTCAAGCTCCGCTAAGACATCGGCTGATATAAGTTTAGGCGCAGTCTGAATCACAAACTCTCGTTGCTCAGATGTAAGTTGTTCAAATTGGTCAGAAAAATCTGCAGGGTGGAGTGAAGTTAATTGATCCTCTAAATTACTTTTATCTAATAATTCAAAAGCTAATAATATTTTATTTTCAGAGTTTTCAGAAGGTAATATAATATTGGGTTTTTCCATTACTTTCTCCGATTACGCTTAAAAAAATTATGGGTTATATATCTTCTATGTCTTGCTTACTTTTAGCTAAAAGGTCAATAAAGCATATGGAATTTAGTCTTATAACAATTGCATCTGGCTTTATACTTGTATTATTTTCAATGGCTTTAGGCTGGATTGATTATAGAACTCACCGTCTTCCAAATAAACTTACGTTTTCTTTAATGCTTGTTGGTTTATTAAATGGGTACATAACAAACAAAGCAATAGAAAGCTTTATTGGCCTTGCACTCGGTTATTTAATATTTTTTAGTTTGGAGTATTTTTATAAAATTATAAAAAACAAAGAGGCTATAGGTCGTGGTGATGCCAAGCTTTTAGCCGCCGGCGGCGCATGGTGTGGGTGGATTGGTCTCCCATACATAATATTGATAGCTAGCAGTACAGGGTTATTGGCTGTACTATTTTTTAAAAAAAATTTACTCAAATCAAATGGACATATTCCATTTGGTCCTTTTCTTGCATTTGCTATAACTATGGTCTGGATCTCAAGCACTTACATTTGGTAACCGTAGTTATATATTTTAAAGCCAAGTCCCCTGCTCCATCAGGCTATAATCAGAACCTAGTTTTTCAAACCCAAAAAGTGGGAGTACTAAATCAGCATAGGGGTCTAAAGTTTTTACCAGTACTTTGAGGGTATAATTACCATTCATTGATAGTCTAATATCAGCAGTGATGGTTTGATTACCTTCTTCACCAATTAAACGAGAAAAAATATCACCATTATTGCATGAAATTTGACCTGATAATAAAGGCCCTGCCCAGTTCCATTTTAAAGCATTTTTCATTAGAAAATTAGTCGAAAAGTTCCCCTTAGACGTTATGCAGCCTTGTTTATTCCAAAAAATTTCATCCAAATTAATTTTAACTTGCCCGTTAAGACCCTGAAGTCGTCCATCACGGGTGGGAAGCTTAGATAGCTGTCCAATAAAGTTAATATTTTTAAATATGTTTTGCGAAGCATCTCCAGAAATAGTCATAGACGGGGAAATAGTTTGAAAGGAAAATGGCAATTGGTTTTCCAAGTAATTTTTTATATCAAGCTTAATATGTACATTCCCTATGTCCCGTAAGTTCCATAAATGACCTTCCCATACAGAGCCGGATGCATCCACTTCTTTAAATCCATATTTTTGAATTACCCCATTAGCAAACCATGATAATGGCATGTGCAATACTAATGCAAGAATGCACCCTAAAGAGGCAAATAAAATGTATAGCTTTTGCATTATACTATTTATCATTAAGCGGGGTAGATTGGCCTTTATCTAAAAGATAGTCATCTATTTTTGAACTAGAACGCTGAGATTGTAGCATATCCTCTCTCCTAGCTCGGCTTAAAAGTTCTTGGGTAAGAGGACGAGCATCGGAAGCACTTCTGATTATTTTAGGGCGTAAAAACACCATCAAATTAGTTTTTTTACGCGACTTTCCTTTTGACTGAAAAGCTCTTCCAACTATTGGCAAGTCACCCAAAAATGGAACCTTTGAAAAATCAATCTGCTCGTCATCCTGAAGCAATCCACCCAGAACAATAATCTCTCCATCATTAGCGAGAACAGTTGTAGCAATTTCACGCTTATTTGTCACAAAATCAGAAGATAATGATGTAATTGCGCCAGCAATTGACGAGACTTCTTGTTTTATTTCAAGTCGAATAACGTCTCCTTCAGATATTTGAGGCAAGACTTCAAGTTTAATACCAACCTCCTTTCTTTCAAAGGTTCTGAAAGGATTAATATTGTTTGAACCCATACCTAAACTTTCGCCTGTTGTAATAGGTATCTCTTGGCCAACTAGAAATGTAGCAGGAACATTATCCAATGTTGTAACAAATGGCGTAGATAAAATATTTGAATCTTCATCGGTTTCAAGTGCATTAATGACAACAGAATATAACATGTCATTATCAACGCCGCTTAAGCCAGCTAATCCGCCATCTGAACCTGCTAATGAATTAAGTAAGTTAGCTTGTTCTATAGTATCAAATCCGTCTTGTGCCCCTGCAGCCAATGCAGCTACTCCAAGAATATTTGGAGCTGATCGCGAAAAATTTGATGATAAAAGAGGAACACTACTGCCATTTAATCCAGCTAATGCAAATTGTACGCCAAGCTCTTTAGCTGTTGTATCTGAAATCTCAACAATAATAGCCTCAACTAAAACCTGAGGGCGGCGCACATCCAACCTTCTAATTATTTGCTCTAAAGCAACTTGTGTTTCACCAGAAGCACTTATTACCAAAGTATTGCTCTCTGCATCATAAGCTACCGTAGGTAAAGACTGCCCCTCAATTTGGTAATTAGGCAAAAGATTCACAAGCAAATCAATTATGGAAGCGCCATCGGCATATCGAAGGGGGACAATACTAACAGCCCCCCTTGGATTAACACTACCATCTTCCAATGCATTAAGTATGCGCTTTAATTTTATTAAATCTGCTTTAGTTCCTTCGATAACAATACTGTTTGAACCAGGCACTGCTACAACATTATAAGTAGGTTTCGCACCCCCTAAACTCTTTAAAACTTCTTCAGCATCTGAAGCTAAAAGATTTTTTAACCTAATCGTTTCAATCTCCGAATCTTTAACATCTAATACTTTAACAATTTCACGGGCTTTTCTTAAGTTCTCAGGAAAGTCAGTAATAACTAATACTTTACCTCCTGGGCTTGCTGTAAGCTGGCCCTGNCTATGCATAACAGGTTTAATTAAGCGTGCAGCCTCAGAGGCTTCGTTATTTTGTAACTTTATAACAATTGTTGCAAATCTTCCATTAAATCCATTGCCAGTCGTAAAAGGGGCATCTTGAGCTGCGCCCTGGATTAATGTAATGCGATATTCACCAGTGGCAGTACGAACAACGGTATAACCATGAACCCGCATAACATCTTTAAATACTTCAAAGACCTCCCTTTTTGATAAAGATTGCTCAGAAGAAATCGTAACTTTACCCTGCACCCGAGGGTCAACTATAAAGGTGTTCCCAGTAACTATAGAAACATCATTAATAAAGGCTCTAATCTCTGCCTCCTGCATAGTAATAAGATGATCACCATTACTATAGGCAGGAGTATTAAACCCAGTAAAAATAATTAAACATGAAAGCAAGGCAATGTAAAATTTTTGTTTTATTCTCATGATTGCAATCCAATTTTTATTTTTTCTGTCTGACCATTTCTAATTATTGTCAAAACAACATTACCACTTTTTTTCGACTGCTCAAATAGTTTAACAAAGTTTGGACTCCCAACAGTAATATCAACACCGTCTATTGCAGTAATAATATCTTCCTTTAAAAAACCAAATTTTATTAAATCCATATTAGGTTGGTTCGGCTTAATTGAGTATCCCATCAACTTACCTGCGTTGTTGACCCTTCTTAAAGAAACATTTTGAAACAAAAGACTAACATCAAAATCAGAACTTTTACTCATCAAGCTGTCTTCGCTTAAGCTTATATTTTTTTTAGAAGCGTTATATTTATCGCTTAGGCCTGTTATTTCTCCCCTGTCAAAGGTAAGTCTTTGTATTTTGCCATCAACATCTATAATTATATAATTTTTCTGAACAGATTGCAGGAAAACGCCAGGGTATATTAATTCTCCTACTTTATAGCTTTTATCTTTTTCATCTGACTTTTTTAAAATGGCAGAACCATTAGGTCCTGCTATCATACCCGTAAGAATTAAGTTTAAAGTTGTTTCAGGAGCGTCCTGTTCAATTTTCATTTGGATATTAGACTCTACAGCTGATTTTCTATTAAAAGGATCAACCTCAAATTTAAAAATTTCTTTATCTGGGGTTAAACTACTTTCATTTTTTTTAATCTCTAGTCTAGAAGGCATCCAAGCAGACGATGGAGAAATATAACTAATAATTGATTTAGCTAATACATAAAAAATAGCACAAACAATTATTAAGCTTGTAAAACGAAATGCAGGTGTAATTAACTTTTTCATTAAACTAATATCACTATCATAGATAAATACATCTAATTTACTCTTTTAAAGTTGTACCAGAAGCGTTGGTTTCGATTGATTGTAAATATTTTGGTCGCTCGCGCATACCCCCGCTGACTTGTTCATATGCATATCCCATTGATATCACTTCTTTGTCTTTCCCCGCCCCGCTAATAAAAGAGAGGCCCGTTGGTAAGTTTTTGTAAGTCCCCATCGGTACAGTAATATGCGGATAACCTGCAATAGCTGGAATCCAACCTGCACCTGTACCCCCTGGATAAGTGTCTCCATACATATGGTCTATTAAAAATGTTGGAGCGGCACTTGGGGTCGTAAGAAAATCAACGTTATATTGCTCCATTAGCTTATCAATACCATTTTTTCGAGTTGCATTCAGTATTAATTCCAATGAATTCTTATAGTCTTCGGAATTTAAATCTTCTAATTTTTCAGATGCTAAAAATATAGATTGGTCAAATATTTCAAGTTCTCTCAAATCTTTTTTATTAAATTCAATTAAATCTTTAAGGCTTCTTACCTCAACATCAGGGTTAGTAGTGGAAAGGTAATTATTGAGTGTTGATTTAAATTCATACTTCAAAACTTTATAGGCAGCTTCAAAAAAACCTTCGCCAGGCTCCCAGGACTCTATTTCCACAAAATCAAATCCTTTGGCTTTTAACTCTTCGATAGCTTTATCAAAGTTATTATTAACTCCAAAGTTATTACCCTTTGCAAAATTTAATATTCCTATAGTTGTATTCTGTGGAACAATCTTATCTAAACCACTTACATAGCTACCATCATTGTCTGTCATCGCATCCATCATTATGGCTGCCCCTTCAACAGTAAGTGTCATCGGACCGGCTGTGTCTTGTGTAGAAGAAATCGGAATGATATGTTTTTGAGATAAGAGGCCTACAGTCGGCTTAAAGCCAACTATTCCGTTCATGGTTGATGGACATATAATAGATCCATTGGTTTCAGTTCCTATAGCCGCTGCAACAATACCTGATGCAACCGCAGCACCGCTACCAGAACTTGATCCACAGGGCGAACGGTTAAGCACATGAGGGTTTTTTACTTGCCCTCGAACTGAGGACCAGCCACTCGTTGATGATTCAGATCTAAAATTAGCCCATTGCGATAAATTAGTCTTACCTAGAATTACTGCGCCACTATCTCTTAGTTTCTTCACCACAGGAGAGTCACGATTGTTTTTATTATTTTTTAAAGCCCAACTTCCCCCAGTAGTAGGCAGGTCATCTTTTGTCTCTACATTATCTTTTATAAGAATAGGTTTCCCATAAAGAGGCCCATATTCTTTATTCTCTTCCATTTTAGCATCCAGTTTTTGAGCTATTTCTAATGCTTTTGGGTTTACAGAAAGAACGCTTTGTAGGTTAGGGCCTCTTTTATCTATATTATCAATTCGAGCTAATGCTTTTGAAACAAGTTCTTCTGATGAAAATCCACGCTCTGACAATACTGGAGCGAAAGTATTAGCATCAATTCTCTCCTGAAGCTCTGATTTTACTTCGATACATCCTGATAAAATAATAATCGATGTAACCAGCAAAGAATATTTATTTAACTTCATATAGATACCTAATTTAAAAATTAGATTAAAGCCGATTTTTAAATTATTTGAAAGGGTTAAGCTAAGAAATTCTTAATTAAAGAAAACCTAAGTTTTTTTCGCTAAAGTTATTTAAATTAGGCAAGGCATCATTTAATTCGTTTTGATCTAAGCCAAACCAGCCCCCAAGTGTAGCAGCATACTGATCAACAGAAGTAGATGGAATTAACCTTCCTCGGTCACCTGTATAAGCGAGATCACTTCTATCATAGAGTGGTATTTCACCATATATTTTTTGGCCTTTGACAGCGCCCCCAACAACAAGGTGATGGGCCCCCCAACCATGATCCGTACCATCACCATTTTCAACAGCTGTTCGGCCAAAATCTGATGCTGTAAAAAGAGTAACTTGGTCTGATAAACCCATCTCGGCCATAGCGTTTTGAAAGGCATTAATTGAAGTTGATATCTGGGTTTCTAATCTGGGCATATTGGTGTGCTGATTATCATGAGTATCAAATCCGCCTATCGCAACGTAAAATATTTGTCTCCTGACATTAAGGTTATTGCGCGCTGAAATTGTATTAGCTACGGTTCTTAATTGATTGCCAAGGTGACTATCAGGAAATTGAGTGTTAATTCCAACGGAGTTATTTAAAGCGGATTTANAAGTTTCNANATTTCTNANNGCACGACCATTGATATCGATAAGGTCTTTTCCAAATAAATTATCTGAAGTTACACCCGTCGCGTTAAGGTGATCTCTAAGAGCATTAATAGCTGTATTAGAGGAGCTTCCCGTTCCTAAACGCCAATTTTGCTCTAAAATATTCGCAGAGCTAGGGCTTCCCTTTGCTAAAAACTGTCGAACATTCGTGCTTGATAAAAATACATCATTGCCGCTTGTCGATATAGCTGAAAACACTGGGTCTGAAGAAACATCAGCCGCAAGAATAGGCTCTAAAAGGCGCCCGCCCCAACCACTTTGTGTACCTTCCGTTCCAAAGCTCATCCAAGTAGACTGCTGATCATTATGCGAAAATAGCCGCGTAGGAAGTTGAACCGATCCATTATTCATACTTGTACGGTTTGTGGGCTCTATTAATGGGCCAACGTTGCCCACAATTGCGGCTTGGCCTGTATTAAATAAGTTTTGCAATTCTGGTACACCAGATGAAAATCCAAATTTACGTCCTCCTAAATTGCTATTAAGGGCGTTAATCTCTAATATGTTGTCAATATCTCGGGACGAATTTCCGCTGCCAACACCATAGGCTTCAAACATTCCAGGCCTCACACTTGCGAGTGCGTTGTATGATGGAAGGTCTTTTGGTAAGATAAAATCCATACTATCCATGCCGCCCTTAAGAAACACGCACACAAGAGCCTTGTAACCATTAACTTCGGCTGAAAAAGCATTCAAGCTACCCATTGCGGCCAATAACCCAGTACTGGCTGAGAATCCAAGGGCACTTGAGGATTTTAAAAACCGTCTTCTGTTGATATATGACATTTTACCCTACCTTATAATGCTAACGAAAACTCGGTTGATGTAACAGCAACAAAGACTGCTACTGCGACGCGATTCCATCGATCATCAGCAGTATTATCTTCATGGTCTAACCGAATAGGCATTTCATTTAAGATTGTAACTATTCGTTCTTTTGTTGCATTTTTCATCATCCCTCCAAGTAGAAGAGTATCCAAATGCTCGGATAATTGGTCGGGCGTGTCCGCTAATGTAACTTCATAGCTATAATCAGGTACAAAGCTATCAATTGACGGGTCTCTAAATGGCGAACTATTAAAAACATACTCTAACATCCAGTCATTATAACCTATAACAGAGCCCTCATGCATGATTTGCAGCTCAGGTGCTGTAAGTCCTTCATTTCCGCTATATGTTTGAGGGGCAATGAATCCTGGGCGGTAAAAATTAAAAACTGAGGGTGATTGAAAGGGTTGTTGACCTAGCCCCTCATTACTACGGGCATGAAATAAAAGAGCCCATTCATTTTCTGCAAACACATTACCCACATCAAAAGCTCTAGCCCAGTGAATAAATCTTAAAACTGGCTCCCTTATCTTTCCATCAGTATTTAATTTATCTTCGTCATTAAAAAATTGCTCATCGAGCAAGATAGCTGCTAAAGTTGCCTTTAGGTCACCCCTGTTTCCTAGTCCAAACTGAACATTATCTACAGATGTGTAACTACCAGTTTCGAAAGCAGTTGCTACGCGCTCTATATATTCAGGGGTTGGACTACTAGCTGTAAAACGCTGGATTAGGCGAGTGGCAATAAAGGGAGCAAGATTTGGGTGCTCAAATATATGATCAATCGCTTGATCTATTGCAGTATCACCATCAACGTAAGCACCGATTGTTTTACCCAGAAATTTTTTTTCATTTTTACTATGATAATTTTGATACATTACCAAAGGAGAGGCTTGATCATAATCATCACAATTCCAAAAATCTGATCCTTCACAGCTCAATCCTGTAAATACTCTCGCAAGCCCCACTATATCCTCATTAGTATAAGTTTCTACAGGATTTCCATTTACTAATTTTTGGGATCCATCCATATTTAGCTCGGTAACACCAAGTGTGAAAAGTTGTAGAAATTCTCTTGCGTAGTTTTCATCTGGGGTTTGAAGTGGGTTTCCGTTGGAAGTATCCCTATTACGGAAATATGTTAAAAAATTAGCCATCGCTGGAGTATAAGTAATCTCTTTCAATAACTCTTTGTAGTTACCAAATGCATGCTTGTATAGCGCGTCAACATAATGCGCATTAATACGTT
>JGI20158J14315_10000347_pt1 | contig 34155 bp, 45 predicted proteins | sample COG_08_FD_14315 | JGI IMG/M metagenome (IMG submission 14315)
ACAAGATAACATAAACGCTGTGAGCAGGATTTGAACCTGCGCGGGCATAGCCCATTTGATTTCAAGTCAAACTCCTTAACCGCTCGGACATCACAGCCAAGCCTCCATCGAGGATTGAACTCGAGACCTTCTGATTACAAGTCAGACGCACTACCACTGTGCTATAGAGGCTTCAAAAAAATTTAAAGGCATCATCGGGGATCGAACCCGAATTGCACGCTTCAAAGGCGCGCGTCCTAACCAATTAGACCATGACGCCATACCGTGCTCCCCAATTGTTAGTCCACCCAATCCCCTCCGTTATTCTACGTCTTACGGAGCCCAGGTCCCTTATGAGGGGTCCCAGTCTCTCCCTACGCCCGTTACCTATCGTCAATGCGTTAGCACCAGGTCAGTTTAACTAACAATTTCCGTGCTCCCCGTATCCGTGCTCCCCGTAATCCTGCCCAGATTTGAACTGGGTTCCGACAAAGCGGTAGTACCGACTACATTCAGGATTTGTTGCTGTCAACATTTTAACGAGCCCGCTTAGACCACTTGCATACTAAGGCATACACCCTAGGCAGGATTCGAACCTGCGACGCCTTTCGGCCGGAAGATTTTGAGTCTTAATGTTATAGTGAATAGCTGTGTGTTGACAAATGGCGTATCCGTGCTCCCTGACATCTTATCTTGGCTACCTTTTAAATCGCCTATATCTTGTCTGTGTGGTTTTGATAAGTCCACCAACTTCATAGCAAGAACGGGATTTGAACCCGTGTGGGACTTTCGTCCACCGGCTCTTAAGGCCGGCCCCATCGACCAGACTAGGGGACCTTGCTGCGAGTCACTCTGCTGAATTCATTATTAAGATAAAAGTTCTTTTTGGTTTTATAGCTGTATGAATCCATTTGGGAATTTTTTAATTGCTCCCTACGGGGCTTGAACCCGTGACCTTCGGCTCATAAGACCGATGCTCTGCCAATCTGAGCTAAAGGAGCGGTTGCTGATTTCTTTAAACTATAAAATAGTGCTGTGTGAAATCATTCACGCCTTGCTCGCGTGCTACATCCTTTTAGTAGTCTACTGATAGGTTCAATTTTCTGCAACTTTTCTGCAATGCTGTGACCTTGCTATTTACACTCACCCAAATAAATAACACACTATAATTTTAAGTATGTTTTCGCATTAAATCTTTTTATTTTTAAAGCTTAATATTTTACTCTTTCATATATGTAATATGGAATGTTTGATTTGTTTTGAAAATTTATTTGAAGATAGTAAATATACAGCATGCAAATTTTGCGAAATGCGCGTTCATACAGAATGTTATAAAAAATGGCAAAAGAAAAGTGGTTGCAGAAAAAAATGTATTATGTGTCAACAAAAAAATTGTTTAATAAATGTAAATAAATCATCTACTTGTTTAGATTGGTTTAAACGATGCGTTTATAATGAAGACTATGTTTTGTTAGATGATAAGTAATAGTTTATAAAAAATAATTTTCAAATTATAATATAAACTATGAAAAAAACTGTAATGGTAAGTCGCAAAAGCACGGATCTCGATGAAGGTGAAAAGATATGGCATAAACAACAAGAAACTATTTTAAAAAAATGGAGTGAAATAGGTAGTTCATATCGATTCATGCACGATAGATCGTATACTAAATATAACACACAAAACTTTCGATTTGCTTTGCCAGTAATCGTGATAAGTACAATTACAGGTACGGCTAATTTTGCACAGGGAACATTTCCTGTTTCTTGGCAACCATATGTACCTTTAGGCATAGGATTTTTAAATTTGTCAGCCGGTTTATTGACTACCGTTGCTCAATTTTTGCGCGTTTCAGAGCTTTTGGAAGGGCACCGAGCTGCCGCCATTGCTTATTCCAAATTTAGTAGAAATATATCGGTTGAACTTTCTTTACCTAGAGATGAAAGAACCATGGGTGGTACAGAATTTGTTAACAGTTGTCGTAATGAACTCGATCGTTTAATTGAACAAACACCAAATATTCCTTTGGAAATTATCAGGCAATTTGGAAAACGATTTGAAGATACCGAATTTATGAAACCTGAAATTCTTAATATTACCTCTGTTGAAGTCTATCGCGATGATAAAAAGCAAAAAGCAAAAGAAAGATTGGAAGAAATTAAACAGGAAGAAAAAATACGGAAACAATTGCTTGAAGGAGAACAATTAAGACGTAATTCTATTTTATCTGAGATCATGAGAGAGCAAAAATTACAGCAAGAAATGAATCAAAAACAAGTTGAATTAACGAAAAAAAGGAAAAAAGAAAGCGTAGGCATTGGTTCTGTTGAAAATAGTATGAAAAAACTGATTTCAAAACTACAAAATGCTGATAAAAACAATGATATTTTAACTCCTAGTAGTTCCGACCAAAGTGGCGATGAAAAATCTCCTATAAATACATCTTCTAGTAAATTAAAAACCTCTGTAGAAGATATTGATACTGTAACAATTGATGTATTAAGTAGTGTAAAAGAAGAGATAAGTACACCTCCGGATATTTCAATAGTTATCGATGATGCTACTACAGAAGAACCCGTAAATAACGTGGTACTTAATATTCAAGATACTTCCGGAAATGATATTCAAGATACCTCAGGAAATGATATTGAATAAGTAATTACTATAGAATAAATAATATGAATAATATCATATATTTGTATATATGTTAACTGCAAATCTTTGTATCGATCATTATAAATATTTGCCATCAGAAATATATTTAATTATAGTAAATTTTTTGTACTATCCCCACGAGCTTCCGTATCAGGAAAGGAAAAACTATAATCACGCTCTTAAAAGTTTACCCAAATTATTCGTATATCCCGGAGCCAGAATGATTTTTACAAATGCTACAAAACCATTCAGAATGTGCAAATTTGTTTATATGCTTTATCATGCAAAAAAAAAGCCCGATGAGCGTATTTTAGTTATTGAGTATGTTCCTTTCAAGATTGAAGCTGAAACTCAAACTGTTGAATATGGAGATAGTTTTTTATTAGTGGCTAAAAACATGAGGAATAGATATATGCAAAATATTATTGATCAAAGCCATCTTCAAACAGAGATGCTAAATACGATACTATAAGTATTAATCCTAGGAGAATTAGTGTAGGAGCATCTGACTTACTCTGGAGCTCTGCTAGAGTCATATTGTTAACGTGGTGCATTTGGTTTATGGTTGGTGCTATGGTGATAAGCATTGAATACTTTTAATTGTTCTAAATTAAAAGTATTCAATTTTTCATTTTCTTTTTCATGTATTTTTTTATTTTTGTCCATAAAGAGTTTTTAATTCCTTCATTTACTTCTTTATCGAATTTTTTAAAAGCCTTAATCTTACAATGGCCTTTTGTTTCTTCCGATAGTTTAGTTAGTTCTTTATCTTCTATACCCGTTCCAAATAAAAATTTTAGAAAATTAAAATTATTTTTTAAGGCTTTTTTTTGGATATAAAATTGCTTTATAAATCCTACTATTATTGTTACTATTAAGCCACTTATCACAATAGATTCAAAGTTTCTATACCAATCAGCATTATCTTTTTCTTTTGAGCCAAATGTCTTTTTTCCCTTTGATATCCAATATTGTTTGTTAATATCTAATACAACTACAAACATCATGATATTCATTATTAATCCCCACCAGGTCATTGGTGTTGGCCAAAAAGGTATACTGAAAAAAGCCCACATATCTCCTGATTTTGCTATAATATTGAATAAAAGCAACGCAACACCCGCCAGTAACATACTTAATACCGTTGGTACCGCTCTTCTTGTGGATCTATAACTTTCAGCTGAAACAATAAAGATATTTATTAAAAAAACAAAAAATATAACAATTTGTGTTTGATAGACTTCTGTTGTTTGTAAATATCTTGATTTGCATCCAAAAATACTATATACATTTAGTACTCCCAAAGTAATACATATCAAAATAACTGCGGTTTTAAATACATGTAGACTTGATTGGAATAGAGGTATAAATGATGGTTTTCCGTGTTCTCCTCTATCTGTATAAATATAACCCTCTTCCGCCGCTGTTATAACCCCATCACCGTTGGGATCTTTATTCGGAGAAAATCCCCATTGACATTTCATTCCTTGACATAATTTTACCTCTGTTTCACTTACCATTTCTTAGTTACTATATAAATAGATAATTATTGATATTTACTTATATAGTCTAGTCTAGTTTAGTTTTCTCACTTTTCCAAGTGTTTTATCTATCTCCTGATTTTCTTTAACCGCTAATTTCTTTCTTATATTTTTTTTAAGTTTTTTTCCCTTAAATGATAATGAACCCAAAGCAATGAATCCTGAAATCGCTATCCAAAAAATTAATAATCCACTAAATCCTTTGGCGCCAGATACAGGCTCTGACTTTGTCATTTTATCATATTTTTTAAATAATTCAGATGTACATAGTTCTGCTTTTCTTGTTTTGGCACCTTTCAATATCATGGGAGCCCCAAATAAAAATGATATAAATTCAAAATTTTTACCATACATTTTTTTTGATTGTTTTATAGCTTTGTAAAATCCAATTATCGCGACTATTGCAATTACTCCCATTAATCCTAACTCAATCCATTTAATAGAATCTATCTCATTTTTACCAGCGCTTACAGCATGAGATGCCATCAAATATCTTCTCATATCATCTGCTATATATAATAGTATTAGGGGCCAAACAATCACCCCAAAATAAGTTAGAGGTCCTGGCCAATATAATGGATGTTTATCAAACCATACTTCGCCCAACCTCGCAATTATATTATAGAAAATAAGACATACAATTGATAATATTAATTGTCTATTAGGATCGGATAAAATAGAAACTGTGTATCCACCTAAATTAATTATAAAATAAATAATGAAAAATATTACAAATTGTTTATTAAACCAAAATTTTGGCGAAAATAAATACTGTGTTTTACATCCTAATGGAGAGAAACCAATTCCATTTACTAAAAATAATGAAATAATTACTAGAGCTTTGAATAACGGTAATATATTTAATAATATTCTTTTATGAAATGGTGCAGCCTCTCCAGGATCTTCCTCCACATACCCTGCAATTTTTGTTAAAGCAGTCCACGGTCCACTTAAGTATGATTCTTCTTCTTTTACATTAATATTAGACTCTTGTTGTTGTTTTAATAAAACTTGTTCATCCATTCTACTTATAAATTAAAAAGATAATTATTCTATCATAAGATAATCAGTGTATTCAGCGCTTTCACTTTCTATTTTGATACATTCCACTTCTTCAATATTTCTTGCATCCTGCATTTTTTCATCATTTCTATATTCAACCCAATATTTTGTTTGTGGTATTTTTTTATTTTGATCATTGATCCACGCGTTCATTGTTTTTAAAAATTTGAATTCCTTCCATGCCCCGTAATCATATTTGCTTGCGGTTCTATCATACCATGCTATACGTATCTCTCTACCCGTCATTTATATAAGCTTTTATAAAAAGCTTTACCAAAATTAAGGTTTTATAAAAAGTTTTATAAAATTGAAGTTTTTTTTTGAATAAATCTATATCAACATTAACAACAACTTTCTTCAACAACTTTTAATTGCTTAATCTACAAATATGGTATATCTTTACACACAAATGATTGACGCGTGGTTTAATAATGAGAATACTGACTGGATGGTGGGCACGGATGATGCTCGTGATATCTGGTGTACTTTGATCGAGTACCTATCCTCTCGTACTCACGAACAGAGGCGGGCTGATGAAGGTGATCCAATCAAAAACTGGTATCTAGATATTTGGAATATCGTTGATAAGGGAGAAACTACGCCTCCTCCAGATTTTGATACTATTGTTGATATCATTTACAGTGATGTATTTGATAGAAATATTACTGAGGACAAGTTTGCTAGCATCTTCAATATCGCTCCTGTCCCTCTTCAGTATTGTTTCATCGACTTCATTTCAAGTGATAATCAACAGCATCAGCATTACGCAGGCGAAACCTATGGTAACTATGATTCGGACTATGAACCTGAAGAAACACCTGGTCGTATATTCGATTGGCCAAATGAAGAAGCGCCCGCTGTAGACGGAGAACAAGGTGTCATTGATCTCACTAGAGATGAGACCGATGATGAGACCGATGATGAGACCGATGATGAGACCGAAACTGAATCTGAAATCGATTCCATGCCTGAACTGGTTAGTGCTAGCGATACAGAAAGTGACCTCGATGGCTATGAAACTGAGGCAACCGTAATTGTTGACAACGACAATTGTGAAGATATTGATCGAATTGAACTTCTAACAAATGTATGGCACGAAATTGAATTTCCGTGGCAAAATAGCACGACACCACGTGAATATTTTGAGACAATTCACGGCTATGCATATCACTCAGATGATGAATCGGATTCCGATTCAGATTCTGATGTTGAAAACGAATCAGATTCCGATGTTGAAAACGATCAAGATATTTCCAACAGCTTGGCACCGTGCGTTGGACAGCGGAGAAGAGTGATGTATCCTCAGAGCATTTGGATTTAGATGACTTAATATATAATAACTAATAAAAAAATACACTTTTTATTCGTTTGCAAGGTCAGCTATACGATATCATTATTTAAACTTAATTTAAACTTAATTTAAACTCTTTTATAGCTTCTTCATGTTGACTAGGTACAGTGTTATACCATCTCACAATTACTTCTCGATGTTTAGTAGGCAAGCAAATACTATCGGATTTGTCAATTCCAGTAATTTCTCCTACTTTATTGAAAAGTAGTACTTTATCAAGAGGATTTACGTGGCCCGAAGCAAAACCTATTTTTATATGGTCTATAATCAGATTAAGAATTGTTCTTGGAAAAGTATAATCCACTACTTTAGCTTCGTGTTCTTCGATTGAAATTGTAGTTTCGCCCACCAACTTAGGAATTTCCCTTCGTGCAATTTTATTTTGTAACTCACGCCATTCATCGTGAAGTCTGCAAGTAACCAAGGAGTCTGTCATATCGAGAAATTGTGCATTTTTCCTTTTTGCCGCCTTCAAAATATGAACAATATAGTACTCGTATGCTTTTACAGTGTGATGATTGTATACTTGTTTATGTAGTCGGTATCTTGTGGCAAAGAGTTGGAAAATTTCATACTCTAATTTTTTTGGCCAAGTTATTTGCGCATTTGCATTTAACTCGGTATTTATGATCTTACATTGTGTCAAAAGACGTGTCCATTCTCCTCCAAATTTCAAACCTGTATGATAACAGTCCCTTTGAATATAATCAATCTTGTCCACATCGATTTGACACTCTTTATTTGCTATAATTTGATATAACCAAATTTTCTTTTTTTCTTCAGGCGGAACAATCATTTCAACAATCAAGTTGACTTCTTTTTTCGTGAGATTTAATTTGTATTTGGGAACCATACGTTTAAATATTTCACAACCACGCTCTTCATGTTCCGGTTCTGAATGATTTCTAACTTGATTATCGTATAAATGACTGAATGGCCCGTGTCCTATATCATGAATAAGTCCAGCTATTCTGCAAAGCTCAATTGTTTTTTCTTTATTTATTACTTCTGAATATATTTCTTCAGGTGTGTTATGCAAAGATGCATATTGGATTAAATTTTCAGCCATTATACCTGCAAGATGACTTACACCCAAACTGTGTTCAAAACGTGTATGAGTAGCACTTGGATATACATAATGGACTGCTCCAAGTTGTTTTAAGTCTCGGAGTCTCTGAAATTCAGGAGTGTCTATAATGTTTTGCATTAGTGGGGTAATAGTGATAAAACCATGAACTGGATCGTAGATTTGTTTACTCATTGTTTCTTATATGGTATGATAGTACTATATAAGAAATTCATTGATATTATTCAATTTTTTATTAACTTAATTTCGTCTAACCTTTTTAAAAGTTAACTTAATTTAATCATCTTTTTACTGTTTACTGGGTCAATATAAATTTCTTGATTCGCTTTAAAACCAACTGTTTCATCATATTCTCTCCAATATCCCTTTTTCCCGCTAATGGTTTTCCAATTATAATCATTTACATTTTCTACTAATTTGAGCAATGGCATTAATATATCTGAAATAAATGTATCCAACGATTTTTGTGAAATATAAAAACATTTCATGTATGGAGGTTTTGACTTTACTTCTGCATTTAAAAATTCTTCATTACGTTCTTCAATCATTCTTGTTCCCATAAATACACAGTCTTGTATAATTTTTATTTTTTTACGTTCTTTGATTGTAGTTTCTCCCCAAATTTTTGTACTATTTACTTGTAATAGTTCAGGTTTGAATAGACCAAGGCCTAGTACAAGTATATCGAATAGTCTGCCAAATGTTGCAATTCTAGAATAATAGTAGTAGTTGCATCTATTATAAAAAAGATTTTTTCCTGCATAAAAATTATCATATAATAATTTGTTTTTTATAGTATTGAATTGTACTCTCATTCTTTTAAAATTTATTAGATATTATTTAGATCTTTATTTTATTTAATTTCCAGATGGCGTTGTAATCGCTAGCTTTTTTGCAAATGCATCTCTTTCCTGTTCTGAAAACTCCATCTTGCGCTTTTCGCGTCGCTTGTAATATTCATTATACTTTTCCATGCGTTTACCACGTCGGCCTTCCGAAATGTGATTCCATTTATTTGAAACAATGTTGAAATGACTTCCGTTTCCCAAACCTCGATAGTTCATCGCCACTCCAACTGGATCTTCACTCGTTGAAGCTACTGGGAAATAATGGGTTTCTCCTGTTGTTAGCTCTACAATTGAGCTTGTGTCGAAGATCTGTTCCGGATAATGTCGCGTATTTATCCACTTCTTGTCATGCTCTCCTCCAGCAATCTGTTGCCATCCGTTCTTATAGATAAAGTTCAAAATATCATCAATGAGTTCTTCATTACGTGCATTATCACTCCCTGATGACTTGGTAGTTTTACGGCGACGAGATGAATAAATCTGATTTCGCGATAGTCCCGAATGACTGAGCGCTCCCGTATCAAGATAAGATTCCATATTCCTTTGATGGACCCACTCTGATGTACCCACGATATTGCTAGGGTTACGATCCATAAGAGGATTGGATGGAAGCTCCTGAGCACTCTTCATTAGGGGTTTTCTTTGGTAGCGAGACATAGTGTTTTGGTTACGGTTAATGTAAATATAAGAGGTTTGCGGTTGATAATAAATCTTTATTATTATTAACCTAGTTCAATTTTTTGTGCGTTTTTTTCGTTTGCGCCTCCTAGTACCTTTCTTTTTCTTACCCTTTTTGTTTCTCGTTTTCTTTTGTTTGCGCTTGTTCCCCCCTTTTGTTGCTGTTTTTGTTGTGGCTGTTTTTGTTGTTGATGTTGCTGTTGTTGCTGTTGTTGATGTTGCTGCTGGTGGTGCTTTTGTTGCTGTTTTTGTTGTTGATGGTGCTGCTTTTGTTGCTGTTTTTGTTGTTGCTGTTTTTGTTGTTGCTGTTTTTGTTGTTGATGTTGCTGCTGGTGCTGCTGATGTTGCTGTTGATGTTGATGGTGCTGTTTTTGCCTCCTGGTGCTTCAGTGGCACAACTGTTGCTGCTGTTGGTGCTGCTTTTGGATTTTCATATACATTAAAACATAAAGGTGTAGTAATACCTTCTTCTTCTTGCCATGGTTGATAGGGAGGTGGATAATATTGAATTATTTCTTGTGATTCAACCTTTTCATTTAATTTATTTGGTCTATGCGCATCTTTACCTTCACTCGCATTTATCCATTGTTTGCCCCAGTCAAACTCCTCCAAATTTTTAGTTCTTAAATGTATAATCTTATATAAGGTTCCTAACCCAGGATAACTATTAGATGATTTAGCCAATGTAATATCCGGAATTTGTTCTATACTGTTTGCTTTGATAGCATCAGGTGATTCTTTAATCCATTCCCATGTTACCAGTTTTGCATCTTTCGAAATAGTGTCTTTCTGTTTTTTAAGAGAATTTTTATGACACGCCAGTTGTTTGACACCAGCATCAGCCACTTTTGATTCGCATTTACTACCCCCTTTTATAACTTTTGGATACCATTCAACAAATATATCCGGATCAAATGGATCGTTTTTGCCCTTGTATGGCAATGTTATATTTAATTCTTCTTTAATTTCTCTTAATGCTGTTTCTATAGCACCACTTCTTATATCAGCTTCTTTAGTATCTTCCTTTGTTTGCTTTCCTGCTAATGGTTTTCCTTTATAATTAGGTAAGACCATATTTTCTGTTAAATATCTACTGTGAATCTTTGATTCTTTTTTGAATTGTATATCTACAAAAGGGATTGGTCCGGTTTGAGAATAGTTACAGGTTTCAATTAAATAGTAGTTACCTAGTGCACTATCATCCGCAAGAGCCGATGGTGGTAATAATTTGGCTTTATTAGATGCATTGATATTAAAAATCATTTTAACCCAAACTGCTGATACAATTCTTACCAATTTATTATTTCCATCTTTTAATAATAAGGTTTCTCCCGCCATGATTTCTTTAAGTAAATCATCTACTGATTTTGCTTCTCCCTTTCCCCACTTACTTGTATTTATATTGGATTGAAATAGTGCTAGAATTAATTCTACTTTGTTTTTAATTGATACTTCTGTATAAGTTGACATATATATATTAATGTTATAATATATCTTTATCTTTATCCGTAAAGGTATATTAATAATTATTACACCTTGCGCGAATCGAACGCGCGGCCTCTCCCGTGTAAAGGGAGCGTCATAACCAACTAGACCAAAGGTGCGTAAAAAAAATCTAAACAATACATAAATGCTTAAAAATTATATTCTATTTTCTTTAATTTTTCTCGCTACAGATTTTATTTATTTAAGATCGGTATCTAACTATTTTAATATGCAAGTGAAAGCTATACAAGGTGATAAGATTCAGCTTAAAATGGTTTCTACTATTTTGTGCTACATGTTTTTAACAATGGGTATCTTTTATTTTGCCATTCTAAAGAATATGTCTATTAAGGAATGTGCATTATTGGGTTTATTTGTTTATGGTGTTTATGAAACCACCAATCATGCTATATTCAAAAAATGGTATTATAAAACACTTGTAATGGATACTTTATGGGGAGCTGTGTTGTTTTCTTTGTCCGTCTATCTCTATAGAAAAATGGTGCCTTATGTTTAAGTTATTTTACAGAATAAGCCGATACACAAAAGAAAAATAAACTAATAATGAATATTTTAACTTTATATGTTTTTATATAATGGTTGACTAGGTAAAATGCCAGAGACCATGCTATTATATATAAACTATCCCCTATTAATGCATTGAATCCCGAGGTTTTAATGTATTTTTTAAAATAATTAATCCATTTAGATGAGTATTTAGCTGGCCAATTTTTGATTGTAAGGGCGAATAATAAATCCCCAGTTAATTGAACTGCTAAAAATGTAAGTATAAAATAGAAAAATGATTTATTAATAATATTTTTCTTAACTAAATAATTGAATAATGTATATGTTATGATTATACCACAAATTACATATAACGAGTCTTGGGCTATTACATTCCAGATATTAATTGTATTGCCTGAGTACCAATCTGTTACCATATCATTTTTACCCGATATCGATAAATAAAAATACGCCATAGGAATTTCAAAAATAGCAAATGCAGTGATCCAATTTAGTAAGGCTTCAGAGTTAAATTCATACATCTATATAATAGTTAAATAAGTTTTTTAGAAAATGGTGGATTAGCTAATAAACCTTCTCCGAAACCAAGAAGAAGGCGTGCAATAAGATAAACAAAAATTCCTATTATAAAAGTTCCCATCATGGTAATTCCCATCTTTTGAAAACGAGTGAGACCCTTTGTTTCTTTTCTTATATCCAAATAGTTACGCAATTCAATAGAACACGCCGCAATAATTGCTAATACGGTTGCGTTTAGAATAAAGGCTTTTGCTATTGTAGTTGCTCTTAAATTTATAACTGGTTTAAATGGCATATATAAATCTAGAGAGATTTTTTTTACGATACTTTGCATTCGGATTGAATGACCCAGTGATCATTTTCTTTTTCAACTTTACCCGAAATCCATTTATCAGTTGTTAAGTGTACCGATCCATCTGATGTGGCTGTTGCCCTACCATAGACGTCATCTGAGACGCCTAACAGATTTCCTCCTGTGTCATAGACCTTATCCCCTTTTTTTACGACATTGTATGCATTCATAATATTCTTGGCCCATGCGATGCGAGGCATTTTTAATAAGTATATAAAAATATTATTTATATAATTATTTTATTCAATTTTCTATAATATTGATGGGTGGAGGACAGTAGGGATCGAACCTACACCTTATCACGTTGCAACAAATCAGCGATATCTGTAAAGGTCCTCACCTTCAGGCCCTGCCGAGCAATTCGCAGGTGATAAATTCAGATATTTCTTATATTGTTTGCGTTTAGTTTATGACTTTCAACTTAGCGTCTTCTAGTCTGTTTTTTGCCCTTTCTTCTTTTGCGACCGCGTGAACGCCTTTTCTTGATCTGTTTGTCAGCTAGGAATACAGTCCATGGTTGCTCTGGTCTATCCTTGAGATATGGCTCCTGCTCGGCCCACTGAATGTTTCGCTCACAAAATGCCTTCGCATTAAACGGCATACCACATGAACTGCCCCAACGAGCAACAAGTCCCATCTTCTTTGCAAGGGTGGTGTCAGTTACGATACCATCCATAGCACCGCGTGGCTGATAAGGTTTCGGCCTCGAAGGATCAGACATGAAAGCACGATCATCAAGATCATAGTGACTACAACATGTGCGAGAACATGGGTTAATTTTATTCAAATATACATCATAATGATCTCCGAGGATTCTCTCTCCAACCTCGACATCAATCTTCCCTTTGTATTCTTCCATGAATTGGGTAAGTCGCACACGACGAGCTCCTTGATGTCTGCGTATGTCGTGATATCCTGTATTGTGACACTCTAGGTTGCGAATCCGCGCATCGATTGGTGCGTTGAACCCAATAAAGTATCCATTCTTCTTTCTTTCCACCTTCACATAATTGAGTCCTAGTTCGATTCTCATGATAGTATTATTACGAGTATCTCCCAGAAGCCATGAGTTCGCATAGTCTCCGCCATTTCCTGCGACAAGCATATCCAAACAATCATCTAACGATGTTCCATACTGCATAGCTTTTCTAATTCTGCAGCAAATAGGATCACGAAGTACAAACTTACTAAATCCGCCTATAGTTGTCTCTGTACATATTAGACCGTTACTAGTAACGTAATAGTCTGTACCACTTGAGATACACCCAGGAGCTGTCTGCATTATAATGGAATTACCCTTGTCTGGTTGTATCTCCAACATTACATTACAGTATTGAGAATCAATAAAATTGTCAAACGTATTGTGCCCACACACAATCTTTCCATCCTTAGTATAGTCTCCAACCGCAATAAATCCAGTGCATCGATCTTTGGCACCTCCACCTTCACCAGACCCAATGGTTTTATCACCATTTCCTGTACCCGCAAAAATATGCCCATACTTCTTATTGAGGTCAGGATGTTTTGCAATAAGATGAGGTAATTCACTCATCATGTAATCAATTGAATAATAGCAATTCCATGTTATAATATCGTTTAAGGTGACGTGTGCTCCTTTTGCATTGGCGCCAGCAACGATTCCTCTCATCTCTTCATAAAACTCATTGAAGTTATTTTTAATTGTCTCTCCAAATAGGGCTGGTATAACCTCTGAGAAGAACTCACGACTTAGACCATAATTATCCATGAAGTTAAAATCAAGCATATGGAATACCTCTTTTATTTCAGGTGCAAGGAGATATCCATTGGCATACCCTCGATCGTAAGGACTACCATTCGTAGTAATGCGAATCCAACCATTCTCACTACGCCTAGTCCCATTCTTTATCTTTTGAACATTAGCCATTATATATTAAGTTTATACTATTTATTATTCTCATCCTCTTTCTTTTCAACTGGTCGCCCTAAAAGTTTAGAAACTGTGTTGTTAAAACTAATGTAGAAACCAATCAAGATTATGAAGAATGTTACAATATCACTCCGATGCAATGGTTGCTTAAGCCAAAATGCGTTAATACCCAAGATAGTTATAAACTGAATAATAATCAGAAGGAATGTATCTTGTGTTGGAGTAACCAATTTATGCTTTTGACCAATATCAACAGCTATTGTCATAAAGAACCAATCTAGCCATGCGAATGGAATCGCACGCATAAATGCTTCAATATTACTCATTTTTGGATATTTTAGAGTGAAATACTGGCCCCACATAGATACTATCTGTGCCACAAAAAATGCCCCCAAAAACTGAACATAGTATATAAGTTTTTCCATTATATATATTGGTATATATATAATATGAAGACGGCTAAAATTAAGACAATGTTATTCTGGCTATTTTTAAACGTGGCTATCGCGCTGACCATGGATCTAGCGATGTTTATGCAGACGACTCCCGACATGAAGGAGGCTGGTTTCTGGAAGAAGCTTGCTGTTAGTGAGTTCTTTGCAACAATCGAATGGATGTTCATTATCCCTTCTAACCGACTAGGCAATAAGTTCTTAACGGCAGCACAAGTTTCGCTCTCCTCGTTTGTTTTCGACTTCCTTGGTCAGATAGCATCGAACACATTCTGGTTGAAACTACCAACTACACTTGACGACTATGTTGGGATGGTATTGATTATGATAGGTATGGCAATATCTACATACAAGGTGTTCGGTTAAACATCTGTGGTATAGTAATAGGTACTTTAGGTAAGGCTTGTAATCGAACCTACACCTTACGCTTTGTCGGTTGCGGGATTTGCGCCTCTGGTGCCACGCAATGCAAACATACCAGGGCCTAAACCTGGCTCCTTAGACCACTCGGACAAACCGACATAAAAAAATTTTATTCTGCCTACTGTCAGATTTGAACTGACGTGGGGCTTTCGCCCAGAGAATCTTGAATCCTCCCCGATCGGCCTGACTACGGGAAGTAGGCATTAAATGACTTTTAAATTATGAATAGCGAGTCCAGGTTTCGATCCTGGGACCTTCCGGTTATGAGCCGAACACGCTACCGCTGCGCCAACTCGCTTTATATTTGCCTCGTAGGCCCATTCTTGCTTTGCATATGCTTGCTTTGCATATTCTTGCTTTGCATATGCTTTCGATATAGATTGCCCAGCATATCCGGCCACACAGATCGGATATCCGTGTCAAGATCCCATTTGTGCAATTCCAAAGGGCTGTACTGATCTACATTCATTCGCATCCCTAAGTACATTTCACCATCCTGGTCTTTGTATCCCAAGGCCGTGAAAGTGTACTGGAAATCCGGTAAATTAATTGGCTTGACCGTTATTCTACGGAATCCGTACCCCCAAGAATCTTTATTTTCCAATCCCTCCGTTAGCAATTTTGCTATTTGCTGATTGTTCATTTCGGTTGATGGACTGTTCATCGTTGTAAATGTATTACTTTATTTAATGGCGTTGATACCATATTTATCTTTATTAATTCTTACTTCAATTTTTTGGACATTAATAGTGCCTTCTGTGGGGATCGAACCCACGGCCACGCGCTTAAAAGGCGCGCGCTCTGCCTACTGAGCTAAGAAGGCCCTTAATTTTGTCTAACTTTTTTTAAAAGTTATTTTTTAAAGTTTAACGCTCCGGGCAGGGATTGAACCTGCGACCCCCCGATTAACAGTCGGATGCTCTAACCAGCTGAGCTACCAGAGCATTTATCGTAATATTTTCTACCCTCCGCATCATATTATACATCATTTTCTTTAAGTTGTTTTACTACTGTTAAAAATTCATCCTTCCTATTCGGCTTCTTTGGCGGCGTCGATTGATTATATTACCTTGTTGTCTAATAATTTGTTCTAAATTATGTAATTCTATTCTACGTCTTTCTCTTATTGAATTATAATTCGCTGTTAATTGATTTAAATTATTTTGCATATTTAAAATATTTATTTTTTTTAGCTCTTGTTCTGCTTTTAATTCCGCGCATCCATTTATAAGTAATGTATGTTCCAATGAAATATCAAAACAATTACTCTTGATTTCTTCCAATAACTCCATATGATCATCTATAGTTAATCTTAAATTATGCAATTCTTCTCGTTCTTGATCTATCTCATAGCTATTAGGTTCTTTAAAAACAGTTCTACAAACCGGACAGTTTGCCTTTTTTTTTAACCATTTAAAAAAACACTCCGAATGAAACACATGATTGCAACTAGTTATTACTCTTTTATTTATATCTATCTCTTCTTGGCATATGACACAAGGATCTGACATATATAATATATGTTTTTTTTTAATTTTATTTTTTCCATACATTAAGTAATGGACGCTATTTTATATAAAATAAAACAACTTTTGAAATGCAAACAATGTTATTATCATACTTGTTTATCAAGTAACGGACCCTTTTCTTTGTATAAAATACCTAATACTATTAATTATATTTGTGATCCTATTTATAATATTTCCCAAATACGATTACTTAAATTTAAAAAAAAATCAAAAATAAAATCAATTACATCATGGAATATACAAGAACTTTTTTGGCACTCTTATAAAGGTGAAAAAATTAATAATATTTTGAATTATATTTTATTGAGTAAAAGTGATGTCATTTGTATACAGGAAGCATTTGAAATACCCACCCTTGATGCCATCATTTTTAATAAAAAAATTAAAAAAAAATTCCCTTATTTTTTAACTGGATCTCTTGCAAATCGATTTATTGTAGGTGAAAATTCTGGACTATTGGTTTTATCTAAAAATCCAATCATTTTTAAACAGTTTACTCCATTTCATAAAACTACATGGCCTGATGGATTCGCTTCTAAAGGCGCTTTGTATTTTTCTATTGGAGATATAAATTTTATTAATACACATCTACAATCTGATAATGGTACAATTGCCTATTTACAATTAAAACATATTCTCACAGAAAATCCTTTTATGAATAAAACTTTTTTAATTGGTGATCTTAATATTGAATTTCCTCAACTTTTTACAAATACTCTTATTAATAATACTACTCCAACACATAAAGACACTAAAAAAATCCTTGATCATATAATAAATATTACTAACGATATTCATTTTAATGTTAATGTCGATACTTGGGATATTACACACTATTCAGATCATTATCCTTTAATTGCACTTATTAATTAAATACTAGAGATAATACCATACTTTTATATAATCGACGTAATAAAGGAGAAAATTGTTCATATATTAGTGTTTTGCTTATCAAAGGAAACACATATTCATGTATCTTATAAAGTATGTAAATCAAATAAACTAATATTTTATAGACATAACTAAATATGCAATATCTCATATTCTCAACTATACCCCATTCCTCTACATAACTGCACATATCTGTTGAATGTCTTTTTAAAAAAAAATTATATGTATCTATAATCCCTTCTAATACTCTTCCATGTATTGTCTTTTCATTACTTACATTTAATATGCTTTTAATTTTATCATACCTCGTTAAAGTTATATATAGTGTTTTTCTTTTTTCCTTTTCCATATAATCTTTAAAAATATAAGGCATTCCGCCATCAATATATTGTCTTTTATTTTTTTCATAAAATAATTTACCATTTATTAGAAATGGCATATGACACGATTTTAATATTGTATCAATCAGTTCTTGTCTAGACTCGTACTCGTTTTTTAAAATACATTCCTGTGTATTAATATCGAAAAATCTTATAAACAACCGCCCCTTTTGGAGAGATTTGAATAAACTGTCCGATAGTTCATTTACTAGCTTTTGCAATTGTTCTTCTAATTTTATTAGTGTTAAGGTTTCTCGAAATCCTTCCTTCATTGTTTCATACTCATTTATATAAACATCTAACTTATCAATTAAATATAAAAATCCTGCATATCCTCCAACGCTTGCCCCTGATATACGTTTTATTTTAAAATATTTTAATTTTTCCATTTCTTTTATTAGCATTAACCCTCCTATTTCATATGCTCCATTCATGCATCCACCCTCTAAGACTAAATCTAAATCAAATAAAAAATTATGTTTATTTAGATTCTTTAAAAGAATTTCAAAGTTCATATCTTTTAACATTATAGTTTGTTTATTTTTTAATTTGGTCACTTTTACTCTCCGTTGTTATTAATGCGATTTTCAAATGTATCTACAAATGTTTCGATAGGCGGTTTTTCTTCCCTAAAAAGTAAGACGCGTGTTAATCTAGGGGGTTGCAAATGTGATGGATTTCTAATTGATCCATCCGGATTTGCATAGAATAAACACCAACATTCCAACTCATTATCTCCGAAATTTATTAACATTCCTTTAGTATCGGATTTCCATTCAGAATTTAGTCGCCGTTCTTCCATATATCTGCATATTTGATTAAACTCTTTGTCACAAAGCTTTCCTGTTTGTTTTAGTTCCAAAATCATCTTATTTCTAGGCATTAGCAAATCTTCTCTACCTCGGATATCATGAGGTAGTTGTATAATCTCTCCATTCCTCTTTTGATAGTGTAAAAGTCTAGCCACCTCTTGCTGAACAAACTCTCCCATCTCTCTCAATTCTGATTCCAACGCCGCCTGATAATGATGTTCTTTTCCTGAAAATGGAAAAGCTGCATATACATCAATTGATGCTCTGACAATTCGTGTTATCAAACTTATATCTTTACTCAATCTAGCTGCTAAATCTGCATTTTCAATTGCAGAATAACTGTACTTTGAATGTCGCTTTTGATGCGTCCCCATCACCTTCTCCTTAAATTTTCTGAGTTTGATACATTCCGTCATTAGCTTCATCAAATCATTCGATGTTACAGCGTGATTAATATCTATATCCAATCCATCATGTAGTTTACTTAGTTGTTTCGATGTCAGAGCTATTCCTACTTGGTCTTTTGTTGCATTACTATTATTTGCCATTATTCTTGGTGTTGTTGTCTTGTTCTTGTGGTTGTATTAAAGTATTGTATACCTCTTTTCTTCCTCTTTTTTTGTTCAATTTTTTAATAACTAATATTCCTTATTTATAAATGAAAGGAATTGCTGTATTTCAAAATAAATTAAAAGGTTATGTTACATTTATTCAAGAAGATTCTAAAAGTGTTGTTAAAATAAATGGCCATATTAGTAATTTATCTCCAGGTAAACACGGATTTCATGTACATAAGTACGGAAATTTATTGAAAACTGATTGTACAAAATGCGGTGGGCATTTTAATCCCACCAATAAAGTTCATGGTGGTAGAAATGTAACCAATAGTCACGCCGGTGATTTAGGTAACATTAATGCTAATAAAAAGGGTACAGCAAAATTTCATTTCGCTGTTGACAAAATGACACTTTACGGGAAAAATAGTATATTTGGGAGATCGATTGTTGTTCACGCTGATCCAGATGATTTGGGTAAAGGAGGTTTCCCTGATTCTCTTACTACTGGACACGCCGGTGCTAGATTAGATTGCGCTGTTATAGGTATACAGTCTGATTAATTATTTTCTTATGATGTTATAATTTTCTTGGAACCATTTGTAGGTGATATTTAATCCATCTTGGAGAGATTTAAATTTAAAATTAGGATATAATGTCTGTAATTTTAAATTGCTCACGGTTTTCCTCATACATCCATCCCCTTTTGAAGTATCAAATACTATATCATGATTTTCAATATTCATCGCCCGTGCTAGCGCAAAAATCATTGTTCTAATTTTTAACTCGTCTTTACAACATATAATCGGCTCGGTTGATTTATATTTATTATCCAGAAGGATCTTACAAATTATTTTTGCGAAATCTCCCGCGTACAAAAATTGTCTCAGAGGTCTACCCGTTCCATAGGCAATGTGTTTTTCATTTGTATTGTTCGCTTTATTTCTTAACAGAGTATTATGAAATCGATGCATTAATGCTGGTATCACGTGACCATCTTCCAAGTTAAAATTATCATATTCCCCATATAGATTTACAGGTATCACGCAAATATATTCTGTATTATAAGCTTTATTATATTGCCGACATTGCAACTCTAACATCCTTTTTGCAAAAGCGTACCCTTCGTTTGATGGATGCGGTGCACCATAATGTATTTGCTTTTCATCCATGGGAAATTCGTATGGGTATTGAGGATAAATACAAGATGATAGGCAGAATATCCCCCTTTTTATTTTATATTTATGACTCATTTCTAGTATGTTTTCATTTATTTTGATGTTATCACTGAACATTTTTATACCATTATTCATATTCATGAATAATCCTCCTACGCATGCTGCGAGATGAATTATACAGTCGAACTGATCATTGCTTGAAAAATAATGCATTACTGATAATCTATTTGTTAAATCACAATCATTTCTAGATAAAAATATGAATTTATTGTCATTTAAAATATTTTTTTCTTCGTCAGTTAGTTCATTGTCTTTGTTTCTCGCTTTGTTTACTAAGTCCTGGATATGCGATCCTACCATTCCTGTACCGCCCGTTACTAATATACGCATTTTTATATATTATATAAAAATTTGGTTTTATATTATGGTTTTATATTATGGTTTTAATTCTTTATTTATTGTTCAATGGTTTTCTGTCCAAGTTTCACCTTTATAGTTATTATAAGTTGTAAATTCACCAGTTTTTCCTTCGTAGTTTTCCAGTAGACTTCCCCAGCAGGGTCTGTAATTTTGTGAGCCACCATATACAGTTACATTCCATTTTCTTGCAGCTCGCCAGTTAAATTTTCGACCTCCGATAGACTTGTACTTACCAATGTATTGTTCTGGGACACCTTTGTTTATGAGTTTCTGTTTTTCGGATTCTGTAAAGAGCTCTATTTCATCCATTGGTCCTACTATTCTATAGTTTGTAAATCCATTATCTAAGCCTACACAAGGCACTCTATCTCCTGTATATCTTAAGAATAACTTAAGTTTTTTTACTTCATCTTTCAATGCGTCTTCAATAGATTGTTTCTCTTCTTCATGTTTGTCTTTCTCCACTTTTGATTTTTCTGTGAATTGCCGTTTATCTTCATCTGACATTGAACTCCAATCTTCTCTCATTTTTTTGTTATAAAGTTGGTAAGCTGTCAATGGCTTTACCAATTGTTTGATTTCTTTTTGAGCTTGGGTTTGAAGGTCTGCGATACTAGTCATTATGCTTGTTTATTGTGTTTTTTGTATTGTAAAACTATGATAAATTCTATTCAATTTAATATTTTATTTATATAAATATGTCATTTAGATTAGCGTTCCGTTATATTTCTTATCGCAAACTTCACGATAGGAAATTACCCTATGTTTTAGCGAGATTTACCAATCAAGACCCTGAATATATTGGGACTTTAAGTCCTAGAAAAGCAGATAATTCTAGTAAAACAATACTAAAGAGTATCGACAGCGAGACTATTGACAGCGAGACTATGTTTGATGCAAAAAAAAAATTTGAATGTTGTGGTGAAAATAGTTTATTAACCGAAAGGTGTGATATGTGTCCTTATGATAGATATTATTAATCCAGATGTACATACTGTCCCCAAGGATCTTCCTCATCTTCATCCGAAAATTCACACTGAATTGCTCTATTTTTTGTTATTATTTTTTTTGTGACCTCGTGTGAATCCTGTGGTGATGAGAATAATATTTTCATTATTCTATCACATATCCCCTTTTTAACTTCTTCTTTTAATATGATTCTTGATCTTTTTACTGGTGTAATGTGTGCTATATCCATTGTGTTATGCGTTAATTAATGTAGTTTAATACTTATATGAAAAATTATAAAATATTCAATTTTTCATATAACATTTTCTTCATGATATCCCATGGGATCATTCGTGATTTCTTTATATATAATTTCTACTTTCCGATCACGTCTTAGTTCTTTTCTTATTTTTAAACAGCAAAAACAACAACATTTGGAGAGAATATTTCCCATTAATTACTAGATATATTATATTTATTAAACTGCCACTTGTTCTGACTCAGCATCTACTACTTTAGGACTCGGTACTTTTAAATAGGCTTTGTCGCCATCTTCAACAAACGCCTTTACACTACCCAATTGCATTACATTATCATAATGAGCTTGTAAAGTTGGGTATTGAGACAATACATCGCCCAAGCCAGCCTGGACCATTAAATACGATGCTGAGAAGACCGCAATATCACCGGCATGATAATTGTTGCCCGAGAAATAGTTTTTGTCACCTAAAAGTTTTACCAAAGAATTTAATTTTACTGGCAACTTGGTTGCTTTGACTTCTTGCCAAGCTGATCTTTGCGCATCCTCATCCCCAGAGTATTTAGCCTTCGCAAATAGGGTAAAAATATCTTCTGCCTGCTCCATCAACATATCTGCCATCACGTTCTCTTCAAGATTCTCTGGCCAAATATTTGCTAGTTTTGCACAGTATCTCGCAATCGTACGCGACTGTGCAACAACTAAGTCGTTATGATATAGTACGGGTAATTGACCAAAAGGCATTCGATCTTTTGGCTCTGGCCAGGTGTTTGCTGTGTCTGTGTCCCAAATATATTCAACATTTGCGGATCTTAACATTAGCATTGACATCTGGGCTCTGGCATTTAATCCCCAGTAAACAAAACGTGGTTTCTCGTTATTTACAATTGCGCTCATTATAATCTATAGAGTTGATATCTTTTTAAATACAAATAAAAAAGTATGTGCATTATTTGTGTTATTTTTTAAAGTATATGTTCAATTATTTGTCTTACTTTTTAAAGTATTTTTTAAGGTATATGTGCATTATTTGTGCATTATTTGTGATACTTTTTTAAAGTATTTTTTAAAGTATTTTTTAAAGTATTTTTTAAAGTATTAAAGTTTAAGAGGATTTGTTGTGGATTTTTTTTGTTTTGAGGCCTGAATGCTCGATGTGAACATTTTTTTGCCACGTCTTTGGAGCTTTACCGGTACCTTCGTCCAGGTTTTCATTGATCTCAAAGCAGGAATCATAAGCGATGTATAAATGGTCAGTTCTTTTGAAAAGCACGGGTCTGTTGCCATAATAAGACCCAGGTTATTGATGTTGTAAACGCCATCGATTTGCTCTAGTGCTCTTTGAACAAACCTTTTACGTGAACGACTTTCACAAATGTCCTGCCAATCTTCTTCTCTGTTTGCGAAGATTTTATCTGTCATCTCTTCGTCTCTGTGATGATCCATGTTTGCTTGGACAAGATTTCCATCCACTAATCGTGTAATATGATTATCTGTTGCCCGTACTCCCGCCGAGCGATCTCTTGTAATGATCGCACCTTCATGTTTTTTTGTTCCGCAAATTGTAATGTATGTTGGTGCTATCAGCTCAGAGTTTTTAAACTCTTTTACAGCATCTGAGTAGCATTTCTGTGAGGTCAAAACTTCTCTTACCAAGTAGCCAATGGGCCAATAACCAGCGATGCATCGATAGATGTTTTTGGAAAATGCCATTGCTGGCGAGTCACTGCACTGTCTGGTACGACGATAGTTAATTGATACCGAAAAGCTTCTTGGTTTCATTCCAGTGAGAATTCCAATGTAACCTGCCCAAGTTGTACCGCGGAACACAATCCGGCCTCTTGATTTGTAAACCACGTTGATCGTCAAAGCTTTTAACTCTGGTAAATCCCAGTCCATTGTTCGAATATGAATTGGATGTCTAGGCCCCTGAACTACGACTGAAGTGCAAGCAGCAAACGCCTCATATGCCAATTGGAGCATTAAAACTCGTCCTACCTCGATCCCAGTATCTCTTGCGATTCCTTTGAGTTCATTGCAGTAAAGTACTGCATTTGTTTTACAAGCAACTCCTAGAAGTGGAACTAAGACTGATTGGGCTGTTTGACCAAGCATGTCGTCCGCCAATTTGGTGGCTAAGTGGATTTTGTCTTTAAAATCTGGGACAATGTGTGCCCATCTTTCCTCCTCAGGCTTGTCAAGATTAATGGTGTATGTCGGACAGTCGTTTTGAAATAAAGATTTTTGTTTGATACAGCTCATTATTGATTGTATATATAGTTTATGATATGTTAGTGCTATATAACTTTTTGTCAAAAAAAAGATTCAATTTTTTGGTAACTACTTATCATTAACCGTGAAAAATTGAATTTATATATATAATGTAGCATGATGGTATTAATATCATTCTATATCAGCAGTATGTCCAAATCAAACGTGTACCACGCTTACTTTTCACAAACAGCAAAAAATAACAAAATGAATCGTAAGGAAAGGTTTAGGTCTGAGTCTTTTCAAAATAAAGTAGTTCTTTCAAATATTTATCTCTCGCAAGAAGGCAAAGAGGTCGAAATAACTGAAGTATGTCAGGAGAAAAAAGAAAAATTTAACTTTGAGGACATGGAGTATCGCGGTATTGTTGTAAAGTGGATACGGACTATTTTCAAGTCGTGATTATGAGTTAAGTACTAAACTTTAACATAGACACAGTATTAGCATTTAAGAAAATGGTATAAAATCAACATTAAGTATTTTACTACAATGGAATCAAAAAAATCGGATATTTGCTTGGTAAAGATGAAGAATAAAAGACCGACTATCATTTCAACAGATCTTCCATTTGCTAGACCGGTTCGAAGATGCGAATACTTACGCAATACTTGTCCTTTGATCTGTCAAAATCTAAAACTTAAACTTTTTGATCACCTTTTGCTAGGTGGTGAGCATAGTAAAAAAATTTCTCCTGAATTTAGTTCTCCCATGAGTATTAGAACCGATATTAGCGCAGAAGACAAAAAAAACACTGTCCTTACTGATCCCAAGTTTGGTATGTTTAGTTTATTTAAGTATCACATACGACGGGGATATTTAAATCAAGAGTTGAAAAAGTCTAATAAAATTTACTGTTCGCATATTTTTTCTTTGGCATTCGCTTTGCCAATACTTATTTTTATTAGTCAATGGTTGTTGTATATATCTTTAATTGCATATGAAGCTCGCACGTTTGATGGTAATTTCTGTCCTAATACAAGTCCAGTTGAAAATAAGATGATGATGGCTGGTATTGGTATTGTTTATTTTGTACGCAGTTTTTTTATATGGGATAATTTGACCACTAGGATTGGTTTGCAAAAAATGAATCGTGTAGATAATATATCTGCTATTTTAGATACGTTTCAGGAATTTTTATTTACTTTGATGGTTTATGGTGCAAATATTTGGATTATATTTGCCGAAGATGATCTGCAAAATATGATAATGAATTCTCTAGCAATGGAGTTTTTAATGCAACTGGATAATGAATTTGAGGAAATTTATTTTGACAACATGCCAGGCTCTGCAGAAGATATTTATGACAATATTTATGTTACATACGATGAAAATAAAGAACTTATCGAAGCGCGCCACAAAAAATCTCGCTGTTTCCGATGTGTTAGTTATACTTTGGTAATACCATATAAAATTTTGGTGTTAGCCATATTCTTGTTCCCAGCTTTTTGTTTTTTCACTGCTATATTGGGCCCTGTGTGCAGGTAGATATTAGGAAATAAGTTTAAATATATAGAGATAGCACTAGATATGTCAATGAATCGCATTTTAGAAAATGAAACCGTACTATATATTATTGCTAGTTCGGTTGGTGTTGGGATTTGTAGTTGCTGTTTGATTCACCTTTGTAGGTTAAAATGGAGAGAAATTCAAAGAAACCGTCAGATTAAACCTCAAGAAACTTTATTTGTTAATCCCCTGCGTATTAAAGAAGAGAAAATATTGAGGATTATTTAATAATATCTGTTTAATATAATGAATATTCTTAAAGTTAAAATTCCAGTAGGATCAGACGGTTTAGTTAAAAAAAAATTTCTTGCGAACCCTTCGGGGGAAAAGGGGGTTGGATGCGCAGACGGATGTATTAAGATAGTATTAGATGATAATATGATGGATCAAATTAGAAGTTTTAAAGCTAGTCCTAATCATTTATCGCACGGTAAAATTCCCGTGGATATAATTCCTGGAAAAACTGATCCATATTTAATCGTCGATAAGTCTGGCGACATTTTTTGGGTTGGAGGGGTAGATCCTACAAAACTTTGGACACCTGGAGGAAATACAAAAGGACAGTATAAAGAAATAAAAGAGAAGGATGGGACCATCAAATCATATAAATTAGACGTACAACTTGGTCAAATAGTACCAGCCGATAGTGAATTTAAACCAACTGCCAACGTTGTTCCGGACCCGCAGGAATGGGTACCGTACCCGCCTGTTCCTACAGAAAATAAAAGTGCCAAGTACGAATATCCACTACCACCGTTTACGCAAAAAGCTGGTAAAAGTAAAAAGAGACGTACTAGGAGATTCAAGAAAAAGCGCAAGAAAAAACAAACCAAGAAGAGAAAGAAGAAAAGGAGAACTAAGAAGAGGTACAAGAGGCGTAAGAAGAAGTCCGTTAGAAAGAGAGGGAAGAAGAAAAATTGATTTAAAATAATTTACTGTAGTTATAAACAACAGTACACTATTTATACAATGGATCCTCAAGAATGGCTCAAAACCAAAATGCCCGTAATGAAAGCGTGTGATGAAAACTGGACAATGGAACGATATGATTTTCCACAGAATGTTCGCGATTGGATTAAAAATAATTGGATTAAAGTGGATGAAAAAGGAGGAGGTACTTATGCCGAACCTAAATATTTTAATGAAAAACGTAATGATCCACTGCACGTGTGGTATGGAATGTCTTCTATGGACGAACCTAGTTAAATAATATATAATAATGTTTAGTAATTTGGGATGACAATGTATAAATACAATGGATTATCGATGTCACTTGGGGATCTCAATCTGTTTGGATGTTGAGGTTGTCGGGTTAGTAGAATTTTAATATTGGCTGTATTGAGTAATTTTTTTCCAAAGGGGTAAAGGTATAATGAGATTGAGCGGTCCGCGTATTTTACTCTTTTCGCAATTTCATCCTTGACTTCAGCTATAGACGCGTTCTCTGATACTTCAAATGAGATACTTTTTTTATCTTGAAAGTTATTGTTGTAAAATTCTGGAATCTCTTGATTTCCTGCGTGACGTAATACTATCTTTATTTTTTTTTGGTTTTTTTTGGCTCTCACGCATGCGCGTCTTAATAAAATTCCACCGATAAAAGATATACAGAATATGGCTGGTAGGGACATTTATGAGGATTGTAAGTGTATTGCGTTGAATAACATTATTAAGGTATTTTATTTTCCAATTCAATTTTTTATTTAGGAGTTAATAAGGGTATGTATATATAAATACTGAAACCACAAGAAGGTAATTTTATAAGTATTGTAAATATTGTAAATATAATATTTTGTTTGTATATTATATAATGTCAGGAGAGACTAAGACAGACCTTAAGACAGAAGACTGGAAAAAATTAAAGGTTGCAGATACTGGCAAAACGTGGCAAGATTTGCATAATGAGTCGGTAAGATTAATCAAAAATCACGGTATCAATGAACATGGAGAAGATCAGGAGCATTTTAGTACGGGGAACACGAGTGGAATGGCAAATGCACGACAAATACACGACGAGTTAAGAGCCTGGGAGAAAAAGAAGGAGAAAGAGGGAATTATAAACTCAGAAGATAGAGTTCACCGTCAGAAATTGGGGGGATTTGGTACGAGGTATATCATGGTTAAGGAAGGAGATGGATTCAACAAGAACCAAACCACAACGATAGATGACAAGCAAGTTGTTGTGACTGGTGGAAAGAAACGTAAAACCAAACGAAAGAAACGAAAAACCAAAAGAAAAAAGAAAACGAGAAAACGCAAAAGAAGAAGGAAAACAAAAGAACGCAAAAGAAGAAAAAAAAGAAAAACGCGTAAAAGATAATTTTATAAGTATTATAAAATATAATATTTATAGAATCATTATTTAAAATCCTTAATCGTGTGAAAAAATTAGGAGCTAGTAATTTATCTGGGAACTATATCTCTCTTGCCAAAAAATTATTGACCGCTTATATGACGAGATTCCTACTACTCAAATTGACGAATGAACAGGCGAATCTAGCCGTTACGTGTGCACTGGCCAATCTGCCGTTGCTCCGCCTGATTATCCGCTAGTTTAAGTATTTTAATGCCACGGTCGAAACTACCATATAATAGCAAACGGGAAACCGGTAAGAAAACGAGAAACCGGTAATAAAAAAGGTCTAGTCTATTCGCACCTCTTTTTTATTTTTAATGTTTTTCTTCATTTTACATCATGTTATATTTAGTTTGATGAAATACCGTGTTTAGTTATAATAGCCTCCAGTTCCACGATACGCTCGTCTTGTTTTTTTAATATTTCTAGTATAACTTCAAACCTTGGTGCGGTCATAATGTTTGTTTGTTGCAGTTCGAATCTTCCTCTATACTTGCCGTCATTGTGTCTTTTGTATGTTTTGATATCTTTATTTTGTTGTTCATTTAAATTTTGTAATGTTTGAAGAGTTAACTGTTGTTTCCTTTTTCTTTCTTCTTCTTGTTTAATTTTCTCAGCCAAAGTAGTCTGTTGTTTTTGGAGAATTGTCATTTGTTCATTTAGAGAGAGAGAAGCCATTTTAAGTTTAATTATAGGTGTTTTTATAGTATTGTTAATAAGTATTAAAACTGCTTCAATTTTTTACGTGTGCACTGGCCAATCTGCCGTTGCTCCGCCTGAATATCCGCTAGTTTAAGTATTTTAATGCCACGGTCGAAACTACCATATAATGGCAAACGGGAAACCGGTAAGAAAACGAGAAACCGGTAATAAAAAAGGTCTAGTCTATTCGCACCTCTTTTTATTTTTTAAACTCTAATACTTTTCTTTTCTTCAACGGGTTCCTCGATCTGAAAAGGTAGAGCCTTCTTATCAGCAACCCTTTGTGTTCCTCGTGGCGCCCAAGCAACACACTTCCCACCCAAACCTGTAATGGATCTGAATTTACGCCACTCGAATGTTTTTGGAAGAGTGTGTTTGTTTGTTAAAATAATGACTTGGCGATCCGAAACTGCCGTTTGGCCATTATTACTCGTATAGGGAGTTGCACTGGCCCAATGACTCGGTCGCTCATCTGCCGTACCCTCTCTTTCCACTTTGTATATGTATACTACCTCTTCTCCTACTGGACCTGTGATGAATCCAAGATAGTCTCCCACTACTATACGGTTCTTGCTGTCCTTATCCCAACGACCTTCGCGAGTTACAAGAATCTCTGTAAAGAATATACTAAAATCGGTCATAACGTCGGTACGTTTTGGATTTATGCGTACATGATAATATTCTGGCATTTTATTTGAATGTTGTTATTGATTTTTGATATGGTTTTATTAAATACTTATATGTCAAAATTTCCATTCAATTTTTTTCTATTTTCTATTTATAATGAGAAAGGGTCCTGAAGAATCCGCAACCAAGTTTTCTGTAGGAATTAAAAAAAAAGGTAATGATGGGAATATTTGGAGTATTGTAAAAAATAAAAATGGTGTAAAACGTTGGAAAAAAACACACAAAAAAAAAAGAAAGAAAAAAAACAAAACGAGAAAAATATTTAAAAGTAAACTTAAAAATGTCGGTCATGAAAAAAAAATTACTGTTAAGATATTGAAATCATTTAAAAAAAAATACGGCGTAACAACTACTGGTAATAAAAAAGAAATGGCTGAAGGTTTATGGACGGTGCACGGAGGTTCAATGAGTGATCATGATTTACTATTGATCATCCCTTTGCTTTCAAAAAGAGATAGAAAAGAAGCTGAAAAATTATTATCGAAACGTATAACTAAACCAGTAATTAATTATAAAGGTATGTGGATACCTCAACCAAAACCACTAAGAAAAATGTCTCGTAAGGAGATGATAAAACATTTACGACATTTTAGAAATGTCTGGGAGAGAGAAACTACCAGAAGTCAAGATTTAAGCGATGAACGATTGAACGAGGAATCAGATAAAGATTTACGTGGATTATTGGAATTTTATTTTAGTAATGAAGCAAAACAAATAGCGGGTGATTGGCTAAGAAAAAATTAATAAAAAAAAAGGTCTAGTCTATTCGCACCTCTTTTTTATTTTTTATATTTATTCTTCATCGTCTGTTTTGAGTTGAGCCTTGGCTTCTTCGGCCAGTTCAATGAAAGGCTTTCTCTCTTCTTCCGACAAAGCTTTCCATGCTGATCCAACTAAACTGGCAAGTTCACCAAAAGTTGCATCTGGATTTTCCTCCTTGATAGACGCTCTATTTTTTTTTGTAAAGAAGGCGTATGCATTTGCAGATCTCTTTACCTTCTTCTTAGGTTTGATTACCTTAACCGTGACAGGTTTGACAGCAATCACGTTTGATTTCGACAAAGCTCTATCGGGGAACAACGCCAGGAACTCCTGAAATTGGTTTTTTTGAAATTCAAAGAATTGTTTTGTTTGGTTTTCTTGAAACGATTTGAATTGGGTGTGAATATCCATTGTTTGATTTAAATATAGGTGGGGTTAATACTATTGTTATTAAGTATTAAAACTGCTTCAATTTTTTATACTTATTAATAAAAAAAATATAGTTCCCATATCGGGGATCAAACCCAACACGCTACCTCCTCCACACTATGTTCCGCATACTTCCAGAAGAGGCGTCCCAATTCCTTTCATAGTTTTCCATAGCACAGTTCGTGCAGCACCAGAGCTTAAATCTGGCGCCTTATCCAATCGGCCACTATTAGTGTGACAAAAATGGGTGCTACCCATAAGCGCTATATATTACATTACTTTACATACCGTGCTCCCCGTTTAGACAGTAGGATTCGGACCTACGACCGGTAAATACCAACAACCAATCTGGTTGTTCCCTTAGTCCTCTCGGGGCATATCTAATGTTTCCGTGCTCCCATAATTCCTATGCGGGGAATTGAACCCCGATCCTCCCTGTGAAAGAGGGAAATCCTAGCCATTAGACTACATAGGATGGTGCCGTCTGTGGGGATTGAACCCACGACCACGCGCTTAAAAGGCGCGCGCTCTACCAAACTGAGCTAAGACGGCTTTGTAGTGTACCTTGCTGATTAGGTACAGTATTCCTATCTGGTCTCTACGCCTGCTTCAATTTTCTAAAATTGGGTTATGGGACAATATTGCATTGATATAATACAGTAAACATGATGACTGTATTATTATTTTAAAGCTATCTATAGTGCCTTTTTTTAAGTTAATGGAGAGATTAACTATCACATTTCATAAGCTATTTGTTGCACTTATCATCTAGCTTTTTCTCTCCAAATCAATAAAAAAGTATGTACAAGGATAGGAATATATTCAATTGGAGGGTTTTTTTATTTGTTTTTTTGTTTTTTGTTTTTTTTTGTTTTAGCTCAATTAATTAATAATCACCAATTAAGCTTTTGTCTCGCGGTTGAGATGGGTCTTATTTACGCTAGGAATATTGTGAGTTGACCTTCGAGGTCTGCGATTTCTTCTTCGAGATCGGTGATGTCTCCCTGGGAGGCCCATGATCCATCAAACGTTTCCTTCTCCTTGGCGAGCTCCCTATGGCACCTCTCGAGTTGAAGACGAATTTCGGCAAGCTGTTCATCGGATCTCTTTTGAACAAGAGCCTGTGAAGGCTTGATTGTCCCTTCGCTCTTGACTGCCTTTGAGGCTCCAGAAGCCCATGCTCCTGTTGTCACCTTTTTGGGCTGGGTGATAGGAACGTGGTCCTCTTCATCTGACTCCGTGTCAGATGGGATCTCGAAGCGGTTCATAGCTGGGCGGGCGTTTGAACGCTTCCTTGGCTGGCGCTGAGCGCTCCTTCCTTGGCTTGCAACCCATTCCCCGTCGGCGATGGCTTGACGGCGGTGTTCGGCTAGGCTATGGTTGGTCTCTCGGCGGTGAGTTGCTTTGGCTTTCAGCTTCGGGCAGATGGCTTCGCCAGAGCGATGCTTCATCCAATGACCATCTTCCTTGCAGTAGGCACAGCTAGGCTTGCGTGATGTCGAGCGCTGAACTCTGCGACGAGGGCGGTAAGTGTTGCTGGTAGACATGTTGAGGTTTTTGTAAGTTCTTGATTGAATTTGGTAAGTTATTTGTTGGGGGGGGATGTCTTTCTCTCTCTGCCAAAAAACTACTTCAATTTTTTGATAACCCTTGCATCTAGGTTTCAACAACTATCCATTGTTCATACAAGTTATATGGTAGTATCTATAACTTACAATTTAAGGCAAACGGGAAACCGGTAAGAAAACGAGATACCGCCTACAATCACACATTGCTCATTATTCATTATCTAATACTTTCTCTCCAAATAAAAAATATGTACAGGGGATAGGGATTTTTTTATTTGTTTTTGTATTTTTTGTTTTTTATATTAGGTGACTAAGATATTAGTTCCCTCTTAGCATATGGGAGTTTGTATATACAATTATTCGTCGAAGGTAAGCTCTTGGATTTCACCAGTGATTTCATCGTAGGCTCCGATGCACTCGCCTTCTTGGTCGAACAGTACCGCTGATAATCCGTACGCCTTAGTCACGTAGTACTCAGTACCATCGATCTCTACCGTAGGTGTGGATTCGTCTAGGACAATATCATCCTCCTCCTCTGCCTCATCGTCTTCCTCAGCGATCGTCGCTTGAAGCTGTTCGACTGCCTCCATAGTAAGCTCTGGTTTCATATCCGCTTTCTTTTCCTCTTCAGCTTCCTTGGCTTTCAAGAGCTTTTTGGCTTCTGCTTCTTGAGCTTTCTTGGCTTGCTTTTTCGCCTCGGCTTCCGCTTTCTTGGCTTGCTTTTTCGCCTCGGCTTCCTTGGCTTTCAAGAGCTTTTTCGCCTCGGCTTCCTTGGCTTTCAAGAGCTTTTTCGCCTCGGCTTCCTTGGCTTTCAAGAGCTTTTTCTCTTGGGCTTCCTTGGCTTTCAAGAGCTTTTTCGCCTCGGCTTCCTTGGCTTTCAAGAGCTTTTTCTCTTCGGCTTCCTTAGCTTTCAAGAGCTTTTTCTCTTCGGCTTCCTTAGCTTTCAAGAGCTTTTTGGCTTCGGCTTCTTGAGCCTTTTGTTCATCGGTCTTTTTGGCCTTTTTGACCTTTTTGACCTTTTTGACCTTTTTGGCTTTTTTGACTCTGACGACCTTTTTGACAGAACTTTCGGAGGTTACGCTGAGAACATCATCGGCTGCTTCGGCTACGAGCTTGGCGATCTGGTCATCCATTGTCATTTCCTCGGAGGTTTTGACTTTAGCGGGGCGACCCTTTTTACCGACCTTTTTCTTAGGTTTGGTGCTAGCAGGGCGACCTGTCTTTTTCACCTTAACCGTCAGTTGATCTTCAGGGATTGTCCAGCCGTAGGCTGTTGCCACCTCTTGGGCTCGAGCGATATCGAGTCCTAGTTTCTTGGCTACGTTGGCGTAGCAGGTGGTAAGTTTTCCCTTAGGATCGCGGTACTCGAGCAAAGGACCAGTCAGACGATCACTGATATCGCCATACTGTGGCTTGCCAGAAGCGCTGTTCGAAGCCGATTTATGGCACGTTTTGCAGTACTTACAGTCTGATTGAGGCCCGTTCGTGCATTGAGTGTGAAGACCATGATTGAATCTCACACCTTGGCACCAGCTTGTCTCCACCTCTCCGCAGAATGGTAGTACCATTTCTGGTTTTGAGCGAATCGCTACACTCGAAACTTTTTCGCTACTTTTCTGCCCCGCTCGCACCTTCTTCATCGCCACTGATCGTTTGCTTGCTATCGATACACTGTCGAAGTCGAACATTCGAAATGCGGTTTCAATGTCGCACGTTAGTGCTCCTTCCGAGTGAAGTTGATTGATTACCCCACGAGCAAACTCTACTGATGCTTGACGCATTCCATTCTCTACTGCTGCACTCATTACGATTTGTAAACTCATCTTCTACTTGTTATTACTTGTTATTACTTGTTATTACTATTTACTGCTTTTTATATCTCTCTCTCATATTGCCAAAAATTTACTTCAATTTTCTCAAAACTACCACATACACACCTAATACCCCCTTACACACTACACTAATACACTCTTTACACACTATACACACACACTATACACTCTCCTCTCACACTCTCTCCTCTCCTCTCTCGC
>JGI20158J14315_10000353_pt1 | contig 34055 bp, 27 predicted proteins | sample COG_08_FD_14315 | JGI IMG/M metagenome (IMG submission 14315)
CTAAAGAGACAGCTAGCTAAAATAAGTTAATGACCATACTAACCCAAATTAACTAACCACAAATATGGTACATAATAATAAATAAGTTTTCAACCCAAATTGTTAACGTTACAACTACCGTCAAAACAGAAATAAAACCCACATTTTATCCTAAATAAAATAATAACAAATATTTACGACAATCTTTTAATAGACATCCTTAATAAATATCATAAAAATCGATCTCTATGGCAGATATATTGTGGATGTATTTTTTTACGAATATAAAAAAAGGAGTTGCAAGAAATCGTAGATAATGAAAAATATCTGAATCAATTATTATTAAAAAATGAATTATTTATAAGAATTTGTGTTTTACTAAAAAACACTTTATTATTTTAAAAAATTATCAATAATATTATTTAAAATCACAATATTAATAGCAGGAAAATTAAATAAAGAGATTGATGCTTTACAAGATATAAAGCTTTAAATACAAAATTATTTAATAAAATAAATATGAGGGCAGCTCTTAGAGATAAAACATTATGGCTAGACTAATGTTAATTTTTGCCCTTAAAATATGCTGATTAAAACAGATGTTTTTTTCTCCTAAATCATCAAAAATCATTATTTTTTAATAGTTTATGAATAGAATATTTTAAAAAACCACCTTAAAGATGAAAATTAACATAATCAAAAAATTAGAACAGAAAAAATCAGTAATTTTAAAGGTTAAAATCTCATCAGATTTAACTACGCCCGTTTTAACTTTTTTAAAATTAAAGAAATATTTTCCAAAAAATAATTTTCTCTATGAGTCGGTAGAAAAAGGTAAAAATAGAGCTAGATTTTCAATAATAGGTCTCAAGCCAGACTTAATGTGGAAAATTAAGGATAAAATTGCCTATTTTAATGAAAATTTTGAAGAAAACTCGGAAAATTTTATCAAAATCACTGAAAACCCCCTAGAAAATCTACGGAAACTAATAAATTCCTGTAAAATTAACGACATAAAATCTGATTTACCTGTAGAGTCCGGTCTTTTTGGTTACATGTCTTATGACATGGTCAAATTGATGGAAAATATTGGCGACCATAGACAGGATGACGAAATTAATATTCCAGATTCTATTTTTATTAGGCCGCAAATTTTAGTTATTTTCGATAGTTTATTTGATGTAATTTACATTACTGCACCAATTTTTCCTCAAGAGAACCAAAATCCAGAAGATTCATACAAACATGCTCAAAGTAACATTAAAGAAGTCACTGACATTATTAATTCATCATTTTCTGGCTCTGAAGTTAATTTAGGAGATAAAAAAATAGAATTTAAGAATCATTTATCAGAAGAAAAATATAAAAATATGGTTCAAAAGGCCAAGGATTACATTACCTCTGGAGATGCTTTGCAAATCCTTATTTCTCAAAGATTTTCAGCAAAATTTAATCAAGAAAATTCTTTTGATTTTTACCGATCACTTCGCTCTATTAACCCTTCTCCCTTCATGTTTTTTGTTAATTTTGATGATTTTAATATCATCGGTTCAAGCCCTGAAATCTTAAGCTCTCTTAAAAATGGTAAAGTTACTATTCGCCCTCTTGCAGGCACCAGAAAAAGAGGAAGGGATGAGTTTGAAGATAAGAAAAATGCCAAAGATTTACTCTCTGATAAAAAAGAAATTGCTGAACATTTAATGTTAATTGACTTGGGACGTAATGATGTTGCTAGAGTCTGTAAAAAGCAAAGCGTCAAAGTTACTGAAAAAATGATTATTGAATATTATTCCCATGTCATGCATATTAGCTCAAATGTTGAGGGAGAAATTTTAGATAATAAGGATGGTTTAGATGTTTTGACTAGCTCTTTTCCTGCTGGCACCGTTAGTGGTGCACCAAAAATTCGTGCCATGCAAATTATTGAAGAAATTGAGGAAGAAAAAAGAGGATTCTATGCTGGTTCGGTTGGCTATTTTTCAGCAAATGGAGATATGGAGCATTGCATCTGCCTTCGAACCTCACTTATTAAAAATAATACAATCTATCTTCAGGCTGGCGCTGGAATTGTTTATGATTCAGTGCCAGAATCAGAATATCAAGAATGCCTAAATAAGGCTGCTGCATTAATGAAATCAATAAAAATCAATGATAATATTCTCTGATTTTATTTGATAATTTAAAAATATCTCTCCATTCCTGAGGCAATTGCAGAAATTTTAGAAATTACCTCATATATCTTGGTCAAATCTTCCTTTTTACCACCAAGATCAGTATCGTCAGAATTTAAAATATTTAGATCGCTAAATTGCATCGTACCAGAATTAAGATTACTCTTCTCATCTCTGGCCTCATTGTAGCGAAATAAATTACCAACGACTTCGCCGCCAACCATATAAATCATTGGCTCAGCATTAAACCCCCTTATTTTATCAATTGTTGGCACACCTTCTTGAATAATAACTTGATGATTTTGTACATTATTTTTAAGCATATTCATCTTGTTACGATTTTTTTTATTTAATGAAACTAACTCATCAGCAGAAGATACATTCATAATTGCCATACCATAGGTTCCATTATCAGCCTTAATAAAACAATAAGGATTCGATTTTATCTCATATTGTTTGTATTTTTCTTGCAAATCTTTTAAAAGATTGCCAGTTTTAATAGCCAAATTGTCAATACCAACTTGTTGTTTAAAATCAAGATTCTGTGCCATGTCAAATTTAGCAGAAATTAGCCAAGGATCGATCTCAATTAAATTAGAAAATTCAGTTACTAACTCATTATAACATCTAAAATGCTCTGATTTTAACCTTTGAAACCATCCAAAAAAAGGGTCGGGAATAATTTTTTGCTCAATATTTTGTAAAATTTTAGCAATTCCATCAGTAAAATCATTATTAGAAATAATTAAATCTGGCTCAAAACCTTTTGAAGTTAAAATTCGATCATGTTTTCTGATAATTTTATTAATTGTAATTTTTTTGTTATTTTCTAAATCAATTTCTAAAATATCAGTGATTTCGCTATTAAGGTTGGCAATTTCAACCTCGTAACCTGCATCTAAAATAATATTTTTTAGTGACAGGACATTCTCAAGATATTTAAGATTTTTTGTGTGAGATTCGGCAATAATCAAAATTCTCTTAATTCCTGGAAAATTATTATTTAAATAATTTTTAGCTTTTAGGTTGGCATTTTTTTTTGACTTGGAACTTAAATGATTAAAACCTGCAGGAAAGCAATTGACATCAACAGGAGCAATCTTGTGCCCAAAATGACGAAGATCTACTGAGTTATAAAAATGTAAATTAACATTTAATAATTTATCAGCAAACCAATCAGATATTGGGTCTTTTTTTCCCGATATCCTTTCTAATAATATTTGATATATATTAATCATTTACAAACTAACTATTGCTGAAGAACTCCTGACTGAGGGCAAAGAAGGTATGTCACTTTCTTTACTGCCACGCATCTCTTTTTGCAACTCTTTAATTCCATCTTCAATATAAAAAGTTAAGGGTAGCCGTATTGGGTATATTTTCTGCCCATCATTTACCTCCCTTGCAAAACTAATATTCACAGATTGCGACCCGCCTCCTAAAGAAATCTCTAATCTGTCATTACACACCTCTCTTTCTATCTCTAAAAGAGAAGTGTTAGTAACATCACCAAACCCACCCCTAGAACGATCTAAAATCGCACAACTCACATCCTCAATATCATTATACAAAGCTAACTTCCTTATTCTCTCGTCAATTAAATAAAGATAATCAGGCTGCAATATCCAGACCGATTCCTCTACAATTTCATCTGAAAAATCCATCTTAATTACCTTACTACTAAACTTCATATGAGAAAGAAATTCACGTCTTTTGTTGCTTAAAAATTTTACATTATTTATGCCCAATAACTCGATATCAAACTCGTCTTTGCTCAACTTTATGTAATTATCAGGCTTATCAATATTACTAGGCATTATAATGTGTTTCTATTTTTATTAATATTTTTCTACCATTTTAAAATTTTTTTTCATAGCAAAAAAACATGATATTTATCATAATATTTTCATGAGTATGTGTCAATAAAATCATTTTCTATTTTACCAACAGCAATTTCCATCTTTTTTAACTAATTTTTTATAAACCAATGATCTTTTCTACAGATTCTGCTTTAATTTTTTTGTAAATCTCTAAAATAGCAGAATTTTTTGCTTCCTTCTTGCTAATCAATGAGGAGCCGCTAGATTCAATCATATTACTTGCTAAAATTTTACCCTGATTAATTAGAGAAAAGTTCACTCTTAGTTTAACAATAAAACTGCCATAAATTTTGTCAGAAATTTCCTCCTTTTCTATTTTTAAGATGATAAGATTTTTTGATTTATGATTTCTAGTGGTTAATTTAATCTTCTGTTCTGAAAATCCTTTTTTAATAATTCTGGAGATATCTTTGTCGGCTTTTGGGTCAATCTTAAAAATTATTTTTTCAATTAAATCATCAAAAGAATTTTGATATGAATTGTAATTTTTATAATTTTCCTGATAATCTACACCCTTGTACTTTATTGAATCTAAAATAATATTTAAAATTTTAGCGTCATTAATTTTGCTTTGTATTTTACCTAGATTCCTATATTGATCAATAATATTTTTTTCCTCTAAATGTTTTGATAGATTTTCAAACCTTTGATTAAGATTATTTAATTTATTAGAATTTTGCTTGATAAAATTACTCCTACTAATAGCCACCTCAACATAAATCTTATCCTTAAAATTTGCTGAATTAGAAATTTGATAATTATTAAAGGTAATTTTTTCTAATTTTTCACTGATTTGTTCTCGATATTGCTCACTAACATTCTCATTATAAGACTTTGCCAGCATTCTAGATTCAGAAGAAATATTGGTCATCAGTTTTGAAGAGGCACTACTAAGAGCAGACTTTGTAGCCGAGTTAAGGCTATACCCAGAACCAACGCCATAAAGAATTGATAGATTATTCTGCTTTGGAGAGGTATAAAATTCCGGCAAGGAATTCAATTTCTGCGCTTGATCAAAATTGAATCCCAAGCAAGATGATAAAAATAATAATATTACAAAATTTTTCACTTTACTCTTATAAAAAGATCAACATTTTTATTGCATTTCCTAGACTTAGGCAAAAAAGATCTTGGGCTCATAGTAACCCATATCTTTAAAGCAGTTTTTTTTGAAGTATTTTATTAAGATTTATTGAACATTATCGAAACCTCTATTGCTGGTTTTTTGCCAGTTAAATCCATCATGTTTTTCATTAATTTTGATTTAACCCCCTTAGCAATTGATTTTGATATTTTACTCAGATCACCTTCCTTTTTAAAAAGAGATTTTTTAGCTTTTCTAATCTCAGAGCTAGAGCTTTTAACTGCATTACCAATATCATCCTCAATATCATTTAAACAATATGGATCATTTTCAAAATCATAAGAGCCAACGGATTTTAAATCAATATCAAGAATCTCACCGCTTGTTGAGAGCAAAACTATAACAAAAACCGCTCCTGAATCTTGTAATATTTTTCTCTGAGAGATTATTTTGCCATCAGTTGGAATTAAGTTCTTACCATCAACCGCTAAATAACCAGTTTCTACATTTGCAATTTTCTCACAACTATTCTCATTAATCTTAATAACACAGCCATTTTCAGTTAGATTGGCGTGTTCGCAACCCCACTCTTCCTTAGCAAGCCTTCTATGCTCTAAAATATGATAATATTCACCATGAACTGGAATAGAAAATTTCGGTTTAGCTATCTTATACATTTCCGCAACTTCATCACGATTTGGATGTCCAGAAACATGAATCATTTCAGTTTTTTCAGTGATTACCTCTATCTTTCTTCTAGCAAAAAGGTTAAAAATATTAAAAATCTGCTTTTCATTACCAGGAATAATCTTAGAAGAAAAAATCATTGAATCGCCAGACTTAAACTTAATCACACGATGATTATTGGTGGCAATTTTCATGGTTGATGCGTTAATTTCACCCTGACAACCAGTACATAATACTAAAATTTTGTTCCTATCGTAAGATCTTATTTCATTTTCAGAAATTACGCATTGCTGCAAATCCTGTAAATAACCAGATTTTTTACCAACCTCATACAATCTTCTAATAGAAAAACCTGCTAGAACAACTTTACGACCAGACTTAATTGCCGCCTTAGCAATTGTTGATATTCTGGCAATATTAGAAGCAAAAGTTGTAACACCAACCATCCCTTTAGATTCCAAAATAATTCTCTCAAGATTTTCTAATAACTGCCCTTCGGAACCTGATCTACCCTTATTTAAAATATTTGTAGAATCAGAAACTATGGCTAAAAAACCCTCTTCATCAGCAATTTTAGCAATCTTCTCCTTCTCTGAAATATTTCCAACAACAGGATCGGGATCAAATTTCCAATCTCCAGTATGTAAAATATTACCAAATTTAGTTCTTACGCAAATTGCATTCATTTCTGGTACCGAATGAGTCAGGCCAATAAATTCCATCTCAAAAGATCCTAATTTTAATTTTTTTGAACCGTCAATAACATTGATTTTAACCTGCTTTTTAAAAGAATATTCCTCTAATTTTGCTTCAAGAAAATTTTTAGCAAGATTCGTACAATAAACTGGAACCCTTAATTCCTGCCACAAATGCTGCACAGAACCAATATGATCTTCGTGAATATGAGTGATTACAATTCCCAACAGATCTTTTCTATGTTTTTTGATAAAAGTAAGATCCGGTGCAATCATATTGACGCCAGGAATATTGTGGGCAAAACCAAGTCCAAGATCAATCATAATAAATTTACCATCAAGATGATAAAGATTTACATTCATACCAATTTCTCCAGAACCACCGAGAGGGATAAAAAGAAGGTTATTTTTTTGTTTTTTTAAGTCTAAGTTCATTATCAATTTTTATAAGTTACAAGCTAGCAATGTTCTTTGAAGATTTACCTTCAAAACAAAGAAATTTCAGAATAAAAGGTTGTTGACTAAGGTCTCTAGATTCTTGACTAACCCCTAAGATATCATCTTTGGAAGCGTTAGAATAGTTTCCTAAGAAACTTCAGTTATTATAGTGAGTTCTGAAGATCTAGATGATTTGAATCTACCCATTCTCCATAATATGTTCCATGTTTACTTCCATCAGATGTTTTGAAGTTAATTTTGCTCAATCTATTATCTTCCACTATATCCCATACAATTTTTTCCTGTAGTATAAATTGTACCCTCTCTAAATTCTCCTTTTGGCATAATGTTATATTTTATTTGAAATAAAATTCTTAACCATGTCCAAATCCTTCTCAATAATACTCATTTTTTCTTCCTTATTCATCAAGTCAGATAAAAATAACGGTAATTTTGCCTCAGGAACTTCTGACTTCACAATAGCATCGGGGAATTTTGAAGGATGTGCCGTTGCTAAAATTACGACATATTCACCTTGATAATCCCTAGATTTTTGATATAAATCAGCAGCACCAATGCCGGTTGCGGTATGGGGATCAAGAATTTCTTCATTTTCTTGATAGGTTCGATTGATAATTTTGCAAGTCTCTTTATCGTCAATTGAATAAGAAATAAAATCATTTCTAATGTCAGAAAAAATTTCATCAGAAACTTTTAACTTACCCGTCTTTTTAAATTCTGACATTTTATTAAAAACCTCATTTTCCTTATCAAATTTTTTATGATAATCAAATAACATTCTTTCAAAATTACTAGAGACTTGGATATTCATACTAGGAGATAATGTTTCTATCAATTCCTTGCGAGAATAATCATTACCCTGAAAGAATCTAGTTAAAATATCATTTTTATTAGTAGCTACAATTAATTTGTTAATTGGAAGTCCCATTCTTTTAGCTAAATATCCAGCATAGATATCACCAAAATTCCCAGTTGGAACGGAAAATGAGATTGGATTTTTTTTAGAAACATCTAATCGAACAGCAGAATAAAAATAATAAACAATTTGAGCCATAATTCTAACCCAATTGATAGAATTTACCGCAGCCATTCTTGCACCACCTAAAAATGATTGGTCAGAAAACATCTCCTTAACATATTCCTGACAATCATCAAAATTACCTTTCAAAGAAATGTTATGAACATTGTCACTTATAACACTTGTCATTTGTCTTCTTTGAACTTCAGAGACTTTTTTATAAGGGTGTAAAATAAAAATATCTACATTATCACAATCTTTGCAACCCATAATTGCTGCGGATCCGGTATCGCCAGAAGTTGCTCCAACAATGACAACTCTCTCCTTCCTTTTTTCTAAAATAAAATCAAAAATATTACCCAAAAATTGTAGAGCAAAATCTTTAAAAGCCAAAGTAGGTCCATGAAAAAGTTCTAGTAAAAACTGATTATGTGAAAGCTGCTTAATTGGCGCAATTGCTTTATTAGAAAATTTTAAATAGGATTTTTTGATAATTTTTGTTAAATCTGAGTCAGAAATTTCACCAGCAACAAATGGCTTCACAATCTTAAAAGTTAAATCCTGATAATTTAGCTTTTTCATCTCTGATATTTCTTCTTTAGAAAATTTTGGTAAATCTTCTGGAATGTAAAGCCCTCCATCTTCAGCTAACCCTTGCAAAACAACATCTTCAAAATTTAAATTTGCTGCCCTTCCTCTTGTACTGATATATTTCATTATTCTTTTATTAATTTCCCAATACCAAATTTTACCTTAAAAACTATGTTAAAAAAACTAAATAATCTATCTTTATCTTTTACCTATCATCTACAAAAAGCCTTGCGAAATATGGACATATTCCAGTTATTTTTTACAAATGACAGTAATAATGCTTTGATATATTACTTATTTTAAAGTAGGTTTTGGTATGATTTGTATTTTATAACAATATCATCTCCTATATTCCTAACTTTATCAAGTCGAAATTTATTCTCAACATCTGATATCAAATTAACCCCTAAATCAGAAGTTGCAGAAATTGCATCATTACCTAAAATAAAGTTACCTTTAACCAAAATCAACTCATCAATTAAACCTCCCCTTAAAAAACTAGCAAAAATCTGTCCACCACCCTCAATTAAAAGATTGTTAATTCCAAGTACTGCAATCCTTGACACCAAATCCTCTAGATCAATATTATTACGAGTGTCTAGGGGGCATTTTATAAAATTAATATGTTGGTAATTTTCTGTATTTTTATCAAAATCATCTCTGACCACAAAAAATGTTGGAATTTTTTGACAAGAGTTTACAAATTCTTGACTCAAATGAAGGTCAAAATTTTTATTTAAAATAATTCTTATTGGCGACCTATCCTCAATTCCAGAAATTCGACAATCCAATGAAGGTAAATCCTCTCTAAAACTATTTGCTCCGATTAAAATTGCGTCATTTTTTGACCTTAAGAAATTAGTATATTGACGAGAATCTTTGCTAGTAATCCATTTACTATCAAAAGTCTTTGTTGCAATCTTGCCGTCAATTGTGGTAGCAATTTTTACCGTAATGAATGGTTTATTTTTTAATTTTGCTTTAAAAAAACCACGATTTATCTCTTTAGCCTCATCAGCCATTAATCCAAACTGAACCTCCACCCCCTTCTCCTGTAATAATTTAATTGACTTGCCGTCAGTTCTAGTGTCGGGATCTTTTACTGCAAAAACTACTCTTTTAATTCCTGACTTTATAATTAAATCAAGACAAGATAACCCTCCTCTACCTTGATGGCAGCAGGGTTCGAGGGAAATATAAATGACTGAATCTTGTAACAAATCAGAAGATAATTTAGAAATAGCCAGCTCCTCAGAATGAGGGCGACCAGTAGAGCCTGTAACTCCAGTTGCTAAAATAACTCCTTCCCTGACGATAACAGTTCCAACGGAAGGGTTGGGGGCGGTAATTCCAATATTATTTTTTGCCAAATTAATAGCCAAAGACATGAATTTTAAATCTTTATTTTTTGTCTGAAAAATCAAGATTTTTATATAAATTAATACCTCTTATCAAATCAATTGCCCGAGTTAACTGATAATCATCATTGTATAAAATATCATTTTCTTTTTGCTTAACCTCTTCATCGCTATTTTCCTTTGCTATCTCTTTGATCTGACCTTGTAAATGACCGTCAAGATCAGATTCAGATTTTAAATTATTTTCAACAGCTTCTAATTTAGCTTCCTTAACAACAATATCAGGCTTAATACCGTCTGCCTGTATTGATATTCCTGAAGGTGTATAATAAAGAGCTATGGTTAATTTTATGGCAGAACTACCTTTATTTAATGGAATAAGAGACTGCACAGAGCCCTTACCAAAAGTCTTGCTACCAACAATAAGACCCCTCTTATTATCTTGAATTGCCCCAGCAACAATTTCAGAAGCAGAGGCTGACCCCAAATTAACCAAAACAATAATTGGCAATGATTTTAATAATTTTTTATGATCCTTATCTTTGAATTTATAAGCTTCTTTAAATATACCTCCATCACCACATTTCAATGTATCTCTTGACTGATAAGACGCTCTCTTCGTTCCTCTACCCTTAATTGAAACAACCTCTTTTCCTTCTTTTAAAAATATACTACTAATATTAACTGAAGCATCTAAGGCTCCACCAGGATTATTTCTAACATCTAATACTATGCCCTCCACATTATCCTTACCAATTTTTATAATAGCATTTTCTATTTTAGTTGCAATATCGAAACTCACGCATTTTGAAAAAGTAGCCAGCCTAATATAAGCAATATTACCATAAATTTCCGATCTAACTGAATCGATCTTTATTATGTCACGAACCAAAGTAAATTTTAGAGGAGTTTTCTCGCCTTCCCTTAAAATAGTAATTTCTACGCTAGTTTTTGGCTTTCCTCGAAGCATTTTAACCACCTCCATAACAGATTTGCCATAAATAGACTTACCATTAACTTCAGAAATGTAATCTCCAGCTTTAATTCCAGCCTTTGCAGCTGGAGTGTTATCAATTGGTGTAATAATTTTTATTAATTTACTATCCGAACTAATTCTGATGCCTAAGCCACCAAATTCGCCTTCAAGCTGGACCCTAACCTCACTAAAAACATCTTTCTTTAAGTAAGATGAATGTGGATCAAGAGAAGATAAAATTCCCTCAGCAGCAGCTTCTAAAATTTCTTTGCGAGTCTTTTCATGTACATATTTTTCTTCAACATAGTTTATTACGTCATTCAGAAAGTTTTTGTTATCAAAATAAACATCTTCTTCCTTAGTTTTAGTTTTGATATCTTTTTTATCCTCAATATTTTCTCTTTTGCTCACCAAAGACAACCCTTCATTTTCAAGCACTTTTGTTGAGAAATATTTTTTAATAATCTTTGGGACCAACTTATTATCAGGATTAGAAATAGCCGAACTAAATACGATAATTGATAATATAGATGACAATATTACTACTTTAAATATGTGTTTCATCAAGAATAGTTTGGTTTTCTGATAGAGTTGCATCAAGAAATTTTAATTTTTAGATTTATCTTTTTTATCGAATTAGGCAGACAAAAAGTATTATGAAATACAGTCATATTTCAATTATTTTTTACAAAAAACAGTTGATATATTACTTAGTTTTAAAGTGAATTTTAGTATTGTACCGCGACATATAAAAACTATAATTGACAAAAAACTTATCACAAGACAAGGTTTAAATTCTATCATGATTTTACTTATTTTAATTCAAAAATTAAATCATGTAAATCTCAGTAAAGAACTATTATTCTTCAGGAATACCAAATTCGTCTCTTATTTTTTTCTTTATTTCTTCGGGAGGATGATCGCCATATGCAGAATATAGTATCTTACCATATTCTTCTAAATGAATGATATTATCATTAAGAGCTTTTTTAAACATAGGTAACTTTAACCTCTCAATCAATACATAGTACCAAGCGGGGCGATTATCATCGATACCTTTAACTAAAAATAATAAACTAGCATCAGCTCTCTTTGCTTGATTTTCTGGGCTAGCATTAACTCCTATATTGGTTGCTGTCATATTATCTTTTTTAGCATATTTTTCAGCAAATCCACCTGATGATTTACGATCTTCGGTAGCGGGACCGGAGGATTTTTTGTATCTATCAGCAAAAGAATTGCCACCTGAATCACTCATAATGTTTATTTTATATTTTTGCTTTACTTAGTATTAAGCATTATAATCTTTAAGCCACCAATCATTAACTGGCATCTTAGGTCCGCAAGGACCACCTTCGCTTGAAACACAAGGACTTTTTATGTCTACATATTTCTTGCCAAAACAAGAAGTTACAAAAAACAACAATATAAATAAAAAAATTTTTATCATTAAATTAATAAATAAATGATGGTGGGTCTGGGTGGACTTGAACCACCGACCTCGCGCTTATCAGGCGCGCACTCTAACCAGCTGAGCTACAAACCCCTATTTTTGATCCTTTTAGTCTAATTACCCATTTAATAAAATCAATAATAAATCTTTAACTTAAAAAAAGACGTAATAACATTGTTCCAATATAGGACTTTAAAAAAGACTTTTATACAATATGCTTCAGTTGTACTGAGGTCTTTTAAAGCAGTTTTTTAAAATTATTTAAATTTATGTTTACTGGACTCATAACTCATATTGCAGAAATTACAGACACTACTAAGAAAAATGATCGAGATCTAGTTTTGACAATTAAAATTGCCGAAAAAGACCTTAAAAACGGTAAATATCAAATTGGATCGTCAATTTCCTGCTCTGGAATTTGCTTAACTTTAATAAAATTAGAAGAAAAATCAGGTTTTAATTTATTTTCTTTCGAAGTTTCTCCGGAAACTATTGCCAAAACTACCATTTTTAATTGGAAAATTGGTAGTTTTATTAATATTGAGTTTTCTCTTAAAATTGGCGATGAAATTGGTGGACATCTGGTTGGTGGTCATGTTGATACAATCTGTAAAATTCACGAAATTACCAAAGCTAATAAGGATTCTTGGATTTTTACCTTTAAAATTTCCAATGAGTTTAGAAAATTTATCTGTCAAAAAGGATCAATTTGTATTAATGGTATCTCATTAACAGTAAATGATGTAATAGATTTTGATAAAAATCATTTTTTATTTCAAACCAACATCATTAGCCATACTCTTGACAGCACCAATTTACAATTTTTAAATAAAACGGATCAAGTTAATATTGAGATCGACATGATTGCCAGATATGTTCACGCTAAAAATGTTTTCATTTGATTTAAAAAAATATGCCAATAACTACCAATCCATCTGCTGCATCAGAACCTCCAACTACTGAAAAAGACATAATCTAGAATTAGATTCCGAGCGGGACCCATTGGACTTTACCCCCCCAAATCATTTGGCATAGTTTGCACAAATTAACGTTAAAATATTTTGGTATACAGGTTGTTTGACAGGAATACTAACCTCCCCAATTGGCAAATCTAGTAAATTCGGCATCAAAAAACAACTCAACACCTCCAACTGGGCCATTTCTTTGTTTAGCGATAATTACTTCTGATTTATTTCTAATTTCATTCATTTTATCTTGCCAATTTTTGAAAGATTCAACCTCGCTCTCATCTGGCCTTTTGCGCTCTAAATAGTAACTTTCACGATAAATGAAGGTAACAACATCTGCATCTTGCTCAATTGATCCAGATTCTCTTAAATCAGAGAGCTGCGGTCTTTTGTCATCTCTTTGTTCAACCGCCCTTGAAAGTTGCGAAAGAGCGATAACCGGAATATTAAATTCCTTAGCAATAGCTTTTAAACCTTGTGTAATTTCAGTAATTTCCTGAACCCTATTTTCAGTCTTCTTACTACCCCTAATTAATTGTAAATAATCAATAATCAATAAGGATAAATTTTTCTTCTTAACTAATCTTCTAGTTCTAGTTCTAATAGCAGAAATTGAAAGAGCTGGAGTATCATCAATAAAAATTGGCATTTCAGCAATTTCAGCACTTCTGGCGCTAATTACTTGCCACTCATCTTCACTAATAGCTCCGGACCTAAATTTGGTAGCGTTAATACTAGTTTCCATCGATAAAATTCTTGAAGATAATTGATCAGAAGACATCTCTAAAGAAAAAATTCCAACAGATCTTTTTTCCTCTTTCTCTTCATCTTTTTTTATTAAATCCTTACAAGCATTAACTGCAACATTAATAGCTAAAGCGGTTTTACCCATCGAAGGACGTCCGGCAATAATTATTAAATCAGAATCTTGCAAGCCACTTAAAATATGGTCAAAATCAGCAAGACCAGTCGAAACTCCAGTTATACTAGAGTCAGCTTGTTTGGCAATTAGCGTTTTCTCTAAAGTGGTTTTTAAAGCTTCTGAAATCCCCCTAAAATCACTGCCAGAATTTTGAGCAAAAGTTAAATTAAAGATTTCTCTTTCAGCGTTTTCAATTTTTTCTAATGCCGTCTGATCATCTAAATCATTACAATTTATAATAATATCTTCTGCAATCATGGTTAAGTTGCGCTTGAGATATAAATCATAAATTAATTTTGCATAATCAGCTATATCAACAATGCCAGTAGCCTTATCCATTAAAACTGCCATATATTTCATGCCGCCGATACCAGATATTTCAGTACTTTCGGAGAAAAATTGCTTCAAAGTAACGTTATTGGCAATAATATTCATGTCACTAACGATGTGAAGAATCTCAGAATAAATTTTCTGATGTGCGGGCTCATAGAAATGCTCAGATAGTAAAAATTCTGATACACGATTAAGGTAATCATTATTTAAGATAATGGTACCTAAGATAATTTGCTCAGCCTCCAGATGATATAATTCCCTTTTATTAATTGATTTTACTGGTTCGGTAGCTATATTATCAACACTAAGATTATGTTCCATTAAATTTGTTAATTATGTTGGATTTCCTGAATAAAATTTACAGCCATTTTGACTCTTCTTCTATTAGTTTTTTTACGATATTAGTTTTAATTATTATTTATGCTATAGTAATTTTTATCAACAATAAGATAATAAAAAAATTGCAAAAAAGAATTGCTAATGACAACAAGAAACAAATAATCCTTACCTCTCTTAAAAAACCATTAAATTTTTTCTTTCTATCCTGCTTTACAGCAATTATCACTATATTTTTTCAAAAATATTCTAATTACAGCTTAATTATTGCCCACCGAACCTTTACTATCGGCCTAACCTTTTCACTTATTTGGTTTGGTTGGAGAATGATTATTTCTTATGAAAATTATTTTACCGAAGATAAGAAAAATAAATATGACTTAACAACTATTTTAGCTGTCATTAAGCTTCTTAAAGCTATTTTAATTATTGTCTTTTTATTAATGGCTCTTAATCAATTTGGGATTAGCTTGAGTGGCATTATTGCCTTTGGTGGTATTGGTGGCATTGCCATTGGTTTTGCTGCTAAAGATCTTTTGGCCAACTTTTTTGGTGCTATCATGATCTATCTTGATCGACCATTTTCTGTAGGCGATTGGGTTAAATCTCCTGATCGCAACATTGAGGGAACAGTTACTAATATTGGTTGGCGACTAACAAAGATTCGAACTTTTGAAAGCAGAATGCTTTATGTACCAAATTCAATTTTTAGCAATATTGCCATTGAAAATCCCTCTAGAATGTCTAATAGGAGAATTTTTGAAACAATCGGCGTTCGCTATGATGATGTTAAAAAGGTTGGAGCTATTATTGAAAAAGTCAGGAATATGCTAGAAAATCACGAAGATATTGAAAGTAAAAAAACTTTGATGGTCAATCTTAATAAATTTAATGATTTTTCTGTCGATTTCTTTATTTATACTTTTACCAAAACTACAAATTGGGCAGAATTTCATGAGGTAAAGCAAAAAATTCTTCTACAAATTAGCGATATTATTGATAATGAAGGAGCGGAAATTGCCTTCCCGACTTCTGAAGTTAAATTATCTGGTGGGTTAGAAAAATAGATTTAATTGATATTTACAAACTAAATTATAACACCTTAACTCCCTCATTCTCAGAAGGAGTTAGAAATTTACTCGACAATATCAGTTTTAGTAAAAAATTGTGCAAGCTCAATTTGAGCATTTTCATCAGAATCAGAGCCGTGAACTGAGTTTTTCTCAATATTAACTGCAAAATCCTTTCTAATTGTTCCTGCTGCAGCATCTGACGGATTAGTTGCTCCCATAATATCTCTATATTTCTTTACGGCACCCTCACCTTTTAAAACTTGCACAACAACTGGGCCAGAAATCATAAAAGAAACTAAATCATCATAAAAAGGTCTTTCCTTATGAACTTCGTAAAATTTTTCTGCCACATCCCTTGTCATCTGAACTCTTCTTTGAGCCACTATTTGTAATCCAGCATCCTCAATATAAGAATTGATTTTACCGGTAATGTTTCTCTTGGTTGCATCCGGCTTTATGATTGAAAAAGTTAAATTTGTCATTATTTTAGTTATAATTAATTAATATTTCTTGATTCGACTGATTCTTTGTATATATTTTTGATATAAAAGTCAATGAATCAATTTCAAACTCTTAAATATATAGCCTTAAAATTATATACTGTTAGTAAAACTACTTTCTCTAGTTGCGGTAATTATTGCCACCTCTCCTGGTGGCTTTCCATGATATTTTGTAAACCAACCTTGTATGATTTTTTGTTGCTTTTCGTTCATAAATCTATAGTCAACTATATGCTCACTTTTAACTACATTCACAAGTAATATTTTATCTAAATATTCTTGATTTTTATTATGTTCACCTCGGTTGCCAAAAAAATCACCTGTATTTATTTTATTAAGTTTTATATCATTTATAAAGATATTCATCTTCTTAGAATCATCATCTTCTAGATGCTCGTATATTGCAATTACAGATTCTGCCAAATATTTATCGCGTGGTACTTCTGGTGAAAAAGAAGTTGTTGATTTATTCGCAGAATTAGGCAGAAAAAAAGACATAATATTGGTTATATGTATTTGATTATTTTTATCTATTTGGTTAAGTTCGTTTTCTCTTTCCTTTTCAGATAAATTTTTACTTAGATTGCCTAGATTTGTTTGAAATTTTTTATATTGTTGTTCATTATCACAAAAATAATTATATAATGTTTCAACAAATTTACACTTAGATTCATCATCTTTTAATACTAAATTTACCATTATTTTTAACTTAACGCAAATAATTTTTTATATTTCTTGATTCGACTGATTCTTTGTATATATTTTTGATATAAAAGTCAACAACTTAAAACTCCTACTAAAATTGCAAGATAACTTTGACAATAGTTTAATAATAAATAGATATGAGCTTTACAAATTTACCAAAATGGGATTTAACTGATTTTTACCAAAATATTGATGATAAAAATATTGAACTAGACTTTAAAAACTTAGAAAAAAAAGTTAAAAAATTTAGCAATGATTACAAAGGAAAAATTACCAAATTATCCGGTGAGGATCTTTATCGAACAATCTTAGAAAATGAAGAAATTGCCGAAAAATTCGGTAAAATATCTAGTTTTTCCTATCTTAATTATGCGGCAAATATGCTAGATCAAAAAAACACCGCCTTTTATCAAGATTCTTCAGAAAAAATTAGAAAGATTTCTAAAGATTTGGTCTTTTTTGAATTAGAAATTAACGAAATCAAGGAAGATGATCTTCAAAAACTTTACAATTCATCAGAAAACCTAAAAAAATATCAGCCATTCTTAAGGGATGTCAGAGTTTTTAAAAAGCACCAATTAAATGAAGATTTAGAAAAAATTTTACTGGAAAAAAGATCTACTAGCTCCAGTGCTTGGAGCAGATTATTTGACGAAACTATTAATAATATAAAATTTTCTTATGATAAAAAGGAATTAAATGCTTCGGAAATTTTCAATTTACTTAGCTCCAAAGAATCTGCAACTCGTAAGAAAGCATCAAAAATTATTGGCGAAACCTTAGGAAAAAATATTCGCCTACTATCGTTTATCACCAACATTTTGGCCAAAGATAAAGATATAGATGACAATCTTCGTAATTTTGCAAAACCAATTTCCTCAAAAAATTTAAATAATTTTATTGAGGATAAAATTGTTGATAATTTGATTTCGGTAGTGAAAAAAAATTACCCAAATATTTCGCATCGCTATTATAAAATTAAAGCAAAATTACTTGGATTAGAAAAAATGCACTATTCTGATCGTAACGCACCTCTATCTATGGATGAAAATTTAACCTCTTGGGAAGATGCTAAAAAGATAGTCCTTGATGCTTATAATAATTTTTCACCAGAATTAGCAAAAATTGGACAGAAATTCTTTGATAATGAATGGATTGATGTTGGAGCTCGTGATGGAAAAGATTCTGGCGCCTTTGCTCACCCGACAGTACCGTCTGTTCATCCATATCTATTATTAAATTATCAAGGAAAGATAAGAGATGTCATGACACTTGCTCATGAATTAGGACATGGAGTTCACCAAATTTTATCTTCTAAGCAGGGATATTTTATGTCAGGAACGCCACTTACTTTAGCCGAAACTGCCTCAGTTTTTGGAGAACAGCTGACCTTTCAAGAAATTTTAAAAAGAGAAACTGACCCTAAGCGCAAAAAAATTATCATAGCCTCTAAGGTTGAAGACATGATCAATACAGTTGTTCGTCAAATTGCCTTTTTAGAATTTGAAAGAAAGGTTCATGATGAGCGTAAAAAAGGTGAAATTTCTACTGAAAAATTATGTCAGTTTTGGATGGAGACACAGAAGGAAAGTTTAGGAGATGCCTTTGTTTTTGATGATGAATATAAATATTATTGGTCATATATTCCGCATTTTATTCACTCACCTTTTTACGTTTATTCCTATGCTTTTGGTGATTGCTTGGTCAATTCATTATATTCTTGTTATAAAAATGGTTTAGAAAATTTTGAAGAAAAATACCTAGAAATGTTAAAATCTGGAGGTACTTTGCACCACAAAGAACTTCTATCACCCTTTGGACTGGACGCTAGTAAGCCAGAATTTTGGCAGCAAGGTTTAGATATTATTTCAAACTACATTGATCAAATAGAAGATGCTGAGTAAGATATATCAAAAATTATTTTTAGGTAAGCCGAACCTAATATTCTTAATATTTATTTGTGTCACTTGCTTTTCTACCTATCATGCCCTCGATTTTAAATTAGACGCCTCTTCCGACTCTCTCAATTTAAAAAATGATAAGGACGTAGAATATTATCGCGAAATTGTTAAAGAATTTGGATCTGATGAATTTTTGATAGTTACTTACGACCCCATTAACAAGGATTTATTTTCTGATGATAGTTTAGCAGATTTAAAAGAATTGAGGCGTAAATTACTAGAAATTAATGACGTAAATTCTGTTATTACAATTCTAGATGTTCCACTGATTAACAGTCCAAAAATTTCCTTTGAAGATTTGCCCGCAGGTATTAGAAGAATTTCAGATGGAAATGTTGATAAAAATCTAGTAAAAGCAGAGCTTACCACCAACCCCTTATATTCGCAGAATCTTATTGACCTGAACGCTGAAATTTCAACTATCCTAATTAAATTTAAAAGAGACGAAGCTTATTACAAGTTACTAAATAAAAGAGACTCCTTAAGAAAGGTAGCAAGAGATGACAGGCTTTTAAATGAAGAAAAATTAAAAAATGTTGAGAGTAATTTTAGCAAATATCACCAATCTAACCTAAAAAAACAAAGATATAATATTAAAATAGTGAGGCAGATATTATCCGATTATCAAGATAATTACAACATTCATATTGCTGGAGTGCCGATGATTATAGCTGATTCAATTGATTTTATCAATAGTGACATCAAAATATTTAGCCTTCTAATATTAATTTTTACTATTTTAACATTATTATTAATTTTTAAATCCCTAAAATGGGTTGTCGCTCCATTATTGATTTGTGTAGGGGTAATAATATCAATGCTTGGCTTGCTTGGCTTTTTAGATTGGCCAGTAACGTTGGTTTCTTCTAACTTCATCTCCTTACTATTCATTATCACGCTATCAATGAATATCCATTTAATGGTGCGATATAGGGAAATACTCACTAAGGAAAAAAATATCAGTCAGATAGATTTAATATTGTGGTCGGTTAAAAAAGTGTCCTTACCCTGTTTTTATACCTCAGTGACAACTATAGTTGCCTTTGGATCATTGATTATGAGTGATATTACTCCAGTTATTGACTTTGGCTATATGATGGCAATTGGTATATTAATTTCCTACCTATTTACTTTTATATTACTACCAAACTTACTGACCATCAACAATGATGATATCGTTAATCACTCTAGGGAGTATAATGTTTTAACCAACTCTATTAATTATTTTTATCAGTTGGTAAGAAAAAAATCTTCATTAATTATCATCATTTTCTCCTCCCTATTTCTTTTGGCTATTATTGGCATGTTCAGATTAACGGTTGAGAATAGCTTTATCAATTATTACAAAGAATCCACCCAGATTAACAAGGGCATGAGGATGATAGATAGCAAATTAGGTGGCACTACCCCTCTAAATCTAGTGATTGAGGCCCCTAGAAGTGTCAAAACTGAAGAAAAATATGAAGATGAATTTGAAGATTTCTTTTCCGAAGATGATTTTGAGGAGGATAAATGTCAGTTTTCTAATAGCTATTGGTATAATAGTAATAATATTGATCTTATAGATCGAATTCATGATTATCTAAGTAATTTACCAGAAATTGGAAAAGTGACGTCACTATCAAGCTCGCTATTTATACTTAAATCTCTTAATGGCGACGCAGATCTTGATGATTTTATACTAACACTTGCGTGCAATAAAACCTCAGAAGATATAAAGAATACCTTATTTTACCCCTATTTATCGGATGATGGCAATAAAATACATTTTAGTGCCAGAATTATTGAATCTAGTAAAAATTTAAGAAGGAATGAACTAATAAAAAGAATAGAAAGCGATCTAGTTACAAAATTTAATTTAGAAGAAGATGATATCCATCTAAATGGTATCTTAGTTCTATATAATAATATTTTACAAAGCCTCTTTAAAAGCCAAATATTAACTTTGATCTTTGTATTTTTTGTAATCTTGATAATGTTTCTTCTTATTTTTAGAAATATTAAAGTCTCTCTCATTGCCATTATTCCAAATATTATTGTAGCGGTTTTTATCCTTGGAGTTATGGGCTTGACAAACATCCCTCTCGACATCATGACTATTACTATTGCCGCAATTGCAATTGGTATTGCCGTTGATGACACAATTCATTATACGCACAGATTTGAAGAGGAATTAAAAAAAGATGGAAACTATATTGAGGCAGTTAAAAGGTCTCACAATACGATTGGAAAAGCTATGTATTACACAACTGCTATAGTTGGATTTGGATTTTTTATCCTAGTGTTTTCTAATTTTGTGCCGACAATCTATTTTGGATTTCTAACAACATTGTCAATGGTCTTCGCCTTGTTAGCTGACTTCTTGTTGTTACCGGTTTTATTTGTTAAGTTCAAACCCTTTGGGAATGACAATAAAAATTCATCCTATATTTAATGCCCACCCTATGTTAATAGGGTGTAAGGCTTTTTGATGATTTAAGGATAAAAATATTTCGAAAAAACTGCTTTAAGGGTGGGAATTGGTATAAGTGGCAATTGGGTAGAAAAATAAAAATAAGGGTTGCTGTCTGATTTTACTAACCAAACGTCATTGATGATGAACAAGCTCACAAAAAGGAGAAAGTTGAAAATTACTATGTCAACAAGGTTATTAATCTGAACTTTATTTCACCAATAATTATCAAGAAAATATTGACTGAAATTAAACCTATAACCTTGAGATTGCAGGATATTATCGCAAAACAGATTACTTATTTATAGGAAGATCAGGAGGATATTTTTGAGCATTAATCTTGTAAAATTACCCCCCTAAAAACTTAAATTTTAGCAAAAAATTATAATAATTTTATTGAAATTAAGATAAGTTTTTAATATTTCTTTCAATATACTCAATCATAAAGCCAGCAACATTCTTTTTAGTAGCCTTCTCAATGCCCTCAAGTCCCGGAGAAGAATTTATCTCAAGAATAAGTGAACCACGATTTGACCTTAAAATATCAACACCTGCTACATCCATACCCATCACCTTACTAGCTTTAATAGCCATAGCCCTTTCTTCTTTAGTGATAGTAACTGGCTGCACGATTGCCCCAAGATGATAATTTGCTCTATATTCACCCTCATTGGCAATTCTTTCCATTGAGGCCACAACTTTATTGCCAACAACAAAACATCTTAAGTCTCTGCCTGATGATTCTTTAATAAACTCTTGAACAATTACATTAGCATGAAGCTGTTTGAATGCTGATATAACACTTTTTGCGGCGCTATCTGTTTCAGCCAGAACGACTCCTTCCCCTTCAGTTCCTTCAACTAATTTAATTATCAATGGAGCTCCTCCCAGAGATTTAATGATTGCATCAATAGTAGTTGGAGAATTTGCAATACCAGTTGAAGGCATTGGAATATCATTTTTTGCCAAGATTTGTAAAGATTTTAGCTTATCTCTGGCGTTCAAAACGGCTACAGAGCTATTTAAAGAATAAACCCCAAGCATTTCAAACTGCCTTAGAATAGCGGTGCCATAAAAAGTAATAGAAGGCTCAATTCTGGGGATCACCGCATCTAAATCTCTAATTGGTTTACCATTTTTATCATAAATTGTTGGCGTATCATTAGTTATATTAACAAAGCATTCTGTAAGGTTAATAATTCTGAATTTATGACCTTTTTTTTCCGCCTCTTCTTTTAGTCTTTTATGGGAGTATAATCCTTTTTCTGATACCAATAATCCTATTTTCACTGCTTTGTATGTTAAAATTATAATTGATAAATTTGTTAAAAAAATTAGCATATATAAAATTAACTATCAAAATAAATTTAATTAAAAAATGAAAAATAAATTTAGAATCGGAATCACTGACGATACTAACATTATGAGGTGTCGACTTATTGTTAAGCTTATTGAGATATGTGGAGCTATTCCCACACTAGTTCCTGTGTATTTAGATAAAAATACACTTAGAGATAAGTCAGCTAGTTATAAAGAGTTGGATGAGGCTATTGATGTTCATTTAGATAAAGTTGATAATATTTTGCAAAGCTGCGATGCTTTGATATTTCCTGGCAATAAAAAAGATGTCAATCCCGGTCTTTACGGGGTATCGCAAATTCATCCTGAAACCAAAAAAAGACTGAGTCAAAATAAATTAAACGTAAGACAAGAAACAGAAATAAAGATGCTACAATATGTATTAAAAAAGAAAGATATTCCAGTTCTTGGAATATGCGGTGGAATGCAATTAATAAATGCTGTTTTGGGAGGTTCATTAGTACAACATTTACCAGATGATCCTAGAATTATTGAGGAAGATAATACTCATCATGATAAAAATTTAAAAGATATGACAGATGATGAATTACAGGATTTTGAAAATAATTTTGAGAAAATTATCAGTGAAGAAAAGGAGAATATTTTATATCAAGGAACTCACTCAATGAAGGTAGAAGAAAATTCATTACTTGCTAAGATCTATCAAGAGCAAGATCCAAATATTGATTTAAAAAATATAAAAGAATTAAGCATTCATCACCAAGGATGTTTTGCAGAAAATATCTCTGATAAATTGAAAATTGTTGCCACTTCTCCAGATGGAGTTATTGAAGCTGTTGAGTATAAAAATCATCCAAAAATGTTTTTATTAACCCAGTTTCATCCAGAATGTAACGCTAGTGGCATAGCTTTGTCTTTGGTCAAGAAGTTGATAGAATCTTAACTTAGAAAATTTATATTTTTAACATTATTTTTGCTTTTTTAGATAATGTTCGCCTAACTGCGCAAAACCAATTGTATCTATTAAAACAAGATGTTAATTTTTACTTAAACTTTAATCATTTTTTAAATAAAATTATGAATATATTTCCATATTTAATCAAACCTAATGGGTGGTTTATAAAAACCTTTATATTGATAATAATCCTAACAACATCAGTACTTGGATATCTTGGATATTTAAAACCCACGATTGAGTTACTTGATTCTGAAAAACTATCACTTACCTTAGGGTCAATAAAGATATCCCTGTATCAACTATTAAAACGCGCTACATTTATTATTTTACTACTAGCGTTAGCAAACTCTATTTTAGATAAAGGGGTTAAGTATCTCAGGAGATTGAGGAGGATAAAGCCAACTAACAAACCTCTAATTATCAAAATTTATCAGATACTTATCTTTTTTATAGCCTGCATGATTGGTTTAAATATTTTGAATATTAAAGTAACCAATTTAGCATTTTTTGGTGGTGCGGTTGGTATTGGACTTGGCTTTGGTTTACAAAAAATTACTTCCAATTTTATTAGTGGCTTAATCCTATTATTTGAAAAATCAATTGAAGAAGGTGATTTGGTAGAATTGGACAATGGTGTATATGGCTTTATCAGAAATACGGGGGCTCGCTACACACTGATCGAAACATTTGATAGTAAGGAGATTATGATACCAAATGAGGAGTTTATTACTAAAAATGTAGTTAATTGGACATATTCTAATAAACAAGGAAGGGTTGATATCTCGGTTGGAGTTTCCTATAAATCTGATATTGAAAAAGCTAGAGATCTAATGTTAGAAGCAGCAAGGGAGCATAGTATGTGCAGCAAAACCCCAGAGCCAGAGTGTTTTCTTAGGGAGTATGCTGATAGCTCAGTTAATTTCTTATTATATTTTTGGGTTGATGATGTTACTATTGGAAGATTTGAACCTCAAAGTGACGTTATGAGGGTTATTTGGAAAAAGTTTAAGGATAATGATATCGAAATTCCTTTCCCTCAAAGGGATGTTCATATTATCAATAATGATGGCAAAACTAATTCAATTAAAAATAAATGATAAAAAACTTATTTTGAATCACCGTACTTTATGTTTTACGAACTTCTTGCTCTAAAAAATAGCAGAAGTTAATTTATTAAAATCAAATCAATAATCCTCTGCCTTAGAGAAGAATTTTACGAAAATCAAGATATAAGTGTTGAGTTTTGCAATGTCACCCCTATTTCTAGATTACAACTCTCTTTGTAAAGAATCGTTTCTTCTATAATGGAACATTTAGATAAACTAGTTTTTGTCAAAAATTTATGATAATTTTTGGCCAAAGATAGTGCTAAAATCCACTTTTGTATATATTGCAGATCTTAGTATAAGAAGTATAAACGCTCTATAATATACGGTAATTAATATCAATCTCTAATGAGAAGATCCTCTCCTTATCCAAAAAGTTATTAACATCCTTGTTAACATAATAGATGAAAACATAGAGGCTAAAATTCCAATTGATAGGGTAACCGCAAAACCTTTAACAGATCCAGTACCAAGAAGATATAAAAATAGAGCTACAATTAAAGTCGTGATATTGGAATCGATAATAGTTCTAAATGCCTCCGAAAATCCATTGTCAATAGCAACCATCTTCTTTTTAGTTTTAAGCATTTCCTCTCTTATTCTCTCAAAAATCAAAACATTAGCATCCACTGCCATACCAATAGTTAGTACAATTCCAGCAATTCCAGGTAAAGTTAGTGCAGCCCCAATAAATGACAATAAAGATATAATGATCGAAATATTTATCACAAGAGCAATAATTGCCACCAGCCCGTATATTCTATAAATGAATAACATCAATAATATCACCAAAATAAATCCAATAATTATTGATGTGACACCAGATTTAATAGAGTCAAGCCCAAGAGAAGGTCCGACACTTCTTTCCTCAATAATTGATAAAGGCGCTGGTAACGCACCCGCTCTTAGAATAATAGCGGTTTCTTTTGCCTCTTCGATATTAAAGTTACCAGAAATTACGCCCAAACCTTGATTAATCACCGAATTTATTCTAGGTGCCGTTACCACTTTGCCATCTAAAATAATTGCAAATAATCTACCAATATTTTCCCTAGTAATTTTAGCAAATTTTTTGGAACCAATTAAATTAAACTTAAAAGAAACGGCCGGCTCTCCTTCGTAATATGTAGCATTAGCATCTACTAGCATATCTCCACTTAATATGACTTCATCATGTATAATGTACGAACGTCCACTATCATCATACACCTTACTTTTATTTTTTAATGACTCGATAGAATCTTCAGACTGAATGCTATTATCTACTAAATGAAAAGTCATTTTAGCAGTTTTACCAAGAATATTTTTGATTTGACCTGGGTTACTAATACCAGGAACTTGAACTAATATTCTGTCAATATTTTTTGACTGAATAATTGGCTCTTTAGTTCCTGTCTCATCAATCCGCCTTCTTACTATCCCAATCGACTGAATCATCAACTTCCTCTTCATCTCCAAAATCTCATTATCAGTAAAACTTAAAATCAATCTCCCATCCTTATCATCAATTTTGATATTACTGTTAATTTTGTAGATAATTGTTTTTATATCCCTAAAATGTTTCTCATTCTTGACGATGATAATGATTTTATTATTTGATACTCTAGGTAAAGCTCTAATTTTTTTCTCCTTTAATTCATTCTTTATTTCTAAACGCAAAACTTCTAATTGCTCTTTAATGTAGTAATCAGTATCAATCTCAAGCAACAGATGAGAACCTCCTCTTAAATCTAAACCTAAAGAAACTTTTGAACCTGAAAAAAACTTAGCGAATGAAGAATCCTGACTTTCTTTTGGAATAAAGGATGGTATGGTAAAATATATAGATATTATACATATCGAAAGAATGCTAGCAATTTTCCATTTAGAAAAATATAACATTATTTTTTAGCTTTTGTAGGCTTATTGACAATTTTTGGTGAATTTTTTGACTTTGCAGATTTGTTTTTTTCTCCAAGCTCAATTATATTGCGATTCTTAATTTTAATAATATTACCTTTCGATATTTCTAATAAAATTAAACCCTCCTTACCATTAACTTTCGAAATAATACCGTGTATACCAGAATCGGTAACTACAGAATCACCTGCTTTTAACTCATTAACCATTTTTTCTCTATTTTTTTCTTTCTTCATTTGAGGTCTAAATATTATAAAATATAATATAAGCGCAACCAAAACTAACGGCATCAAGCTGGTTAAAGTGCTCGGCTGCTCGGCAGTACTATCAGCAAAAGCTGAAAATGACAAAAATACAGTAAATAAAAATATAATTTGCTTGCTCATAATTTAATCTTTTAATTCGTTAAATAATTTATCTACACTTGCTTCAGAATTTAAAATTCTACTTGAAGCAGAGTCAGATTTAATCTTCTTAATACAAGAAGTAAAGGTAAAAATTAATAAAATAATCAATATACTTTTAAAAATATATAACTCCTTCATTATTGACCCCTTTCCATCTCAAGCTCTTCAAACATGTCTTGAACCGCTTCTTGAGATTTATCAATATTATCCTGACTCATATCAGAATTAACAATGACCTGCTTAAACAACTCCTGACTATCCTTTAAAATTTTGGCGTAATTATTTTGTTTGATAACCATCCTGATAAATAGCGATCCATCATCAGCCTGATATATATCAGTTCTTTCTGCGCCAGACAATTTAACATTTTTAACAACATTTTTTGTAGCCTGAGAGAAAAATTCCTCCACATCATTAACGTCATTTAGCTTAGATTCTCGTAAAGCATTCTTGGTCACACGAGAAATTTCAGATTGTAAAATTTCTGCAATATTAGCCCTTGCATCAGATTCCGCTTTTGGAATTTGAAACCTTAATCCACCACGACTTGGAGAAGATATGCCTACTGCAGCAATACCATTTTCAATTTTTGGATCAAGAACCCATTCTGGCAAATTAATGTTTGAGCTAGTAGATTTTAAAACTTCTTTTTGATCCGTATCATTTGAAGAGCATGATACTAACAAAAAAATTATAGCAATAACCTTGATACAAAATAAATTTTTCATAATTATGTTAGTTTTTATTTAAATAATAATGGTCTCTTATTATTAATAACAAAATAGAAATAGCAAGAATAATTACTACAAAGATCCAGGTAGAAACAAAAAATGGTATAAACCCAGAAGACCCGAAAGCGTGCGATACAGCTATCAAAATATATAATAAAAAACCAGATACAACTCCTATAATAAAATTGAAAATATTATTTTTATTCCTAGTGTTAACTATTGTAAAATACAAAGCTATAATTGATACAGCTATCAATATGAACGGCTTTGAAAGTAAAGAGTGATAATAGATTTGAAATTTTCTAGTAGAATATCCAGAATTTTTCATATCTTCTATTAAATTTGGTAATTTGAAAATCGAAAAGGATCTTACGTCACTAAAATTATTGCTAATTTTTTGCCTTATAAACTCAGAAGTTAAATCTGTTTTCATGCGAAAATCTTCTAACTTTTTATTAATTAACTTATCATTATTAACTCTGACATTTTGAGCAACCAAATAACCTCCCTTTAACCTTAATTCCTTAGTATCAATCTTTTGATAAAATTCATTATTAGAGTTAAAATACCAAATCTTTGCGTCATAAAAAATAATATCACGATTATTTGCTGATCCAGATCGGAAAATAATTTTGCCACCTAGATTATCAAAATTATTTTGCTTAAACCAAATTCCATCTTTTGGACTATAAATAAAACTATCTTCCTGATCTTTTTTAAGTGAATTTTCTATCTTTTTATATTTTTTATCAGAAACGATAACAATTTCATTAAAAACGGATACCAAAAGAATTCCAATAATAAAAATTGATATAGAAATTGGTGTTATAATTTTAAATAGAGATAATCCAGAGGAGCGCATTACTGTAATCTCATTACTTAAGGACAGGGAGTAGAATGTCGTCATTACCGATATCATAATAAAAAAAATAAACATCTCTCTAATAAAGCTTGGTAACTTCAATATTGCTAAAAAAAACGAAGTTGACAAAGGAACTCCGCCAGCACCATCAAGAAGGTCAAACAAATTAAAAGTAATAATTAATACCGAGATACAGCAGGTTATAATAAAAAATCTCTGTAAAAATTGCCTTATTAAATATAAGTTAATTATTGAAAACATTAATTGAGTTTATTTTTTGCTATCACAACAGAACAGAATATAAAAAATATAAGAAAATTTAAATATATTAATGGCGCAAATGCTATTGATTTTTCCATTATATTGTAAATCAATATAGATGAGGTAATAAAAAGGATTGCCAGAAATACTGATTTTAAAATATTTCTTAAATTACCCCTCCTATTAAAAGAGCCGCTGAACAAGCTTGAAGTTGCAATAAGAGTTAATATTACAGAAAATAATGGCATTGTTATTCTTTTATGAATCTCGACCTTATATTGAGCAATATGTTTTGGATGAAGATTTTTATCATAATTTAATAATTCACCAAAATACCTCTCCCTAGCCTTCCAAGTAAAATTTTCATTAATTTTCTTTTCGTCATTTAAATCAATAATATAGCTATCAAATCTTAAAATTTCTGTAATATTAGTTTGATTATTAAACCTCTGAATAGTTCCATCCTTAAGATGAATAAGTAAGGAGTCTGATTTTCTTTCGATTAATCCACTAGTAGAGGTGATAGTTGATGAATAGTTTAAATTTCTATCATCATAAATTAAAATTCCTGACAATAGATTACCCTTCCTACCTTCAACGCTGATAGTGACATTATTTAAGTTTTCAAAAATACCAGGAGAAATCATTATATTATTATAATTTAACTGAAAATTATGTTTTTTCATCTTTAAATGCTTATTCGCCATCGGCATCAAATACAAAGAAATTACGTAACACACCAAAGAACATAAAACAGAGAGTAAAATAACCGGCCTTAAAATATTGAACTTACTAAGTCCTGCATTTTTTAAAATCGTAATCTCATTATTAGAAATCATCTTATTAAAACAAATTATAAGAGAAATAAATAAAGACGCCGGAATAATAATTGTTAAAAGCCAAGGTGTGATTAAAATCAATAAAGATAAAAAATCGACTAACCCAACCCCCTTTTCAGTTATAAATACCAAAAAAGATGACGATCTGGTAAGTAAAATTACTGAAACTAAAGTTAAAGTTACAAAAATAAATTGCTTAATATTATTTTTTAGGATATATTGATAATATAATTTCAAAATTTAGTTATTGTCTTGTGCCAAAATTTATCTTTAAAATATTTTATTAAATCTGGATTAAAAATGACTCTTTGATATTAAATAAACAAATAATGGCGAAAATTAAAATAAATCTCAATGGAAAAATTACTGAATTAGCAGAAAAATCTTCCATAGAGGATTTAATAAGTAATTTAGGTTTGGATGTAAAGAAAATTGCAATTGAAAAAAATTTAGACATTATTTTTCCTGACCAATATAAAAACGAAATCATTCAGGAGGGAGATGAAATTGAAATGATTCACTTCATTGGTGGAGGTTAGATATTAAAGTTCATTTTTTTACTTAGTTCTTGCCCTAAAAATATAATTACCATAAATTTTTTAAAGAGAAAAGTCTAAATTATATTTTTTCATTTAGGATGAAATGTGGGCGTCATTTTTCTTAATCAATATGAAACCGATAAAAAGATTAACAAAACTCTTAAGAAGTAGTTGTTTATTTTTATAAATAACATGATGTTACAATAATTTTTAGTAGAATTAAAGGTGAGCGTCCAGCAAACCCGCTCCTATTAATTTATTTAAGTCTACTCCAGAATAATATCCCAAGGAAGTAACTGCGCTATATCCCTAACTTTATAACCCTGAATAACATCAAAGACCTTAGTTAAATATTTATGAATAAAAATATTTCGAAAAAACTGCTTTAAAGGTGGAAATTGGTATTAGTCGCAGTCTGTATATCAAGAAAAATATTAGGCCACAAGACCCCTAATCAAGTTTAGAATGAAAAGCTAAAATTAGCATCAAATTCTTTGGTTTAAAAATTATATGTTTTGTTCAAATTAGTAGTGGAATTTAGCGTTATTTTTGACTATTTCCTAACTATACATAATACGCTTTAGACTGATAATTACCATAATAGAATTGCCAATCAAAATAATTAAAACTTGCAATATAAAAAAAAATTAGCGACTATTAATTTTTTTACAAAATGCCTGCGTGATGGAATTGGTAGACATAACGGACTTAAAATCCGTGGAGCCTAGCTCGTGCCGGTTCAAGTCCGGCCGCAGGTACCATCACAGATTGCATCAACTCTTAGCTTAAAGTAAACTCTAATTAAATCATCACTCTTTCAAGTTAAAATGGTGCTACAGAAACAACTTCAGAAAATTTGCGATCTATAAGAGAAACAGGTTCAATAATATTGGGTTCTAAAAAGGCGTTCTTACGCTCCTTTTTTATATTCGTATTCATAATATTGGTCTTCATAATGATTCTTTCTAGCAATAATTATGACAGAGGGTGCATAATAGACAATGGCTTTATTGAGTCTTCTATAGTAGATGCCAAGGGTTATAAGGTTACAGGTAATGAATATATTCCTGTTCAATCTGGTGGACAACAATCTGATTGGAGAGCTAATGGATATAAAGCAGATGGTAACGCCTTCATTATTGATATTAAAGGTATTACATATATCAATAAGAAGTTTGGAGACGGTAATACTAGGTGCAGAATATGTGCAAAACCAAAAACAGATTATGAAGATGACGATAAAGTAAAATTTATATTAAAAGGTAGTGATAGTGCTGATCCAACCATATATGACCGCTCTCTGCATAACTGCCTTTGCACAAAGATTAGGAATGTTGGTGGTATAAAGGAAGAAAACCTCAATAATAACCCAGACCTACATCACATCGATATCAGAGAAAAACCAACGGCAATTACTGATAGCAAATATTGCCCCATATATACTGAAGGTGTGAGTCAATATAAAGAATGTGAAATACCAGGAACTGATAATCAAAATAGTGAGAGTAATTGGAGCTGTACTGATCAATTTTTTATTGATCTAAACAAAAATAATGAGTATGACCCTGCTAAAGAAGACATAGTCTACAATGACCAAAGGTTAGAATACATTAATTTAAATTATAAGAAGAAAGATACTGAGGAAAAAGAATCCGATAAGCAAGAGACTTGCTATAATGATGCTGGATATAACGCTTACATTGGATTATTTGGTTATAATGGAGAAACTGAGCCAACAAAAGAATACGAGCTATATTCAGAATTTTTTCTTAAAGATGTAGATAAATATAGATATTCCAGCCCCAATAATCAACTATATCCAGGCCACAAAGCAGGAGAGGAGATAAAAGTTAAATTTAAAGATGGTTACTATGAAGATAACAGTGGTCATTACAATATTTATTTTATAGAAGGTGTTTTAGATAAGGAATATAACGGTATATTGACAAATATAGTCAACACTATTGAAGGATTATTTTACAATGATGGGGCTCTAGAAAAATCATATAATAAAATTGTGAGTAACTCCATTTTCAAAGCTATTGTTAGATTAACATTAATATTATATCTTCTATTTATGGGTTTTGGCATCTTAAGCGGTACAATGGAAATATCTCGTCAGGAATTTTTTTCCAAAATACTAAAGATTTCTCTAATAATATTTTTTACCTCTCCAGATAGCTGGTCATGGTACAATGGTATAGTTGTAGGATTTTTTATTGGCAGTATTGAGACCATGTCCAACTTCACATTAAATTTGGACCTTTTCCACATTAGCAGCGACATAAGGACATTAGAACAACAATCTTCTGTCAGTGGCAATGCGTCAAAATTTGCCTTTCCTGACGAAATGATCAAAATATTTTTTTCATCGGAAAATGTATTTATCAAATTGTGGTCCCTTCTTTTTTCTCCCTTTAACATTGCTGCCATCATTATTATTGCTGGCGTGTATATTATCATGATTTATTTTATATATATCATGGTAAAAATTGTTATTGTTTATCTAACTTTATTTTCTAGTTCAATATTATTATTATCCTTAGGTCCCTTAGCATTTATTTTAACAGTTCACAAAATTACATCCACCTTCTTTCATAGATGGTTAGTGACTCTTGGAGCAAGATCAATCGAGATTGTAATGGTTTTTTTAGTACTATATGCCTTTCTGTCGATTATCAATGATAAAATTGGGTTATATGGCCAAGCAAGTCCGGAATCTTTGCTGTATTTCGAAAGCTGTCCCGCTAATTTATTTGATTTGTTTAAATGGAGCGGTAAAACGGGTCTTACAATAGGCGATATAGACAGTGAGACGGCAACTGATAAAGTAGCGGAGGCAGTCTTAAGATCACTATTATCATTTTTTACAATTTACGCTGCAGATCCAACTAAAGGAATAGATAGTGGGGATGGGACTGGAAAATTTGTTGGTGATAAGGATTTTTTTGAAATGATACTTATTATTATGGAAGTAATTATATTACTATATTTCTTAGATATGGTTATATCTCAAATTGGCATCATCGCTTCTGGACTAATTTCTTATCAACAACAATCTGCTAGGGTTAATAGTATAATAGGGGGCATATCGAAAGAGGGGTCCGCCATATTTAGCAACATGATGGATAGCAATTCTTTCATAATAGGATCTGCAAAATCAATGGTAAGTAGCGGTGTTGGCTATGCAAAAAGAATTGGACCGGGATCTGCAAAATTTCTCCAAGAGCATGATGGAGGCTTCAGAGCTCTTGACAGTGCATCTGGTGGCCTAATAAGAAAAGCTAGTTCTTATATTGCAAAGAGCCGTATGGGCAGTGGCGCTGGTGACCGAATAAGAAGAGCTAATTCTTATATTGCAGATAGCCGTATTGGCAGTGGCGCTGGTAGAGCTTACTCATCCATCACCTCAGCTTACTCATCCATCACCCCAGCTTACTCATCCATCACCTCAAATGAAGCTTACAACAACGCCGAATTATCTCCTAAAATTAAGAGTGCGATAAAAAAGGCAGAAACAAAGTTTAATAGT